>Ga0075017_100000368_pt1 | contig 24675 bp, 19 predicted proteins | sample AleBraG_ABR_2012_FD_71475 | JGI IMG/M metagenome (GOLD analysis project Ga0075017, IMG submission 71475) | Freshwater sediment microbial communities in response to fracking from Pennsylvania, USA - Alex Branch Run_MetaG_ABR_2012 | ecosystem: Environmental > Aquatic > Freshwater > Creek >... | reverse complement strand
GCCTACTTCGCCTCCTGGGCGGCACGCCAGGCGGGCGAGCCGATCGGCGCGGGCGGAGCGGGCCGCGGCTCGGTTTCGGAGGTCTGGTCGTGGGCCCAGAGCAGCGGCCGGGCGATCCCCAACGGGCCGGGCGTCGTGCCGCAGCCGGGCGATCTGATCGTCTTCGGCTCAGAACACGTAGGCATCGTCCGCGGCGTGCTGGCCAACGGCCAGATCCAGACGATCGAGGGCAACTACGAAGACAAGGTCGCCGCCAACGTTCGCAGCCCGAGCGAAGCGACCGGCTACGTGAACATGAACTGAGGGCGGCGATAGACTCGCAGCGGGGGGCGAGTCAATGGACGATCACGACCCCAACCCCGATCCGGCGGCGCCCGAGCGGCCGCTGCCCTGGCTGAAGCTGGCAGCGCCGCTGCTCGCGCTGCTGGTCATCGTCGCCGGGCTCAGCTTCCTGCTGGCGCGCGGCTCGACCCCTGCGGCCCTGCCCGGGGGGGCGACCGAGTCGGGCTCCGGGAACGGCTACGAGGGGACCCTCGCGCTGCCCGCCCGCCAGGCGCCCGCGATCGAGTTGCGCAACTACCTGGGCCGGCCGGTGACGCTGGCGCAGTACCGCGGCCGGGCCGTCCTCGTGACCTTCCTCTACACGCACTGCCCGGACGTCTGCCCGCTGATCACCGCCAATCTGAGGATCGCGCTGAACATGCTCGGCACACGCGCCTCCGAGGCGCAGGTGATCGCGATCTCGGTCGACCCGCGGGGGGACTCGCCCGGCTCGGTCGCGAGCTTCCTGGCGGCGCACCAGATGACCGGCCGGATGCAGTATCTGCTGGGCTCGGCGGCAGAACTGGGGCGCACCTGGGCCGCCTGGAGCGTGGGCTCGACGCGCGATGCCGGGCAGCCGGAGCTGGTGTCACACAGCGCGCTCGTCTACGGCATCAGCGCGAGCGGCCGGCTGACGACCGTCTATCCCGCGAACTTCGAACCGGCGGAGATCGCCCACGACGTGCCGCGGCTGGCGGGCAGCTGAGGCCGCGGGCCGGCCTCAGCGTTCGCCGGTGCCGCGGTTGAACAGGACGACGTACCAGACGGCGACCGCGATCAGCACGCCCACCGGCAGCACCAGCGTGAGGATCGACCCGGTCAGAAAGCCGGATGCGACCAGGAGCCCTGAGCCTGACATTGAACCTCCTAGTGCCCGCCCGCCAGCCGGGGCGCCCGGTGTGAGGCGGGTGCCGGCGGAGCGAGCCAGCGATGGACGTAGACAAAAATGATGATGACGAACGTGATCGAGCCCGGCACCCACATCACGCCGGCGGCCAGCTGCTGGTCGGCCAGCGCCGAGATCCCGCCGGGGCGCGCGGCGAGGTGGGCGTAGTGCGGGTAGAGGGGTTTGGGAGCGAGCGCCAGCACGACCGCGAGGGCCCAGCTGACGGTCATCGCCGCGACCATGCAGAGCACGCGCTGGACCTCGCCCAGGCGCGAGCGCAGCGGCGGGGAGGGGATGACCTGCTTGAACAGCGCCACCGAGGTCGCGAAGAACAGCGTGTGCTCGAGGACGTGGAGCGCTTCCGAGTGCAGGGTCGCGTCGAACATCGCCGGCACGTGCCAGCCGAGCAGGACGAGCGAGAACCCCCCGAGGCCGGCGGCCGGCGTGCCGAGCAGCGAGGCCAGCCCGCGCAGCGGAGCCGTCCGGCCGCTCTGCGTGAGGCCGCGCGCCAGCGGCCGGCGCCAGGTCAGGGGAAGGGCCCGCCACAGCCTGATCCAGGGGCAGGAAAAGACCAGCAGCGGGGCCGCCACCAGCATCAGCAGGACGTGCTGGATCATGTGGACCCAGAAGAGCCGGGTGCTCAGGCTGTCGATCGGCGAGTCCAGCGCCAGCGCGAGCACGGCCAGCGACAGGTAGAAGGCGCCGCTGCGCCCCCGCTGGGCGCGCGCCAGGCGCCGTGGCGTGACGGTCCGCCGCCCACCGATCCAGTAGAGGGCGCCGCTCAAGAGCAACAGCGCTCCCGGCAGGCCGAACGACCACTCCCAGACCCCCGGCGTCGCTCCGGCGGCGGCGACCACTACAGCAGGTAGAGCACCACGTAGGTGATCACGCCGATCGCCGCCAGGTAGCTCCAGTAGAAGACGGCCGCGTCCAGGCCTCCGGCGATCAGGCGGTCGGGGTCGGCGATGTCGCCCTGTGCGCCCCGGGCCGGTTCCCGGCGCGCCCGCAGCTCGGTCGCCACCTGCGTCTCGAGCCAGTACATCGTGCCCAGCACGGCGATCAGGTAGAAGGCCGTCCAGGTGCAGAAGACGCTCGCAAAGGCGCCGTCGGTCGGGCCGAATTTCTGCGCCGTGTACTCGATGCACTGCAGCGCCACCGCGACCAGGCCGAAGGCGACGCTCGCCGTCGCCGCCCCGACCCAGGCGGGCGAACGGGCCTTCATCCCGCGGCCGGCCAGGATCGCGGCCCCCGCGCTGATCAGCAGGCAGGCGATGAAGGCCGCGCCGAGCGCCTGGTCGGGTTTGAGGTGGGCGGGGCGCCACATGTGTTCGACGTTCAGCGAGCGCAGGTAGAAGTAGGCGAAGACGAAGGCGAGGAAGAAGAACGTGCTCGCGCCTGCCAACAGCCGCGCGGCGACCGACAGCGCCCGGGCGGCGACGTCGGGCGGCTCGGCGGGGATCTCGACGCCGGGGGGGACCGCCGGGATCTGCAGGCCGAGCGGCTTCTCTTCGTGTGGGAGCGCCATCGCCTAGCTCGCCCCGGCCGTCTGGGGGCCGCCGACGGCGCCCCCGATCGGGACCGGTGTGCCGTAGTCGTAGGGGTCGGAGTCGATCACGGGGATCTGCTCGAAGTTGTTCACCGGGACCGGCGTCGGCACCTGCCACTCGAGCGACTTCGCGCGCCACGGGTTCCGCTGCGCCGGCTCGCGGACGAAGATCAGCGAGTAGACGACGTTGAAGAGGAAGATCAGCATCGAGAGGCCGAGCACGAAGGCCGACACCGAGACCCAGATGTTGAGCGTCTGGAACTTCGGTTCGTAGAAGCTGACCCGTCGCGGCATGCCCTCCATACCCAGCGCGAACAGCGGCATGAAGGTCGAGTTGAAGGCGAGGAACATCAGCCAGAAGTGGGCCTTGGCGAGTTTCTCGTTGAAGTTGAGCCCGACCATCTTCGGGACCCAGTAGTAGATGGCGGCGAAGAAGGTGAACACCAGGCCACCCATGATCGTGTAGTGGAAGTGGGCCATGACGAAGAAGCTGCCGTGGGTTGTCGTGTCGCTCGGGGTGTCGGAGATGAACACCCCCGACAGCCCGCCGATCAGGAAGTTGAAGACCCAGCCCATGCAGAACAGCATCGGCACCGAGAACGAGGCGCGCCCCTTCCACAGCGTGCCCATGACGCAGAGGAAGATGAAGCCGGTCGGCAGCGAGATGATCTCCGTCGAGAGCATGTAGAACGGGCGCAGGTCGGCGTTGATGCCGCTCACGAACAGGTGGTGCTGCCAGACGAAGAAGCTCAACAGGCTCACCCCGAGCATCCCCGAGATAGCCAGCCTGTAGCCCCACAGGGGCTTGCGGGTGAACACGGGCAGCAGCTCGAGCACGATCCCGAAGCCGGGCAGCGCGAGGATGTAGACCTCGGGATGGCCGAAGAACCAGAACAGGTTCTGGTAGAGGTAGGCGCTGCCGCCGCCGCCGGGGATGAAGAAGGACGTCCCGATCGTCCGGTCGAGCGCCGACATCAGGAGCGTCGAGACGAGCATCGGCGCCGCCAGCACCATCAGCACCGAGGTCGCGAACACCGACCAGACGAAGATCGGCAGGCGCGACCAGGTCAGCCCGGGGGCGCGCATCGTGATGATCGTGGCCATCATGTTGAGCCCCAGCAGGGTCATCGAGATCCCGACCAGGGCGAAGAAGCAGATGTAGGAGTCCATTCCCATCACGGCCTGGTCGTTGAGCGGCTCGTAGCCGGTCCAGCCCGTCGGGAAGCCGCCGAAGAAGATCGTCGAGGTGAGGATGAAGCCGGCGGCCATCAGCAGCCAGAAGGTCAGCGCCTCGATCCGCGGGAAGGCCATCCGCCGGGCCCCGATCATGATCGGCACGAAGTAGTTGGCGAACGGCCCCAGGATCCCCGAGGTCATCATCCCCATCATCATCGTGCCGTGCTCGCCGACCAGCGTCAGGTACTGGCCGGGACCGACGAACGTCGGGTTCGAGTGCAGCAGCTCGGTGCGGATCAGCATCGCGTTCAGCCCGCCGATGAAGAAGAACAGCCCGATCCCGCAGAGGTACTGGATGCCGACGACCTTGTGGTCGGTGCACAGGCCGAAGTAGCGACCGATGCCGCCCTCCTCCTTCTCGCGCAGCGAGGCCGGCCGGCCCAGCAGGCGCGAGACCGGGTAGTTGGCGAAGCCCAGGCCGATCAGGAAGCCGACGACGCCGAAGAAGTAGCCCAGCAGCAGGGCGACGTCGTTTTCGTTGATTTTTTCCTGGTAGGCGAAGCTCTTGCCGTCGATCTGGTGGCCGATGAACCAGCCCAGGTAGTAGCCGCCGATGCCCAGCAGGACCGCGCTCAGCAGGTTGAAGCCGACCAGCCGCCGCCACAGGGGCCTGGCCGCCGGCGTGGGTGGCTGCGCCATCGCTGTAGTGCTCAATGCCCACGCTCCGTCGGTTCGGGGAGGTATGTCTTCGCATACGGTGGGAGCACCCTGGTCGCCGGCGCGAAGATCCGCTGCTGTTCGTGGATCCAGCCTTCGAATTCCGCGTCGCTCACGACCCGGCCGTGGTCGAACATGCCGCCGTGCCACAGGCCGCAGAGCTCGGAGCAGTGGACTTCAAAGGTCTGGATCTTCGTCGGCTTGACGAAGGCGATGTTGTCGACGCCGGGGTTGGCGTCGGCCTTGACACCGAGCTGGTAGGCCCAGAAGGAGTGGATCACGTCGAGCGAGGTGACGTGGAATTCGACCTCCTCGCCGACCGGCAGCTCGAGGTGGGTCGTCTCGACCCCGCCGTAGGTGGGGAAGCGGTAGGTGAAGGCCCACTGCTGGGCGATCACCTGGATCGGGAGCTTCGGGCCGGACGGCACGGTCAGCGGTTTGGGGCCGCTGCCCGAGCCGGCGCCGTAGCCGGTCTCCAGCCGGACGGTCCCGTAGACGGCCAGGCTGAGCACGAGCGTCGCCGTGATCAGGATCCACGATGTCTGCAGCTGCGGGTGCCCGCGAACCGCGGGCCCTTCGAGCACGCCGCCGGCGCCCTGGCGGAAGTTGACGATCGCGTAGAGCAGGTAGAGGACGACGAGCAGCAGCACCGGCGTCGCCATCGCCAGCAGGACCGTGTTGTCGGTGACCTGGCCCGAGGCCGTGTCGCTGCCGTTGCCCGGCGGCAGGATCGGGCCGAGGACGAAGATGACCAGCGGCAGGGCGAGCACGGTCGCGACGAGCCAGATCGTCGCGAAGCGGCGCGCGTGGTCCGGTTCGCCCCCGCCCGCGGGCGGCGCCTCAGACGACATTGATGAACCCGTCCATGTAGCCGATCGTCTGCATCGGGCCGCCGAAGTTGAAGTAGGTGCCGGCCGCGCAGGGCACGAAGCACTGCCACCGGTAGCGGCCCTTCCGGCCCGTGCGGAACGTGAATTCGATCGTCCTGTGGGCCATCGTCGCGGGGTCGCAGGGCGCCACTTCGCAGGGGTTCTTGGCTTCTTCGGGGACCCCGGGCAGCGGCACGAAGACGCCCATCTGCGGCACCACGAACGTGTGCGATGCTTCTTCGGGGTTGATGTGGTCGGTCGCCCTGCCGTCGATCACCTCGGTGGCGCCGACCGTCCCCTGGACCTCTGAGAGGAACGCGTTGCGCAGGCCCGAGTCGCCGTCGAACTGGTAGATCGTGACGTGGACCAGCGAGTTGGCCGGGACCGAGTAGATCGTGCTGCGGACCCAGCGGCCGTTCTGCCTGACCAGGTAGGAGACCCAGTTGGGGTGGTTGGGGCTGAGCGCCGGTCCGACGGCGGCGACGGTCTGCAGCGTCAGGCTGCTCGTCGGGGTCGCGGCGCCCGCGAGGGGCGTCGCGGCGATCGTCCGGGGCGCGCTCACCGCCCAGCTGGAGATGTAGAGGCCGATCAGCACACCGAGCAGGACCACGGCTGCGACCACACCGGCCAGCTTGCGAGCCATGGCGCTCATGCTGCCCTTCCCCTGCGTGCCATTGCGGCCTCCCGGGCTTGCCTCTCCAGACCTCCGTGACCCTACATCCACTGCCCCACGGAGTGCAAGTCCCGGCGCGAACATCCCCCCTCCCCGGGGCCCGCGGTCCGGCCTCGGCGGCTCGCGGGCAGCTACCCGGGCCACCAGCCGCGGGCACGCGCGCGAGCGCTGCGGGTACGATCACCCCTTGCCCCCCGTGGAGCCCGCAAAGAGCGCCAGCGTGCCCGAGCGCCCGACGCTCGAGGGCCTGGAGGAGAAGTGGAGCGCCGCCTGGGAGCGTGACGGCACCTACTCGTTCGACCGCGGCGCCCGGCGCGAGCGGGTCTTCTCGATCGACACGCCGCCGCCGACCGTCAGCGGCTCCCTGCACGTCGGCCATGTCTTCTCCTACACGCACACCGACGCCGTCGCGCGCTACCGGCGGATGTGCGGCCGCGAGGTCTTCTACCCGATGGGCTGGGACGACAACGGGCTGCCGACCGAGCGCCGCGTGCAGAACCACTTCGGCGTCCGCTGCGACCCGTCGGTCGCCTACGACCCGGACTTCGAGCCGCCGGCCGAGCCCTCGGAGAAGGAGCCCGTCTCGATCTCCCGGCCGAACTTCGTCGAGCTGTGCCTGCGCCTGACCGAGAGCGACGAGCGGGCCTTCGAAGAGCTGTGGCGCGGGCTCGGGCTGTCGGTCGACTGGGCGCTGAGCTACACCACGATCGGCCCGCTCGCCCGGAGGATCTCCCAGCGCTCCTTCCTCGGCCTGCTCGAGCGCGGCCTCGCCTACCAGCTCGAGGCGCCGACGCTGTGGGACGTGGACTTCCAGACGGCCGTCGCCCAGGCCGAGCTCGAGGACCGCGAGCGCCCCGGTGCGATGCACAGGGTCCGCTTCGGCCGGGCCGGCGGCGGCGAGGTGGTCATCGAGACGACCCGGCCCGAGCTGATCCCGGCCTGCGTCGCGCTGCTGGCCCACCCCGACGACGAGCGCCATGCCGGGCTCGTGGGCGGCGAGGCGCTGACCCCGCTGTTCGGGACCCGCGTCCCGGTCCTCGCGCATCCGCTGGTCGAGCGCGAGAAGGGCAGCGGGCTGGTCATGGTCTGCACCTTCGGCGACCTGACCGACGTGACCTGGTGGCGCGAGCTGAGCCTGCCCGTGCGCTCGGTCCTCGCGCCCGACGGCCGCCTGGCGGAGGTCCCCTGGGGCAGCGAGGGCTGGGAGTCCGAGGACCTGGCGGGGGCCCTCGCCGCATACGGCGAGCTCGCCGGCAAGACGATCAACCAGGCGCGGCGGCGGATCGTCGAGCTGCTCGAGCTCTCCGGGGACCTGCTCGGCGAGCCGGAGCCGGTCAGCCGGGCCGTGAAGTTCTATGAGAAGGGCGAGCGGCCGGTCGAGATCATCACGAGCCGCCAGTGGTTCATCCGCACGATCGCCCACCGGGAGCGCCTGCTCGAGCGCGGGCGCGAGCTGGCCTGGCACCCCCCCTACATGCGGGCCCGCTTCGAGGATTGGGTCAACGGGCTGAACGGAGACTGGTGCGTCAGCCGCCAGCGCTTCTTCGGCGTCCCGTTCCCGGTCTGGTACCCGATCGACGGGGAGGGCAACGTCCTCTACTCGCGTCCGATCCCCGCGGCCCCCGAGCAGCTGCCGGTCGATCCCTCGACCGACGTCCCGGCCGGCTTCGAGCCCGCCCAGCGGGGCCGGCCCGGCGGCTTCGCCGGCGACCCCGACGTGATGGACACGTGGGCGACCTCCTCGCTGACCCCGCAGATCGCCGGGCAGGCGGGTGAGGATCCCGAGCTGTTCGCGATGGTCTTCCCGATGGACGTGCGCCCGCAGGCCCACGACATCATCCGCACCTGGCTGTTCTCGACGGTCCTGCGCTCGGAGCTCGACGAGCACGAGCTGCCCTGGAGCAACGCGGCGATCTCGGGCTGGGTGCTCGACCCGGACCGCAAGAAGATGTCGAAGTCCAAGGGCAACGTCGTGACCCCGATCCACCTGCTCTCCGAGCACGGCGCCGATGCCGTCCGCTACTGGGCGGCCAGCGGCAGGCCGGGAACCGACACCGCCTTCGACCCGCAGCAGATGAAGGTCGGCCGGCGCCTGGCGGTGAAGATCCTGAACGCCTCGAAGTTCGCCCTCAGCGATCTCCCGCCCGCCGGCGAGGCGCTCAGACACCCGCTCGACCGGGCGCTGCTGGCGCGGCTCGGGGGCGTCGTCGACGAGGCCACGGAGAGCTTCGAGGAATACGACTACGCCCGCGCCCTGCAGCGCACCGAGGAGTTCTTCTGGTGGTACTGCGATTACTACCTCGAGCTCGTCAAGGGCCGGCGCTACTCGAGCGAGGCGGCCGTGGCGGAGTCGGTCAGCCGCGCCCTGACGATCTCGATGTCGGTCTTCCAGCGACTGTTCGCCCCGTTCCTCCCGTTCGTCTGCGAGGAGGTCTGGTCCTGGTGGCAGGAGGGCTCGGTCCACCGCTCCGCCTGGCCGCGGGGGCCCGAGCTGCTCGTGGAGGCCGCCGGGGGCTCCCCGCAGGCCGAGCTGGCGGCCCTCGAGCTCGCCGCCGACGTCCTGCGCGAGGTCCGCAGGGCCAAGTCCCAGGCCAAGCGCCCGATGCGCGCGCCGGTCGCTCGGGTGCTCGTCCGCGACACCCCCGAGCGGCTCGCCGCGCTCGCCCTGGGCGCCGATGACGTGCGCCAGGCCGGCGCCGTCGAGCTGCTCGAGACGCAGGCGGCCGACGAGTTCGCGGTCGAGGTGGAGCTCGCCGAGGAGCCGCAGGGCGATCGGTGAGGCCCCGGCGGCCGTCACCTCGACCGATCTGCGACGCGGCTCGATAGGGTCCAGCCGATGGAGCGAACCATGATCGCCGAACTGCCCGGCAAGGTCGACGAGCTGGTCACCGTCCGCGGCTGGGTCAACGCGCTGCGCGACCAGAAGAGCGTCCAGTTCGTGATCGTCCGCGACGAGAGCGGGATGGCCCAGGCCGTCCTGCCCAAGGGCGAGGAGCCGAGCGAGCTCAACGGGGCGGTCTCGGCGCTGACGGGCGAGTCGGCGATCACGATCACCGGTGTCGTCGTCGCCGACGAGCGCGTCAAGCTCGGTGGCCTCGAGCTGCGTCTGCAGTCGCTGAGCGTCGACTCGGCGGCCGAGCCGGAGCTGCCGATCGCCCCCGACTCGGCCCTGGACAAGCGGATCGACTGGCGCTACCTGGACCTGCGCCGCCCAGACCGCCGCCTGATCTTCGAGGTTCAGACGGCGATCGAGCGCGCGATGCGCGACTTCTGGCACGAGGAGGGCTTCCTGGAGCTGCACTCGCCGAAGCTGATGGCCTCGGCCAGCGAGTCCGGGGCGGAGCTCTTCCACGTCGACTACTTCGAGGGCGATGCCTATCTGGCCCAGTCGCCGCAGTTCTACAAGCAGATGGCGATGGCCGCCGGCTTCGGCAAGGTCTTCGAGGTCGGCCCGGTGTTCCGCGCCAACCCCTCCTTCACCTCGCGCCACGACACCGAGTTCACGAGCGTCGACATGGAGCTCTCCTGGATCGACTCGCATGAGGACGTGATGCACGTCGAGGAGCGTTGGCTGGCGCACGTCCTGGCCTCTGTCAAGGAGAGCCACGGGGTCCTGATCGAGGAGACCTTCGGCACCGAGCTGATCGCGCCCACGCTGCCGTTCCCGCGCGTCACGCTCGAGCAGGCCAAGGAGCTGGTCGGCGCCACCGGCTTGGCGGTGCCCGGCGCCGGGCACGACCTCGACCCGCCCAGCGAGCGGGCCCTGTCGGCCCTGATCAAGGAGCGCCACGGCCACGAGTTCGTCTTCGTCACCGACTACCCGGCCGCGGTACGGGCCTTCTACCACATGCGTCACGAGGACGACCCGACTCTGACCAGGAGCTTCGACCTGCTGTGGCGGGGCATCGAGGTGACCACCGGGGCCCAGCGCGAGCATCGCTACGACCGGCTCGTGGCCCAGGCCGAGGAGCGCGGCATCGACGTCGGGCCGATCCGCTACTACCTCGACTTCTTCCGCTACGGGGCCCCGCCGCACGGCGGCTTCGGCTTCGGCCTGACCCGCCTGCTGATGCAGATGCTGGGCCAGGAGAGCGTGCGCGAGGTGACCTTCCTCTACCGCGGTCCCCACCGCCTCTCGCCCTAGGGGCGGGCCCGGCCGGTGGCGCGGGTCCTCCTCAGCACCCCGATGCTCGAGGGCTGCCTGGGCGCCCTGGCAGGCCACGAGCTGATCGCCGGCGAGCCGGGCTCCGACGCGGCCGCGCAGGGGCTGCTGTGCCCGCCGACCGTCCCCGTCGATGCGAGGGCGATCGGGCGGATGGGAGGGCTGCGCGTGATCGCCGTCGCCGGCGCCGGCGCCGACGCGATCGATCAGGCCGCCGCCGGGGCACGCGGGATCACCATCCTGACGGCGGGCGAGGCGCTCGTCGAGACGACGGCCGACCTGGCCTTCGGGCTGATCATCTGGGCGGCCCGGCAGCTGGGGGAGGCCGAGCGGGAGCTGCGCGAGGGGCGCTGGGGCGGCTGGGACTTCGCCCGGACGGCCGGCTCCGACGTCCACGGCGCGACACTCGGCCTGGTCGGCTTCGGCGCGATCGGCGCGGCCGTCGCGCGGCGGGCCGCGGGCTTCGCGATGAACGTCATCCACCACACCCGGACCGACACCGGCGAGCCCGGCTTCACGGGGACGCTGGACGAGCTGCTGGCGGGCAGCGACATCGTCAGCCTGCACGTGCCGCTGACCGAGCAGACCCGCGGGCTGATCGACGGCCGGCGGCTCGCGCTGATGCCTGCGGGAGCGGTGCTCGTCAACACGGCCCGCGGCGCCGTCGTGGATGAAGCGGCGCTGGCCGAGGCGCTCCTGTCGGGCCACCTCGGCGGCGCCGGCCTGGACGTCTTCGCGCACGAGCCGGCCGTCTCGCCGCGCCTGCTGGCCGCGCCGCGGACCGTCCTGCTGCCCCACGTCGGCAGCGCCACCGCGGCGACCCGCCGGGCGATGCTGCGCCTGGCCGCCGAGCGCCTGGCAGCGGCCCTCGGCTGAACGGGGCCGGACTCACCAGCAGGGTTCGAAGCGCCTGCCGTCGAGCGCCAGGTCGAAGCGGGCGCCGACGATCCCGGCGGCCGCGTCGGCACCGCAGAAGCGCGCCGTCTTGAGCCTGTACTCGGCGTTGATGACCGGCTTGCCGGCCTGCAGGTAGGGCCGGTAGTCGGCGCATTCGGAGTACTGGTTGCACTGCTCGGTCAGGACGCCGTCGAAATAGGGCTGCAGTTCGGCTGCCTGTTCGCCGTCGTTCTTCTGCAGGACGGCCATGCCCAGGGCGTGGGCCGTTTCGGCCACCCACTCGTTGAAGGTCAGCTGTTGGGCCGCGGTGATCGGGAAGCCGGAGCGGTTGGAGAAGGCTTCGATGTTGTCCGGCTCGACGGCGTCGAAGCCCTTTTCGCGGCACATCCGAAAGCGGGTCGCCATGATCGGCTCGACGACCGACAGCTGGCGGATGTCGATCCACTTCTCACCCGGCCAGCCGTTCGAGCGCCCGAGCACCGAGCGGGGGAAGGCGGCGTAGTCGGGCCTGAAGTTCTCGGCCGTGCCGACGTCGACATAGCAGACGACGTGACGGCCTTCGGCCTGCAGGGCGGCGACTTCGAGGGCGCCCGTTTCAAAGCCGTCGACGTCGTAGACGGCGGCCGGGATGCTGGCCTTCAGCCTGCCCTGCAGCTGCCAGTAGAAGGTCGGCTTCGCCGGCGGCTGCCACCAGGCGCCGGCGGCGGCAGGGACGAGCGCCAGCGCCGCGCCGGCGAGCGCCGCCAACCGCCCGACCCTCCGGAGCTGGCCTCCCATCGGCCCCGATGTTAGACAGGACCGCGGCGCCGGTGCGGCCCGGGGCGTGCCGTCCGCGTGCGTCTCTAACTTCAAACCATGCTCCTGAACGAGCTCACCGACGGTGCCGAGATCGACCAGGTCCTGCTGGTCCGGGAGGCCGAGCGCCGCCAGCGCCGCGACGGCGGGGACTACCTGCGCCTGCTGCTGGGCGACCGCACCGGCGCGGTTCCCTGCATGATCTGGGAGGAGCTCGGCGAGGTGGCCGAGCTCGCCCGCGCCGGGACCCCGGTGACGGTTCGGGGCCGCTACACCGTCCACCCCCGCTTCGGGCCGCAGATCAATCTGCGCGGCCTCTCACAGGCGCCGCCCGGCAGCTACTCGCCCGAGGACCTGCACGACGGGCCGGCGCGGGCCGCCGCCCAGATGGAGGCGGAGATCGGCGAGCTGATCGCGACGGTCCAGGAGCCCCACCTGCGGGTGCTGCTCGACCGGGTCCTCGGCGCGGAATCGGAGCTGTGGGCCCGCTACCGTGTCGCCCCTGCGGCGAAGTACTACCACCAGGCCTACGCCCACGGGCTGCTCGAGCACTGCCTCGGCGTCGCCCAGGCCGTGAGCGCGATCAGCGCCACCTTCCCCGGGATCGACCGCGACGTCGCCGTCTGCGGCGCCCTGCTGCACGACATCGGCAAGCTCGAGGCCTACACGGCGGACCCGCACAACATCGACCTGACCGACGCCGGCCGGCTGCACGGCGAGATCGCGCTGGGCTACTACCTGATCCGCCGCACGATCGAGGACATCGAGGGCTTCCCGGCCGAGCTGGCGCAGGCGCTCGGCCACATCATCCTCTCCCATCACGGCAGCCTGGAGCACGGCAGCCCGGTCGTCCCGTGCACGCGCGAGGCGACCCTGGTGCACATGATCGACAACCTCGGCGGGCGGCTGGGCAGCTTCGACCGGCTCGAGAAGGAGCTGGCGCCGGGGCGGCGCTGGTCGCAGTTCGACCGCGCGATCGGGTCCGGTGCCTTCTTCAGCGAGCGGGGCGGCGAGGCCCCGGATGAGGCCGGGGAGGCCGGGCCCGAACGCGAGGCGGCTTGAAAAGCCGCAAATAGCGGAGCGCCCCTTCGACGGCGCTGCACCGGCCTCACCCCCGGCTTCTATCTTTGGGAGCCGATGGCAAAGGACACCGAGAAGCTGATCCGCCAGCTCTCGCTGATCTCCTACCTGATGGCCGAGCGAAGGCCGGTCACGGCACTGGAGATCCGGCGCGACGTCGAGGGCTACAGCGGGATGAACGAGGATGCCTTCGCACGCCGCTTCTACGCCGACCGCTCCGAGCTCGAGTCGCTGCGGATCCAGCTGACGGTCGAGCGCCCGGCCGACGGGGCGGCCGAGCAGGAGAACTACTCGCTGCGGCCTGAGAACTTCCATCTCCCCGCGATCGCCTTCACCGACAAGGAGCTGGCGGCCCTGCAGACCGCGCTCAGCCTGCTGGATGGCGAATTCGCCTACGCCGAGCCGCTGCGGCTGGCGCTGCAGCAGATCACCTGGGGCCGGCCCAGCCCGCTGCGGGCACCCGAGCAGCGCTCGGTCGCCCTCGGCATCACCGCCTCCGCCGGGGGCCACGAGCTCTCGGCCCGTCTGGCCAAGGTCGAGACGGCGATCTTCCGCAACAAGACGATCGTCTTCGAGTACTACACGATGGGCCGCGACGAGGTCTCCACGCGCAAGGTCGATCCCTACCACCTGCTGTTCCAGGGTGGGGAGTTCTACCTGCTGGGCCACTCCCACGAGCGCCGGGCGGTCCGCGTCTTCCGGCTGTCGCGGATCCGCGGCAAGGTCGCCTACGCGACCAAGGCCGAGCACGACTTCCACCGTCCCGCGGACTTCGACCCCCGCTCATATGCCAACCGGGCCGACTGGCAGCTCGGCGAGCAGCAGGGGGTCGCGCGGATCCTCATCTCCGAGCGGATCGCCTGGCAGATCGAACGCCACTTCGGCCGCTACGGCGAGGTTCTGGATCCCGCCGAGCTCGAGACCGCGGAGGAGAGCGTGGACGTCGGTGCGCTCGCCGAAGCGGGCGACCGGGTGTTCGAGACCGGCTACTCGGACCCCCGCAGCCTCATCTCCTGGGTGCTGGGCCTCGGCACCAACGCGCGGCTGATAGGGCCGCCGGAGCTGACCGCGGAGCTGGCACGCCGCCTCGGGCAGCTGCGCGAACGCCACGAGGAGGAGCCGCCCCCCTCGCGGCGCAAGCGGATCACGAAGGCGCCCGAGACGCCGGCCGGCAGGCGCGCCGCCCGCCGGGCCGAGGACGGCGACTCGAGCCGTCCCGAGACGGCGATCCGCCCCGAGCGCTTCGCCCGGCTCGTGACGCTGGCGAGCATTCTGATCGACGCCGGCCGGCGCGGAGAGCGGGTCGTGATGGCCGAGATCTGCGAGCGTCTGCAGATCTCCGACGAGGAGCTGCGCGAGGACCTGAATGTGCTCAACGTCGTCAACTTCGGCGGCGGCTCCTACGTGCTCTACGCGGAGATCAAGGAGGAGGACGGGGAGATCGAGATCGACCCCGAGCCCTACAGCGACAACTTCGACCGTCCGGCCCGGCTGCTGCCGGTCGAGGCGAAGGCGCTGATCGCCGCGATCGACCTGATCGGCGAGCACATCCCCGAGGGCTCGCTGGCCTCGGCCCGCGAGAAGATCCTCGCCGCGCTCGGCGAGGACCCGATGGAGCAGGGCCTGCAGGTGGCCCCGCCGGCCAGCGACGACGCCGACGTCGCACGGCTGATCTCCAAGGCGATCACCGGCCGGCGCCTGATCGGGATCGAGTACTACAAGGAGAACGAGGACGAGATCTCCCACCGCAAGGTCGAGCCGTATGCGCTGACCAACGGCCGCGAGGGCTGGTATGTCGCCTGCTACGACCCCGAGCGCGAGGGCGTGCGCCACTTCCGCCTCGACCGCATCAAGAAGGCCACGGTCACCGACGAGAAGTTCCTCGCGCGCCCCGAGGTCGACCCCGCGGCCGAGGTCGACGGCTGGCTGCGGACGGGCGAGGTCGAGGCCTCGCGAGTCGCCCGCGTCTGGGTCGCGCCCGAGCGGGCCCGCTGGGCGCGCGAGGCCCGCCGCGTCGTCGAGGAGCGGGCCGACGGCTCGGTCATCGTCGAGCTCAGCTTCGCCGGCGTCGACTGGCTCGTGCGGGAGATCCTCAGGGAAGCGGGCGACGCGGCCGTGCTCGAGCCCGAGGACGCCCGCGAGGCCGTCCTGCAGGCCGTCGGGCGGCTGCGGGAGGCACTCGCCTCCCCGGCCGGCGTGTAGCCGCCGGGCCCCGATGAGCCGTCGCGAGCAGATCAGGATGGACGCGGCGGAGCTCGCCGCCTTCCTGGGGGAGGAGCGGACGCTCACCTGTGCGACCCAGGGGCCGCGCGGCTGGCCGCACCTGATGCCGCTCTGGTATGTCCTGCGCGAGGCCCCGGCGGGCGAGCAGGGGCCACGGCTGTGGTCCTGGACCTACGGCGTCTCGCAGAAGGTCAGGAACCTCGAACGCGACCCGCGTGCGACGGTGCAGGTCGAGGCCGGCGAGGAATACCAGGAGCTGCGCGGCGTGATGCTGGAGTGCGAGGTCCGGATCCACGGCGAGCTCGAGGTCGTGGCGCCGCTGGGGCGGGAGATCTTCCGCCGCTATGCGACGCCCCGCGGGGCCGAGCCGGCCGCGGAGCTGCCGGACGAGGTCGCGACGATGGTCGAGCAGCAGGCCGCCAAGCGGGTCGGTCTCGAGTTCGTCGAGCGCCGGCGCGCCAGCTGGGATCACCGCAAGCTCGGCGGCGTCTACTGATAGGCCGGGCGGACCCCCGGCCTCACCGCAGGGCGGAGATCTTCCACTTGCCGCCTTCCTCGAGGAGGACGACGGTGGTGATCGATTTCTTGCCCGAGACCGTGCTCTTCACCCGGGCGGTCGCGCTCGTGCCGTTCACCTGAACGGATTCGACGTTCGCTTCGGTTCCGTCGACCTCGGCCAGCTGTTCTTTGATCGCGGCTTCGCAGCCCCGCTTGCCGCCGAGCTCGCCGACGACCTTCGCCGCCAGGTCCTGGGCGCAGATCTTCGCCTGTTCGCCGGCCGTCACATCGGCCTGGAGATTGGCGATCGTCTGGGCGACCGCGTGTTGGGTCCCCTTGAAGCTCCCGGTCGAGGTCGTCGTGGCGCAGGCCGAGAGGACCAGGCCGCAGAGGGGCAGGCAGCTGAGGGCGAGCGCGCGGCGCATGCCTGGAGGCTATTTGCTAGCCGCCCTGGTCGTCGCGCCGGTAGCCAAGCCGCGCCGAGATCCGGTCGGCCGCCGCGATCAGCTGAGGGCCGAGCCCGTCGACCATCTCCTCGAGCGAGATCATCGTGCGACGCGCCTCGATGTTGATGCCCGCGGCCACCTCGCCGTTGGCGTTGCGCACGGGCGCCGCCACGCACAGGAGTTCGGAGCTCAGCTCTTCGTTGCTGACGGCGAGGCCCGCGTCGTGCACCCGGTCGAGTTCTCGCTTCAGGACCCGCTTGGCCGTGATCGTGTTGGGCCCGACCTTGGCCGGCGTCATCCTCGCGAGCAGATCGCGCTGCTCCTCCTCGGGCAGATGGGCCATCAGCAGCTTGCCGATCGAGGTCGCGTGGGCCGGGTCGCGCGAGCCGGGCTCAAGCCTGCGCTCGGCGTCCGTCAGCCCCCGGCGGAAGCTGCGTGCGCGGTCGACGCAGAGGATCTCGGTGCCGTCGAGGACGGAGATGTTGGTCGTGAAGGACGTCCCCCGGCGCAGCTCCTCCAGGTGGGGCCGGGCATGCTCGCGCAGACCCGTCGCGTTGATCGCCGACATGCCGAGGTCGGTGACCCGCAGGCCGAGGCGGTACTTGCGCGAGGCGCCCTGCTCGAGGTAGCCCAGGGCGAGCAGCGTGATCACGTAGCGGTGGGTCGTCGAACGGCTCATGTCGAGTTCGTCGGCGATGTCGGCGATCCCCCTGACCGGGCGGGAGGGCGTGAAGCAGGCGAGGATCGCCAGGCCGCGCTCGAGCGACTGCGAGTAGCGCGGTTCGCGCAGCCTCGGGATCGACCAGGCGGGCCCCGGGTCCCCGGAGTCGGCTCTGGTACTCGGTAGGTAGGTGCTCACAGCTCCCCGGCCCTCGCTCTGCAGGACGAACAGTCCGAATTCGGATCGTAGTTGAAATACCGACCGATCGGGTTAACGGGCATCCTACGGAGCGCCTTCCACGGCCTCGCCGGTGGCGGTAGGGTCACCTTCGCGGCGCCCCGCACCGCTAGGGTTCGCCCCAGTGGAATCGCTGAAGGGACTGATCCTCTCGGGGGGCAAGGGCACGCGCCTGCGCCCGATCACGCACACGAGCGCCAAGCAGCTCGTCCCCGTCGCCAACAAGCCGGTCCTCTTCTACGGCATCGAGGCGATGGCCGCGGCGGGGATCGAGGAGGTCGGGATCATCATCGCCCCGGAGACCGGCCCGGAGATCGAAGCGTCCGTCGGGGACGGCTCGCGCTTCGGCCTGCGCATCACCTACATCCTCCAGGACGAGCCCCTCGGCCTGGCCCACGCGGTCCTGACGGCCGAGCCCTTCCTCGGCGCCAGCCCCTTCGTCATGTACCTCGGCGACAACCTGCTGCAGGGCGGGATCACCGAGCTGGTCGAGGCCTTCAGGGCGAGCGAGCCGGACGCCCTGATCCTGCTGACGGCGGTTCCCGATCCCGAGAACTACGGCGTGGCCGAGCTCGAGGAGGCTGCCCCGGGCGAGGTGGGTCGCGTCCGGCGGCTGGTCGAGAAGCCCACCGAACCGGCCACCGACCTGGCCCTGGTCGGCGTCTACATGTTCACGGCCGCCGTTCACGAGGCGGCCCGGGCGATCGCGCCCTCGGCCCGTGGCGAGCTCGAGATCACCGACGCGATCCAGCACCTCCTCGACGGCGGTCTGCGCGTCGAGCCGCACATCGTCCGCGGCTGGTGGAAGGACACCGGGCGCCTGGAGGACATGCTCGAGGCCAACCGCCTGATCCTCGACAACCTGACGCCCCTCCTCGAGGGCGAGCTGATCGACTCCCAGCTCGATGGCCGCGTCGTCGTCGAGCGCGGCGCCCGGCTCGAGCGGACGACCGTCCGCGGGCCGGCCGTGATCGGCGCCGGAGCCGAACTGTCGGACTGCTACATCGGCCCCTACACCTCGATCGGCGAGGGCTGCCGCATCCGCGGCTCGGAGGTCGAGCACTCGATCCTGCTGGCCGGCTGCACGGTCACCGACCTCGACGGGCGGATGGAGTCCTCACTGCTGGGACGCAACGTGACGGTCCGCCGCGGCGATCGCCAGCCCCGGGCCTACCGCTTCATGGTCGGGGACAACTCCGACATCTCGGTTCTTTGAGGCTGCTCGTCACAGGTGCGCTGGGGATGCTCGGCCTCGAGGTGATGCGGGCCGGCGAACGTGCCGGGCACGAGATGACCGGCCTGCCCCGCAGCGAGCTCGACATCCGCGATGCGGCGGCCGTGGCAGAGCTGCTCGCCCGGATCGAACCCGACGGGATCCTGAACTGCGCCGCCTGGACGGACGTCGACGGGGCCGAGGCGGACCCCGACGGGGCCCGCGCGGTCAACCGCGACGGGGCCGGCAACGTGGCCCGGGCGGCCGCCGCCGTGGGTGCCCGCATGGTCCATGTCTCGACCGACTACGTGTTCGACGGCGTGGCCCCTCGGGACGGCGCCGGCGCTGAGCGGGCCTACCTGGAGAGCGACCCGACCGGCCCGGCGACGGCCTACGGCTCGAGCAAGCTCGAAGGTGAGCTCCTGGTGCGGGCGGCCTCGCCCCGTCACACGGTCGCGCGAACGGCCTGGCTGTTCGGCCTCGGGGGGCGCAACTTCGTCGCGACGATGCTCGCCCTGGCCGCCGAGCGCGAGCAGGTCCGCGTCGTCGCCGACCAGACCGGCTGCCCGACCTGGACCGGCCACCTGGCCCCGGCGCTGCTGGGCCTGCTCGAGCGCGGGGTCGACGGCCTCGTGCACCTGGCCGGCACCGGCGCGGTCTCCTGGAACGGTTTCGCGCGCGAGATATTCAGGCAGGCGGAGCTGGACTGCGAGGTGCTCGAGGCGAGCACCGCCGAGATGGCCCGGCCGGCCCGGCGCCCGGCCTGGTCGGCGCTCGAGTCCGAGCGCGAGGACGTGCTGCCGCTGCCGCCCTGGCAGGACGGCCTGGCCGGTTACCTGGCGGCCCGTGCTGGCATGATGCGGGCATGAGGCTCCTCGTCTGCGGCGGCGCCGGCTTCATCGGCTCGACCTTCGCCCGCCAGCGACTGCGCGAGGGCGGCGACGAGGTGACGGTGCTCGACAAGCTGACCTATGCCGGCCGCGAGGAGAACCTCGCCGATGTCGCCGGCGAGCCCGGCTACCGCTTCATCCGGGGCGCGATCGAGGACCCCGAGGCGGTGGCCGCGGCGATCGAGGCCGGCGCCCCCGATGCGATCGTCAACTTCGCCGCCGAGACGCACGTCGACCGCTCGATCGCCGAGCCGGACGCCTTCGTCAGGACGCACGCCCTGGGCACCTATGTCCTGCTCGAGGCCGCCCGCGAGCGGAACCTGCCCTACCTGCAGGTCTCCACCGACGAGGTCTACGGCTCGATCGAGCAGGGCACCTTCACCGAGGAGAGCCCGCTGCGCCCCTCCTCGCCCTACTCGGCCACGAAGACCGGCGCCGACCTGCTCGTCCAGAGCTACTTCCACACCTACGGACTGCCCGTCCGGATCTGCCGGGGCTCCAACAACTACGGCCCCTACCAGCACCCGGAGAAGCTGATCCCGCTGATGATCCTCAACGCCCTCCACGGTGACCCGCTGCCGGTCTACGGCGACGGCATGCAGGTCCGCAACTGGATCCACGCGAGCGACTTCGCGCGCGCCATCGGCCACGTCCTCGAGCACGGCGCCCCCGGCGAGGTCTACAACGCCGGCGGTCCCGACGAGGAGGCCAATATCACCGTCGTGGAGCGGATCATCGAGCTGACCGGGGCTTCGGCGTCCCAGATCGAGCACGTCAGCGACCGGCCCGGCCACGACCGCCGCTACTCGCTCTCCTCGGAGAAGGTCAGGGCGCTGGGCTGGGAGCCGCGGGTCCGCTTCGAGGAGGGGCTCGCCGCCACCGTCGACTGGTACCGGGACAACGCCTGGTGGTGGGAGCCGATCCGCTCGGGTGAGTACCGCGAGTACTACACCCGCCAGTACGGGCGCTCGCTCAGGGCCTGAGCGCGGCCCGCGAGGCGGCTAGGCTCGAGCGATGCCCCCGGCGCTCTTCACGCGGCCCGTCCAGTCCTGGATCGAGGCGGCCTTCGAGAGCCCCACCCCGGCCCAGGCCGGGGCCTGGCCCGCGATCGCCCGCGGTGAGCACGTGCTGCTCTCGGCGCCGACCGGCTCGGGCAAGACGCTGGCGGCCTTCCTGTGGGCGCTCGATCGGCTCGGCGCCGCGGCGCCGGCCGAGGGAAGCGAGCGCGAGGCGGCGACGCGGGTGCTCTACGTGAGCCCGCTGAAGGCCCTCGCCTACGACATCGAGCGCAACCTGAGGGCCCCGATCCGGGGCATCGGCGCGGAGCACATCACCGTCGCCATCCGCACCGGCGACACGCCCCAGCGAGAGCGGGCGGCGATGGTCCGCAGGCCGCCGGACATCCTCGTCACGACACCCGAGTCCCTGTACCTGATCCTGACATCTCAGGCCCGCACGATGCTGAAGACGGTCGACACGGTGATCGTCGATGAGATCCATGCCGTGGCGCACTCCAAGCGGGGCTCCCATCTCGCGCTGACGCTCGAGCGCCTCGAGGCGCTGGTGGGCTCGGCCAACCCCTCGATCGGTCCCGGGGAGTCGGCCTTCCAGCGCATCGGCCTGAGCGCGACGCAGAACCCCCTCGCGGAGATCGGGCGCTTCCTCGTCGGGCCCCGACGCGAGGTGACGATCGTGGACGCCGGCGCCCGCACGCTGAACGGCAAAGGCAAGCAGCTCGACCTGCGGATCGAGGTGCCGGTCGAGTCGATGACCGAGCCCGGCGGGCCGGCCGAGACGGGCGGCCCGGAGCTCGACCCGCTCGCCGGTGCCCTTCAGGGTGGCGGTGGCGAGGCGACCCGGGCCTCGATCTGGCCGGCGATCTACCCGGAGATCCTGCGCCTGGTGCGCGAGCACACCTCGACGATCGTCTTCGTCAACAACCGCCGCTCGGCCGAGCGGGTCGCGCTGCGGCTGAACGAGCTGGCGGCCCAGCAGCGCCGCGAGGAGGGCGCCGACGGGACCGCGCCCGCGCCGGGCGGGACGCCGCCGGCCCCGCCGGAGATCGCCCGGGCCCACCACGGCTCGCTGGCCCGCGAGGAGCGGACCAAGGTCGAGGAGCTCCTGAAGGCCGGGGGGCTGCCCTGCCTGGTGGCGACCTCCTCGCTGGAGCTGGGGATCGACATGGGGGCCGTCGACCTGGTCCTGCAGATCGAGTCGCCCAAGTCGGTCGCCCGCGGCCTGCAGCGGATCGGCCGGGCGGGCCACGGCGTCGGCGAGGTCAGCCGCGGGCGGATCTTCCCCAAGTTCCGCGGCGACCTGCTCGAGTGCGCGGTCCTGGTCCGGCGCATGCACGAAGGGCTGATCGAGCCGACCGTCGTGCCGCGCAACGCGCTCGACGTGCTCGCCCAGCAGATCGTCGCGATCGCCGTCTCGGCCGAACCGGACGGGATCGAGGTCTCCGAGCTGCACCGCCTCGTCACGGCCACCCACTCCTACGCCGAGCTCTCGCTCGAGCTGCTCGAGAACGTGCTCGACATGCTCGACGGCCGCTATCCCTCGAAGGAGTTCGGCGAGCTGCGGGCGAGGATCGTCTGGGACCGCCTGGCCGGCGTGATCCGGGCCCGCAGGGGCTCGCGCCAGCTCGCGATCGCCAACGCCGGAACGATTCCCGACCGCGGCCTCTACGCGGTCACCCTGCCCGACGGGCGCCGCGTGGGGGAGCTGGACGAGGAGATGGTCTACGAGGCCAGGCCAGGCCAGGCCTTCCTGCTGGGCGCCTCGACCTGGCGGATCGAGGAGATCACCCGCGACCGCGTGATCGTGACCCCGGCCCCGGGGGCGCCGGGGGCGGTCCCGTTCTGGAAGGGGGACTCGGTCGGGCGGCCGAAGGAGCTCGGCGAGGCGATCGGCGCGTTCTCGCGCTGGGCCGTCGAGCAGGAGGCCGAGACGCTCGAGCGCGACTATGACCTCGACCGCCGGGCGGCCGGGAACCTGCTCGCCTACCTGCGCGAGCAGCTCGCAGCGACCCGCGTCCTGCCGAGTGAGCGGACGATCGTGCTGGAGCGCTTCCGCGACGAGATCGGCGACTGGCGGCTGTGCGTCCTATCGCCCTACGGCGGGCGCGTCCACGCCGCCTGGGCCCTGGCCCTGTCGGCCCGGATGCACGAGCGCTTCGGCCTCGACTCGGACCCGATCTGGACCGACGACGGGATCATCATGCACCTGCCCGACCTCGATGCGGACGAGGCCGAGGCGCTGCCCTCGGCGGCCGAGCTGCTGCTGCTCGACCCCGACGAGGTCGAGCCGGCGATCGTCTCGGAGCTGGGCGGCTCGGCCCTGTTCGGCGCCCGCTTCCGCGAGAACGCGGCCCGCGCCCTGCTGATCCCGCGGGCCTATCCGGGCCGGCGCACCCCGCTCTGGCAGCAGCGCCTGAAGGCCCAGAACCTGCTCGAGGTCGCGCGCCGCTACGAGGACTTCCCGATCATCCTCGAGACCTACCGCGAGTGCCTCAAGGATGTTCTCGACCTGCCCGGCCTGCAGGCCCTGCTGCGCGGCCTGCACACGCGCGAGATCTCGCTCGTCGAGGTCGAGACCCGGCACGCCTCGCCGTTCGCCTCATCGCTGCTGTTCGACTACGTCGCCACCTACATGTACGAGGGGGACACGCCGAACGCCGAGCGCCGAGCGGCGGCCCTGTCGCTCGACCGTGACCTGCTGCGCGAGCTGCTCGGCCAGGAGGAGCTGCGCGAGCTGATCGACCCCGGCGCACTGCAGCGCGTCGAGGACGATCTGCAGTGCCGCTCGGAGATGACCCGGGCGACCGGCCGGGATGCCCTGCACGACGTCCTGCGCAGGGTCGGCGACCTGACCCGCGCAGAGCTCGCCGGGCGCGTCTTCGAGGGCGTCGACGCGGAAGCCCTCCTGGCCGAGTTGCGCCGCGAACGGCGGGCCATCGAGCTGCGGCTCGGCGGCGAGACGCGCCTGATCGCCGCCGACGAGGCCGGGCTCTACCGCGACGCCGTCGGCGCCGCTCCCCCGGGCGGGCTGCCCGAGGCCTTCGTCGCTCCCGTCGAGGACGCCCTGCGCGAGCTGGTGGCGCGCTACGCGAGGACCCACGGGCCGTTCTCGGCCGAGGCCCTGCACGGGCGCTACGGCGTCGACGCCGGCGCCGTCCTGCGCGAGCTCGAGCGCGACGGCGCGCTCGTCCGCGGCGAGCTCCGGCCCGGCGGCAGCGAGCGCGACTGGTGCGACGTCGAGGTCCTGCGCCGCCTGCGCCGCGCCTCGCTGGCGGCGCTCCGCAAGGAGATCGAGCCCGCCGCACAGGAGCGTCTGGCCGCATTCCTGCCCGCCTGGCAGGGCATCGACCGGCACACCTCCGCCGGCGCCGGCATCGACCGGCTGCGGGAGGTCCTGGTTGCACTCCAGGGCCTGGCACTGCCCGTCGAGAGCTGGGAGCGCGACATCCTGCCGCGGCGCACCGGCGCCTACTCGCAGACCTGGCTCGACCACCTCTGCGCCAGCGGCGAGCTCGTCTGGGTCGGCGCCGGGCCGCTCGGGCGCTCGGGCCGCGTGGCCCTCTACTTCCGCGACGACGCCCCGGCGATCGGCCCCCCGCCGGCGGCGCGCACCGGCGGCCCGGCGCCCGACGGGCCGGAGCACGTCCTGATCCGCGAGCGCCTGGCCCAGGGCCCCTGTTTCTTCACCGACCTGCTGGCCGAGATCGAGGCCCCCGGGGAGGCCCTGCGCGAGGCTCTCTGGGACCTCGTCTGGGCCGGCGAGGCGACAAACGACGCCTGGGCACCGCTGCGGGCCCCGAGGCTCGCACTGGCGCGCTCGGGACGCTCGACGGCCGACCTCGTCGAGGGGCGCCGGGCGATCCGTCACCCGGCCCGCTCGCGCTTCGCCTCGCGCCGCGCGAGCGGCGCCCAGTCCCAGGTCCAGGGGCGCTGGTCGCTGACCGCGAGCGTCTTCGGCGCCGAGCCCGACGGCGCCGGCGCGGCCGAGCGCCGTCGCGTGCTGGCCGAGCTGCTGCTCGAGCGCTACGGCATCGTCACCCGCGAGCAGGTGCTGGCGGAGGGCATCCGGGGCGGCTTCTCGATCCTGTATGACACGTTCGCGAAGCTCGAGACGCTCGGCATCTGCCGCCGCGGCTACTTCATCGAGGGCATGGGCGGAGCGCAGTTCGCGCTGCCCGGCGCCGTCGAGCGCCTGCGCGCCGCCCCCGTGCCCTCGGGCGCGGGGCCGCGCACGACGGTGCTCGCCGCCGCCGACCCCGCCCAGCCCTACGGGGCGGCCCTGCCCTGGCCCAAACGGGAGTCCGCCGAGCGCCGCCCGGCCCGGGTCGCCGGCGCCCACGTGGTGCTGGTGGAGGACCGGCCGGTCCTC
>Ga0075017_100000367_pt1 | contig 24677 bp, 14 predicted proteins | sample AleBraG_ABR_2012_FD_71475 | JGI IMG/M metagenome (GOLD analysis project Ga0075017, IMG submission 71475) | Freshwater sediment microbial communities in response to fracking from Pennsylvania, USA - Alex Branch Run_MetaG_ABR_2012 | ecosystem: Environmental > Aquatic > Freshwater > Creek >... | reverse complement strand
TCACAGATCCAGGAACTGACCACCAGCGCCGCCGCCACCTTAAGCCGGGTGACCGAGCTCGAGGCCCAGCTGGAGCAGGCCACGCAGGAGCTTCGCGCTGCCGAGAGCCGGCATGCCGGCAGTGCAGAGCGGATCGCCACGCTCGAGACCGAGATCGCCGATCATGCCGAGGCGATTCGGGCGATGCACGGGCAGCTGCAGGCGGCACAGGCCACCAACGAAACACTGCGCGGCGATCTCGCCGCGGCCGAGGACCTGATACGCACTTCGGAGAGCGAACTGCAGCAGCGCGACGCGCGGCTGGCGCGGCTTGAAAGCAACGAGGTCGCGCTGCGCTCCAAGCTCGAGGCGGTGGGCCGGTCACTCGATGAGCGGCACGCCCTGATCGCCCGGCTCGAAGCCGAGGCGGCGAGCAGCGCAGCGGTGCTCGGCAGCATCCAGAACAACCTGGAGCGGCTCGATCACGAAACTGCGGGACGCAACACCGGGACCGGCAATTTCGCCAGCACCGGAGATTTCACCAGTACGGGCAGCCATGCGTCCGCGAGCGCCAGCGGGACACGCCTGGCGCTCGACGGTCAGGCACGGCTGCTGGTGCGTACCGAGGGCGACACCGGCATCGTCCATGTCCTGGGGCGCCGCACCACGATCGGGCGCACGCCCGACAATGACGTACGCATCGATGCGGACTTCATCAGCCGCCATCACGCGGTGATCCTCGTGACGTCGGCCGGTACCTTCATCGAGGATCTCAACAGCACGAACGGTGTGTTCGTCAACAAGGCGCGGATTACCCGTCGTCTGCTCGGCGAGGGCGACATCGTGACCATCGGCAAGACCGCCTTTCGGTTCCTGATCAAGCCGAGCGCTGAATTGGCCTGACCGGCGCAATCCGGCTGCGCGCGGCGCGCCGGATGGCTTAAGCTTCGCTCCCATGAGCGACGATTACCTGCAGCGGATCCTGAAGGCCAAGGTCTATGACGTGGCGATTGAATCGCCTCTCGATCCGGCGCCGCGCCTGTCGCGCCGCCTGGGGCACGAAGTGCGCCTCAAACGCGAGGATCTGCAGCCGGTGTTCTCGTTCAAGCTGCGCGGTGCCTATAACAAGATTGCGCACCTGGGATCCGCGGCCTCGGCGCGCGGCGTGATCTGCGCCTCGGCGGGCAATCACGCCCAGGGCGTGGCGCTGGCCGCCCGCCGACGCCAGATGCGGGCGGTCATCGTCATGCCGGAAGCCACCCCGGACATCAAGATCCAGGCGGTCGTGGATCTCGGCGGCGAGGTCGTGCTGCACGGCGAGGTCTTCGACGCCGCGTTCGAACACGCGGTCGTGCTGGCCCGCCAGCAGGGCCTCGCGTTCGTGCATCCCTTCGACGACCCCGACGTGATTGCCGGGCAGGGCACGATCGGCATGGAGATCGTCCGCCAGACGGGCGGGGATGTCGACGCGGTATTCGTTCCGGTCGGCGGCGGCGGTCTGATCGGCGGCATCGCGGCATTCATCAAGCAGGTGTATCCGCGGGTGCGCATCATCGGTGTCGAACCGGAGGATGCCGCCGCCATGTACGAGTCGCTGCGTGCCGGCCAGCGCGTGACGCTCGACAAGGTGGGACAGTTTGCCGACGGCGTCGCCGTGCGGCGGGTGGGCGAGGAAACCTTCGCGCTGGCCCGGCGTTACGTCGATGAGATCGTGCTGGTAGACACGGACGAAATCTGCGCTGCGATCCAGGACGTCTTCGAGGACACGCGCGCGATTCTCGAACCCTCGGGGGCCCTGGCGGTCGCGGGCATCAAACGCTACCTCGCGCGCGGCATGAGCGCGGTGCAGCGCTGCGTGGCGATCTGCAGCGGTGCCAACATGAATTTCGACCGGCTGCGCTACATTGCCGAGCGTGCAGATCTGGGCGCCGGGCGCGAGGCGCTGCTGGCGGTGGAGATCCCGGAGCAGCCGGGCAGCTTTCTCAGTTTCTGCGGCGCGCTGGGTCAGCACAGCGTCACCGAGTTCAACTATCGCTTTCAGGGTAGCGCGCGCGCGCGCGTATTCGTCGGATTCGGACTGGGAGCCGGGCAGGAGGATTGCAGCGCGGTGATCGCGCGCCTGCGCGCCGCCGGTTACGGCGTGGTCGACATGAGCGCCAACGAGATGGCGAAGCTGCACGTGCGCTTCATGATCGGCGGCGTCGGCCGGGGCCTCGAGGATGAACTGCTGTTCCGGTTCGAGTTTCCGGAGCGGCCCGGAGCGCTGCTGCGTTTTCTCCAGGCCATCGGCGTGTCCTGGAATATCTCGCTGTTCCACTACCGCAATCACGGTTCCGACTACGGCCGCGTGCTGGCGGGCATCCAGGTGCCGCGTGCTGAGCGCGGTCGGCTGCTCGAACATCTGCGCGACCTGGGCTACCCCTACGTCGACGAGACCGCCAACCCCGCGTACCGCACGTTTCTGGCGGGCTGAGCGCAGTGGCCGTCACCGGCGAGGCAGTACCTGCCGCCGCGGAAATCTACGTGCCGCGGCGCACGGCGCGCCGCACCGAGGTCGTGGGCCGCGAGGGGCGCATTGCGCTCACGCACTGGGGCCCCGCACACGATTCCCCGATCGTGCTGCTGCACGGCTGGATGGACTGCGCCGCGGCCTGGCAACTGCTGGTCGACTGGCTGCCGGAGGATTGGCCGCTGGTGGCCATCGACTGGCCGGGCTACGGACACAGCGCCTGGCACGAGCGCCACTACTGGTTCCCCGAACACCTGGCCGAGCTCGACTGGTTGCTCGATGAGGTATCGCCGCGGCATGCGGCGCGTCTGATTGCCCACAGCATGGGTGGCGGTGTCGCCTCGATGTATGCGGGCATTCGCCCGGAACGCGTCGCCTGGATCGTGAACATGGAGGGTTTTGGGATGCCGGCGCTCAAGCCCGGCGACCTGCCCGCGCTGGCGGCCGGATGGCTCGATGCCCTGCGTGCTCCCCCGCAGGCGCGTCGCTACGACAGCCTCGATGCGCTGGTCGCCACCGTGCGGCGCGCGAATCCGCGCCTGACGCCCGCCGCGGCCCGTTACCTCGCCACCGTGTGGACCCGCGAGACCGAGGGCGGCCTTGAAATGCGCGCCGATCCCCGCCAGCAGCTGCGTGCGCCCATCCGCTACGCTCGTGCGGAGGTGGAGGCATTCTGGGCACGGGTGCGGGCGCCGCTGCTGCTGCTGCACGGTGCCGATTCGGACCACCTGCAGCGCGCCCTGGGCGAGGCGCCGCTGGCGCGTCTGGCGCAGCTGTTTGCGGATCTTCGTGCCGAGGCGATACCCGACGCCGGTCACCTGCTGCCCTACGAGCAGCCACAGCGCGTGGCCGAGGCGATCGTGCGCTTCGTCGCCACGCTGCCGGCTACGGGCTGATGAGCGGGCTGGTCCGCGCCGCCGCCTTCAAGGTCCTGCGCCAGCCGGCGGCGGCCTGCTTCCTGCTCAGCCGGTTTGCAGCGACGCTGGCCTGGCAGATGCTCACGGTGGCGGTCGGCTGGCATGTCTATGCGCTGACGCATGACCCCCTGGCCCTCGGCCTGGTGGGACTGAGCGAGTTTCTCCCCTTCGTGTCGCTGGTGCTGGTCGGCGGCCATCTCGCCGACCGCGTTCGGCGCCGGAGCGTGGCACTGACCGTGTATTCGATCGATATCCTGTGCGCGCTGACCCTGCTGGTGCTGACGCTGGAACACGAACGGCACGCCTGGCCGATCTACCTGGTCATCAGCGTGTTCGGCGCCACGCGCGCATTCTCCTCGCCCGCGGTGCAGGCCATGTTGCCGGGACTCGTGTCGCGCGAGGACTTTCCCGAGGCGGTCGCCCTGAATTCCATGCAGTGGCAGTTGGCCACCATCGGCGGCCCGGTCCTCGGGGGCGTGCTGTACCTGATCGGTCCACCCGTGGTGTTCGGCGCCTGCCTGCTGCTGTTCATCGCGACGGTCGCTCTTACCGTGCTGATCGGTGCCGACACCCGGCCCGCCGCCCCGCCGGCGGTGGGCAGCGGCCGCCGGTTCCTGGAGGGACTGCGCTTCGTGGTGCGCAACCGCCTGGTGCTCGGGGTCATCTCGCTGGACCTGTTCGCCGTGCTGCTCGGTGGCGCCGTGGCGCTGCTGCCGATCTACGCGGGCGATGTGCTGCACACGGGCCCGGCGGGCCTGGGGCTGCTGCGCGCCGCGCCCGGGATCGGTGCCGCATTAGCGGGGGTCTACCTTGCGGTACGCCCGATCCGTGATCACGCGGGCGCCGTGCTGCTCGGCGGCGTGGTCGTGTTCGGCTTCGCGATGGTGGTGTTCGGGCTGTCCCGCAGCTTTCCGCTGTCGATGGCCGCGCTGGGCCTGAGCGGTGCCGGCGACATGCTGAGTGTGTACGTGCGCGGCATCGTCGTGCAGCTGAACACGCCCGACGCGATTCGCGGCCGCGTCAGCGCCGTGAATTCGATGTTCGTCGGCGCGTCGAACGAACTCGGCGAATTCGAGTCCGGCGTGACCGCGAGCTGGCTGGGCACCGTGCCGTCCGTGGTTCTGGGCGGGGTGGCGACCGTGGCGGTGGCGCTGTCCTGGGCGGCGCTGTTCCCCGCCTTGCGGCGGCTGCGCCGCTTGCATTAGGGCTGTATATCCGTACAGTAGGGCCATGGAGGGCGTGTTCAAGGGCCGTGGCGCGACGCTGAATCCGGCCGGGCGTTTCGCCACCCGGACCGGCGTCGTCGTCGACGACGGCTGGTACCCGGAGACGGTGCCCGAGTCCATTGCGACGGAGGTACGCCCCGAAGCGGCGCGCTCGATCATCGCGCGCAATGATTCGCCGGATATCCCTTTCGGCCAGTCGATCAACCCGTACCGGGGCTGTGAGCACGGCTGCATCTATTGCTATGCCCGGCCCAGCCACGCCTACGTCGACCTGTCGCCTGGCATCGATTTCGAGACCCGCCTGTTCTACAAGGCGGGTGCCGCGCGGCTGCTGCGGGCCGAACTGGCGCGGCCCGGATACCACTGCCGGCCGATCATGCTGGGTGCCAACACCGATCCGTATCAGCCGGTCGAGAAGCGGTTGCGCGTCACGCGGGAGGTCCTCGAAGTGCTCCTGGAGACGCGCCATCCGGTCATGATCATCACGAAAGGCACGCTCGTGCTGCGCGATCTCGATCTGCTGGTGCCGTTGGCCGCGGCCCGCCTGGTGCGCGTCACGGTGAGCCTCACGACGCTCGATCCGGAGCTCAAGCGCACCCTCGAGCCTCGGGCGGCGTCGCCCCAGGCGCGTCTGCGCGTCATCAGCACCCTGGCCGCCGCCGGTGTGCCGGTCGGCATGCTGGCGGCTCCGATGATCCCGGCGGTCAATGACGCCGAGCTCGAACAGATCCTGAAAGCGGCCGCCGCGGCGGGAGCGGCGGAGGCCGGGTATGTACTGCTGCGGCTGCCTTACGAAGTGAAGGATCTGTTCCGGGCCTGGCTCGACGAGCATCTGCCGCTGCGCGCCGCACACGTGATGTCCCTGGTCCAGCAGGCGCGCGGCGGACGGGACAATGATCCGCGCTTCGGACATCGCATGCGCGGCGCCGGTCCATGGGCGGAACTGCTGGCGGCGCGCTTCGCGCTCGCGGCCCGGCGCCTCGGGCTGAGCGCGGAGCGCGCCCCGGCGCTCGATACGACCGCGTTCGCGCCACCGGGCGGCAGCGGGCAGCTCGACCTGTTGCTCTGAACGCGGCCGGTGCCAGGGTCGCGCGGCCGGTGTCATCGTCACGCCGCGCGGGTTAAGCTGCGCACCATGCAGGCAGAGACGAATCGCGTGGCCCTCGTGGCCGGCGCCAGTGGCATGGTCGGGCTGGCGCTGGTGCGCCACCTCGTGGCCCGGAACGAGTATTCGCGGACCATCGCCGTGTCGCGGCGGCCGCTGCCGATGGAGGCGCCGCGCCTGGCGAATCGGATCATCCGTTTCGAAGCGATGGAAACGGAGTTGCGCGGACTGGCCTGCGAGGATGCCTTCTGCTGTCTGGGCACGACGCTGCGCGACGCCGGTTCGCCGGAAGCGTTCCGGGCCGTGGACCATGATCTGGTGCTGCGCTTTGCCCGCGTGGCGAAGACGGCCGGAGCCACGTCGCTGGTGGTCGTTTCCGCCGCGGGGGCCTCAGCGGATGCCGGCAATTTCTACCTGCGCGTCAAGGGTGAGACCGAACGGGCGCTCGAGGCGCTGCAGTTCCGTTCGCTGCATCTGCTGCAACCGGGATTGCTGCTCGGCGCGCGGGCGCAGTGGCGGCCCCTGGAATTGCTCGGACGCGTGTTCATGCCCGTGCTGAACCCGCTGCTGCTTGGACGCTACGAACAGTGGCGCGGAATCGGCGTGGATACGGTGGCGGCGGCCATGCCGGCCGCGGCGCTGTCGGGCCGGCTTGGCGTACAGCGCTACACCTGGCGTGCCCTGAACGCGCTGGCGCGCACCGGCAAGGCCCCGCTGCGCCCGGGCAAGGCCGCGGCGCGCCTGTGACGCTGCTCCCAGTCGGGAGCATGCGGAGGCGATAAGCGTGAAGTGGTGCGCATTGGCGCGCCCCGACTATCGTTAAATTGGCTCCATTCTCACGGGCCAACGCCGATACATGCCATCCACCACTGCTTCGTCCGGTCAATCGATGAGCGGCCGCCTCGGCCTGGGGCTCGCCGTGCTGGCGGGCCTGCTGCTGCTCGCCGGTTCGCTGAGTGCGGTGCGCGTGCTGCACAACGCGGACGATCGGCGGGCCATGTCGGCCATCGCATCGACCAGCCGCAGCTACGCACGGGAGTTGCGCGCGCGGCTCGCGGCGAGCGAGTCCGTGATCCAGACGCTGGTGAGTGCGGATGCCGGCAGCGGCGGCACGCTGCTGCGCGCCCGCCTGCTGCGCTCCGATCTCATACGCGGTGTCGTGCTCAGGGCACCCGACGACCTCCAGGGTCCGGTGCCCCTGAACCCCGCCGACCGCGTCGCCGTAAGCGCCGGCCAGACGCTGTTGCGTGCCGGTCCGCGGCGCGGTGACCAGGTGCCGCTGTACCTCGTGGCCGCGGTGCATGAGGCGGGCGCGTCGGCCACCGCCTATTTTGAGCTGGCCACGGACTGGTTCTGGCAGGGCATCGCCGACAGCGCCGACGACGCACCGACCGTCCTGGCGGTGATCGACGGCAGGGGCGTGCTGGTGCGCGCCGGCGATGATCTGCCGACGGAGCTGGTGTCCATGCTGGCGCGCGAACGCGCCGGGAACTCGAGTCAGCGCAGCGGCGACGCACTGCGGTCCTGGAGCGTGCAGCACCAGGAATGGCGTGGCGCCGTCGCGACGGTGGCGCCCGAGGATACGCACCTGACCGCCGATCGCTGGACGGTCGTCGCCTGCAGTCCGGCCATACCGGCCTATGGCGCCTGGGCCCAGGTGGCGCCGGTCGTGCCGCCGCTGCTCCTGCTGGCGGCGGTGCTGATCGGACTGCTGGTCTGGCGGCTGCGCCTGGGCTGGGATCCGGTGCTGGTGCGGTTGCGGCATTCGCTGGCTGAACTGGCCGCCGGCCGCTACGCACGCGTTGCGCTCGACGGCGCCTGCGATGAGCCGCGTGCCGCGGCGCTGGAATTCAACCGCACCGTGGGCGTGCTCGAGGAGCGGATGCGTGCCCTGGCCAGTCTCAACGACATCGATCGCATGCTGCTCGAGTCCGCGGAACTGGAATCCTGCCTCGACCAGCTGCTCGACCGGATCTGCAGAATCACCGCCTGCGACGCCGCGATGCTCGCGCTCCTGGACCCGGATGCGACCGATCGCGGCCGCGCCTACCTGGCGGCCGGCGGTGCGCGTGCCGCCGTGAGCCGCATCACGCTCGATGCGCTGCTGCTCTCGCAGCTCGCGCACGAGCAGTCCGGTCTGACCGTGGCGCGGCTCGAGCCGGGCCGGCACAGTGTCCTCGAGCCGCTGCGCGAGCAGGGTGCCGAGTTCTACTGGCTCTGGCCAGTGGTGTCCCAGGGTAAGATGGTCGCCGTGCTCGCCGTCGGCTACCGCAGCACGCCGCAGGTGGCGGCCGATGTGGCGCGCTACGGCACCGAATGCGCGGCACGCATCGGCGTCTCCTTCTCGAACAGCGTGCGCGGCGAGCAGCTGTACCGGCAGGCCCATTTCGATCCCCTGACTGCACTGCCCAACCGGCTGCTGTTCCGTGACCGGCTCGCGCAGCAGCTGTCCAGTGCCGCCGATGGACGCGAGCGCGGCGCGCTGCTGTACGTGGACCTGGATCACTTCAAGAAGATCAACGACACCGTGGGTCACGCCGCCGGCGACCAGGTGCTGCAGATCGTCGCGCAACGGCTGCGCGCCTGCGTCAAGGAAGACGATACCGTGGCGCGCCTCGGCGGCGATGAGTTCACGATTATCCTGCGCGCCGTGGATACGGCGGAGTGCGCGGCGCGCATCGCCGCGCGGGTCATCGCGTCGCTGGAGGAGGCGGTCAATCTCGGCGGCCGCGATTATTTCGTGCGCGCGAGCATCGGCGTCACGCTGTTCCCCGACGACGGCACGGCGCTCGATGAGCTGATGCGCAATGCCGATCTCGCCATGTACCGGGCCAAGGAGGACGGCCGCTCGCGCGCCGTGTTCTACACGCCCGCGATGCAGCGCATGCCGGCGCTGGCGGCCGAAAGCGGCCTGTACCGCGCCCTGCAGCGGCGCGAGTTCTCGCTCTACTACCAGCCGCAGTACGCGCTGGCGGATGGCCGGCTGTGCGGGCTGGAGGCCTTGCTGCGCTGGCAGCCGCCGCGCGAGGCGATGCGCTACCCCGGCGAGTTCGTGCCCGCCGCGGAGCAGAGCGGCCTGATCGTCGACATCGGCGACTGGGTGCTGGAGGCCGCCTGCACGCAGCTGGCGGAGTGGCATGCCGCGGGCATCGCGCCACCGCGCCTGGCGCTGAACGTATCGGTGCAGCAGCTGCGACAGGCCGATTTCCCCAGGCTGGTGCGGCGCGCGCTGGAGCGGGCCGGCCTGCCGGCCGAAATGCTCGAATTCGAATTGACCGAATCGGTCTTCGCGGACGATGAGGCCAGTGAATCGCTGCAGCGGCTGGCGGCGCTCGGCGTCCGGCTGTCGCTCGACGATTTCGGGACCGGCTATTCCTCGCTGGGCTACCTGCGCGCGCACCCCGTGCAGGCCATCAAGATCGACCGCACGTTCATCGAGGACGTCGCCCGCAACATTACCGCCGCGACACTCGCGGAAACCATGATCACGATGGCGCATGCCCTGGGCAAGCAGGTGGTGGCCGAGGGCGTCGAGACCATGGAGCAAATGGAATTCCTGCGCGCACAGGGCTGCGACTACGCACAGGGCTATTATTTCGCGCGTCCCGCGGCGGTCGCCGACATCACGGCGCTGCTGCGTGGCCGGCGAGTCGCCGCGCTCGAGGACCTGCGCCCGACCGGCTGAACTTAAGCGGATTTGACAGAACTGTGATCGCGTTCACCTCTGTTCGACAGTTGTGAACTGTCTCTCCTTACACACACTTGACCCGCTGCGTCACCGTGCCACACTGCGTCAGGTAACAGTGTGTGGCAAACCTGTCGCAAGACAGGGACGCAAAGCCTCCGGTCCCCCGCCCTTCGAGGTGGGATAGCGGGGTTGCCATCCGACGGGTGTCGCAAGCCGGCCTGACTGGCCGGCCACGCGCCTCGCGGGTGTCTTCCCCGCGGGTTTGGACCGCAAGGCCCTCAGGTCTCGACAGCGGTACAGCGGGGAATGGCGCATGCAGCAGGCTTCGAATCCAACCGGCAATCCTTCGCCCAATAACGGCAAATATCTGCCGCCGCACGCGGCTCCCGCCGCGGGCAGCCCGCGCTTTGTCATCAATCTGTGCGCCTCCACCACGCCGGTGGGCCTGGTGCAGCCCAGTCACGCCGGCCTCAAGCGTTTCACCTTCTTCGTCTCCCGGCGGCTCGAAGAGGGCCGCGAACGCTTCCGCCTGCACATGGGCTATTTCGAAAGCCAGGAGGAAGCCGAAAAGATTCTGGACCTGGTTCGCGACGTGTACCCGGCGGCGTGGGCCGGCGTCGCTCCGGGCATCCGGCTGCGTTCCCGCACGAACGGCGCGGCGGCGGCCCCGACTCCGGTCGCTGCCGCGGTTCCGATGACCGGGCAGCCGCCCGCGGCTGTGGAAGCCGCGGCGGCTGCGCTGGCGCCGGCCGCGCTCCTGCCTCCCATCGACGTGCCGACACTGGCCGCGGCGTTTCCCGAGAGGTCGGCCGCCCGGGTGGACATGCCGTCCTTACCGCCTGTACCGGCTGCCGCGCCGGCGGCCGCCGCGGACAACGGCGCCGCAGCGCAATCGTTCGACAACATCCGCGCCACGATCGATTCCCTCGGCGACGACGCGTCCGCGGGCGCGCAGACCGCCGCGCAATCCGCCGCGGCGGACCCGGCAGCCCAAACGCTGGACCCGCCGCAGGTGCTGCGCCTGCTCGAGACCGCGACGCCACCGGCTGCACGGGCCGCCGCGCCTGCCGCATCGCCGTCCGCCGCGCCGTCCGCGCCGCCGCCGCCCCAGGCGCCTGCGGCCATGGCGGCGCGGCCCGTGGTGCAGCAGGCAACGCCGGTGCGTCCGGCCCCGGCCGCGGCGGCGACGCCGGTGCCGGCGGACGCGACCCTGCGCAAGGCGGCGGCGGCGCCGCGCATCACCCCGGTCTCAGCCCCGGTCAACGAGCCGGCCGTCTATGCGGTGCAGCTGCTCTGGTCGGTGCAGCCCATCGACATGAACCAGGTCCCGCAGCTCGCCATCTTCAGCGCGTATACGCTCTACGGCGCGGAAGGCAATCGTGATGGTCGGCGCTGGTATGGCCTGAGGCTCGGGTTCTTCACGGACGCCGTGTCCGCCAAGCAGGTGGCGCAATACGTGCGTTCGGAATTCACCTCGGTGTCGGTCGTGCCCGTGACGCATCGCGAGCGCGATCGTGCCGGTACGGCGACCGCGAAGCCGCTGCCGCCGGTGACCACGGCGAAATCGAACGGCATCGAACTGAACTTCATCGAAGACGTGCAGACCGACACGGCCACGAGCGGCAGCCGTCCCGCGCTGCAGCAGGCCGACACGGCCGGTACCGATACCTCGACCGCGCCGCACGGCGGCACGGCCGCGCCGCCTGCCGACGCGAAGGCACGGGCCGCGGCGGCCGTCGGCATGAGTGCGCGCGCCACCCCGGGCAAGCGCGCCAAGCTGCGCGTCGCCCAGGCTGCGAAGCCGGTCAGCAAACGCCCGTCCGTGGAAGGCCGCCCGCTTTCCCTGGAGGAAACCCTGGAAGTGCTCGGCGCGGGCCAGCTGCAGATCGACGACGGCCGCACCGCGCTGCTCAGCGACGCGGCAACGCGCGTACGCAAGCCGGCGGCGCCGAGCGGCTCACGCTTCGGTCGTCTCATCAACCGCCTGGCGGAGCGGCTCGGCAACGGTTAGCGCTTGCCGAACAGCCGCTCGAGTTCCGCGCGTGCCTGCTCGGCAGCTGAGCCCGCCGGCGCCGCCGCGGGGGAGGCGACCCAGGCGTGCGGGCGCGGACGGAAGTGATCGCAGAAATTGGCCTTTTCCTTGTCGCTGACCTCTTCGGCCGTGGGTTCGCGGCATCGCTTGGCGACGCGTTCATCGTATTCGACGCACATCCTGCAGGCGTGCAGCTCCGCGCGGCAGCGCGCGCATTCGTCACGCCGCGACAGCGGCAGCGTCAGAGCGGCCAGATCCGCACCGCATTTCCAGCACACCAGCGCATGTCCCATCGCCTACCCCTTGGTTGAGGTCCTGTTGAGCCTCAGCCGGCGCGTGCGCGCAGGAACGGCGCCAGCGCCGCGCCAGTATGCGAGCGCGCGCTGCGCGCGGCAATCCGGGCGGGCGTGCCCTCGGCGACGATCCGGCCGCCGCGCGCGCCGGCCTCCGGGCCCATGTCGATGATCCAGTCGGCCTCGGCGCACAGATCCAGGTTGTGTTCCACCATGACGACCGAATTGCCCGCATCGACGAGCCGGTGCAGCACGCCGGTGAGGCGCTCGACGTCCGCCATATGGAGCCCGACGGTCGGTTCGTCGAGCACGTAGAGCGTATGCGCGGCCGTGCCGCGGCCGGGCCGCACGGCGGCGAGACGCGCCAGTTCCGCGACCAGCTTGATGCGCTGTGCCTCGCCGCCCGAGAGCGTCGGGCTGGGCTGGCCCAGCGTCAGATAGCCCAGGCCCACATCCCGCAGCAGCGCCAGCGGCCTGTGGATGCGCGCATGGGCCTGGAAGAATTCCGCGGCGTCCTCCACATTCATGTCGAGCAGATCGGCCACCGAACGCCCACGCCAGTGCACCTCGAGCGTCTGCGCATCGAAGCGCCGCCCGCCGCACTGGTCGCACAGCACCTTGACGTCCGGCAGGAAGCTCATCTCGATCGTGCGCTGGCCCTGCCCGTCGCATTCGCTGCAGCGCCCCCCGGGCGTATTGAACGAGAAGCGGCTGGCGCTGTAGCCGCGGATGCGCGCCTCATCGCTGCCTGCGTAGACACGCCGGATATCGTCCCAGAATCCGACGTACGTGGCCGGGCAGGAGCGGGGCGTACGCCCGATGGGCGTCTGGTCCACTTCCAGCACGCGCGTGAGCGCCTCGGCGCCGCGCAGCTGGCCCGCTGCCGTCGCCGCCGCCGCCGACCGGGCGCCGAGCGCCGCGTGCAGGCGTGCATAGAGGACATCGCGTGCGAGCGTGGACTTGCCCGATCCGGATACACCGGTGATCACGACCAGGCGGCCCAGCGGGATCCGCACATCGAGGCCGCGCAGGTTGTGCAGCGTGATGCCGGTCAGCTGCAGCGAGGGCGTCGCCGCGTTGACCGGCCGGCGCGGCGCGCGCGCATGGCGCAGCGGTGCGGCGAGCAGGCGCCCGGTGACCGACAGCGGGTTGTCGCGCAGCTGGGCCGCCGTGCCGCTGGCAATGACCTGGCCGCCGCGCACCCCCGCGCCAGGGCCGAGGTCGATGATGTGATCGGCGTGGCGAATCGTGTCCTCGTCGTGCTCGACGACGATCAGCGTATTGCGTGCACCGGCCAGCGTGTCCAGCGCCCGGAGCAGGACGGCATTGTCACGCGGATGCAGGCCGATGGTCGGTTCGTCGAGCACGTAGCAGACGCCCTGGAGGTTGGAGCCCAGCTGTGCCGCCAGGCGTATGCGCTGGGCCTCGCCGCCGGACAGCGTCGGGGCCGAGCGGTCGAGCGACAGATACCCCAGGCCGACGCGCGCCAGGAATTGCAGCCGGCTGCGGATCTCGGCCATCGCATCCTGCGCGATGGCCGTGCCGCGGGCGTCGAGGCGCAAGCGGCCGCAGAACCGTTCCAGCGCATCGATGTCGAGTGCGGTGAGCGCGCTGATCGACCGGCCCTCGAGCCGCAGGTGCAGCGCCACCGGATTGAGCCGCGCGCCGGCGCAGGCCGGGCACGGCGGTGTGCTGCTATCGGCTTCCAGCCACTGCGCCTCCTCGCCGGTCTGTTCGGCTGCGAAGTCCCCGAGCTGCAATCCGGTGCCGTGGCACTGCCGGCACCAGCCCTGCGGCGAGTTGAAGGACAGCAGCCGCGGATCGGGCGGCGCGAATCCGCGGCCGCAGCCCGGACAGGCGCGGCGGCTCGAGTGCACGGTCACGCGGCCCCGGTCATCGAGCAGGTGCGCCACGCCGTTGCCGGCCTCCAGAGCGGCGTCGATCGCCGCGCGCAGCTCGGGCTCGCCGCGCGGACCGACCTTCAGTTCGGCCACGGGCAGCTCGATGCTGTGCTCCACGAAGCGCTTGAGGCGCGGAAACGGTTCCGTGGGCACGAACCTGCCGTCGACGCGCAGCTGCCGGGCACCGCGGGCCGCCGCCCAGCGGGCCAGGTCGGTGTAGATGCCCTTGCGTTGCGCGATCAGCGGCGCCAGCAGCTGCACGCGGTGGCCGCGGTGCACGCGTGCCACGTGGTCGGCGATCGCGTCCGGGGTCTGCGGCGCGATGGCGAGGTCGCAATCCGGGCAGTACTGGACCGCCAGGCGCACGTACAGCAGGCGCAGGAAGTGGTAGATCTCGGTCAGCGTCGCGACGGTGCTCTTCAGGCCGCCGCGGCTGGCACGCTGCTCGATGGCGATGGTGGGCGGGAGCCCGGCGATGGCGTCCACGTCGGGCCGGGCCGCAGGCTGCACGAATTGCCGCGCGAAGGCGTTGAGCGACTCCAGATAACGCCGCTGGCCCTCGTGAAACAGGATATCGAAGGCCAGCGTCGACTTGCCCGATCCGGATACGCCGGTGATGACGGTGAAGCGTTCGCGCGGTATCGCCACGTCGATATTGCGCAGATTGTGCTCGCGGGCGCCGCGCACCAGGATCTGCGGCGCGTGCGCTGCCATCACGCGCGCCGGGGCGCCCGGCTGCGCGCCTGGCAGAACCGCCGGCGACGGCGCGCGGCGCTCGCGCAGGCCATCCAGGTGCAGGCGCAGCGCCGCACCGGTGTGCGAGCGCCGGTCGGCGGCGACGGAGGCCGGCGTACCGCAGCAGACCACCTGGCCGCCGCCGGCGCCGCCCTCGGGGCCGAGATCGATGATCCAGTCCGCGGCCGCGATGACGTCGAGATTGTGCTCGATGACCAGCAGCGAATGGCCCGCATCGAGCAGCAGTCCGAAGGCGCGCAGCAGCCGCGCCACGTCCTCGAAGTGCAGGCCGGTGGTCGGCTCGTCGAACAGCAGCAGTTTGCCCGCGGCCCTGGGCGCTGCCGCCGCAGCGCTCCTGCGCCGGGGCGCGAGCGCCGCCTCCGCGAGGAAGCCCGCGATCTTCAGGCGCTGGGCTTCACCGCCCGACAGCGTAGGCACCGGCTGTCCGAGCCGCAGGTAGTCGAGCCCGACGTCGGCCAGCGGCTGCAGCCGCTCGAGCACGCGCGGCGCCCGCGCGAAGAAGCCCAGGGCCTCCGTGACGGTGAAGTCGAGGACCGCGGCAATGTCGGCGCGGCGGCCGTCCGCGCCGCTGATCTTCACCTGCAGCGTCTCGGCGCGGTAGCGGCTGCCCCGGCAGACCTCGCAGCGCAGGTAGACGTCGGCGAGGAACTGCATTTCCACGTGTTCGAAGCCATTGCCGCTGCAGGCGGGGCAGCGGCCGGTGCCGCTGTTGAAGCTGAAGGTGCCGGCCGTGTAGCGGCGCAGCCGGGCGTCGGGACTGGCGGCGAACAGGGCGCGGATCTCGTTGAACGCGCCCACGTAGCTCACGGGGTTGGAGCGTGTGGTGCGTCCGATCGGTTTCTGGTCGATCAGCATCGCCGCATCGATCAGCTGCGCACCGCGCAGTTCGCGATGCTCGAGCGGCGCCTCGCCGCCCTGTCCCCGGGCCTGCTGCAGGGCCGGATACAGCACCTGTTCGATCAGCGTGGATTTGCCGGAACCGGAAACGCCGGTCAGGCAGACCAGCGCCTGCAGGGGGATGCGTACATCGATGTTGCCGAGATTGTGTGCGCTGACGCCGAGCAGCTCGATGGCCGGTCCCGTGCCGTAGCGCCGGCCGTCGGCGTCGCGGGCGGTGCCGTCGCGGACCGCGCCAGCAAGGACGGCCGGCGCGGCGCGCCTGAGCGGCGCAACCTGCCTGCGGCCCGCGAGCCACGCGCCGGTCAGCGACGCCGGATCGGCGGCCACCTGAGCGGGGGTGCCGTAACTGACGATCCGTCCGCCATGCTCGCCCGCGCCCGGGCCCAGGTCGAGCAGGCGGTCCGCGGCGTACATGACCTGCGGATCGTGCTCGACGACCAGCAGCGTGTTGCCGGCGTCACGCAGGCGGTGCATGACCGCGATGAGGCGCTTCATGTCGCGCGGGTGCAGGCCGATCGAGGGCTCATCGAGCACGAATAGCGTGTTGACCAGCGAAGTGCCGAGCGCAGTGGTCAGGTTGATCCGCTGCACCTCGCCGCCGGACAGGGTGCGCGATTGCCGGTCGAGCGTCAGGTAACCCAGGCCGACGTCGCACAGGAAGCGCAGGCGGGTGCGCAGTTCGCCGAGCACCAGGTCGGTGGCGGCGTCGAGCGGCGGCGGGAGCCGCAGGGCATCGATGAACGCACGCGTCTGCGATACCGCGAGGCCTGCCAGCTCGTGGATCGACAGGCCGCGGCGGCCGGGTGTCGAACCCAGCCGCCACAGCAGCGCGTCGGGCTTGAGGCGGGCGCCGTGGCAGACCGTGCAGAGCGTGTAGCTGCGGTATTTCGACAGCAGCACGCGGATGTGCATCTTGTAGGCCTTGGATTCGAGCCAGGCGAAGAAGCGGCTGATGCCGTACCAGGTCTTCCTCGCCCACGCGCCTTCGCCCGCGATGACCCAGTCGCGATCGGCCGCCGGGAGGTCGCGCCACGGGACGTCGACGGCAACGCCGCGCCGCCTGGCGTGGCGCAGCAGGTCGTCCTGGCATTCCCTGAAGGACGGCGTCTGCCAGGGGCGGATGGCACCGCCCGCCAGCGTCTTGCCCGCATCGGGAATCACCAGCGCCAGGTCGACGCCGATGACCCTGCCAAAGCCGCGGCAGTGCTCGCAGGCGCCCAGCGCAGAGTTGAAGGAGAACAGGGAGGGCAGGGGGTCCTGGTAATGCAGGTTGCACTCGGCGCAGTGCAGCGCGCTCGAATAGCGCCAGGTGTCGAGCTCGCGGCCGTCGGCGCCGAGCGCATGCACGGCGATGACGCCATGGCCGGCGCGCAGCGCGGTCTCCAGCGCCTCCTGCAGGCGCGCGGCCTGGTCGGCGCCGGCACGCAGCCGGTCCTGGATGACTTCCAGCTCCTGCGGCGTCTCGCGATGAATGCGCGCATAGCCCTGGCGGTCGAGTTCGGCGCGGATCGCGGCGACGTCCATGCGCGCCGGAACGCTGACCGGGAAACACACCAGCAGCCGCACGTCGCCCGCTGCGGCCGCGCGCTGCTGCACGCTCGCCGCGATGCTCACGGCGCTGTCGCGGCGCACGGGCTGGCCACAGCGACGGCAATGCAGCGTCGCGGCGCGCGCATACAGGAGCTTCAGATGATCGTTGATCTCGGTCATCGTGCCGACGGTCGAGCGCGAGGTGCGCACCGGATTGACCTGGTCGATGGCGATGGCCGGCGGTATGCCCTCGATGCTGGTGACGCGCGGCTTGTCGCAGCGATCGAGGAACTGGCGTGCGTAGGGCGAGAAGGTTTCGACGTAGCGCCGCTGCCCTTCGGCATAGAGCGTGTCGAAGACCAGCGAGGATTTGCCCGAACCGGAGACGCCGGTGACGACGATGAGCTCGCCGAGCGGCAGCTCGAGATCGAGGTGCTGCAGATTGTTCTGGCTGGCGCCACGGACGATGATCGCCTCGGCGGCGCGCGAGCTCATGGGCAGGAGGCCGGCGCCGCGCCGCTCAGTGCGCCGCGCCGCTGATGAGCCTGCGGATCGGAGCGTCAGCGGGCGTTGCGCCCGGCGCCAGGCCGGCGCGTGCGCACAGTTCGCCCCAGGTGCGCAGTGCCTCGATCATGCGGTGGCTGACCTCGACGGTCCGGCCATTGCGTTCACAGTGGTAGTCGTAGGCGGGCATGCCGCCTATTTTACCTGCTGTTTCGTAGAATGCAGCCCGGTGCCGTCCATCCTCGGGAGACCTCGCGCGTGCCCCGTCCGATCGCCCTGATTTCCGCCGCGGTGGCCCGCGGCCTGGACGAAGACCTGGCCCCATTGCGGGCGGCGCTGGAGCAGCGCGGCCACCGGGTCGAAGTGGCCGACTGGGATGATGCCGGCGTCGACTGGGCGCGCTACGCGCTCGGGGTGCTGCGCTCGACCTGGGACTACAGCACGCGGCTGGGCGAGTTCATCGCCTGGCTGGAGCGGGCCGGGGCGCTGACCCGCCTGTGCAACCCGCCCGCGCTGGTGCGCTGGAACGTGGACAAGCACTACCTGGCCGATCTCGGGGGCGCCGGCATTCCGATCGTACCCAGCACCTTTGCCGAGCCGGCTGTGGCGGGTCGGGCGAACCCGTCGGCGGATGACACCCTGCGCCGGTTCCTGCTCGGGCTGGAGACGGCCGAACTGGTGGTCAAGCCGGCGGTCGGCGCCGGCTCGCGCGACGCGCAGCGCTATGGATGCGAGGAAACCGGGGCGATCCGCGACCACATGGAGCGCCTGCTGCGCGCCCGGCGCAGCGTGCTCCTGCAACCGTATCTGGAGCGCGTCGATGAGCAGGGGGAGACCGCGCTCATCCATTTCGAGGGCCGCTACAGCCACGCCATCCGCAAGGGGCCGTTGCTGCGGCGCGGCCTGGCTCCCACGCGCGCACTGTTTGCCGCCGAGCAGATCAGTGGCCGCGAGCCGCAGCCGGCCGAACGGGCGCTGGCGGAGCGGGTGCTGGCCGCGATTCCGGGCGGCCACCCCCTGTACGCCCGCGTGGATCTGATCGCCGCCGCCGATGGTACGCCGCGCCTGCTCGAGCTGGAGCTGGCCGAGCCTTCGCTGTTTTTTGCCCATTCGCGGGACGGGGCCGGCGCCCTGGCCGAGGCGATAGGCAGGTTATTGAAAAACCAATAGATTCCCCGAGGAATGCGGCCTGAGAGCCTATAATCGCGCCATGCAAGCCGCCCCTCCACTCCAGTCCTGGCTGCGTCCGCGCGCCGGCGCCGGCGCGGCCCCCGCGCCCTTCCTGCCGATGTCCCGGCAGGAGATGCAGCAGCTGGGGTGGGAGCAGTGCGATGTCATCATCGTCACCGGCGACGCCTACGTGGATCATCCGAGTTTCGGCATGGCGGTGATCGGCCGGGTGCTCGAAGCGCAGGGGCTGCGTGTCGGGATCATTGCGCAGCCCGACTGGCACAGCGCCGAGGCCTTTCGCGCCCTGGGCCCTCCGCGGCTGTTCTTCGGCATCACGGCCGGCAACATGGATTCCATGGTCAATCGCTACACCGCGGACCGGCGGGTGCGGAGCGACGATGCCTATACGCCGGGCGGCAAGGGCGGGCGGCGTCCGGATCGATCCGTGATCGTGTACGCGCAGCGCGCGCGCGAGGCCTACCGGGACGCGGCCATCGTGATCGGCAGCATCGAGGCGTCGCTGCGCCGCATCGCGCACTACGACTACTGGTCGGAGAAGGTACGCCGTTCCATCCTGCTGGACTCCAAGGCCGACCTGCTGGTGTTCGGCAATGCGGAGCGCCAGATCCTCGAGATCGCGAACCGCCTGGATGCCGGCGAACCCATCGACGCGCTGACCGACATCCGCGGCACGGCCTACCTGCGCCGCGGCGTGCCCGCGGGCTGGATCGAAATCGATTCGACGCACCTGGACAGCCCCGGCCCGCTCGAGCCGCCCGCGGATCCCTACGCCATGACCCCGGATGCGAAGACCCCGGGCGCTGCGGTGCCGCCGGTCGCTGCGGTGCCGCCGGGCGCTGCGGTGCCGCCGGGCGCTGCGGCGCCGCCGGCCGCGCCGGCTGCGGCCGTGGTGCGCTTCGTGCGCCGCGTGCGCAATGCCGACCGCGAACACAGCGTCATCCGGCTGCCGGCCTTTGAGCAGGTGGCGGCCGATCCGGTGCTCTATGCGCACGCTTCGCGCATCCTGCATCTGGAGTCCAACCCGGGCAATGCGCGCGCGCTCGTGCAGCGGCACGGCGACCAGGACGTGTGGCTCAATCCGCCGCCGCTGCCGCTCGCGACCGGCGAAATGGACTGGGTCTACGAGCTGCCGTACCGGCGCCGTCCGCATCCGGCGTACGGTGAGGCCAGCATTCCCGCGTACAAGATGATCCGCTTCTCGGTCTCGATCCAGCGCGGCTGCTTCGGCGGCTGCACCTTCTGCTCCATCACCGAGCACGAGGGCCGCATCATCCAGAATCGCTCCGAGGACTCGGTGATCCGCGAGATCGGCCAGATCCGCGACCAGGTACCCGGATTCACGGGCGTGATCTCGGACCTCGGCGGCCCGACCGCCAACATGTACCGCCTGGCCTGCCGGAGTCCCGCGATCGAGAGCGCCTGCCGGCGCCCGTCCTGCGTGTTTCCCGGCGTGTGCCCGAACCTGAATACCGATCACGGCGCACTGCTGAGCCTGTACCGTCGCGCCCGCGAGCTGCCCGGGATCAAGAAGGTGCTGATCGCCTCGGGCGTGCGCTACGACCTCGCGATCGAGTCGCCCGAGTACGTGCGCGAGCTGGCGCAGCACCACGTCGGCGGCTACCTGAAGATCGCGCCGGAACACGTGCGCGAGGGTCCGCTGGCGATGATGATGAAGCCGGGCGTCGGCGCCTATGACCGCTTCAAGCAGCTCTTTGACCAGTATTCGAAGGAGGCGGGCAAGGAGCAGTACCTGATTCCCTATTTCATCGCCGCGCATCCGGGCACCAGCGACGAAGACATGCTGGAGCTCGCGCTCTGGCTGAAGCGCAATGGCTTCCGTGCCGACCAGGTGCAGGCCTTCCTGCCCTCGCCGATGGCCACGGCGACCGCCATGTACCACACCGGCAAGAATCCGCTGCGGCGCGTGACGCGCGCCAGCGCCAACGTGACGGTGCCCAGGGGCCTGCGGGTACGGCGCCTGCACAAGGCCTTCCTCAGGTACCACGATGCCAACAACTGGCCGCTGCTGCGCGAGGCGCTGCGGCGCATGGGCCGCGCCGACCTGATCGGTCCGGGCCGCCAGCAGCTGATTCCGGCGTGGCAGCCGCCGGGCACCGGACTGGCGCGCGAGGGCCAGCGGCACGCGTGGTCGGCGCGGCGGCCGACGCCCGCGCAGCCGCTGCGCACCCAGCACACGGGACTGCCCCGCACACCGCGCGCACCGCCGCCGGCACGCGCTCCGGCACGCACGCCGGGCGCGGCGCGCCCCGGCACGGCGCGCCCGGGCACGGCGCCGCGGGGCCGCGCTCGATGACGGGCGAGGGGCGGCGCGCAGCCGTGTCGGGCGCGGTGCTGATGGCCTTGGCCACGGCGGCCGGCGCCCTGGGCGCACATGCGCTCAAAGGCGTGCTGACGCCGGACCGCTATGCCGTGCTGCAGACGGCCGTGCTCTACCAGTTCCTCAATGCCCTCGGGCTGCTGCTGCTGGGTGTGCTGCTCGCGCTCCAGGGCAGCCGGCTGCTGCGCGCCGCCGCCGATCTGCTGCTGGCCGGCGTGCTGCTGTTCTCCGGCAGCCTCTACCTGCTGCTGGCCGGCGCGCCGCGCGCGCTGGGCGTGGTGACGCCGCTGGGCGGCCTGTGCCTGATGGCGGGCTGGTCGCTGGCGGGCTGGGCCTTGTGGCGCGGCCCGCAGCGCCGCGCCGGGTGAGCGCGGTGGACCTGAACCGGCTGCGGGAGTTCTGGCGCCGCTGGCTGCTGCCCGGCGGCACCGTGCTGATCTTCGGCGCCGTGGCCTGGGTGATCCACCGCGAAATGGCCCAGATCCGGCTGTCGAGCATCCTCGCGAGCCTGCGGGCCATTCCGGCGGCGGCGATCATGCGTGCGGTGCTGATGACGGTGATCAGCTACTGGCTGCTCGGCTTCTACGACGTCCTGGCGCTGCGCTACATCGGCAAGCCGCTGCCCTACGCGCGCGCCGCGTTCACCTCCTTCATCGCCTACGCCTTCGGGCACAACCTCGGCGTCGCGACCTTCACGGGAGCCGCCGTCCGTTACCGCCTGTACGCAAGTTCGGGCATGAGCGCCGCGGATGTGGCGGCCGTCGCGGTGTTCTGCGGCGTCACCACGGCCATCGGACTCGCGGTGCTGGCCGGTGCCTCCTTCCTCGCGGCGCCGGCCGCCGGCGCCGCAGCGCTTCACCTGGCGACGCCCGTGGTCGGCACGCTCGGTGCCGCGCTGCTCGGCGGCGTCGTGCTCTACGCACTGTGGTCGTGGCTGCGCGCGCCAGCGATCGAACTGGGCGGCTGGGCGCTGCGTGCGCCCACACCCGCAGTGGCCATGCCCCAGATCCTGCTCGCCGTCATCGACCTGGCCTGCTCGGCCGCGGTCCTGTGGTTCCTGCTGCCCGCGGATGTGCCGGTGTCGCTGCCGCTGTTCGTCGGTGTCTACGCCATCGCCATCACCGCCGGCATCATCAGCCACGTTCCGGGCGGCCTCGGCGTCTTCGAGTCCGTGATGGTGCTGGCGCTGCCGGGTATTCCGGGCGTGCAGCTGGCCGGTGCGCTGCTCGCCTGGCGTGCAGTGTATTTCGTGATGCCGCTGGCCGTGGCCGCGCTGATGTTCGGCGGCCAGGAAGTGCTGGCGCTGCGTCCGCGGCTGTCGCGCTTCGAACAGGTGGTCGCCGTCTACGTCACGCCGGTCGTGCCGCAGGTCAGCGGCGCCCTGGTGTTCCTGGCCGGATTCCTGCTACTGGTGTCAGGCGCCACGCCCGCCATCGACAGCCGCACCGCGCTGCTGTGGAAGGTCCTGCCGCTGGCGATCCTGGAGATCTCGCACCTGGCCGGCAGCGTCATCGGCCTGGCCCTGCTGGTGCTGGCGCGCGCGCTGTTCCGCCGCGTCGCCGCCGCCTACCAGCTCACCATGTGGCTGCTGTTCGCGGGCATCGTGGCCTCGATCCTCAAGGGCCTGGAGATCGAGCAGGCGATCGCCCTGCTCGTGGTGATCGGCATTCTGTGGCTGGGGCGCCGCGCCTTCTACCGGCCCGCGACCATCATGGCCGAGCGCTTCACACCGGTGTGGGTGGCCAGTCTCGTGATCGTGATCTTCACGGCCGTCTGGATCGGCTTCTTCGCCCACCGGCATGTCGAGTACTCGCACTCGCTGTGGTGGACCTTCGCGCTGAAGGGGGATGCGCCGCGCATGCTGCGCGCCTCGCTGACCGTGGTGCTGCTGGCCGCCGCCTTCCTGGCGACCAACCTGCTGCGGCCGTCGCGCCCCGAGCCGGCGGCCGCCTCCGGCGGCGACCTCGCGCTCGCGCGCACGCTGCTCGCGCGCGCCAACCAGGCCGTCGCCAACGCGGTCCTGGTCGGCGACAAGCGCCTGCTGTTCAGCGAGGCGCGCGACGCGTTCCTCATGTACCAGATCAGCGGACGCAGCTGGGTCGCGCTCGGCGATCCGGTGGGGCGCCGCGAGAGCCACGAGGAGCTGGTCTGGCAGTTCCGCGCGCTCTCCGACCGCCACGGCGGCTGGACGGTCTTCTACCAGGTCAGCGGCGATCGCCTGCCGCTGTACGTCGACCTGGGCCTCGCCGCGCTGAAGCTGGGTGAGGAGGCGCGCGTGCCGCTGGCGGATTTCTCGCTCGAGGGCAGCGCGCGGGCCGAGCTGCGCACGCAGCGCCGGCGCGCGGAACGCGACGGCGCCACCTTCGCGGTGGTCCCCGCGGCCGAAGTCCGGCCGCTGCTGCCCCGGCTGCGCAGCATCTCGGACGCCTGGCTGGCGGATAAGGCCGCGGCGGAGAAGTGCTTCTCGGTGGGCGCATTTTCCGACGACTACGTCGCGAATTTCCCGGTGGCGCTGGTGCGCTGCGAGGGCGAGCCGGTGGCCTTTGCGACGCTGTGGGCGGCCGGCGACGGCGAGGAGCTGGCGGTCGACCTGATGCGTTTCGGTCCGGATGCACCGCGCGGCGCGATGGATTACCTGTTCGTGGAACTGATGCTGTGGGCCCGGACGCAGCAGTTCCGCTGGCTGAACCTCGGCATGGCGCCGCTGGCCGGATTGGAACAGCATCCGCTGGCGCCGGCCTGGCACCGGGTCGGCAATTTCGTATTTCGCCACGGCGAGCATTTCTACAATTTCGACGGTCTGCGGCGCTATAAATCGAAATTCAACCCGGTCTGGGAATCGAAGTACCTGGCCTCGCCCGGCGGCCTGGCGCTGCCGCGCGTCCTGCTCGATGTCTCGGTGCTGATTTCCGGCGGCCTGCGCGAGATGTTCACGAAATGAGGCCCAAGGCGCGCGCCGCCCCGCTGCTGTGCCTGCTGCTGAGCCTGCTGCCGGTGTGCGGCCAGGCCGGGGAACGCCTCGTGCACTACGGTGCTCCGTTCGGCGACGTCACGCTGTATGTGCCGGACGGCAGGCCGCGCGCCCTGGTGTTGTTTCTGTCCGGTGACGACGGCTGGCAGCTCGGCGTGGTCGGCATGGCGCGGCATCTGGCCGCGCACGGTGCGGTCGTGGCCGGACTGGATGTGCGCACCTATCTGGCCGACATCGCGGCGCACCCGGGTGCGTGCCGCTATCTGGCCGCGGACCTGGAGACACTCGGTCACCGCGTGCAGCGGGAACTGCGCACCAGCGACTACCTGGTGCCGCTCCTGTACGGCTATTCCTCCGGTGCCACGCTCGTCTACGCCACGCTCGCGCAGTCGCCGCCCGGCACTTTCGGCGGCGCCGTGAGCCTGGGGTTCTGTCCCGATCAGAAGTTCGGGGACACGCCGCTGTGTCCGGGGCCCGAGGCGCAGCTGCGCTACCACCCCGGCCCCAGGGGCGCCTATGTGTTCGAGCCGGCGCCGCAACTGAAGGACCGGTGGATCGCCTTCCAGGGCCTGACCGACCGGACCTGTCCGGCCGATGTCGTCGACCGTTTCGCGGCGCAGGTCGGCAATGCGCAGATGATCCGTCTCGAAGGCGTGGGCCACGGCTTCGGCAGCGAAGAGCGATGGATGCCGCAGCTGCTGGGGACCTTCGATGCACTGCTGGCGGCGCCCGCGAGACCGGCCGCCGCGAGACCGGCCGCCGCGATGCCGGGGGCCGCGAGCCCGGGGGCTGCGGTCGCCGGCCCGGTCCCGGACGTCTCCGACCTGCCCCTGGTGG
>Ga0075017_100000366_pt1 | contig 24693 bp, 16 predicted proteins | sample AleBraG_ABR_2012_FD_71475 | JGI IMG/M metagenome (GOLD analysis project Ga0075017, IMG submission 71475) | Freshwater sediment microbial communities in response to fracking from Pennsylvania, USA - Alex Branch Run_MetaG_ABR_2012 | ecosystem: Environmental > Aquatic > Freshwater > Creek >... | reverse complement strand
ACGACCCAGAAGCGCATGTGAACCACGTAGAAAACAAAGGTCAAGCCGATGGCCATCAGCACGACGCCCGCCCATACTGCCCACTGGCCGGGCTCGTGCGAGACCTGCAGTCCGGTGTAGACTCCGGTTTTCAAATCCTTGGGGTCAAAAGTGTAGGGGGAGGAGACGTTCTCGGCGATGCCGGGAATCTCCGGCAGCCACACATTCACGCTGGTGTTGGCTTTCTTCGAGGTGACCACCATGTGGACGGCGGGATTCACCACGTCCTTGCTGCGGGCGTACACGTGGCCGTCCTGCACCACGTAGTCGGGAATGAACTCCGCCAACTGTACGGTGGTATCGGGATCGAGTGCCACGGTCTGGTTCAGGGCCAGCGAGATTTCTTGCGTTGTCCGCGTTTCGCCGCGGGCCAGAGTCGCGCTGAGAATGAGTTGATCGAGCTTTCCCGTGCGGCCGTAGCTGGCCTGGTAGAAGCGGAGCCCTTGGTACACCAGAGGATCGTTGACCACGATTTCCTTGTGCGAGACCTCGCGACCATCGTCGACCACAGCCAGCTTCGACCACCATTTCTTCGGCGTGCCGTCAGCGTAAGTCTCTTCGCCAGTTCCGTCGCAGCGGATCGAGAAGGGAATCGTCCGCATAACCCCGTTTTTCAGCGCGACCTGGTTGCTCGTCGTGCCGGGACTCAGCATCAGGAATCCCTTCCAGCCGTAAAGCGCATCCACGATGCCGCCCAGGAAAATCAGCAGCAGGCTGGCATGCACAATGTAGACCGCCATCTCCGACATGCGATTGCGTTCCGAGAACAGCGAGAAACTATTGGTGCGGACGATGCGCTCCGGCTTCAGCCCCATGTGCTTCAAGGCGCGTTCGCCCGCGTCCAGTCCTTGTTCTTCGTCGGCAATCGAAATCTGCGCCTGCGTGGGAAGCACTCTCCGGAAATTGTCATCGGGACTCTTATACGGACGCGCGAAGTACCGCCAGGCATTGGGGAAACGCTGCACCGATGCCGCAATGATGCTCAGGCTCACCAGCACCATCAAGGCGACGAACCAGCGCGCGTGGAAGATGTCCGTCAGTCCCGCTCCGTCGAGAAAACGCAGCATCGCCGGCGAGTACGCCCGCTCCATGTCGTCAGGATCGGTCATCGGGCGCTGCAGGATCACGGTGCCGGCCGCGGAAAAGATGACGACTAAAATGATGAGAACGACACCGGTCTTGATGGAACTCAGGGTCTGCCAGGTTTTGCGGTACGCTGAGCGAAGTGACAAGGCCATATCTTTCCTCTTCTTCGCGTCTTACGATGCACGTTCCGCGCCAACATTCCATTTTGCCGGCAACTCTTTTACAATCAATGGATTGGCGATGCTTTCCCGGTTCGTTCAAATATCTTGCATGAGCCATAACACTCATCTACGCAACAGGTTGCTGCGATTTCACCCATGCGGGCAAGTCTGTGATTTCAATCACAAATCAGGGGAAATCAACGAGATTGGTGTGCTCTGAGACGACGAGGAAGTACGTGCGCGATTTCACTGACCGAGTGTGGCAGAAAGCCCATTCCAGGGAAGAGTATACGGAACGGGGGAATTGTTTCGGCTTCGGGTGTAATTTGTGAAGATGATGTGTAGCAATAGTTTACAGTCCGCTCATCCGCTTGGGTTCGTTCCACATTACTAAGGCGAGGATCGTGCACATGCACAGGTTGGAAATGGTTCCTATGTCTTCAAGAGGTAAGTTCGTGTTTCGAGAGCAGGCCCTCGGGCGGTGGCTCCCCGGTCTCCTGCAGTTGCTGGCTGTGGTTCTCCTGATCGGAGTGATGCCGGCGCTGGCCAAGGAGCATCCGGTTCCTCTCGAAAAGAACGTCGACTCGGCGAAGTGTCTCGAGTGCCACGAGGACAAGACGAAGGGCAAGGCGGTTCACTCCGCAATCGCCACGGGATGTTTGAGTTGTCACGAAGTTCGCGTGAATAAAGACGTCACGCGGATCAAACTCATCACCACGACGGCGCGCGCCCTGTGCATTACCTGCCACGCCGAGAAAGATACGGCGACGCTGAAGGGCACCGTACATCCGCCTGCGGTCCGCGATTGCCTCAAGTGTCACGACCCGCACACCAGTGCCAACAAGAATCAGTTGCTGAAGGGCACGTCAGGAGACAAGGGCCAGAATCTCTGTCTCGATTGCCATAAGCAAGGCCTGAACGTGCCCGAGAAAGGCAGCCGCCACGCCGCGCTCGATCTGGGATGCGACGCCTGCCACACTACCCACAAGACTGGCGAAAAGGGAAAGCAGGAATTCGACAATCACCTGGCCAAAGCGGTCCCGGCGCTCTGCCTTGATTGCCACGATGTTAAGGATGCGGCGCTGGGCAAGGCCCACCAGGGTCAGCCCTTCGCGACTGCCAACTGCACGCAGTGCCACGACCCGCATCAGTCGGCACAGCCGAAGCTGCTGCAGAAATTCACGCATCCGCCGTTCGCCGAAAAGTCCTGCGATACATGCCACTCCCCCGCCAAAGACGGTAAGGTGGTTCTGACAAACACCGATACCCGGGCCCTGTGTGTGACCTGCCACAGCGACCAGGCCGAGAAGATCGACAAGGCGAAGGTGCCGCATCCAGGAGCGCAAGGCGAGTGCGTAGCCTGCCACAATCCGCACGCCGGCAGCACACCTGGGTTCCTGCAGCCCGATCCGGTCACCGCTTGTCTGGCCTGCCACTCCGAGCAAGGGGAACAGTTCAAGAAGGCACATCTGCACCAGCCGGTGTTTGCTCAGGGATGCGCGATCTGCCACGAGCCGCACGGCGGCGACAATGAGCACCTGCTGCGGACCAAGACCACCGACGCGCTTTGCCTGGAGTGCCACGGTCCCGATTCGCAGGCGAAGAAGCTGGAAGCGGAGCACATGTACGCCATTTTCGACGGGAAAGTGAAGCTGCCCGAAGACTACTTCACCAAGAACAAGGTCGTGGTACTTCCGCTGAAGTTCGGCCGGGGACATCCCATCGAGGGTCATCCGGTACGAGACGTCGCCGACCCCACCGATATAACGAAGACTCTGCAGAAGATTAATTGCATGACGTGTCACCAGCCGCACTCATCAGCGCAGCCTGGCCTGCTGGTGAAGGACCAGGCCAACAACATGATGTTCTGCGCCACTTGCCACAAGAACTTGAACAGATAGGGATCACGGGATGAGGAGAACTATCACCATGCTTACAGTTCCGATTAAGAGAGCCCAAACCGGCCGGACAATCGCGGCCTTCGTGTTGCTGTGCGCCTTCATGCTGGGAGCCCCACTGGGCGCATTTGGCGACAAGAAAAAGAAGAAAGACGAAGCCAAGTCCCAGACGCCGAAGGTCATTGATTATTCCTACATCGTATGGCCCAATCCGCCGGCCATCCCGCGCATCCGGTACATCAACTGGTACGCATCCGACAAGCAGGTGCGCAACACGGAAGGAAACGTTCAAAAGAAATCAAAATGGATGGACCGGCTGGCCGGCACGCAGACCGAGGAAGAAGCCTTCAAACTCCCCTTCTCCCTGATCCAGCCAAACGGGGTGGTGGTTGACACCAAGGGGCGAATCTACACCGCTGATCACAAGGTGGGGGCAATCTTCATTTTCGATCCTGAAACCCGCGATGTCGAACTCATGAAGCATGGGCAACACGGCAACTTCACCCACATCATCGGCTTGGCCATAGACGACAACGACCGCCTGTTCGTCTCCGATCCCGTGCTAAGGCACGTGCTTGTGTTTAACTCCCAGCACAAAGGCGAAGACGTCATCACCGAAGGCATGGTCGCGCCCACAGACATGACGATTGACGCCAAGAACCGGCTGCTTTACGTCTCCGATGTCGAACTGGACCAGGTGCTGGTCTACGACGCCGACAACTTCAAGCTTCTGCGGAAAATTGGCACGACCGGCCACAAGCACGAACTCACCACCCCGGGAGACTTCTCCAAGCCACAGGGGCTGGCCGTGGATGAGGACAGCAACCTCTACGTCTGCGACACGCTGAACAACCGTATCCAGATCTTCGATGCCGATGGCAATTTCATCCAGACCTACGGCAAGAACGGCGACGCGCCACCTAACTTTGCCCGACCCAAGGGCATCACCATCGATAGCGACGGACACATCTGGGTCGCCGACGGAGTGCAAGACCGTTTGCAAGTCTTCAACAAAGACTGGCAACTCCTGATCACCCTCGGCGGACATGGTTTGTTGCCCGGTCAATTCTCGGGCCTGGTGAACATCACTGCCGACAACAAACGGAACCGCATCATCACCTCGGAAATCTACCCCGGGCGATTGCAGGAGTTCCGATACATTACCGACACCGAAGCCGAACAGCTCAAGAAGGAGCGCGAGGAACAACGGGTGAAAAAGGCGGGAGCCACCAAGGAATCCACTCCCGCGCCTCCGGCCGCCGAGTCGAAGCCTCCGAAAAGCAAGTAGCGGGAAGATGTGGTTGGAAGAACCTTCTCGAACCATCCGTTGCGGATTGCAACGCCGTCCTTAATTGCCCGCAAATGTGGTGTTTTGCATCACTCCGCCTCTGCGGGATTTCACCATACCCGTTACGACAGGTGGTTGTTTTCCCCCAGTGCTACGCCTTCAGATTGCACCCGAAAAGCTGTCTTCATGAACACTAGGGTCGTAGATTCAATCACTTGCGATAAGGAAAGCCAGTTTGGCGGCGCTCTCCCGATTGGGGCAGCCACGTGCAAAAGTGTAGATCGAGGGGCGGTTGCAAAAGGCGTCCAGGCGCAAACTGCAGCCCACGGCCTAAGCCTCTAGGAGTTCTGTAACAAGCTGCACACATCTTTTCATGGAGGTCGTGAAATTTTATGAAGAAAGCGATGTTTATCGCAGTAATGGTACTCGCGGTCGCAGGACTGGCAATGGCGCAAACAGCGACATCGACCGTTGACGTCCTCGGCGCGCACAACAACTACGGGCGCGGTTGCGCGGGCTGCCACCAGCCGCACAGCGGCTCCTTCGGCTCCGGCCAAAAAGGCGCCGTCGACAGCGGTAACTTTGCACTGTGGGGCCAGGACGCCAGCCCACTGTACGGACAAACCATTGCCTTCGGTGACGGCGGAAACTTCGTGGAGAAGCTCCCCGCTGGCATTACCACCGGCGCGGCGGACGTGGGCGGCATCCTGCTCTGCCTGAGCTGCCACGATGGCAGCGTTACGGCCGTCAACATGATGACCAACCAGCTCTATGAGCAGAAGATTGGTCTGCTCACCAACCCGGTCTACGGCGGCAACCCAATTCCGACCCTGCTCGGCAAAGATGGCACCACCGGAATCGGCAGCACCGTCCCCGGAAACTACAACAACGATCACCCGGTGGGCACGGCAGCCGCCATGGTTAGCTTTGGCCACGTGATGCAGGGTGCGACCAGCGGCGTATCCTTCGATGGCACGAACTTCAATGTCGCGGCGGGCTCGAACTATGCCCAGTTCGTGGCGAACTACGGCTATCCCTCTATCCAGCCCGGCAAGTGGGGCCCGCAGTATGGCATCAACGCCGGCATTCCTTACGTGACTTGCACGACCTGCCACGACCAGCACGTCATGACGGTTTACACCTCCTACGGCCCGGGAATCACGGGCAAGGCAGGCCTATACTATGCCAAGCTGTTCTTCATCAATGGTCCCTACAACCCGAACGTCGTGATCACCGATGGAAAGAGCGCGCCCTCAACGGTGCAGTTTTGCCGTCAGTGCCACTTCGGCGAGGCCAACGAGTCCAACAACACCTTCGGCATCCCCACGACCTTCCAATAGGTTTGGGCGTGTAGAAATCGGGGGGGAAAGTTCAACTTTCCCCCTTTTTTTTTGAGACTAAGAGCGAGGAAATATGAAGCACAACGTTCTCATCTACGCCTTCCTAGGTATGACCTTCATCAGCGCCACCGCCCAGGTCGCGTCACATGCTCCGACCGTCGCGGCAAAGGCGGCGCCGGCGCCGGTTGCGGGCCAGCCCAGCGACGTGATGCAGGTCAGCGACAAGCCAGTAGCCAAAGTCAATGGAGTCATCCTGACCGACCGCGACCTGCTGCGCGAGATGTTCACGATCTTTCCCTACGCCCAGCAGCACAACGGGTTCCCCAAGGGGCAGGAGGCTTCCATCCGGCAGGGCGCTCTGGAGATGATCATTTTCGAGGAGCTGATTTACCAGGACGCGGTGCGGCGCAAAGTGACTGTCCCGCCGCAGAAGTTGAAAGAAGCCGAAGCGGAGTTTCAGCGGCAGTTCGGTTCGCCCGACAAGTACCAGGAGTACTTGAAGGTGGAAATGCAGGGAAATCCCGCGCTGGTCCGGCAAAAAATCCAGCGCTCATTGATGATCGAGCAAGTGTTGAAGACAGATGTGGAGACCAAGTCCGCCGTTTCTGCGGCCGAGGTTAAGGATTATTACGACCAGCACCCCCAGCGGTTCCGCGTGCCAGAGTCATTCAGCATCCAAACCATCTCACTCCTGCCGCCGCGCGACCAGGACCCAGCCAAGCTGACCGACCAACAGAAGAAGGACATTCGCAGGCGCGCGGATGAGGCGTTGCGCCAGGCCAAGAGCACCAAGAACTACCAGGATTTCGGTCTGCTGGCGGAGAAGATTTCGGAAGACGACTTCCGGGTGAACATGGGTGACCACAAGGTGGTGAAAGGCGACGAGTTGCCGCCCGACGCCGTGAAGGTGCTGCGAAACATGAAGCCGGGGACGGTCAGCGACCTCATCCAGGTTGAGAATGCATACACCATCATGCGGCTCAATGACCGCAGCCTGACGCATAAGATGAATTTCGAGCAGGTCAAGGCACCTCTCAAGCAGGAGCTGCAAAAAGAGAAATACGAAAAATTGCGATCCAGCCTGGCGAAGCAGTTGCGCGCCAAGGCCAAGGTCGAAGTGGGCTAGAGCCACGACCACGAGAGCCGGGCCGAAAGGCCCGGTTTTCTTGGCGAAGCAGAACTTTCCCGCCTGAGAGTCTCGATTCGGCAAAGGTTCGTTCCCGTCCCCGTCTTAGATACGTTCAAGTTGGTCTTGCGGCATTTGGCCCACGCTTGGGCGATATGCCGCAGGGCTAAGTGAGAACTCTGGTTGGCGCTTTCCAGGCCGCAGCTAATCGATTGAAAATAATAGACTAAACACGTGTGACGATGGCGTCCGATTGGTAGATGGGTTGCTTCTTATAGGGCTAGTTACTTAGCGGAGGGCCCCGACGGAAGGCCCCCCTGAAGGGCGTCTGTGGTCAAACGGTTTGCTACCGGATGGATCTGGGTTCTGCTCCTGGGAATCGCGCCGGCAACGGCCCAGCTTAAGCTCGACGGCGATAACGTTGAGATGAGGGGTAACGCTCTGGTTACCGTGGGATACCAGGGAGCCTATGGAAACCAGAGCCCGTCGTCACATGGGATGGAAGTTGGGCTCGACGGTAACTTCTCCGGTTCTTATTATAATTCCAACTTCCTGAACTTCAACGTCACTCCTTACTTCAACCAGTCGCGCGCGAACTCCTCCTACGACTCCCTGAGCAATGCCAGCGGCGTGACTGGCGTCGCGAACCTTTTCAGCGGCAGCCATTTTCCCGGATCGGTGAGCTACAACTATGCCTATAACAGCACTGGAACCGCTGGTCTTTCCAGCTTGCCGAACTTCACTACGGTAGGCAAAGGGCAGGGATTCGGCATCAACTGGAGCGAACTGATTCCGTACTGGCCCACGCTGTCGGTGGGATTCACGGAAGGCAGCGGCAGCGGTAACTTGTACGGCACCGACCAGAAAACCGAATCGAATAATCACAACCTTACGCTGCGCTCGTCCTATGCCTGGAGGGGCTTTAACCTCAATGCATTTTATAACCAACTGGCCCAGCACTCAGAGTTCCCCATCTTCCTGGCGGGGCAAGATGCAATCTCGGATTCGCACGACCACAATCTCGGGTTCGGCACCTCGCACACTCTGCCTTGGAAGGGTCAGTTCTTTACCAACTATAACCGCTCCTCGTTCTCAAACGATTATCAGAGCGGAACGCCGCAGACCAACAATTCCAACGAGACCACCGACTATCAGACATCGGGCGTCAGCTTCCACCCGACGCAGAAGTTTTCCTTTTCTGGCAGCGAGTCGTACACCAGCAACCTGTCGGGCTATCTGGCGCAAAACCTAACCAGTGGCAACTCAGTCCCACCTCTGAACCTGGGCTCTGCTTCCCACTCTTTCACGGGGGGCGGGGGTGCAAGCTACCAGTTCACGCAGAGCTTGACGGGATCGGCGATGGCAACCTACTACAACCAGCACTATTTCGGCGCCACGTACACGGGAACTTATCTGAGCGGCACGATGAGCTACAACAAGCGATTGCTCAATACGTTCACTTTCTCGGCGTCGGTGGTGGATTTTGCCAACGGACAGGGGCACAATTCGCTGGGTTTCATCGGGACGGCTAATGCCTTCCATCGAATAGGACGGTGGGAACTCTCTGGCGTATTCAGCTACCAGCAAAACGTACAGTCGGCGCTGGTTACCTTCACGGCGTCGTCTTACAACTACAGCGCCAACTTGCACCGCCGGTTCGGCGGTGGGGTGCAATGGACCGCTGCCTTCAATGGAAGTCACAGCGGATTGACTAACCAGCCGAACACGGCGAACCATGGCGAATCCTACGGTACTACGCTGTCGTACCGGCGCATCAGCGCGGGCGCGCTTTATGCCAACAACGGCGGGAATGCGCTGTTCAGCGCCGGCGGATTATTGCCCTTGCCACCGTTGCCGGGACAACTCAACAGCAACCTGGTTTTGTTTTCGGGGCACAGCTACGCAGGAAGCTTCTCGATTACCCCGTTGAGGAGACTGACACTCACTGGTTCCTACAACCGTTCGTTCAACAACACGCTGGCGGACCTGATTGCGTCCCGCAACAACACGGATCTCGTCTACGGGCAGTTGCATTATCGCCTGAGGAGGATCGAACTGCTGGCCGGGTTCAGCAAGATTACCCAGGGAATCAGTGCATCGGGAACTCCGCCGGGCAGCGTAACATCGTATTATGGTGGCGTGTCCAGATGGTTCGACTTCTTCTAAAGCGATGGGACCGGACAAGGCTGGGCAAGAGGGCCGCGACGCTGAGCCTCGCATTGCTGCTCTCGGCCACGGCGTGGGGGACGAAGAAGCCGAAGGAAAAGCTGGGCGAGCCAGCGCCTCCGGACATGCTGCTGGACGGTGGGCGCAAGCTCAGCTTCGAGCGCGCCTTTAGCCTCGAACGCGAGGTAAAGCCAAAGCGCAGCTTCTGGACGCGCGTCATTGACGTGGTGGCGGGCGCGCCCGATTTTCACTACCTGGTCAACCCTTACAGCATCGCCGTCGATTCGCGGGGAAGAATCATCGTGACGGATCCCGGCGCCGTGGGAGTTCACGTCTTCGATTTCACCCAGCAGAAGTACAAGTTCCTGACCCGGAAGTTTGAGGCCAAGAACCCGATGCTGCGGCCGCAGTGTGTGGCGGTGGATGCGAACGACAACATCTACGTGACGGACTCGGAAGCGGGAAAAATTTTCGTTTTCGAGCCGAATGGAAAGTATCAGCGGGCCATCGGCAGCCTGAAGGGTGGTGAGGGCTATTTCAAGCGTCCCACAGGCATTGCGGTGGACTCCGCAGCACAGCGCATCTACGTCACCGATACCCTCCGCGACAAGATCTACATGATGGACATGCAGGGCAGCGTGCTGCAGGTGATCGGGAAACGGGGGACGGGCGATGGCGAGTTCAACTTTCCCACGGAGTTGCGGCTGAATGGACAGGAGCTAGCCGTGGTGGACGCCATGAACTTCCGGGTGCAGGTTCTGAACCGGTCAGGTGAGTTCCGGTATGCCATCGGCAAGATTGGCGACGGTGTGGGCACGATGTTTCGGCCGAAGGGAATCGGCTTTGACTCCGAAGGGCACCTTTACGTGGTGGACGGGTTATGGGGCGCGGTGCAGGTGTTCGACGGCCAAGGGCGGCTGCTCTACTACTTCGGGCACCAGGGCACGGGACTCGGCGAGTTTCAATTGCCCGCGGGGGTTCAGATTGACAGCAACGATCGCATCTACGTGGTGGATTCCTACAACCACCGCGTCCAGGTATTTCATTACTACGGCGCAGCCAAGCAGGCTGATGCGACCAAACCTGATGTGAGCAAACAATGAAGTACTTCCTGACATTCACGTGCCTCATGCTACTGGCGCCGAACTTCGCTTCGGCGCAGGCGAATGGGGACATTATGGGCATGCACAATCTGTCGGCAGGCAGCGGTTCGCAGGTGACTACCCAGGGCAGTCTCGGATGCACGTTCTGTCACGCACCGCATAGTGGGATTGGGGGCAACTCCCCGCTCTGGAACCAGACACTTTCGGGTGTGACCTACAACCCGTACAACAGTTCCACCTATCACGAAAAGGGCAGCAGTCAGCCAACTTTGGGAGTAACGAGCAGCCTGTGTTTGAGCTGCCATGATGGGACGGTGGCGGTAGGACAGTCGGCTGTCTATGGCAAGATCCCCACGCAGGGACAGATGGCGGACATGGATTCGTTCGGCAACAATTTGAGCGGATCGCACCCGTTCAGCCTGGTATTGCCGATCAAGGACGCGTCGAATCTGGTGGCGTCACTGGTCGGGCAGGGAGTGACCGCGGATCCGACCGGTGCGGTAAAGCTGGTAAAGGGAAACATCGAATGCACGAGCTGCCATGATCCTCACGTGCAAGGGAAAGACCGGATCGCGCAGCAGTTCCTGGTACGAGACAGTTCAGCGGGACAGATGTGCCTTGCTTGTCACGATCCCACTCGCGTGATGCCAGGGCAAGTGAACCCACTCGCGGGCTGGACCAACAGTATCCACCAGACAGCGACGAATCAGGTGACGACGGATACGCACGTCGGTTCCTATAGCACGGTTGCGTTAAATGCGTGCAGTTCGTGCCATATGGACCACAAGTCCAGCTCGCCCGCCCGACTTTTCCGCCCCGCTACGCCCTCGGCGCCCACGATGGACCCAGCCACCCAGGACTGCATGACCTGTCACAACGGCGGGAATCTTGTCTCCCCGGCGGCGCCGAACGTCATGGCTGAGTTTGCGAAGACTTCGCATTTGCTGCCTTCGGGAAATAATGGTCACGATGCCGCCGAACCCGGCGTGCTCAGCAACAACCGACACGCCACCTGTGTTGACTGCCATAACGCGCACGCTGCCAATCAGGAGGAAACTTTTGCGCCCCCGCCGGCCATCCGGCCGGCGCAGAACGGCGTAACGGGAGTGAGTGCGATGGACGGGGTGACCGTACTGACGCCGGCGTCAAATCAGTATGAAAGCTGCTTGCGTTGCCACGGGACGGGGCCCGGCAAACAGCGGCTTCTGATCTATGGTTACGCACCGCTTCGGGTGGTATTTTTCGCCACCGACCCGTTGAACGTTATTCCTGAATTCAGCTCTACGGCGACGTCCAGCCATCCTGTCACCCACGACCGAAGCAGTACCCTGCCGCAACCCAGCCTGTTGTTGAACATGCTGAAACAAAACGGCACGGCTTCGTCGCGTCCGGTGGGCAGCCGCATTTTCTGCATCGACTGCCACAACAGCGACGACAATCGTGAGTTTGGCGGCACCGGTCCCAATGGACCCCATGGCTCGGTCAACTCGCACATCCTCGAACACAACTACCAGTTCAGCCAAGCAGCGGTCCCGGGCGGGCTGGTCACCAACACGTTTCCGAATCCGGACCTCAGCATGAACGGGCCTTACGCGATGTGTGCGAAGTGCCATGATCTGACCCAGGTGCTAGCCAACACTACTTTCACCAAGCACTTTACGCATGTCTCGACGGATGGCTTTTCGTGCTCGGTGTGTCACACCGCCCATGGCATGGGTGCACAGTCTGCGACCATCTCGGGCGAGCGGCTCGTGAACTTCGACATCAATGTGGTTGGGCAAAACGGGACAACCCCGATCAGCTACAACCGCGGCAGCAATACCTGTACTTTGACTTGCCATCAAATCGCGCACAATGCGGACGGCACCGTGACCAAGGTCTCCACCCCAACCGCGAAGCCACCCAGAACCCACTGAGCGACGTGTGGGCGATTTCGCATGACCCGAATGTACCCAGCCCTCCTCATTGAGGCTGTGGCAACCTCTGTGCGGTCACCGAGGCAAAGCTGGCAACATTCACAAAAAGTCCGAGAGGACGAGTGGGTGCTTGCGGGGAATCACAAGGGGTAAAACACGCGCCAAGTTGGGGGAAATGCCCGATTCTCGCTTTCATTCCCGGCCAACCTGGCTCGTAAGACACTGAAAACAATGAAACAGTGGCATCCCGCGCGGCGTGGAGGTTTGGCGGCTCCAGTGCTCGTATGGAGTTGATGGTGTGTGTGCTCACGCCAGCATTTTGGTTGCAATGCGGGCGCCGTGTGAGGTGATCTTCACTTTCCTCGAGGCAACGGGATCCGCTTTCGAGCTGAGCCCCGTATGAACGGGGGGACTGGCAGGGCTGGACGCAGAAGAGCTGATGCCGCGATTAGGCCCGCGGATCAGGTCCAATCTCCAGCCCTGTTTCGTGAATGCAACTTGAGCCACTCCGGGGTTGAAAAAGGAAACGTGAGCAGACGACGCGGCGAGCACGCGTTGGTTCGTTAAGGTGGTTCGTTAAGAAAGAAGCAGCAAGGGAACCGGACAGAATGCCCGCTTCGACAGAAGTCGTTCAGCCAATTCGAGGTTGGAGCTATTGGGCACCGAGGATCGCCACGGCTATCTTCGTGCCCGTGCTGTTGCTGGGCTTGATCGAAGCAGCCTTGCGCTTGTTCGGCGTCGGTTTTCCTACCGAACTTATGGTGCCCTGCACGATGCAAGGGCGCGCGGCTGCTTGCTACAACCTATTTTTCCCCGCGCCGTTCTTTCCTCCAGGCATGATCAAGTTGCCGCAAACGTATGCGATTCCGACAGAAAAATCCCCGGGGACCTTCCGAATCTTCGTCCTCGGGGAGTCAGCCGCGATGGGCGATCCCGACCCGGCCTATGCCTTCAGCCGGTACCTGGAAGTGATGCTGCGGGAACGTTACCCGTCGATGAAGTTCGAAGTGGTCAATACCGGCAGCGTTGCGGTCAACTCTCACGTACTGTTGCCAATCGCCGAGGGATTGGCGCAGCAGCGGCCGGATTTGTTCATCCTCTACTCGGGCAACAACGAGGTTGTCGGACCCTATGGTCCCGGGACGGCGCTCATCTCCGGAGGCATGAGCTTACCCGTCATCCGAACCAGCATCTTTGTCCGCTCCACCCGCATTGGCCAGTTGCTCGCCAAGCTGGGAGAGCAAAAGAAAGAGTGGGGCGGGATGGAGATGTTTCTCGACAAGCAAGTTCCCGCAAGCTCTCCGGCAATGAAGTCCACGTACGCGAACTTTGAGCAGAACTTACGAGACACAGTCGAAGTCGCGGGTAAGTCGGGCGCCCGTGTGATCGTCAGCACCGTGGCTACGAATCTGAAAGACTGTGCCCCGTTCGCGTCGATGCACCGCGAGGATCTGGGGCGAGAGGACTTGCGTTCCTGGACAGCTTTGGTTCAACAGGGAGCCGATCTGGAAAACGCCCGCTCGTATACCGAAGCGTTGAAGGCGTATCTGGCGGCAACGAAGATGGACTCCCAGTACGCAGAACTTGAGTTCCGGATTGCACGGACCCTGTGGATGCTGGGCGACTACTCAGGCGCGAAGCAACATTTTTCCCGTGCCCGCGATCTCGATACGTTGCGCTTTCGTGCCGACAACAAGATCAACGACATCAATCGCTCGGTAGCGTCTTCGTCTCCGGGCGCGGAGTTGGTGGATGCCGAAGAGATTTTCTCCAAAGAAAGTCCGAACGGAATCATCGGCAGCGAACTAGTCTACGAGCACGTGCACATGACTCCGCTGGGCAACTACCTGCTGGCTCGTGCGATGTTCTTACAGATTGCACGCAAGCTGGCTCCCGAGGCGGGTCAGGCGCCGCAGGAAGTCGATGTTGCTTCCGAGGCCGAGTGCGAGCGGCTGCTGGCATTCACTCCACATGATCAATCGCGCATTGCGAATGAGATGCTGCAGCGCTTGCAGAAGCCGCCATTCACCAATCAAGTGAACCACTCCGATCAGGTGCTGCGGCTGATGATCAAGGCCCAGGCTCCCGACGAGAACCCTTCCGACACGGCTGTCCAGTATCAGTGGGCGATCACGCAGAAGCCGGAAGACCGGCTCTTACATTACAACTACGGGCTCTTCCTGTTCGAACACAACCGCGACGCCTCGATCGAGCAGTTGCGCCTGGCGCGGCCCTGGGATGGCTTTCCGGTTTTCACGCCGGACGGAACGCTGGTGCAGTAGCTGGACGCTTCTTAGAATCTGCGGTACATAAACTGAGCCGCGTTGGGGCCATGGGTCAGCGTAATGATCAGTAAGAAGAGTAGTGCCACCGCATAGATAGGCGGAATCCAGTACCAGCGCCAGCGCGCCAGCAGCGCGATCATGCCCGGCCGTGCGCCGGAGGATTCTGGTTCTGCCGGGTGGCGATCGAGCGCCTCGACCACCAGGAGCACAATCGCGTATCCCAACGCCAGCCCTGCGACCATGAGATAAAGGGTCCCGCTCAGAAAGTGCGAAACGTAGCTCGCTGGCGACAAGACAGCCGACAGCATGTCACGCGCCTCAGCGGGAGAGTCGGCACGGAAGAATATCCATCCCAGGTTGATCAGAGCGGTGGTTGCGGTCCACGATACCGGCGCCCAGAGGTTGGCGGGAGGTTCCCAATCGAACCTGCGTTGCAACTGTTGCACCTGCCGGTGCAACACCAGCAGCACTCCGTGATAGCAGCCCCACAATAAGAAGAGCACGCTGGCTTGATGCCACAAGCCGAACAGCACCATTGAGACCACTAACACGAAATTCCGCCACCACACTTCACGGCGCAACACCGCCAGCGGCAAGAACACGTAATCGCGGATCCAGAAGGAAAGCGACATGTGCCAGCGCGTCCAGAAAATTGATGGACTGATGGAATGAAACGGACGCGCGAAGTTTTCGGGCACGGTGAAACCAAGCATCCTGGCCACTCCGATCGCGATGTGCGAGTAGCCGGCGAAATCGAAGAACAGCTGCAAGCCGCAGCCCAACGTTAGGCACCAGACGTCCGCGCCACTCCACTGCGTGACGCGATCGAACCCGCTATTGATGCCGTCGCCCGCCAGGATTCCCCGTCCCAGCAGTTTGGCCAACTGCACCATGAACACGCCCGTCGCGATGCGGGTGAAGCCGCGGCCAATGTCGTTCCAGCGTGTGAGTTCCGTAGAGCGGAATTGCGGCAGCATGTCAGGCATGCGGCAGATCGGCCCGGAAATCGTTACGGGAAAGAAAACCATGTACAAGGCGAATTCGAAAAACGACGGGTCGAGTTCCTCGCCGCGGTAAAGATCAAACAGGTAACTCATGGCCTGGAAGGTCCAAAACGAGATCCCCAGCGGCAGGGCCAGATGCGCGAATCTTTGCACCGAGGAGAGAGGGAAGTGAACCGCCACATCAGGCAGGTACTTGAAACTGCCGAGCAACGCCAGGTTCAGGAGAATGCCTGTCCACAGCGCGACCGGGGAAGACCTTCTCCGAAGCCACTGCCCCACCAGAAAATTCATCAGCGTGGAAGTGAGAAGAGCGGCCGCGAACCAGACTCCCCACGTGAGGTAGAGTGCATAGCTGGCAATCAGAAGAATGGCCTGCCGCACTCTACGGGAGCGGATCTTGGCGCAGGCCACTGCGCACAACAGAAAGAGCACACCGTATAACGTGGCTTGGAACAACATTCCTCCCCGATTGGCGAACAAGAACAGCGAACAAGAATAATGGGCCGCCGCGCTGCTTACAAGAACAGTCGGTTCAATCGCATACAATGAGTGTTTGCTTCCATACTGCAATCTAATCGACGCTCTCGATGCGGCTCCCGCCAGCCGCCCGTTCGTGACTTCCTGGATCGATGAAGACGAGCGCCAGACTCTGACCTTTGCGGAGTTCCGGCTGCGTGCCCGGTCGCAGGCGGTGCCTCTCCGCGATCATGGGGTAGCGGCCGGCGACCGCGTCGTTATCATCATGCCGCAAGGCATTCCGGCGATGACGACCTTTGTCGGAGCGATGATGCTCGGCGCCGTGCCCACGTTTCTCGCCTACCCGAATTTCAAGGTCGAGCCTGCGAAGTATCGCTCTGGTCTAGCGGGAGTGACCGCGAACCTCAACGCCAAGGCCGTAATCATTGACGAAGAATTTCCCGACGAGATGCTCGGTCATGTCTCCCTTGGTGCGGAAGCCAGGCTGATTCGCGCACGAGACAACAGGGAAGCGGTCGGCGACACGGAGTTGCCCAATCCGCAGATTCAAGCCGACAGCCTGGCCTTTATCCAGCACTCGGCGGGCACGACAGGACTTCAGAAGGGAGTAGCTCTGACCCATGCTGCGGTTCTGCGCCAGGTCGAACATCTCACGCACGCGCTCAAAGTTGACCCAGCTGTGGACCGCGTTTATAGCTGGCTTCCTCTCTACCACGACATGGGGCTGATCGCCTGCTTCGTTTTGCCCATGGTCTGCCACATCCCCGTGGTGATGCAATCGCCGCTGGACTGGGTGATGCACCCGGAGACCATGCTCGAGATCGTCGGCGAGTACAAGTGCACGCTGGCCTGGATGCCGAATTTTGCTTTTCAGTTCGTGCCTCGGCGCACGCCACAGGCGCGGCGGGCGCAGCATGATCTGTCCTCGCTTCGCGCCCTGATTAATTGTTCCGAGCCGGTCCGCGCCAGCAGCATGCGCGAGTTCCAGAAGGCCTTCGCGATCAAGAGCAGCGTTCTGCAATCCTCCTACGCCATGGCGGAGAATGTTTTTGCCGTGACCCAATCCGATATCGACCGGCCATCCGGTCCTAGGTGCGTTCAGGCGGACGGCCCACAGTTTCGCAGCGCGCATCGCATCGTCCTGGTGGCTGAGGAGACGCCGGGAGCGATCACGTTCACTTCCTCAGGGCGGTTGCTGCCCAATCATGAAGTTCGCATCGTGTCGGAGTCTGGTGCGGTGCTCGACGAAGGATCCGTGGGTGAAATTCTCATCAAGAGCGACTGCCTGTTTACCGGCTACTACAACCGTCCCGACCTTACGGCCCAGGCGATTGTCGATGGCTGGTACCACACCGGCGATCTCGGTTTCTGCCTGGATGCCGAACTCTACGTGGTCGGCCGCAAGAAGGACCTGCTCATCATCGGCGGCGAAAACATTTATCCGCAGGACATTGAGGAGATTGTCACCGCCCATCCTGCCATTCATGACGGCCGTGTAATTGCGATGGGTGTGTACAATCCCGATCTCGGGACAGAAGACATCGTCGTGGTTGCGGAATTGGAGCGCGAGGAGCTTCTCGTTCATGCCGTCGACATCGAAGCAGACCTCCGCGGCCGGGTTGTATCCGCCATGGGAGTAGCCGTGCGCACCATCTTTCTAAAACCACCAAAGTGGATCGTGAAGAGTACCGCTGGGAAAGCTGCCCGTGCCGCCACGCGCGAGAAATTGTTGCAAGAGCATCCCGAACTCAGCCTGGAAGGTTAACCCCGAGTTTTAGGAGACCGACCCGCATGACCGCAGAAGCGCAGCAGATGATTGAATACATTGTGCAACTGATCCGAAAGCCGGGCGTCAGCATCGACGAGAATACTCCGCTGGTTTCCTCCGGGCTCATCGACTCCATGGCGCTGGTGGACTTGCTCCTGAAGCTCGAGGACCTCACCCACATGCGCATCCCCGCAGGCAAAGTGCAGCCCAAAAACATGAACACGGTCGCGCTGATGTTCGCGACCGCTGAGCGCGTGGGGAAGCCGCGGAAGTAGCTCTTCGAATTTTTCCGTGGAAGATGCTGCCTTCCCCGCACTCCGATCCTACTGCTGCTCTCTGATCGTGGCCGGGTCCAGATGACGGGTGATCATCGCGCTTGCCTCGGCCTCTTCGAGCATTTGATTGCGATCCCACTCCGGCCGCAGCACCATGGCCTTGATGTGGAAATGAGATTCCTTCATCGCATCATCAATGCGGATGAGCATTTCATTCTTAAGCAGCCGGAAGCGCGTAACCTCGGCCAAGGGCAGGAGTTGATCGGACCCCTTGCCGCTGATGACGTACACCACTTTATCCGCGACCAGAACGTACTCGGGGCACGGTGCGCCAGGTTCGGCTTTGCCGCCGCCGGCGCCCGACATCGCCGCCATGAACCCGTGCTGCGGGCCCAGGCAGTCGGTCAGGCGCATACGGATGATCGTGCCTTGCTGGTGGCTGTGGTTTTGCGCTGAGAGCAGGGCGGGGAAGATGAGCAAGAAAATGCAAAGCGTGCGTTTCATAGGCTCCCAATTTACCGAACATAGTCTGGATAGTAGTAGCCGCTTCGGCTGCGGAACTGCAGGTTCAGGTTGTGTGTAGGGAGAATCCGGAGGCTGTGAAACCCGGAGGCATGACTGGGTAGGTGATAGCTGACCGTGTAAGTTGCTCGAAAACCTTCAAGGACTGCATTCATGGCGGTGGTCGCTCCGGTTCGGGCTGGGAATCGCTGCCCCCCGGTTGCGTTGGCGAGGCTTTGCAGAACCGCGGTGCCTCGAGACGCCGTGCCTTGAGACAACGTGCCAGAGTCGTTCAGGTCGATGACGTAAATCTGAATATCGCCCCGGAGTGCGGCGTCGATGGCATCGCCCAGCGAATTCCGGCTGATCGTGTCTTCGCCGTCCGAGAACAGAATGAGGACTCTCGCGGCATGGGGGTCGCCGCGTTGCGCAAGAAAGTCTGAGGCGAAGACGATGGTGTCGAACAAGGGCGTCAAGCCGCCGGGCCGCGCCGCCGGGAGGCGCTCCCCCGAGTGCGATCCGCGGCAATCTCCCGCGCAGAGCATCGCGGGTTCGAGATCGTGAAAGGAGAACAGGGAGAGGTTTTCGTCCGGCACCCCCGAAGTTTGGGAAACCAGATCGAGCGTGGAGGCGATCTCCTTGCGAAAACGCGGGGTCACGGATTCGCTGGTGTCCACCAGAACGGCGATTTCCAGTTTCGTCCAGTCGGAGCGGTTGAAGCTTTGAAAATCGCGGACGATAAAACCCTTGTCCACCACTGCGAAATCGCTGGCCTGCAGAGTGGCGATGCCGTGATTGTTCAAGTCGGTGGCAGAGAAGCTCAGCCGGACTTCGGTCACATTGGTGCGAACGGTGAATTCGGGCGGATCGCCCGCCGCGCCCGGGGAAATTCCGGTGCACATCAGCAGCCCCGAAACCAGCAGGAGTGCGACCAGCGGCCAAGAGCGCCGACCAGATAGAGGTATGGCCATACCCTCTCCATCGGCCTTGCAGAGGAAACTTTAGGACGCTCCCCGTTACGCTAGTCATTTCTGGCCTCCCCGCGAGGCGTGAAGTGGCCTGACACTTGCGCGCTGCCCGGTGAGTGCTTCCTAACAATCTTGCGGGTCTCTGCGAGATGAAGGTGGGGTTCTGCCGGCGTTTAGTTATTGGCTTTGCCGTGATTCTTCGCCTCCGCAATCAACTTCTGGACGGCGGCCTTCTTGTCGTCGGCCAGCGCGGGGTTCAACTTCAGCAGTTGCTGCCAAGCGGTCACCGCGCCGTTGGGATCGTTCTTTCCCTGCAGCTTGATCATCCCCAGGTTGAACAGCGAATTCGCATCCTTGGGGTCATAGCTGAGAGATTGCTGAAGTTGGTTGAGGGCGCCGTCTGCATCGCCTTCGTAAAACAGGCACGAGGCCAGATCGGTGCGCGCCGCCACGTTCTTGGGATCGGCCGCGACGGCCCTCTGGTAGTATGCCGCCGCTTCTTTGAACTGGTGCGTTGCTTTGTAGAGGGTCCCGATCTGATTGAGCAGGGTAGAGTTGTTGGGATCGGTCTTGAGTCTGGCCAGCAGAGGCTCGGCCTTCTTGTCGGCCATGTGCTTCATATCGTCTAGGCTGGGCATCTGCGGTTGTGAGCCCGCTGGAGCTGGGCTCATCTGCGCCGACTGGGCGGCTCTAGTCGGCCCGGACGCAGATCCCCGGAACAGATAGCCCAACGCCAAGCCCACTGTCAGGCAGATGCCGGCCATCGCATACACTTGCCCTGCCTTCCATTTGCTCGGCACTTCGGGTTCTGCCGCGTTCTCCATAATGTGGTTCTTCTCCAGGACTGCAATTCCTTTTAAAGGCACAGAAGCGCTGCCCTTCCACTGGGGAGCAGTTCCTAATTATGCACGCCAACGGCCAATTTGTGCCTTAAGGTTGTGCTGTATTTTCAATTACTTACGGGAAACATGCCCGGCGAGCGGGAGCCTGTACACGGCGGCCGGGTGTTTCTCCGCACTCGGCTGTGCCTTTTGCCGGGGTGATGCAACACGAAAATTGGCCGCCGGGCTCTCCTCGCAACCGTCGGTTAATTTTCGCGTCGTGGTGTTTATACTCTTACGTTGCGTTTTGGAGGGGCGTATTTCTCAAGTCAGAGTCTTGCCGCGGATTGACACTCTACGCCAGAAGCGGCTACTGCTGGGCGCTTTGCTCGTAGTCGTGATTCTGCTGTTATATCTTCCGGTGGTACATCACGATTTCATCAACGGTTGGGATGACGACGGCTACGTCACAGAGAATGTGCATGTTCGCTCAGGATTGAAACTCGCCAACGTAGCCTGGGCGTTTACGACTTTTGAGCAGTCCAACTGGCATCCAGTTACATGGCTTTCTCACATGCTGGATTGCCAATTGTTTGGCCTGAGTTCCGGCGCCCATCACTACATCAACGTGTTGCTGCACGCGGCGAACGTTTTGCTTTTGTTTTGGATATTGCAGCGGGCCACAGGCGCGTTGTGGCAGAGCTTCCTGGTCGCGTTAGTTTTTGCGGTGCATCCGTTGAATGTCGAAACGGTCGCCTGGGTAGCGCAAAGGAAGAGCCTGCTCAGCACAATCTTCTCCTTGCTCACGGTTGCTGCCTACGGTTGGTATGTCCGGCGAGGGGGATGGAGAAGATACTTGCTGATGGTTTGTGCCTTTGGGTTGGCACTCATGTCGAAGCCGATGGCCGTGACCATCCCATTGCTGTTGTTGCTCTTTGACTACTGGCCCTTACAGCGCCTGGAGGTTCCGTTCTCTCACCGGTGGGCACGGTTAGTGCTGGAGAAGATTCCGCTGTTGATCATGAGCGCCGCGAGTTCCACCCTGACCGCAATGGCCCAGCGCTCTAAGAATACGGTCGTGCCGTTATCCGTACTGCCGATGTACACCCGCGTCGAAAATGCCGTCATCTCGTATGTCACCTACTTGGGGAAAATTCTGTGGCCCGCCAAACTGGCCACCCTTTATCCCCACCCGGCGTGGACGATTGGGTTATCTCTACCTCTGGACGAAGTCATTGCGTCGGCGACCGTTCTCATTGGCGTGACCGCTCTGGCTTTGTATTTTAATCGTGCGCGTTGGCTCGTCGTGGGCTGGTTGTTCTTTCTAATAACACTGGTCCCGGTGATTGGTGTGGTTCAGGTTGGCTACCAGGGCATGGCAGATCGGTACGCTTATCTACCCTGCATCGGCTTGTTGATTGCCTTGGTCTGGGGCGTAGCCGAGGTAGTTCGCGGTAGGCGAATTGCGCGTTTTGTCCTTGTCGCCGCACTGTGTCTGATCACGGGGTACGCCGCTGCCACGGTTCACTACCTCGCATCCTGGCAAAACGGGGTGACGCTGTTTTCGCAGGCGAGGGCCGCATGGGGCCGACCTGACCCAAATCTCGAACAGCTTTATGCCACCGCCCTGTTTTCTTCAGGCCGGGTCGATGAGGCGTTGCAGCACTACCAGGAATCCTGCGTGCTCGAACCCCGGAGTGAACGTTGTCACTACTACATTGCCCAGATCCTGTTTGATCGGCGTCGGTTTCGTGATGCGATCGCGGAGTATCAACTCGCCCTCAGGTTTACAGGCAAGAAGGAAACTGCACTTGCCTGTCTGAACAGATCGGCTGAAGCGCTGCTGCAATTGGGGGAATTTGATGCAGCGCAGAGCTCACTCACAAATGCACTGACGGTTGATCCGGGTAACGTCACGGCCTTGCGCCTGCGCGAACAGATAAGCAACAGAATGGGCGCACAAGAGTGAGTTGAGCAGTTGTTACTCCCTGCAGGATGAGTTGTCCGGCGTACGCGTACGCGCCTTCATCCTGCCCCTCGGAATCTTGAGACTGGGCCCGCCGGAGCAGGGTGCCTTGGGCCGGGCCTCCCTGAGCCAAAGGTACTCGTGTGGCAAATCACGTGCCCCCGTGAGCCTACTCACTGTTCAAACCAGACGGTGCGGTTAAACTCGGGGCTGTTCTTCCCCTCGGCGCTCGACACTCGGAAGCTGCCGTTTCGGCCCTTTCCTCTTCCGAGAAGTGAGGCTTCATGGCAGGCCTCTGGTTTGCGTCTCTTCGTCTTTGCTGGCCGCAAGGGGGGCCTAACCCTCTTCCTCGGTTCCAGGCCTGTCGCGCTCCCCACGTCATCCTGCCCCCGCCCTGACGTTGATGTTCCCAGGACGTTGCACGCGTTGCTCTCCACGTGACTTCGATCCACAGGAGGCGGACTATGATGCGGCGCTCTTTCCTGATGGTTGCAATACTCCTTGCCTCGGTCCAGGTTTCCGCAAGCGGCAATCCGATGGCTAATCCCAATCTATCGATTGACCGGATCATCGCCAACGAGCGAGCCTTGGCCGACACCATCCGCAGCTACAGCCCGATGGTCGAAACCTATCTGCAGCGCATGCAGCCCGACACCACCATGGGATTCGTCCCCAGCGAGGACCATTACTTTCTCGGGCGAGTTCAGTTTCAGCAGTCGAAGGAGGAGTTCTACCTCGACAAGCGCTTAGTGGAGCAAATGGCGGGCTCATTCTCGAAATTCTATTCCATGAGCCCAGTGGGCTTCTCCAGCATGATCTTCGTCGATCGCACCGGCTTCGACCGCAAGAACTATCAATTGCGCTACATGCAGCGGGAATTTCTCGGAGAAGTACGTTGCCTGGTGTTCGAAGTGAGTCCGCGCAAGCAAAAGGACAAAGGCAAGGCAAACCGCTTCCGCGGCGCCATTTGGGTGGAGGACGACGGCTACAACATTGTCCGTTTCAACGGCAGCTATGGCACGTTTCACATCGATAGCTGGCGCATGAACCTGCGCGAGGGAGTTTGGCTGCCGGCCGTGGTCTATTCCGAAGAGTTCGATTCGAACAAGCCGCAAACCGCTCACCCGCGCCTGAAGGCCCAGACCCGGCTCTGGGGCTACAATCTCGGCGGGGCCGGTCGGGAATCGGAGTTCGCGGAAATTGTCGTCGATCCGGATTCGGCCAAGGATTCGTCGGAGAATCCCGACAAGAGTCCGCTCGACATCCAGCGCTCGTGGCAACGGCGCGCCGAAGACAACGTCATTATCAAGCTCGAGGAACTCGGACTGGTCGTGCCCGAAGGAGAGGTCGACAGGGTTTTGCAAACCGTAGTCACGAATTTGGAAGTGACTAACAAGATTGTTCTCGATCCCGAAATCCGCTGCCGGATCATCCCCACGACCCCGATCGAAGTCGCAACCATCGGCCACACCATCCTGATCAGCCGCGGACTCCTGGACGCCCTGCCGAACGAAGCTGCGCTGGCGGCGGTTCTGGCGCACGCGCTGGCCCATGCAGCTCTCGGCCATGATCTCGACAGCAGCTTTGCGTTCAATGATCGCATGGTCGTGCCCAGCCTCAAGCAATTGCCGCTGTTCGACTTCAAACACAGCCCCGAGCAAGAACGCGAAGCCGACGCCCTCGGGCTGAAGATCCTGGCCAATTCACCCTACAAAGATAACCTCGCAGAAGCCGGCCTTTTTCTCAAAGCCATTGCCAAGTACGGCCGGAAAGTTCCCAACCTGATCAGGTCGAACCTGGGCGAGAGTCTGGTTGCCGACAATCGAATTACGTTCATGAGCGCTCTGGCCGAGGCCGCGCCCGCGCTCGAACTCGATAACCCGCAGCAGATCGTGGCCCTGCCACTCGGCAGCCGCGTAAAACTCGATCCCTGGGCCGGCCAACTGAAATTTGTGAAGGCGAGCCCGCCTCGAATTTACTCGGCCAGAGACAAGCTGGCCTTGGAAGTTACACCCTTTTCGCCGTACCTGGTTCGCCTCAATCCCGTTCGTCTCAAACCTGAGGGGTCCCTGCAGAATCCAAATCAGGACCGCTGATGGAGGACTCTTATGGATCTCTCCGCGTGCTTCCCACTTCGCGTGATGCGTGTGTACCTATTGACGTCCTGCCTGTTGACCCCGTGCCTGTGCTCGGCAGGCGCGCATCCGACTCCAGTGGATGAGAACTCAAACTGCCTGGAGTGCCACGCCGACCACGCCACAGGGGCACACGTTCACCCCGCCGTCACGCGCGGATGCACGTCTTGTCACAGCATTGAAAACCGCGAGGATGCGACTTACGTCGTGCTCAAGCCGGCCAAATCCATCGTCTGTTTGGAATGTCACCAGGCCGAGACGTTCGTGCCAGCGCATTTTCCCTATGACTCCGGGATGTGTACGCGGTGCCACGATCCGCACGCCTCCGACAACCCGCGGTTGCTAAGGGCGAAGGTGAACGATCTCTGCC
>Ga0075017_100000364_pt1 | contig 24733 bp, 23 predicted proteins | sample AleBraG_ABR_2012_FD_71475 | JGI IMG/M metagenome (GOLD analysis project Ga0075017, IMG submission 71475) | Freshwater sediment microbial communities in response to fracking from Pennsylvania, USA - Alex Branch Run_MetaG_ABR_2012 | ecosystem: Environmental > Aquatic > Freshwater > Creek >... | reverse complement strand
TTCAAGTGGTCCTCAAGAAGGACTCTTACAATTTTCTCGGGGTCTTTTACTTCACGCGGGATTTCGCACATCGGAAGGGTACCTGATGCTAGTTAGCGTGTCCGTCCCATTCGTCTTCGGAAAAAGTAGAGAAGCAACCAGACTCCCGTGAAATCGAAGTGCGTCCTCTGCATGACCTTCACAAAAGATTGTTCTCCCACCATTTGGGCTGACGTAAAAGCTGTACTTGGTATTTCCGATCTCAAGATGCGCTGTTCCAGCGTTCGTCTCCCACTCAAAAGACAATGTTCCATTTGAATTGGGATTAATCTCTGGGGCGGCAACCACTGGAAGAATACCTCTCAATGCAACCTTCGCATTCTGTTTGGTCAGGTCGGAAACTGGTAGCGCACCTTCGCCGTCCCAGTTTCCAGCGACAAATGAAACCTTTTCTATTATGTCAAAGGACATCGAATACTCAGCGAGCATCGAAACACCCGGCGCTTGCGACATCCAACAACTATGAGGAAGAACGTAGGACGCTTGACCTAAAAGGGAAACGGAAGTGGCAGTGAATGGCTGATATTTGTTCATGATTTGACCGCTTCGCTGGGCTTCATCAGTTCATGGATTGGCCGGGTCAAGTCGAGAAAAAGTGTGTGCATAATCTGGTAACCAGACAAAAGTACATCTCTAATGTGGCCTAATTCTGGTGCAGTTTCCTCTGTGCGTGCCAAAGTTGTGTCCATTACAACAGCAGGTTTGCCGTTTACGGAGGCTTCTCCTAGATTGAGACTCAGCAACGTGCCACCGGCAGAGGGGATTCCGATCTGCAATCCAAGTTGAGGGGATGCCCCCTGTTTCAAGAGGTGCACGAGAACGGGCGGCATTCCAACGGATACTCCTAAAACTTTAGATATGAAATCGGGGGCGCTGAGTCCCGCTCGAAGCTCTTCCGTGAACGCATCAATGTACCGTAAACTCACCCGGCCGAATGGCACTTGTTTCTGTGAATCCTCACGCGCTTCCAGCAGTGCTTTCAAGCCCTGTTCCACAACAGGTTGAAATCCTTCCCATGAGTGGTAGGGGGGTACCGCGTGAATCGAAAATATCCCATCTCCTGCCTGAAAGAGCACGGGTGCCGGGTCAATTCCTTTTCGATAGCGATATACAGGTTGCTGAGACACAGCAAAACCGGGAGGCATCAGGCGTTCGACAACGGTGTAACCATACTGGTGCAATTGAACGCCAATGCGTAAGAAAAACTCATCAAGTTTGGAACTCTGCAAGAATGGGATTGAGACCGTGGGAGTTAATGTCTGCTGACCCTCAACGGCCTTGGTCGGAATCCACCGCAATTCAACCACTATTTCAACCAGCGGTGGTTTTGAAAAGGTGAGGCTCATCTGGCGCAGTTATAACACAATTCCCAAGACCATCCCAGTGATGAGAGTGGCGTCCTAATTTCAGACTACAATGGTCACACGGAGCGATTTCGCTCGCTACCTGATGGCAAAAACTAAAGAGGAGGTTGGCTATGTCTCAACAGGCCGTAAAGCAAGCACGACAGCAAAAGATCACACGAGAATGCCACTTTCTCCCGGTCTGCTACCAGCGACCGTTCACGAATGCAGATGGAGAATTGTTCGTCCAGTTCTTGGACAAAGATAAGCCGATCCCTCTTCACCCCCGTGTCGTTGGGAAGATCAACGATTTTTACACACGCACTATCAATGGCGTTGATGACGATGAGATCGAAAAGTTCTTCAACTCATTTGTTGAGGGGGAGTACGCAGCTATCGCCAAGCGAATCGGCGAGGAGAAGAGTGAATTCGTATTACAACCAAATGATGTCGCTACTCTACTGAAGTTTGTTGCAACGCAGGTCGTGCGAACGCAGGCGCACCTCCACTGCATTAACCAACAAGCTGGGATGAAAGTTCCACCAGAGATTTTTCACCACAACATTCACCGCAAAATGAAAATGATTGCGGACAAGTGGTTGCGGCAGACCCCGGACGTGATTTTGTGGACTCCACTGCCACGTCTGCGTAGTCATTTCATCACTGGGGACAATCCCGTGCTTTGCTTCAGTCACGATAAGAATGCCCCGAGTGTGCAAAGGCCGGTGCCGCCAATGCCGAAAATAATTGATCTGAGTGTGAGTCTGGAAAGTTCCCACAACGGATTCATGGTTGCGCTTTCTCCTTACATTTGCCTGACAGTGATCAACTCGGCCAAACGGGATTTGATAACCCTGCGACCTGCCCAATGCACCGATGCGAATAAGGTCAAAGAGTTCAATAGGATGATTTACAACCAATGCGTTCAGTTCGTGGCCGCTCAAGACTCTGAACATTTGAGTTTCCATGTTCGGAGAACTGGTGGTTGAACCTTAGGGTAGCGATTCTGCATCCGAACGCGGAGAGGAAGGGTAGTATGAGTGGTCAGCCTCGTCTCAGCTTTGACACGAGCGGCGTGAATGCTCTCGCCGATTCCCCGGACTGCGCAGCGTTGCTTGCTGGAATCAGAACTGGGTATTTCACCCGCATCACATTCCCGAGTGTTGCGGAAACTGTGGCGACCTCCGATGCCAGCAGAAGGAACAGACTCTTCGATCTCGTTACCGCACTCCGATTGAACGGCGAGTGCTTAGAAGCCCATCAGTGGCTTTTGACGCAGCTTGTTCAGAACTACGAAAAATTCGGCGCAAGCAGGTGGGCCACTCTGAACCTGCGCTTCGAGCAGTGCGAGGTGTCAATTGCACGGCATGAACTATCAGATGCTGAGTCGAAGGAAGAACGAGAGTTTGCGCCCGAAATTGAGAAACAGTTTTCTTCGCTCTTTTCAGATACACGCCCAAAGTTTGAGCAAGTATTTGCTGAGGGTACGGCCAGACCGACAAGCGCCGATGAACTCTTGGTTCACCTGAATGGACACAGTGGAGCATTCTGGAATATCGGAGCGGGTCTTTACGAACGTGCCGCTGGTCGTCGCCCGACCGAGGAGCAAGTGCGTGCTTTCGCTGATGAGTGCCCATCATTTATGGCGCTCATGCTCGGGCTAGTGCATGCGCTTTTCGAGTGGGCAATCAGAGAGAAACAGGTAAGGAAGGACAAACGTGTCGGCAGAATGGATTTGTTTTGTTCGATGTATCTGCCGTATTGCGAAGTCTACATCACCAATGATGATGAACAGAGAAGGTGTCTCATCGAAATCGCAGCCGCTGCGAATTTGACAGTAGAGATCATCTCCTTCGACGCCTTCAGAAAGAGGCTCATGCCTTTGGCGCACTTAGGCGTGGGAGCGTAGCTGCACGGATTATGCGGTACACCGTCGTTTTGGTCAGCTTCAGTTCCTTCGCAATCTCACTCAGGCTGTGCCCGGCTGCGTGGAACTTCATTACCTTGCGTTTGTCGCACTGGATGCGAGGTCTGCCTCCGATACGACCCTGACTTCTGGCCCGAGCCAACCCGGAAAGCGTCCTCTCCGAGAGACGTACCCGTTCCTGCTTGGCAATCACTGCAAGGATGCTGATCACTGCGTCTCTGAACATTCCGCAGGAATCGAGGTATTGCTCGGTGAAGCTGCGGTACCCAACACCATAGGCTGTTAGTCGTTGGAGGTATTGAAGGGTCTCAAGCACTCCTTCGCGGCTGAACCTGTCGAGTGACCAGAACAATACAAGTGAGAACTCGCGGCGGGACGCGCTGTCGAACAAAGATTTGAACTGCTCTCGGTCACCATTCTTTCCGCTGGCTACGTCAACGAATTCCCGTTTGATATGCCAGCCCTGCGTCTTTGCGAAGGCCCGAAGTTGGTCGAGTTGGTTTTGGTTGTCTTGCTTATCGGTTGAAGTTCGACTGTAGATCGCAATGTCCATACTCCCAATATACAAAGCGATGGCGAGAATCCGTTACCAAAACGGTCGTTTTTGAACCGCCCAACAGCCATCCAGCTAAGTCGTTGAAAATGCGTAGAGCTAGGCTGAACCGCCCGGAACCGTTTTTGGAACGCTACCCGAAGGGGCAGTTGTCAGGCTCCCTACAGGCTCAGCCAGCCCTAAGCTGTCATCGGTCGTTAGAACCTCCCAGATCGTCCCTAATTGAGTCGTAGGGGATTCGTGGCGAGCCCTACGAGAGTTCGGGGCGGGAAACACTCCGGGGGCTACAAAGCCGTCCAATGCTTCCCAGAATCTTAGTAGTCGGCTCATTACTCCTGTGCCGAGTCATCAATTTTGGAGCAGCTTCAGCCGACCCGCATTTGCCTTGGCTTCGAGGTATCTATGTGACAGAAGTTTAAGAAAGTTAAATCCATTTGCACACACTTTAAGGTCCCACAAATCTACGCAGACAATGAACCTTGCAGGCGTCATCACTGAAAGTATTTCGATCTGGTGAACGGCTCTCTTCCCATTGCCAGCCATGGTAGTGCCCCGAGAAGAAAAAAGCACACCTACCTTGGCATTATGTGTTTGAAGCACAGTGTTGAGATTTGTTATCCACTGTATCGAAATATAGTCGCTACTAAACTTACACTCAGAGATGAAATGAGTGCCCCACTCTCGCAGTGATGGAATAATTCCCCCGCTAGGCCCAATCTGCACCAAAATGTCCAGTTCGCTTGTTGTTGTGTTGACATTAGCCCACGCTGTAAACGGCTCCACTGCTGTAAGGACAAGCACAATTAGCTTTTCGAAAAGCCGTCCCTTAATACGACTTTGACGCCCTTGCCATTCTGCTTTTGATACGCCAGCCGGAGCCTTTGCATTAACCACTCGCTCCATTCTAGCGACGAGTTGGACGTAACGCGCATATTGGAGGGAGGCACAGAGAACTTTGTAAATTTTGTCATCATCAATTTGGTGTTGAAGAAGGAACTGAAGAAGCGCATCGACTGTTAGGCCTGTAGTAGAGGCAGCGACCGGTGCGCTCATTGGGCGATTCTCTCGAAGGCTACTTCAAGATTCTGCCGATCCGTCAGGTCAATTGCGTTTCCCTTTTCATCGCTCACGCTGTCCGGAAACTCAGCCAGCGTATTTCGCCATTTGTTTTGAGAATGTTCGAGCATCGAATCAGTCTTGACCCTGAAGCGAAGTTCAACCCAATTTCTATGAAGCGCCGACATCAACACTCGTAACGCTTCGTCAATGGTTAGTCCATGATGCTGCGACAGAGCTATGGGAGTAATGATCGAACCGGTAGGCGTGTTTTCAATCTCTTTCGAAGCCGCCAAAGTTGCATCGGCTGGGGCTGCACTGAGGTGAACGGTCAAAGCATCTAGAACTTTCTCGATTTTGCTTGAATCAGGGCCTGATTCTCGCCATAACACCAAGACTTCAGGAATAGACTCATGAAATGCAAAACGTGTCAGGAGATCAAGCCTGCGCCACAATAGCCAAATATCATCGTCGGCCCCTGACTGAAGAAGGCTCCTTACCTTGTCCGACTCGACTGCGACATTGCCTTCAGTAAGAAACTTGGCCAGAAACTTGGCCAATCCCGATTCATCTCCCCATGAATCGACAACGATCTTGCCACCACCTTGGGGCAAGATGCTCCGTTTCACGTCGAATACCTCTGCTGTTGGATCAGCTAAAAGGCTTTCAATTGCGCTTTTGACCTGAAGCCCTTGGAGGTCGAGGTCTAAGAGCCCGGCTACTTGGGTACCCGCTTCTTTACCAATGGCAACGTATTGTAGACGCTCCTTGAAGTCTGTTCCGACTTGAGTGAATCCGGGAAAACTAACAACAGCAATGCCAAGGTTGATGTGGAGCGCCACGACAACTGGGTGTCTTTTCTTCACCCGTTTTTGCGTTCGTTCGTAAGCGGAAGTATTGACCGTCTCCCAGCTTTCGACCACGTGAGCGAACTTAAAAAAGGCTCGCTTGCGCTCGTCATCTAGCAGGCAAAGTTGAAAATGTAGCTCTGAACCGAGATCACTGCGCAGCGGCGAAAATCCATTAACCAGTTCGGGAAATCGCTTTCGACATTCAGAGGAGACTTTTTCGTAAGTTAATACCGTCTTGATGGAATAAATAAAGAGATGCTTATAAGGTGTTAAAACCTCAAGCCGATGGGCTACTAAAGCCTTTTTCTTCGCGTCACCTATGCGACCGAGTAGGGCGAGAATTTGGTCCTTTGTCTTGTTCTGAAGAGAGCCCCGTTCGGAGCCAACAGACACCGCTGCCAGCACCTCCTTTAGCTGAAAGAGAGTAAAATCTTTCGTTACTCCTTCAACTTGTTCATCGAGGAAATTGTGGGTGGCCATAAGGCAACTGGCCGGATGATAACACCGTAGAAGTTGAAAAGGATATTCGACGCACGGGTTTGGTCGTTTGCGAGTGTCGCTGCATAGTCATCCGTATGTATCCGAGGTCACACCTTCGCACTCGGATACCAAGCAAGCAATTCACTATACGCTCCGGCGACAAGCTCAAGGCATTTCACGCCAGTTTCCATCCGAGCACCGCACCCTGCGTTCGACCATGTGACCGCGCCTGAAGCGGGCCGTGGCAATGCGTCCAGCGTTTCCGACCGTTTGTAGACCGAGTGTTTCCTGCTGTTAACGTCCTGCCTGATCATTGCCAGTCCCTTCGCAGGGTCGAACGGATCGTTTCTGTCGTATGGGGCACCTAACTGACCAAGTACAGCTTTCAGCTTAGGTAGCAATGGCGAGTACTCGGCCTCGACGTGGGCCAGCCGAACTTGAGCACCTTTGAGGCGTTCCCCGAATTTTGGCGCTCGATTGTTTTTTATTGTAATTTCCGGGGCACGGCTACCGCATGCGCAAGGGAGGGCCGCAAATGTTGCTATCAATCGTTCCGCTGCGAAATTTACCCGTTGAATGCCTGAGTTGAAGTAGTAGCGTGACAGCCAGTTATCCAGAGCGTCTTGTTGCGTGCTCTTCACCCCGGCCTCAAGCTCTCCGAGGAGCGAAGCAATTTGGGACTGAACGGCTGGGTGATACACTCCAGAGTACTCTCGCCGTGAAAAGCCTCTTTTCTCGCTCTCAATCAGCGAAAATACTGCTCCTATGAGTTGCTCAAAAGGGCCGATCCAAGCACTGTCATGCAGAACCGGAACTTGAATTTGGCTCAGCAAAGTATTAAGGCGAGTGCTGAAGTCAGTAGGAGAAGGAGGCGGGGAAGTTGTTACCATGATATTCCCTTTCTGGGGCGGAACTGAATTACCACTTTTGACGAGGCCCGTGGCTCAAGCCATCAGGTTTTTAGAAGCCTGATCCGCTCCGCCTCTCATGCGGTCGCCCAGTTCGCAGACAATACTTCAGCCTGCTCAAGCACGGTCAGGGTCGCCTTCTCCTGCTTGTCTGGCGGATAACCGTACTTGCGAAGGATGCGTTTCACCAGCACCCGCAGGTTCGCTCGAATATTTTCGCGAACAGTCCAGTCGATGGTCGTGTTTCTTCGAACCGTGTCCACCAATTCACGGGCGATGGTCTTCAACGTGGCGTCCCCTAGAACTTTGACCGCGCTGTCGTTCACTTCCAGCGCATCATAAAACGCAACCTCGTCCTCGCTGAGACCCAACTCCTCTCCTTTTGCCGACTCTTCCCGCATCTGCTTTGCGAGTCCGATCAGTTCTTCGATGACCTGTGCGGCCTGAATAGCTCGATTCTGGTATTTCCTAATGGAACTCTCCAACAGCGCCGAGAACAGGCGAGACTTGACGACGTTTCGCCGGGAGCGCGTTTTGATCTCGTCGTTCAACAGTTTTCGTAGAAGCTCGACAGCGAGGTTCTTCTGAGGGAGATGGCTAACCTCTGTCAAAAACTCCTCGGAGAGAATCGAAATGTCGGGCTTCTTCAAACCAGCGGCAGCGAAAATGTCTACAACTTCGCCAGACCAGACCGCACGTGAAACGATCTGGCGGATAGCATTGTCCAGTTCTTGCTCTGGGCGGTGCTGCTGTGTGGCGGATTTTGCCAGCACACTCCGAACAGCTTGAAAGAAGCCCACGTCGTCTCGGATTCGCAACGCCTCGTCGTGTGGCACAGCCAGCGCAAACGCTTTCGACAGATCGGTGACAGCCTTGATTAAACGGTTCTTCCCGTCATCCTGTTTCAGTATGTGCTCTTGGGCATTTGGCAGAAGAGCGAGCTTCTGCACCGAGGTTCCGGTAACCCAAGCCGACCAGTTGAACCCGTGGAACAAACCAAGGCATATCTCATACTTCTCCAGCATCACCGAGACGGCTTCCTCCTGTGGCAATGCCGTCCGCCCCTTGCCGCCGCTCTCTGTGTATATCGCCAACGCCAGCTTCAGTTCATGTGCGATTCCCAGATAATCCACCACGAGTCCACCGGGCTTGTCCTTGAAAACACGATTCACACGGGCTATCGCCTGCATCAGCCCATGGCCTCTCATCGGCTTGTCTACGTACATTGTGTGGAGTGACGGCACGTCAAATCCGGTCAGCCACATGTCTCGGACGATGACGATCTTGAAAGGGTCTTTGGCATTCTTGAATCTCTTACCCAGACTTTCCCTTCGACGTTTGTCTCGGATGTGCTGCTGCCACTCCGGGCCATCGGTAGCGGAGCCTGTCATCACGATCTTCAGTACTCCAGCCTCATCGTTCTCGTTGTGCCAGTCGGGGCGGAGCTTAACAATCTGGTTGTAAAGATCAACGCAGATTCGGCGGCTCATGCAGACGACCATTGCCTTACCGTCCATAGCTTCGAGTCGTTCCTCGAAATGCTTCACGAGGTCTTTGGCTACGGTCTTGAGTCGCTTTTCTGTTCCAACCACGGCTTCCATTGCAGCCCACTTCGTCCTGAGCCGTTCGCGGCGTTCGATTTCCTCTCCCTCTGTGGCTTCCTCGAAGTCTGAGTCCACTCGCGGCTTCTCTGCATCGGGCAGTTCGAGCTTCGCCAGTCGGCTTTCGTAGTAGATAGGAACAGTGGCCTTATCCTCGACCGCACGCTGGATGTCGTAGATGCTGATGTAGTCGCCAAAAACGGATCGAGTATTCGCGTCGGTTTTTTCGATGGGCGTTCCCGTGAAACCGATGAACGAAGCATGCGGGAGCGCGTCTCTCATGTGGCGAGCGAACCCGTCGATGAAATCGTACTGGCTGCGGTGCGCTTCATCCGCTATCACGATGACATTCCGACGATCTGAAAGCATCGGATAACGGTCGCCTTCCGATGGCATGAACTTCTGTATGGTTGTGAATACGACTCCGCCAGACGAAACCTGAATCAGAGACCGCAGGTGCTCCCGATCCACCGCTTGCACAGGAGCCTGACGCAACAATTCGGAGCAGCGTGAGAATGTACCGTAGAGTTGATCGTCCAAATCGTTGCGGTCGGTGATCACGACGATTGTGGGATTTTGCAGTTTCGGTTCGAGCACAAGCCGTCCGGCGTAGAAAGCCATCGTGAGGCTCTTACCGCTGCCCTGCGTATGCCAAACGACACCCACTCTCTGATCGCCGCCTTCCACAGAAGCGGAGATCGTTTCAGTCAGCGCACGGTTGACCGCATGATACTGGTGATACCCGGCGATCTTCTTAGGCAGAACACCGCCGCCCTCGTCTTCAAAAACGACAAAGTAGTGCAGGAAGTCCAGCAGCCGTCGCTTCTCCAGCAATCCCTCTATGACAACTTGAAGTTGGGGCAACGACGACGGAGCAAGCTCCTCTCCTTCAATCGTTCGCCACGGCATAAACCGCTCGGTGTCGGCGGTCAGTGATCCAACCCGACCCTCCAAGCCATCGGAGATGATGAGGAGTTCGTTGTATGTGAACAGCGACGGGATTTGGTCTTTGTAGGTTTGAATTTGCTTGAATGCCGACCAGATGGTCGCATTCTCATCGGCGGGATTCTTCAACTCCATCAACGCAATCGGCAGCCCGTTTATAAAGATCAGTATGTCTGGGCGTCGAGTATTCTGTCCTTCAACGACTGTGAATTGATTTACAGCCACCCAATCATTTTCTTCGGGATGACCGAAATCGAAGACTTTCACCAAGGCTCCACCGATTGAGCCGTCAGGTCGCGTGTACTCAACCGTGATTCCATCCACGAGCCTTAGGTGGAATGCATGGTTGCGTGTGACGGGCGAAGGCTCACCAGCCCAAGTCAAGCGTCGAAAGGCATCCTCGATGGCTTCGGAAGGCAGTTTAGGATTTAGACGTTCGAGAGCTTTCCTCAAACGGGGCTGAAGAACTACGTCGCGGTAGCCTGGATCGGTACGTTCGGCACCGGGTTCTCCTGCGGCAATTTCCGGCCCATGCAGAACGGTGTACCCAAGCCCTTCAAGCCACTCTAGGGCTGCCTCTTCAACAACCGATTCAGTGAAGTTGCTCATGCCGCTGGCTTAGTCTCCGTGAGGGTGGCGGCATTTTTCTTGAGCCAAGCTACTAATCTCTCCGCTGTCTGTTCAGCGCGGGCGGCCTCGATTCCAAACTTAATCAGCGTCCTACGGAGTGCGACCTTCATTGCGGCTTGCAGCGGTTCCCGTGAAACCCAGTCCAAGCCCATGTTGCGCTCCGCTGTTGCTAAGAGAGAGTCGCGCAAGTGAGTCGGTGCCACCACAGCTTCTAGGCCACCCAACGAATCGAGGAATTCTTGAATCGGCCCCTTCAACGGAGACAGCGTGCCATTGTATTCCTCAACCACTTGAGACATCACGGTTGAAGGCTCTGCGAACGTCCCTGTAACAATCGGAGCACCTTTCGGTTCGGCGGCAGCGGACGGAGCAGAAATGGCGGCGGCACGAAGGAGTTCGACGTAGATTAACCGATCCAGTGCGTACAGCAGCTTGCTCGGTTCGAGAATCAACTCGATGCCTTCATCCTCAGGTGACACCCGCATGGTCACCATCAGCAGTCCGGTTTCGTCATCTATTGACGCACTCATCGTCACAGCCTCATCGATCCGTCGGTGGAATCTCTCGAACCGCTCATACGGTTCCCTAGTAGAAAGAATGTCTGGTTCCTTTCCTTCGTAGGCTGCGAGGAGAAGCGCCACAATTGTGTCTGCGGTGACTAGGTAAGCGCGGCATTCATTGGTAGTCAGAGTGTCGAGAAATCCCTCTTTGCCATGTGCGATGGGATCATGATTGTTCCTCATCCACGTCAGAGCGTCGGCCATTTTGTTGTGTGCTGTAAGCACATCGTCGAGCTTGCTGGCTCCCCGGCTGTTTTCAAGGCCAACCGCTTTCAACGCTTCACCCAGCAGGTAAGTAGTGTTTGAATCGGATCGGGGCTCAGGTCTTCCGAACTCGGCAATAATTATCCTGCTTACGCATTCGATGAATGACTTAGTGGTTGCGAGGATGTCCAGTCCACTGCCCTCGTAACTCTCGACGACTGCCCTGTAGTGACCTGCCAATGTTGGGGCTTCCGGCCAACGTTCTTTGGCGCGGCGGAACTGTGGCACAAAGGCGTCAAAGGGCTCCATTACACTTGTCCCTCTATAATTCGTTCGGCATCAGGCAATCGAAGCTCTCCGGAAATAAGCTTGGGGAACAACGTGTCGCGGAGCACCGCGAGATTGCGGGATTCCTTACAGTTACAGAAGATTCTTTGCACAACCGCCGAAACGTTTCTCTCGAAGGCGTTTAGGACAGGCACCGAGGGCTTAAGGAGAGCCAGTTCTCTAACAGCCGTTGAGTTGAGGCCGGGTATTGCCACTCCCGTTCCACGCGTCCGCATCTCTTCCATCGCCGAATCTGAAGTCAGCCAGAAAAACAGATAAGCCTGCGGCAGAGTCGGCTCGGTTCGCAAACGGTACACATGCTCGTTGATGCAGAACTCGTCAAACGGAAACCCATCCCCAACGATAGTTAGGTGCGGCTCATACACGCCCGGTCGTCCGCCGTCCTTGTAGAGAAGGACATCGAGGGGCTGAACATGCCCTTTCTTCATGCCTTCGAAGAACTCGCGTGGCACGAACTTGGTCTTGGCATAATCGAAGTGCCCAATGTCGACGATACTCTCAGCGCCAACGCTGGGCACTCCTTCTGTGAAGTCTTTTACGCCACCTTTTGGGCGTCCACCAGTTTCGATGACGCTCAGCGCGTCACCTAGTCTCCCGACCAGCCAACCCTGTGGAATCTTTCCTAATTCCGATTGCTTGAAAGAGTCCGGGAACAAAGCGATGAGAGCCTCGGGCAGGCCCGAGTTGCGGCCTTCGGATTTGGCGTGGACGGGATCGAAGTCCACAAACCAAGACTTGAACAATGCCCGAGCGATCTCCTCCAGCGTCTTGCTCATCCGCTGGTTCAACACGATCTTGTCATCCAGTGTCCCGAGGATATGGGCGATGGCACGCTGCTCGGGCAATGGTGGGACAACGACAGGAATAGGATGGATGAAGTTCCGATTTAAGGAGGGCTGCGCACTTCCCGAGTTATATCTCTTGAAATCGAACTGCTGGAGAAAGTAATACGCAAACCGTGGATCGTTGCCGTGAAAATCGATGACGTATAAGGCTGTGTTGAGGGGCCAGAAATCAACCGGGGAATAATTGACCACCCCCAAAGAGGCTCCGCTTCGGCCCACGGTTACACCGGGCCCAGCAGTTTTCGCCTCGTTGTGGAAGCCGGTGATTCCAAAGGAGCCGAGTATCGGAACGCTACCCGGCTGGCGTAGGCTTTCTGGAAGGTCATGGCCTCGTTGAAGTGTGACGAATTCGCCGAGGCTCATTTGCTTCCAGCCGTTACTCGCCATACCCAAGCTCCTTGAGGCTGGTGGCAATGGCTGTGTCTAGCCTTGAGGCTTCGTCGATCTGCCCGCGTAGAGTCGCCGCAAGCCGCTTCATCTTCGCTTCAAACGGCTCACCGTCGTCCTCGACCTCCTCGGCACCTACATAGCGTCCCGGCGTAAGTACGTGACCATGCTTGCGGATGTCGTCTAGCTTCGCAACCTTACAGAAGCCGGACACGTCGGCGTAATTTCCCGCGTTCTTATCACCTCGCCAAGCGTGGTAAATTCCGGCGATCTTCGCCACATCGTCATCGCTAAGTTCGCGTTGTACCCGGTCAACCAATGTGCCCATCTCGCGGGCGTTGATGAACAGCGTCTCGCCCCTGCGGTCGCGGAAGCGTCCATTCTTTTTGTTACGAGCGAGAAACCAAAGGCAGACCGGAATCTGAGTGGCATAGAAAAGCTGTCCCGGCAGAGCAACCATGCAGTCAACGAGGTCGGCTTCGATAATGGCCTTGCGAATGTCACCCTCACCTGACTGGCTGGACGACATTGAGCCATTGGCGAGGACGAACCCCGCTAAGCCTGTTGGCGCAAGGTGGTAAATGAAGTGCTGCACCCATGCAAAATTCGCGTTACCAACAGGCGGTACACCGTAGACCCACCGCTTGTCTTCCTTCAGCAATTCGCCGCGCCAATCGCTGTCGTTAAAGGGCGGATTGGCCATAACCCAATCCGCCTTCAGGTCGAGGTGGCGGTCGTTGTGGAAAGTGTCGCCGTGGGCAATCTGGGCGTCGATGCCTCGGATTGCCAAATTCATCTTAGCCAGACGCCACGTCGTGTAGTTTGATTCCTGGCCGTAGATCGAGATGTCGCCGAGCTTGCCGCTATGCGACTCGATGAACTTTTCGCTGCTGACGAACATCCCGCCCGAACCGCAGCAGGGGTCGTACACACGACCCTTGTACGGAGCGAGCATCTCCACCAGAATGCGGACGACGTGCGAGGGCGTGTAGAACTGTCCGCCCTTCTTGCCCTCGGCGCTGGCAAACTGCGCCAGAAAGTATTCGTATACTCGTCCCAAAACGTCCTTGGCACGGTCTGCTGGACTGCCGAGGCCGATGTCGCTGACAAGGTTGATAAGTTGACCGAGCCGCTGCTTGTCGAGACCCGGACGAGAATAATCTTTTGGCAAAACACTCTTCAGCGACACGTTGTCCCGCTCGATAGCGGTCATCGCCTCATCAACAATTGTGCCGATCTTCGGCTGGGGCGCGTTGTCTTTCAGATGAGCCCATCGTGCTTCCTTCGGCACCCAGAAAATGCTTGCCGCACGATACTCATCCGGGTCTTCAGGGTCAGCGCCCTGACCGCGCTGTGCTTCGAGTTCAGCGTGCTTCGCTTCGAAGGCGTCGGAGATGTATTTCAGAAAGATGAGACCGAGGACGACGTGTTTGTATTCCGCCGCGTCCATGTTGTTCCGGAGCGCATCCGCCATGCTCCAGAGCTTCGCTTCGTCGATTGCCACAAAGGTGCCGTTGGCCACTTGACCTGCCTGTGCAGATTTTAGGTAACTAGTCTGACAGTATGTTCTACGTCTAAAAGGCCTAATGAGCAAGCAGACAGGTCATTGGGATGATTGGGCCAAGGGGCAGAGGCCGAGCGGAAAGGATTTGCGGTGAATCTCTGGATGAGGCTCTAAACTCCAACTCACTCAATCCAGTGAAGAGGCCGCACTACGAGAGCCAATGGACTACGAGATTTCAGATTGCCCGGCTTGGAGTTCCAACCGTTGCCAAATCCGACGCACGCGATCGTATTCATCAGCAAACATGGAATCTGGGTCTGTCCTGTATTTGTCCAGCAAACTCGCAAGCTTACGAGCCCGGTCACGGGTCGGCAGGAATTCGCTCGGTGAGGCAGTGTTGTAATCGCCGGGTGTGACGATTTCACGCAATTCGATCAACCATTCGCCTAGCTGTTTCTTTTGTCCGTCTGTGTAGTAGATTGTCATCACCTTTGCTTCCTACAGCCATTTTGAGAGGCTGTTCAAACCCTATTCCTCTTGCCAGATGGTTTCGTCAGCCTCTTCACAGCCAGTCCCGCTCCCTATAGCAGGGATCGCACAGCCATCGGTCGCCTACTTGGTTATGCGCAGCGGTATCACATTCGAGGCCGCCGCCGTCACACCAGTGAGGTAATCCGCTTTTGGGTTTTGGGGTTGCTTTTTCCTCTTTTGGCCGAGCGGACATCCCGGCTCCCGGCTTTGTGACACCAAGCTCGATGAGCTTCTGTGTCTTCCGGACCTGATCGTGTGCATCCCATTCCGACCAAGTGCTCCCGTCTGGAGCAAGGGACTTCCGACTGCCGTTGGTTTTGGTTTGGGGTTTTGATTCTTTTCCGGGGGTTTCATCCCCACCAGCCATCCCGCCGCAGGCGGGGTAAATAGAAGCTGATGATGAACCGGAAGGAGAAGAGGAAACCGAAGAAGAACCAGAACCTAACCTTAAACCTTCTGACCCTAAATTTTGGGGCACCGTATTTTGGGGTACGGATGAAGTTGTTGATTCTATTGACCCGACACCGCATAGCAATTTTTGGGGTACAGTGCCTTGCTTGGAGCCGTCCTTCACCGTCATAACGGGAATATCAAAGCGTCCATCCGGCCTGCGTGGCTGCTTGGCATCCACCTTCTGGAGCCAACCAAACCTGATGAGCCATGCACGCCACGTCTCAACGGTGTTGTGGCTGAGGTCCGTTTCCTCGCAGATGGTATCGATCGACGGCCATGACTCGCCGAGCATGTTCTCATGCATCCAGTGGCACATCCAGATTTTGAGCGCGTTGCCACTGAGCTTCAGGAGCCCGCGGCGTGTGGGATCAAGAAGTTTAGGCAGATGCTCCATCGGAGTTCTCCTGATCCATCTTTTGCTTCTTCATGCAGCCCGAGGCGTACCGGACGATGTCGCCCTGCTCTACCGGAATTGTTGCTTCGTCGCCTTCGAGGATGCGCTTGTTGAGGAACTGCATGGCCTTTTCCAGCCCATGGACAACGACTTCGAAAGGATAGAGGTTGAGCCAGACTTGGAATTGACGCGGGGCCGGGGGAACGAACTCGGGGAACAATTGCTTCCAAAGCTGCTGCAAGGCTTCGGACTGCTGCTGCTGCTCCTTGATGCGAGCAAGCACCTGCTGAGGCGTGATTTTCATGTAAGTTTCCTAGTTTTAATTTCTGAGGGAAGGAAAGCTGGATGAACCCTAAGAATGGATGGGGGCAGTCTTAGGGTCTGCCCCACCCTTCAATTCTGTCCGCGGTCGCTGAACCACGAGCAGCAGCTACCCATGACTCCGGTATCGTGGAAATTTCTTGCTGGCGATCAGGGGCCGAGGCTCCGTGGAGGCCATGAACACTTCGGGCCTCGAAGTTCCTTCACAGGATCGTCAATGATGTCCGGCAATCTTCAGCCTTCCCTGAGAAGGCCTGCGAATGAGCAGTATTGGGTGTAGGGGATTTGAAGATTCCGTGAGTAAAGACACCCACCAAGGAGGGCCAGAAGTTAGCCAAACGGTAGGAAGGCCTGTCCTACGCGCCCCTGATGTCATGCCTGTTCCCGGCACGCTCAGCGTTGCAGGCTCCTGTGCGGCAGCCATGCTGATCGGTCCCAACCCCTCATTAATGGCTGTTGTACCTTTGGCTCCGTCCATCGTCGAGTTTCCCCGGCACGGATTCTCGTTCTCATCACGTCAGCCTTTCGCCTCTGAGACGTTGCTCTCTGACACCAAAACCGCTACTGTGTGCGCGGTTAGAGTGCCGAGTCGGCGGGACAGGAGAACGATGTCTCGCAGACGCGGTCAGAGAGGTAGTGTCAGGGTTGTCGGTGAGAAATACATCGGGCGCTTTTGGGCTGATCTACCCGGCAGCACTAAGAGAGTCAGAAAAGCAGTGGAAATCGGCAGCATTCACGAAATGACGAAGTCAGAAGCCAAACGCTGGCTGGCAGACTATGTAGAGGAGCAGGGTGTCAACAGCGCGGCCCATCTGGCTCGTTCGCAGTCGTCCGCCGTCACTTTCGAGGACGCAGCCGAGTTATGGCGGCAAAGACAACTCATCGCTTGTGGCAAACCATCGTCGCAAAGCAGTATGGGTTGTGAGCTTCGAAAGCACGTTGTTCCCCTGCTAAAGGCCATCCCGCTTGAAGAAGTGAATGACTATTCTCTCATTCGGGATTTGATCGCCACTTGGCAGGAAGAAGAGCGTGAGGATGGAGAGGTCGGGTACTCCTACAAGTCCATGAGGAACTTCTTCGGGCACATCCGAGCGGTTTACAACTTCTACCGGGATGAAACGGCTCAGAAGGGTAAGCCGAGAATCGGGGAGTGGTTCGTGAAGTGGGAGAGAGTTGCACCCCCTGAACCAATCGAAGTGGAGCAACCACATTTTCCCACGTCGATTACTTCAGCGATAGTCGGCAAGGCAAGGACACAGATTCAACGAGCCTTGTTTGCCACTGCGGGTGGAGGAGCACCACGAGGCGGGGAATTGTTCGGGCTGCACGTCGAAGACCTTCGAGAGCAGCCCGATGGAACGGGCGTCATCTGCATTCGACGCTCGGTCTTTGGGGGTCGGGAGAACACTACCAAATCCGAGAAAATTCGGCACGTCCCAATTGATGCTTCCGTGATGGAAGAAATCAAGAAGCACTTGGCCGGAAGAAAATCTGGTTATGTTTTTGAGACCCGTAACGGAACCCCTCTTGGTTTGAGCAATGTGCTGGAGGACTGGCTCCATCCCATCTTGGACGAACTCGGAATACCTCGAACGGGGATGCACGCGTTCCGCAGAGGCCGAATCTCCGAATGGGTGTACAGCGGTGTTAAGCGTCAGGTTATCCGCGATTGGGCCGGACACGGCAGTGACAAGCTAATTGACCTGTATACAAAGAAAATGTCGGAGTATCACTCGACGGAAATGGCGAAGGTCAAACAGTTATTGGACTCGAATTGGACTCAAGTCCGAAAGGAGCAAAGTGGCACGAGTCCGCAAGTTGTTGTAAATTAGAAGTCTACTTAGCGGTTCCCCGGTAGCTCAACGGTAGAGCATTCGGCTGTTAACCGAAGGGTTGCTAGTTCGAATCTAGCCCGGGGAGCCAAATTCTTTGAATTCAATCGCTTGTGAACTTGCATTCTCACCATTTGCTTCCAGAAAATCATAGTGTCATGTAAGCGGCTTCGTTCTGACGTGTTCTAGCAACGTGAAAAGCAAGCGCAGAGCCGGTACCTCGACTGGATGCACTGCAAGCATAGGAGCATGTCCACAGTATTTGAAAGGCAATGAGTTCAAAACTAGCTCCATCAGTGCTCGAGCCCCAAGCAGATGGCGACGGACTAGAATCACAACCAACGGGCGACTCTTGCTTTGATTCAGGACTCAGATTTCTCGAACCCTTTGCGAATGTCAGCCCCAGCCTCCCTCTATCTGTGGCGATACAAGAAGGCCAAGGAGAATTTGGAAGAAATGTGGAGGAGAGGTCTTCGTGCCCGATCTGGTTCCTGTTCGGAGGAAGGGAGACTCAAGAGTTGGCAGAGCTTTCACTTACACTCAGGGCCTTCCGATGATTGTGCCGGAAAGCGAATGGGTTTTCGCCGCACTTTGGAAAAACGCTCAACCCGGCTGACTATAGTCCACGGAAAGTCGCGCTCCACCTTGGCCACCAAGGCCGTCGCTAGCGGCGTAGAAGCACTTGATTTAGAGCACTTCGTCTCTGAGCTCATTCGCGACCATTAATCAGGACGGCTTCGGTGCCCGAATTTATTTCCTTCCTACCAAAGCTTGAGGTCAGGCTGGACGACAATGTCACCGCTCTCACACAACATCGGATGTGATCCCGCGGAAATCGTACTGCGTGTTCCCCAACTTCTCGCCAACGCGAAATATTGGCTCGATCATAAGACGTTCCCAATCGACGAATGCATGATTCGATTTCATCACCAACTTGTTTCGAAAATCCATCCATTCGCAAACGGAAACGGCCGTCACGCGCGCCTGATTACGGACGTGCTTGCCGTAAAACATGAGCAGGACGAGTTTTCCTGGGGCGCGGGAGCAAGCCTTGTTGTGGAAGGGCGCGCGCGCGCCGCCTATCTGGCTGCACTGCGGGCGCTTGATACGGACGAGAACGACGTCAAGTCGCTTCTTGAATTTGCGAGATCTTGATTCACGGAACAGCATGGAGCGTCCCGATTGCCGATAGTATCGGAACTGGTTTGTGAGGCCCTTCCGGATTTAGCTCTACATTGCGCGTTAAACTCGACTCAACTCTCCGCAATTCGCGGAACAGCAGGGCCATCTTTTCGCCCCTCCGCTGCCTTACGCAGCTCCGCTAACCCCTCCAAAGTTCCCTCGGCTGAAGGCGCCCCCTCCGGAGGCGTCCACCCAAGGGGACAGCCTGCAGCAATCAACAAGCGCGCCACTTCGACATGGTCTGTTCCGCCATGCTTCGAGGTACGCCGACCCTCGACGGCCCAAACCAGCGGCGACGCTGAGAACATGCCGTCCATCGCATTGACGTTCGCGCCGTATTGCAGCAACACCCGCACAGCGGCGGGGTGGCCACCCATCGCGGCGCGGTGCAGTGACGTAACGCTGTCTTTGTCCTTGGTGTTCGGATCAAAGCCACACGCGAGCATCGTTTCCAGCGCCGCAACGTTGCCGCTTTCGGCCGGGCGATGGAGCATAAGGTGATGTTCGGGCTGCAACTCGGTTCGCAGGCCGGGCTGTACGGCAAGCAAGGCTTCGGCGGTCACACGATCCGCGCGAGCGCAGGCAGCCGCGAAACGGTCGACCGCGGACAGTTCGTCATGCGCCCCGTGGGCAAGCAGCCACGCGGCAATATCGGCGTTGCCATGGAGTTCCGCCAAGGTGTGCGCTGTGGCGCCATCGCCGCGTTGGCGCGACACGTCGGCGCCGTGCCGCACCAGCCGTTCGACCATGGGTAAGTCCCAACGTCTAGCGGCGACATGCAGCGGCGCTTCTCCGCCTTCGCCCCAGCTAAGGTTGGCATCGGCGCCATGTTCGAGCAACCAGTTTGGACCCGCAGGGTTGTCGGTCCACAACATCATGTAAACCAGCGGAGGCACGCCACCTGGAATCCCGTTTACGTTCACACCGTAGCGCTGCATTAGCTCGAGGGCTTCGATATTGCCGCCACCACCGGCAATGTGCATCGAGACGCCATCGGTTGGATTCGCTCCGGCTTTGAGCAGTACTTCGGCGAGCGGCAGATGGCTTATGGCACAGATCGAGCCCCACAATGCGGTCCTCGGCAACTCCGGGTGCCAATTCCAGTGATACTCGACATTCGGATTCGCCCCAAGCAAGCACAATTGCTGCGCGATGGCGACGAAGCCATCGACGCGTGACGGCACGGTGACGTGCATACAGGAATGGCAGACGTACAGGAGTGGCTCCCAGTTCTGCGGCCCCCCGGATTGTGTCGCCAGCGCGGGGTGATCGCGTAATCGCGCGTCGACCGCGCGGGTATCACCGAGAACCAACGCAGTGTACAAATTCGCCGACGCGATATTTGAAAAGAGTGCGAGGAGACGTTCGGCTCGACCGGACGCGCCACCGGTTGCGCAGCGGATGAATTCGTCGACGGCCTCGGCGAACGACAGGGTCCGAGCCTCCACTTCTTCGCGCAGGGCTGCCCAGGAAGGGAACCCATGCTCACGGGCGATCACCGACTGCGCATCGTGAAGCGCCAAATCGTGTGCGTCAATCTCATCGATGGATTTGCCGGAAAACGCTGGCAATGCGGCGAAGCGGCGGAGCGCGTCCCCATCACGGGCCTGGGCCGCATGCAATAGAGACTTAGCTAGCTTCTTCAGTTGCTCAAGATTCGGACGGGCGGGTAACTCACGTGGCATCATACATCCTCCATGCTGAAGCCCGTGGTTCGCAAACAGGCAGCACGGCGGTGTAGTGCCGTTTCGATCAAACAGCTATGACGGTGGGCTTGGCCCTTCGCGCGAACCCGCAGGCGCCCTTTGAGCGCACCTCGACATCCTATCACCAAAACATCGCGGCGGGGGCACGGAAAATGCCGAGACCGCAAGAATGGCTCCGAGTCTTATGTAAGCGACACCAGACGCGGCACTTAGATTTTTGACCTCCTCGCTGTTAACTGAAGGGTTGCTAGTTCGAATCTAGCCCGGGGAGCCATTCTTCTCCCTATTTTTTTCAAATGTTTGCGACGACCTCCACTTCCTTGGGGTTTGGAACAATTACTTCCGTCTCGGCTTTCGGGAGCCTCTTCGGGACTGTCCCACGGAGACCGATGCAATCGGCACGACAATAGCGGGAATCAAAGCCTATACGGTCGTCTCAAGAGAGGCGATCGAGACACGAGATAGGAGCCACCGGATTCGCGTCACCGGCAGACTGAAGCTAAAGGCTACCGCTCCACTTGCATGCTCACGAAGCAAACCTCCGAAGCTAAGCACGATTGCCAAAAGGACCCAAGATTCTGAAGACGAAAATCAAAGAGAAAATGCCAGATGTAAAATCTATAGTCGCTGAATCCAAGAGGTAACCATCGAGGTTAATAGCGTGCGGGTCTCGCTAACTGGTGAGCCCCTGTCAATACGCGCAAGCCACAACAACCGAAATTCTCGCTCCGGACCGAAAAACGCCGAGAGCACGGCGCTTCCCGGTTTCGCCCTAAGAACGTTGGGTTCTCTTTCCTCGCGGGAGGCGCGGCGCGAAACTTCCTCGCGCCAGCGCATAATGCAACTCGCGATTTGGGTACGGATCAGCTAGGAGCTTCGGACAAAAATTTGAAACCTGCTTGAACGCGAGGGGTGCCGCAGCTTTCGCAGCGCTTTTGCTTCGATCTGTCGGATGCGCTCGCGGGTGACGTTGAAAATCTCGCCTACTTCCTCGAGCGTGTGCTGGTTTCCGTCATCCAAGCCGAAACGCATGCGGATAATCCGTTCTTCGCGAGGCGTCAGGGTCTTCAGCATGGAGCCAATTTGATCACGGAGATTCAGGTCGATGACGGCATCAGATGGCGACAGAACGCCCTTGTCTTCGATGAAGTCCCCCAGGTGGGAGTCACCCTCATCGCCGATAGGGGTCTCAAAGGACATCGGCACTTGCGCAATCTTTTTTGTCTTGCGCACGGTGTCAACTGGAATGTCCATGCGTCGGGCAATTTCTTCGGTGGTCGGCTCCCGGCCGAGTTCTTGCACCAACTGGTGAGTAGTTCGAGACTGTTTGTTGATGGTCTCGATCATGTGGACCGGCACGCGAATGGTGCGCGCTTGGTCTGCAATCGCTCGAGTGATCGCCTGGCGGATCCACCACGTGGCATACGTGGAGAACTTATAGCCGCGCCGCCATTCAAACTTGTCCGTCCCTCTCATCAGGCCGATATTGCCCTCCTGAATCAAGTCGAGAAACTGCAACCCGCGATTGGCGTATTTCTTGGCGATGGACACGACGAGACGTAGGTTTGCTTCTGTCAATTCCCTTTTGGCCTGCTGGGCTTCAGCTTCACCGCGGTGAATTAAAGTGAGGGCTCGCTTCAGATTACTAGCCCCTGTCTCGCTCGAATCTTGAATTTCCCGGAGGCGTGCGCGGCTCAGGCGCAACTCCTTGCGCGCTTCGGACGAAACATCGCCGCGGCCAGTTTTCACGCGGCGTTCAAGCCTGGTAATCTCTCGTTCCAAGGATTGAAGTCGCTCCACCTTGTGCCGAAGCAGATCAATCAGGCGCTTTTTCTCTCGCTCCCTGAAATCCAGGGAACGCACGTGAAGCGACATCGCGACTTGCGTCCGGGCCAATCTTCGCCTCGCCCGAACATGCGCGCGTTTATTCGAGGCCGCTGTGCTTTGAAGCTTGGCAACCTGCTTGATTCCCAAATCGTGCAGCTTCTCAATTTTGTCGATAATTTTCAGAGTGCGCCGCGTCTTGCTCTCAATCTTTTCTTCGGTCAGCTCTTCATCGTCAAATTGAATAATCTCTTTGATCGACCGGGTAGAGTTTCGGAGCTCAGCCCCGGTCTTGATCAATTCCTTCAGAACGACGGGCGAGCGGGTAATTGTCTTGAGCACGCGGAGGTTTCCCCGTTCCAGCCGCTTGGAAATGGCTACTTCGTTCTCGCGCGTGAGCAGCGGAACAATTCCCATCTCGCGCAAATACACACGGACGGGATCGCTGGTTTTTTCGGGGCCTGATGCAAAATGGTCGGGTTCGGCTTCTTGGGCTCGAACTGTCTCGAGCGGCAGCGCGATTTCAGGGGACTCTGCAACGTCAGAAGCAATCCGCGAGGCTTTCGCGTCAGATGCATCCTCGTAAATACTAATTCCTTCGCTCTCGAAAGCGGTGAACACGCTGTCAATCTCTTCTGTCGAGTGTTCCTCGGCAGCCAGGAAATCATTCACCTGATCAGACAGCAAGTATCCTTGCTCCTTACCTAACTTGATGAGGAGCTGGGCTTGATCTTGTTTTTCCAGCACGTCTTGCGACAATGGTTTCTCCCCTCATCCACCGCGTGAAATGAGCAAAAAACCTCTGAAATCAAATTACCTTCTGCCACTCACATCCTTGGATGCCAGTGCTGGGCCTTTAGACTATCCCTTCGCTGGCTCCATACGGGTAACTATTAATTCTGCATCTGCACTTGCAGGACTTCGCCTGGGAGCCGAACCATTCCCGGGCGAGGCGTCAATTGTTTCCGAGGAACCACGTCTTGAATCGGCACATTCTTTCCTGACAGAATTCCATTTAACTGGAGTCTCTCCATCCGAAGGCCAAGCGAACGCTCGAGTTGGAAGAGCTCCGACCGCTGTTCCTTAATGAAAAATGTGGAAGCTACTCCGTGCTTTCCGGCGCGACCGGTACGTCCAACCCGGTGGATGAAATTCTCCGCGACCTCAGGCAAGTCATAGTTGATGACATGGGCGATTTCTTGGACGTGAATCCCGCGCGAAGCAAGGTCGGTTGCCACTAGCACGCGGATACGTCCCTGCTGGAAGCCAGTCAGCGCGGCGGTCCGTTGTGATTGTGAACGATCGCCGTGAATGGTCGCTGCTGCAATGCCTTCGCGATTCAACCCCTTGGCAATGCGCTCAGTGCCACGCTTGGTGCGTGAGAAGACCAAACACCTGCCGGTTTCTTTGTTCAGGAGTTGCCGTAGCAGCTCGAGTTTTCCGTCCGCAGAAACTTCAAAAGCCTGGAGCCTCACATTTTCCGCTGGTTTTAACGTTGAACCAAGAGCGATTCGCACAGCGTTCCGCGTGTAATCCTTGACGAGGTTGGCCATTGCGCCTTCCATCGTTGCGGAGAAACACATCGTCTGCCGCTCTTTTGGAAGGATAGTTGCGATCCGCCGGATTGCGGGTAGAAATCCCATATCCAGCATGCGATCCGCTTCATCAAGCACCAGAACCTGCAAGTTGCTGAAGTGAAAAAGCTTGCGGTCGAGGTAATCTTCCAGGCGCCCAGGAGTGGCTACGATAACGCTAGCTCCGCTGCGGATAGCGCGTAGTTGCTGCCCTTCCGCAAGTCCCCCAACCACCAACGCGGCGGGCATAAGCTGCTTGCCGCGTAACGCGTTGTATTGCTCTAGCACCTGCATTGCCAGTTCGCGAGTAGGCACCAGGATGAGCGCTGCAATGCCCGGCTTACCCGGCTTCAAGAGCCTTTCCATCAAAGGAATGAGAAACGCCAGTGTCTTGCCCGTTCCGGTTTGCGCGGTGGCGAGCACATCCTTGCCCTCTAGCGCTGGCGGGATCGCCGCGGCTTGCACCGGTGTTGGCACCGAAAAACGTGCCGACGCGAGCCGCTCCTTCAAGTAAGGAGATATTGATAATTCTGAAAAATTTTGCATTTTGCTTTCTTACTGGCGGCTCCGGTTGCGGGGATAGTCAAAACTGCAGGCCATCACAGCGACCGGCATGGCCAGTCTTGTTTGGATTACGCTGAAAACGAACGGAGGAAACGTAGGGCGGGTATTCTCAAATAACTGACTAGAGGGACCGCACAACACTGCCGCGGTATTAAGCGCAAAGGAAGTATA
>Ga0075017_100000363_pt1 | contig 24765 bp, 21 predicted proteins | sample AleBraG_ABR_2012_FD_71475 | JGI IMG/M metagenome (GOLD analysis project Ga0075017, IMG submission 71475) | Freshwater sediment microbial communities in response to fracking from Pennsylvania, USA - Alex Branch Run_MetaG_ABR_2012 | ecosystem: Environmental > Aquatic > Freshwater > Creek >... | reverse complement strand
CCGCTCCGGGCAGCACCGTCAGTGTGGGCGGAGGCGCCGCCGTGGTCTTCGCCACCTCCATTGAACTGCCGGGATTGCCGGGACTGCCGGGACTACCGGGACTGGCGGCATGAGCGCGCTGAGGTTTTTCCCGCTCCTGGTGGCGAACTTGAGCCGGCGGCGCATTCGCACCCTGCTGACCCTGGCCTCGGTTGCCGTCGCGTTCCTGCTGTTCGGGCTGCTCGAGGCGCTGCGACATGCGCTGACCGGCGGTGTCGAGCTGACGGGCGCCGACCGTCTGATCACGATGGACAAGGTGTCCATTATTCAGATGCTGCCGCGCAGCTACCTCGATCGCGCGGCCCGTGTCGAGGGAGTGCGTGCGGCCACCGCTCTGTCCTGGTTTGGCGCCACTTTTCGCGATGAGCGCAACACCATCGTGGCGCAGGCCGCGGATCCTGAAACTCTGTTCGCCGTGTACCCGGAGTTCGACTTGCCGGCGGCGCAGCGGCAGGCGTGGATGGCCGATACCACGGGCATGATCGTCGGTGAATCCCTGGCGCACGCCTATAAGTGGAAGGTGGGCGATGTGATCCCGCTGCGTTCCACCATTTTCCGTAAGCGCGATGGGGGCGATACCTGGGAGCTGCGCGTCGATGGCATCTTCGCCAATGCCCAGGGCGGGGACACCAATGGGCTGTTCTTCCACTATCAATACTTCAATGAGCCACGCTCACAAGGACGCGATTTAATCGGTTGGATCGTGCTTCGAATCCAGGATCCGGCCCGCGCGGCCGAAGTGGCCCGGCGCGTGGATGCCCTGTTCGCCAACTCCTCCACGGAGACCAAAACCAGCACCGAACGGGCCTTTGCCCAGGGGTTCCTCAATCAGGTGGGCAACATTGGCGCCATCATTTCGGTGGTGGTCAGCGCGGTGTTCTTCACCATGCTGCTGGTCACGGCCAACACCATGGGACAGGCGGTTCGAGAACGCACGCCGGAGCTGGCGGTGATGAAGACCTTGGGCTTCACCAGCGGCCAGGTACTTGGCCTGGTGATCGCCGAAGCGCTGTTCATCACGGTCCTCGGCGGCGCCATCGGACTGCTGCTCGCGCGCCTCTTGGCCAGTGGATTGCGCCGCGCCCTCCAACAGTACCTGCCGCTGCTCACCATCCCCACCGGAGCCTACGCAGCGGCGCTGGCACTGGCCGTGGGCTTGGGGTTGGTGGCTGCGGCTCTACCGGCCTGGGCGGCCTGGCGCCTGCGCATCACCGACGCTCTGCGGGCTGGAGGCTAGGGTATGGGGCTCAATAGTCTGCGGCAATTGTGGGCCGTCACGGCCATGAACCTGCGGAATGTCCCCCAGCGGCTGTCTTCTTCCGTTGTCGCCGCCATTGGCGTAGCCGGAGTGGTGACCATACTGGTGGGAGTGCTGTCGATGAGTGAGGGCTTCCGCGCCGTGCTGCAGTACGCCGGTCGCGATGATGTGGCCATCGTATTGCGCGGCGGTTCCAACGATGAGATGGCCAGCGGCTTGAGCCTGGAGCAGACGCGCCTGATTGCGGATGCACCGCAGGTACTGCGCGGCAGCGACGGACCCATGGTGTCGCCCGAACTGTATGTGATCGTGGACGTCCCGCTGCGCACCACCGGCACGGCGGCCAACGTTCCGCTCCGTGGCGTGGGAAGCGGCGCGCCGCAGCTGCGCCAGGATTTTCACATCGTCAGCGGCCGAATGTTCCGGCCAGGCACCTTTGAGATCATTGTCGGCCAGGGCGCGGCGCGCCAATTTCGCGGGTTGGACACCGGTCGCACCGTGCGCTGGGGGAGCACCGATTGGCAGGTGGTGGGTGTGTTCGCCGATCGCGGCAGCGTGTCGCAGGGTGAGTTGTGGACCGACGCCACCGTGCTGCAAAATGCCTATCGACGCGGCAACAGCTTCCAGTCGGTGCGCGCTCGCTTGACCAGCACGGCGGCGCTGGAGGCCTTCAAGACGACGCTCACCCTTGATCCACGTTTAACGGTGCGGGTGTTATCCGAGCGCGTGTTTTACCAGGAGCAGTCGCGCATTCTCACCTCGCTGATTGAATCTGCGGGCACGGCCATCGCCCTGCTGATGGGCTTGGGCGCCATTTTCGCCGCGCTCAACACCATGTATTCCACCGTGGCTGCGCGCACCCGCGAGATCGCCACGCTGCGCGCCATTGGCTTCGGCGCCCTCCCCGTCGTCAGCTCCGTGCTGACCGAGGCCTTGCTGCTGGGTCTGGCCGGTGGCGTGCTCGGCTGTCTGGCCGCGTGGCTGGGCTTCAATGGGATAGAGACCTCGACGATGAACTGGGCGAGCTTCAGCCAGATTACTTTCGCGTTCAAGGTGACGCCGGCATTGATGCTGCGCGGCCTGAGCTATGGATTGTTGCTGGCCTTGATCGGTGGCCTGCTGCCCGCGGTGCGCGCCGCGCGGCTGCCGGTGGTGGCGGGACTTCGCGCAACCTGACGGAGGGTCTTGGGCTATGTCAGTACGTTGGAACAAACCGGCGATCACGCTGATCGCATTGGGCGTGTGCGCCGGCCCGCTCGTGGCGCAAAGCGTCCGCCCGCCTGCCAGCGTTGACCAACAAAGGCTCCAGGCGGCGGACACAGAACCGGAAAACTGGTTCACCGGCGGTCGCGATCAGGACGGGACCTATTATTCACCGCTTAAGAGCATCAACACGGGCAACGTCGATCGGCTGGGCTTTGCGTGGCAGTATGATCTGACCACGTCGCGCGGCCAGGAAGCCACACCGATTGTGGTGGACGGTGTCATGTACACCTCGGGCACCTGGGGGTACGTGTATGCCGTGGATGCCGCCAGCGGCCGGGAGTTGTGGCGCTTCGATCCGCAGGCGGATGTGCGCGCGGCGCGCAATCCGTGTTGCGACATGGTCAATCGCGGCGTCGCCGTGTGGAAGGGCCGCATCTACGTGGCCTCGGTCGATGGTCGACTCCACGCCCTCGATGCCCGAACCGGCCGCAAGGTGTGGGACGCGGATACGATCGCGGATCATTCTCTGCCCTATTCAAGTACCGGCGCGCCGCAGATCGCCGGGCGCGTGGTGGTCATTGGCAACAGTGGCGCCGACATGGGTCGCGGGGGGGTGCGCGGGTATGTATCGGCGTATGACCTGGAAACCGGCGCGTTCAAGTGGCGCTTCTATACGATGCCGGCGGCACCGCACTCGCAGTTCAAGGGAGGCGGCACGGTGTGGGATGGCTTTGCCTACGACGCAAAGCTCAACCTCGTGTATTTCGGCACCGCCAATGCAGCCCCCTACGATCTGCGTCTGCTTGGACCTGGCCACCACGACATGCCGCACGCCGCCAGCATACTGGCGGTGCACGCCGACACTGGCCAACTCGCGTGGCATTACCAGACCACGCCCGAGGATCATTGGGATTTCGACGCCGACCAGAAAATGATACTGGCCCAGTTGCCCGTGAACGGCACGTCGCGCGCTGTGCTCATGCAGGCGACGAAGAACGGATTCTTCTATGTGCTGGATCGGCGCACCGGCGAGCTGCTGTCGGCTAAGAACTACACTTACGTGAACTGGGCCTCGGGCGTGAACCTCAAAACCGGCCGGCCAGTGATCACCGCGCAGGCGGATTGGCACGCCGGTCCGAAGAACATCTACCCCTCCTGGGCGGGCGGACACACGTGGATGCCCATGTCGTACAGTCTGGCCACACACCTGGTCTACATACCGGTCATCGACGTCCCCAACATTTGGGTGGACATGGTCGGGAATGGTGGTGCCGTCAAATTCCTTGATGGGTTCTTTACGGTGAACGGGATCATGCCGGACGACACTTATGACGCGGCGGACCTGCAACGACTGTTCGGGCCGCTTCCCGATCTCAAGGCCCTGCAGGCCACGCGCCACGAGAATCTAGTCCGGGAATTGCTCCGCGCCTGGGATCCAGTGCAGCAGAAAACGCTGTGGGAACACGAAACCTCTTCCGGCGTCCGCGGCTACGATGGCGGCGTGCTCAGTACCGCCGGCAATCTGGTGGTTCAGGGGCGAGGGAGCGGCGAATTGTGGGTGTATGCCGCCGACACCGGCGCGGTGCTCAAGGTCATTCAGACCGGCAGCCACATCATGGCCGCACCCATGACTTATGCCGTGAATGGCGTTCAATACGTGGCCGTTCAGGCGGGCTACGGCGGCGCTGCCATTACGGTGGGCCCCATACCGCCCAGCAGTGCCGCCTTCAAGTACCAGAACACCAACCGCATTCTCGCGTTCAAATTGGACGGCGGAGCGGTGCCCACCCCGGCGCTTCGACCGAAGGAGCCGTTTATTAAGCCACCCGAGTCGGCGGCCGACAAAACCACCATTGAAGCGGGCGAGGTGTTGTTCGTCCAGGAATGCTCGCGCTGCCACCAGTTCGGACCCAGCGTGACGCCCGATCTTCGTAAGCTTGACGCGGGCACGCATGTCATATTCAACGACATCGTATTGCGCGGGGCGGTGGCACCCACCGGCATGGAAGCGTTCGACGATTTGCTGTCGGAAAAAGAGGTGGAGGCCATCCATGCGTATGTGATCGACGAGGGCTGGAAGGGGTATCGAGCCCAGGAATCCTCCAGCACGCATTAAGCACTGTCGCCGCACGCCGACAGAAACACTCTCCCGCACTTTCCTGTCAACCGCCGCGCGCCGGCGGCGTTGCTCTCCGGAACGATCACATTCGATCGCTCATGATTCAAGGAGAGCCCCGTGCATACCCCGACCCAGTTCCTGCCCCGTGCATTATGTGCACTCGTGATTGCCGGCCTCAGCGCCTGCGGTGGTTCCGGCGGAGCCGCCATGAACCCTGGCCCGGTGGGCAATCAGACCGGCACTGTTCCGCTCCTGATCAGCGATGCTTCCGCGGAAGACTGGGCGCTGATCGGGGTCAAGGTGACCAGCATTGCACTCGTCCCACAAAACGGCGGCGGCAACGTTACAGTCTACGCCCCCACGACACCCACGGCCGTCAATCTGGCGCAGCTCGATCAGATCAGTGAATTGCTGGGCAATATCACCCTACCGGTGGGCACCTACACCGGCGCGGTCATGACCCTCAGCGCCAATCCGGGCGACGTGTCGCTCAACGTTTCGGCTGACCCCGAGGCTGGGTTTGCAGGCACGGCCGGCGCCGCCATTCCCGCCAACCAGATCCAGATTCAGCACACACAAGGCACTGCGCCGGCTCTGACCACGGCGGTGACGGTCAAATTCGACTCACCCCTGGCGGTCACGGCTTCGCAGAACAATGCGCTCGATCTCGAATTCGACCTGGGACACCCAGCTTTCATCGTCGGCAACGTACCCCCTGCCCTGGGCGGTGCGACGCTGTGGTCCGTCAACTTTGAAGGCCCGGTGCGCCGCCATCCGAACTACGACATCACGCACCGCGTTCTGCGGCACACCTATGGCACCGTGGCGAGCGTGGCGACGGACAACAAGTCGATCAGCATCACCAAGGATCTGCCCACGCTACCGATTGCGACGCCGGAAACGGCCGTCGCCACCAGCGTGACGCTGCAGATACTGGCCGATGCCACCAACGGCACCTTCTTCTACGATGTGGACAACGGGAGCGCCCGCAGCACCATCAAGGACTTCTCCAGCCTGGCCGCCACGCTGGTGGGCAAGTACGTGCGTGTCGCCGCCCGCTATCAGCAGGACGGCACGCTGGTGGCCACCCGCATCTGGGCCAGCACCGAGTTCAACAAGGTATGGCTGAGCCCGGAGGGCCACGTGCTGCACGTCAACACGAGCACCGACATAATTGATGTGACGGCCGAAACCGGCGCCAGCGTTCCGATTCTGGTCGATGCCAATACCGAGTTCTTCTTTCGCACGCCGCAATCGGCGCTGGCAGACACGACACCGATTGGCATGGGCCCGAGCTTCCTGACCAGCCACAACCTGGTGCGCGGGTTCAAGGTTCACGTCAGTGTGATCGATCCGCTGGCCGCCCACCTCGTCGCTCAGACCGTGGACATCGAGACCGCCGCCTACGACGGGCGCATCTCGCTGGCCAACGGCACGAGTTTTACCTACACCCGCAACTTCGCCTCGGCTGGCGACGATTACTCGCTGGCCCTGGACTACATTGATCCGATGTCGGCCAATGGCACCGATGCCAGCGGCGCCGCCATCGTGGGATTCAAGTGGTGGAATTTTGCCTTCCCGACGTTGATTGACAGTGGCCCCAATGCCATCGGCGACTTCGTCACCGCCACCAATGGCGCTGTGAACTTCGGCGGCACGGCCGCTCCCGTCACCGCGTGGGGTGTCAGTTACGCGCGTTGGGGTGATCCGGCCAACAGCACGGGGTGGACTGCGCCGTGGACGGTGCTCATTCCCACGCCGCTCCCGCTCGGCGCGGTCGCCAGCGCACCCGTCAACGGGTCGGGCTCAAGCACCTTTACCATGACCGTGCCCCGCGGTGCACACGCCGCCACGGTGGACGTGAATACCACCAGCGGTTCGGCCACTCTGGTGTACCAGGTGGATCGCACTAACGGCGTGGTCACGGTCAGCGCCGTGGATGTCGCCACCGCCGCCGGACTGAGCACCTTCACCAACAATCTGACTGCCGGCGTACCGGTCAAGGTGTACGGGGTACCGCAGGCGGACGGGACGTTCAAGTCGTATGTGGTGACTTACTTCACCGGGACACTGCCGGCGGCATCCATGTAGGCAGAAGCTCTAGAAGCTTCAAGTGAGCTCTTGATCCGTGGGGCGGTCCAGTGATGGGCCGCCCTTTTTGATTTGGAGCCGGCACGGGCACAGTGGATGCCCCGGGAGAACGCTCCGGATTGATGAACGTTGCAGATTGATTTACAATCCGGCCCGCCTGACGTATAATCCACTAATCATTTGTACGTCAGAATCGGCATGCAGACCAAATTAACTTTGCGCCTTGAGGATCGCCTCATTCGACGCGCGAAGAGCTACGCGCGACGTTCCGGCAAGAGTCTGTCGGAACTGGTGGCCGACCTGTTCGCAAGACTTCATGCCGGTGAGGTACAGCCCGTGCGCGAACTGACGCCAGTCGTGCAGCGACTGGCAGGATCGCTGGCAGGCCGCGCCGTCGACACCGCAGACTACCGCAAGCATCTGGAAAACAAGTACCGGTGAATGGGATGCGTGTCCTGTTCGACACCAATGTAATTCTGGACGCGCTCATGGCGCGCGTACCGCACTCCGCGTCGGCCGTTGAATTGTTGGACAGAGTCGCGCGCAGGGAATTGGATGCGCTGATGGGCGCGACCAGCGTAACGACCATCTATTACCTGGCGGAGAAGGTCGGAGGAGCTGTCACTGCACGCAAGCAGATTTCAGACCTGCTGAGCATCTTTGATGTGGCGCCCGTGACCGGCCGGGTGGTCACTGCCGCATTATCAATGCGGTTCAAGGACTATGAGGACGCAGTGCTGCACGAAGCGGCGCGTCACGCTGGCGCGACCGGCATTGTCACGCGCAACACCAAGGACTTTACCGCTTCAAGGCTGAAGTGTTACCAGCCCTCAGAGCTGGCTACGTTGCTCAGGGCAACCGGCCCAGCGACTCTCCGCCCGTAAATGCCGCCATGACCCCCTACACCATTCGCCTCCGCATCAGGCATCCCTCCATCGATCCGGCCGAGGTCACGCGCATCTTGGGCAAGCAGCCCACACACGCGTGGATGGCCGGCACGAGCCGTAATCCTGCCGAGAAGGACCCCAGCCGCAATACCCATGCGGACAGCTACTGGCTGGCTCCCATCGGGCTGCCCGCCAGCCCGCCGCCCGCCGGTGCGCTGGGGCGCGCCGGGTCGATCTGGCACCTGGAGCCGCATATTCCTATTGATGGACTGCTGGCCGGGCAGGCGCGCTTGTTGATGACCCACAAAGCGTTCTTCGAGCGGCTGAAAGCGGAAGGCGGGAGCTGCGCGCTGCTGGTGTCCATCAGCACCCGCGAGCGCTGGGAAGTGGACTGGCCGCCGGCCCTGCTGCGCATGCTGGGCGAGATGAACATGGGTCTGTCGATCGACGTCGATAAACCCGGTGCATCCGACGACGCGGAGCCCTAAGTGACATCACCGGCACCAACCGTAACGGTTATTCAAGTCAAAGCAAGGCCCCGCGCCCGCTGCAGTACGCTCAACGAGACGAGCCCCGGAGTTTGGAGCGCCGAACTGAAGTGCGCACCGGTGGATGGCAAGGCCAATGCAGAGTTGATCGCTTTGGTGGCCAAGCGCTTCGGGTGCATGAAGTCTGCGGTGTCGATCAAGTCCGGGTCGAATGGGCGCTCGAAGTGGGTGCGGATTGAGCGACGTTGAGCACCTGTGCGCCCTAGCGTACAGAATGATCATATACCCGCAGCGACACAAGCTTGCTACGGCCGGCACGGGGTTGGACACCGCCTGTGCCGTAGGCGCAGGCCTGTCAAATACCTGACAGATTTTTTCGGACGCAAATTGCTGTGCCAGGTAGTATTATCAACTGCGTTCGGTAACGACGGCGCTACCGTTTGAGGCGCCAGCTATGTCGATCAGGATAGATTCAAATCCCCTTGGTCAGGCGGCACGATAACCGTAGGAGGCCCCATGCACGCCCACTCCGCCAAGCAGGACGCGCTCCACGCCATCGAACGGCTGCCCGATGACGTCCCCCTTGATGAGATCGTCTTCCGGCTCTACGTGCTAAACAAGGTCCAGCAGGGCCTGAAGGATGTCGACGCCGGCCGGACCGTTTCCGGCGACGAACTCGCACACGAGATCGAGACCTGGTAGCCCGGTGCTGCGCTGGTCCGCCCGCGCCCGCGCCGATCTGAAGGCGATCCACGATTACATCGCCAAGGACTCGCCCCTCAACGCCAAGGCCGTCGCCCGCGAGATCCTCGCGCGCGTCGCCACCTTGCCGGAGACCCCGCGTGTCGGCCGCATCGTGCCGGAGCTGAGCAACTCGGACATCCGCGAGCTCTCCGTCCACTCCTGGCGCGTCATCTACCAGCTGCGCGACGCCGACCTCTACGTCCTCACCCTTGTCCACAAGCGCCGCGCGCCCGGCCCCGAAGACCTGCGCGGCTGAACCGCCGCCCCCCCGATTGATGCAAACGGCAGCCGCGCGTCTATTCTGCACTCAATCGATCTCAGCAGCAGAGTGCGTCAAACCATTGGGTCAGAAGATTTGAATTTCATTGACACATACGTTCCATTGGCAATGATGAACCCCTGGGAATCGACGTAGTCAATTGACTTCCTAGACCCTGAGGTTCTCATGCACAGGTTCGCCTCACTATTGATTCCCTCGCTCTGGCTGGCCTGGTTCGCGTACTGGTGGACCGCCGCTCGCGGCGTCAAGCCCGCCATACGGCGCGAGTCCGCCTGGTCCCGGGCTGCACACTTTGTCCCGCTGGGCATCGCCGGGCTCCTGTTGGCCGCGCCCACCATGCCGGGTTGGCTGGGCTCGCTGTGGAGCAGGCCGAACGGCTCGCTGTTTGCCGCCGGCGCCGCGCTGGTGCTGGGTGGACTGCTCTTTACGGTTTGGGCGCGCGTGGTGCTGGGCGGCAATTGGAGTGGGTCGGTCACGCTTAAACGCGAACACGAAATCATTCGCAGCGGGCCCTACCGCTGGATACGCCATCCCATTTACACGGGCCTTCTGCTCGCCTTCGTCGGCAGCGCTCTGGCGCGGCCGGAGTGGCGCGGTGGGTTGGCGGTGCTGATCGTCGTGGTGGCGCTGTGGCGCAAGCTGCGCCTGGAGGAGCGCTGGCTGGCGGAATTATTCGGGCCTGCCTACAGCGATTACAAACGGCACAGTTGGGCGCTGCTGCCGTTCGTAATCTGACGCGCCAGCCTACTTCCAGATCAATCCGCGGCGTCCTGTTTGTCGGCGCTTGCTCCACATATTGAAATACATGATCGCGGCGGAGATGGACAGAAACACCATCGACAAGCCGGCCAGTAAATCCATCCAACGACCGGACAACCCAATGTAATCACCGCGATGAATCTGTTTGGCAATCTGGTGTGCTTGCCAGCCAAATGGAAAACCCACCTCGGGATAACCGGGCTCCGTCTGGTTGGCCCGACGGCCGCTGGTAGCGTTGAACACCACCTGCGCCGCCTCGCTATTGCCGGTAACGATCACGCCTTGCGGCATGCCGCCATACACGCGCAGTCGCAGCACTCTCATGGACGTGTTGGGCATTGAAGTCTTGAACGACGCCAACGTAGTGCTCAACATGGCGGGAATGACCGCTTCATTGAGAGCTGTGATCCCATCGGGCAGTGGTGTTCGCGGCGCTGACACCGCGCGTGGGCGCGGTGGATGGGAAGCCATATAAATGCCGAAGCCGAGGGATTCAACGGCCAGCCAGGTTCCGCTGAGCGCTACCACCAGCAGGAACACCGCTGCGCACAGCGAAATCCACCGGTGCAAGCTGCGCCACCGGCCCCCTGCCGACCAGAACAGCCCGGTAGGATGCGCCCGTACCCGCGCGCGTGCAGAATATAATTGAAAATACATCCACAGGCCCGTGACGATCAGCACCAGCAGCGCCGTACCCGCCACGACGTTGATCCACAGTGTCCAATTGCCTATGGCCGTCATGCGATGCAAGCGTTTGACGGTATTGCGCAGCGAGTCGGGCGATTGATTGATTTTGGTCTCGGCAAATGACCCGGGGATGGCATCGCCCGTGACGGCGTCAAAGCGCAGGAGTTGCCGGTCGGCTTTGATTTGCCCTACCGGCTTGCCATCGATCATCCGCATCTCCACATAGCCCAGCGCCGCATTGCCAGCGACCTTGCTCGCCGTGTTCAGCACTTTGGCGAATGACGTTTCGAGCTTCAGATCGCTGGGAAGTACGGCGGCCGAGTAGTCCGGGTCGGAAATGACTTGAAAGGCGCCTGGGCCATTACCCCCCTCTCGCAACGCCTCCATGTTCACATCTGTGGCTGGCGCGTGCCCCAGCAAGGAACGCAGGTCGACCAACTGGATCAGGGTGCCGGTGGTGCCGAGATAAAGCGTCACGATCACCACGAACAGGGTGATGACTCGATGAACTGTGCGCACGCAGTGTCCTCTAGTTGTTAATCGCGGCGGTCAATGCGGCCATAGCAAAAGCAGCTATAATCCTGAGGCACTGAGGCTCGCATTCTACTGGGATCTACACGCGCAGGAGATAAGTTCATGTGTGATAACGATTCATTGGATGACATGATGGAGCACGCACGCCGCGCCGGGATGCTGACGCGACGAGGCTTCGGTGCCTTGGCGGTCGGCAGTGGGCTGGTGGCGATGCTGCCGCGTATCGCTAACGCGCGCGACGTCGTGGAGACCGACGTGGAAATTAAAACCGCTGACGGCGTCGCCGACAGCTTTTTCGTGCACCCGACCACGGGCGCCTATCCTGGTGTTCTCATGTGGACCGATATTTTTGGCCTGCGCCCGGCGTTCAAATCGATGGCGAAGCGCCTGGCGGAATCAGGCTATTCCGTCCTGGTACCCAACCCGTTTTACCGCACGCGCAAAGCGCCGGTGGTACCCGCTGGGGCCAGCATGGACAATGATGCGATTCGCCAGACCTTGATGTCGCTGATGAACTCACTCACCCCGCGGTCTGAAGCGACGGACGCTACCGCCTTCGTCCAGTTTCTGGACCGCCAACCTTCCGTGGACAAGCAGCGCAAGATCGGCACGGCCGGTTATTGCATGGGTGGTCCGATCACCATGCGGACCGCTGCGGCGCTGCCCGCGCGCATCGGCGCCGGCGCTTCCTTTCACGGCGCCAACCTCGCCAGCGACAAGCCCGACAGCCCACACCTGCTGGTCCCGCAGTTGAACGCGCGCTACCTGATTGCCATTGCCGCCAATGATGATGAGCGGGATCCGGCCGCCAAGACCCTGCTGCGGGAGGCGTTCGCGAAGGCCAGGCAACCCGCCGAGATCGAGGTTTACGCTGGCACCAAACATGGCTGGTGCCCGCCGGACTCGCCCGTTTACAACCCGGAACAGGCCGAGAAGGCCTGGAGTCGACTGCTCGAGCTGTTTAAGACGGCGCTGGGCTAGCTCTTCGCCTGACAGGGAATCGCACTTACATTGACGTGTTCGTTGCGATGTTCATTCAGGTACGGAAAGCGTGCCACGGTCGCACGTATGCGCAGCTGCCGGGTACCCGGCTCGCCCCAGACCACGAACACGCTGGCACCCAGCGCACTGTGCTCGATATCTATCGAGCACAGTGAAATCATCTGCCGGTAATAGTAGCTGTACATGCGGCCGGAACTGACGCCCACCGGCCTGCCCTCAACCAGCACCTGGTCAGCCCACATCTGATGTCGACCCTTGTGCTGACTGGAGTGCGCCGCATCCATCGGCAGGTAATGTTCGCCCGGTCGGAACTGCGAGGCATACACTTCCATTAAATCCTCGACGTTCCATTCCAACGTCACCATCCGCCGGCGCGGATTCGCCGCTTCTTGCTCCAGCGCGCCGCGGCCGCTGAAGTCGTGATCAAAGCGGATCATGTGTGCCCAACCGAGTTCCACAGGATTGCGATAACGCAACTGAATGTCCGTGCCCATGCTCCCAGACAACAGTGGCGGCGGCCGGCCCTTCCACTTCGCACCCTGGTACTCCATAAATCCTCGGTCCTCGTGCAGAGGCGCCGGAAAGTGCACAAACAACTGGGGGAAGCCATTCTGAGTGTGGTGCATGGTATAGGCGGTGCGGCCCAGTTTGGCAATGGCGAACGGAGCGCCAGCCCGCATGATCGCAGCGTAAATGGCCATGAGGTCTTGCTGCTTTCCATGTACCTCATACCCCAACGCACCCGCCATGCCAACACGCAACACTCGTACCTCCATGCCGTCAATTCTGTGTAGGCTGTGGTCGGCAAACCGTATGCCGTGCAGGCACTCGCCGCTCGCAGATTCGAGAACCTGCAGCGAATTGGGACCCGCGACCTGGAAAACGAACTCATCCTGGATAAATTCGCCCGTTGCGCGGTAGTTTCCCGCCTTCAATTTGTAGTCAATCCACAACCCCAGGTAATGCGCCACAAATTCGTCCGCTGCGAGTCGCATGAGCACGCCATGCGCCACAACCAGGCCGGCTTCGTTGCACATGATGGCGTGTCGCAATTTCCGAATCGCAAAGTTATCGAAACTGTTGACACTAATGTCAGTCAGCAGGCGCAGGGCGTCAGGCCCCTTGAGGCGATAGGTGAAGGACGGATTCAGGCCGGTATGGATGTAGCAGCTGCTGTTCAAGGATAGAATCTCTTCGCGCCAACTGCTGTACTCGACCGGCACCGCACTGCCCATTTCCAGCGTCGTCCTGCTGTAGAAGTACAGGTCAACGTCCGGATCGAAGGGCGCGTAAGTCGTGCGTCTAAGATTCGACGAGTCCGCGCCAAAGTCACCGGTGGATCGGCTGTCTGGAACTAGCATGATTTCAGCTCTTCTCGATTAGGGTGAGGGCGACACCGACAGCTTCGGTAGCGCGGCGCGCCGGTCAAAACTCCATTAGATCCTTGCCCAGCACCACGCGGCCGGAGAACACTTTGCGCACGCCGTCGGTGTAAATGGCGTCACTATCGGTTTCGAGACCAGGAATCACGTGGGTCAATACGACCTGCTTGACGCCCGCATCGCGCGCGACTCGACCGATCTCCTCCGGGGTACTGTGCTCGGTGCGCATATGGTCCATCATGTCCGCCCTCCATCGCGGCGTTGGACCCACGGGCAACAGCCGCTCGATGCCGGGCAGGTCAACTACCTCGTGAACGAGAATATCCGCGCCCTTGGCAAGATCGGCAATAACTTGCCCGCATGGGCCGGTATCTCCGCTGAATACGATGACGCGATCCGGGGTCTGGAAGCGAAACGCAAAGGACTGCTGCGTGACCAAGCCCGGCGAGTCTGGCGTGAGGTGATAGTGGCAGTTCTCCACCGCCGTTACACGCACGTTTGCGTCTTCGAATACCAGCCCCGGCGCGACTATATCCCTGGCATGCATACTCTGCTCGGGCGGCGAAGCTCGGCTACCCGCTAAGAGACGCGCCGCCACATTAGGGGCAAAATATTGCAGAAAACCCCCGAGCATTGACTCAGTGCCGCGCGGTCCGTACACCGTAGTCGAGTCCCTGCTACCGGTGCTCCAGGCCAGACCCATGAGCGTACCCCAGTCGGCATCGTGATCGTCGTGGTTGTGCGTGATGAATATATGGTGCACGTCGCCGGGCTGAAAATGCGCCAGGGCAAGTTGCCGCACCACGCCGTTGCCAGCGTCAATAAGGTAGGGGGTACCTCGGACTATCAATAAACTGGCCGGCTGCGCACGATAACCGCGACTCACGGGTCCACCTTGAGTGCCGAGCAGAATGAGCCGGGTTTCCGGCGCCGCTGCCCAAATCGGACCGATCAAAGCTCCCACTAACGCAAGCAATAACCCACAGAACCGGGGCGCCCGGTCGGTGCAAGTGTCTTGTGCGGCGCAGCATCTCATGGCGCGGAAACCTCCTCGAGGATGACACCGCGTAGCCAGGCGTGGGCCGCATCGGATTGGTAGGCGCGATGCCAAACCAGATCAAGTCGACTATCTGGCATCACGCCACTCTCGAGTTCCACGACCCGCAGGCGCGGCGAGTCCCGCAAGGGCTTCGCCAGTGGCTCGGACACGATACCAACCAGTGACGTGCCAGTCACCAGGTACGGTACTTCGAGCACGTTCTCCGTCGCGACGCGCACGTCCAACGACCTCCCGTAGGCATCCTGCGCGGTCTTTTCCTCCAGGGACAGCAATCCAAAACTACGCACCACCACATGCGGAAGATCCAGAAATTGATCGCGCGTCAGTACCTCGCGCACTTGCGTGTTGTGTACGGCCACCACGGCCAGGTAACGGATAGTCGCCACAAAGGAGTAGCACAGGGACTCCGACAGCAGCGGTAGCGGCAACAGGTCCGTGCCGTCGATGGCCAGCATCAGATCGAGATTGCCTTGGGTGAGACGGGCGAGGCCGGCAATGGTCGGTCTCTCGATCTGTAGCCGGATCCCAGGCGCCAGAGTGTCGAGTCGCCGTAGTACCGCTGGAATGACCCACGGTGTCAGATGTTCCGGACTCAGGACCGTGAACGTTCGGCGCTCGGCCGCGGGGTCAAAAACCAACTGCGATCCCAGCACGGCTTGTGCCTGGAGCAGTGCCTGCTTGACGGGTTCCACCAACGAGCGGCCACGGGGAGTCAATTCCAAGTCCCGGCCCACCCGCACCAACAGCGGGTCCGCGAAATATTCGCGCAGCTTCGCCAATGCCGCGCTCATCGCTGGCTGGGAAACGAACATGCGCTCGGCCGCATGGGTAACACTGCGGTCGCGTAGCAGTGCATCGAGCGCAACGAGCAGATTGAGATCGAACCGGTTGAGGCGCATTGCCGCGATCCTGCACGGCTACGCTGTAGTCTGCAAGCCACCCAGCCTTCAGTCACGCCCCATTCCCCTCGGCCACGCCCGTGGCACGCGCCGACCCCGCACCGCTACCAATGCACCCCTAAGCGTACGCCGAAGGTGCGTGGCGGCCGCAGCAGCGCCGATACTGCGCTGCTGAATGGCATGACAAACGAGTACTGAATCTCCGATTTGTCAAAGGCATTTTCGACGTAGCCGGTCACGTAGTAGTGATCGCTCTGCCCCGCGTAGGTCAAATCAAAGTCCCAACGGGTGGCACTCCCCTGATTCTCCACAGGAAGGAAATCCAGCGCAGTCAGTGTCTGGCTTTGATAGTGCAGGCGTGCCCCGCCCACCAGCTTACCGCCATTGGCCAGCGGCACGGTTTGCTGCGCGCTACTGCCGATCGTCCACAGCGGCGCGTAAGGAGGCCGGTTACCCGAGCAGTTGACCGTGTAAATCGTGGCGGTGACCGTCTGGCTTGGGCACCCCGTCCCGTTGCCAAAGCCGAAGTTGTTGTTGGGTACCGTGTACAGGAAGCTGTCATACCTGCCGCTGTTGTATTGGACATCGCCGGTCAACAGAGTATGTGCTGTCGGTTTCCCCTGCAGGTCCACCTCAACTCCATTATAGGTTGCCAGGCCCACGTTTTCGGTCGGGAATATCGTGTCACCTACCGAGTCCCGCGACAGGTGACTGATCTGCTGGTCATGGTATTTATATTGAAACAGTTCAAGGTTCACCTGCAGGCGATTGTCCAGGAAGCGGTTCTTGGATCCGATCGTGTAGGCACGTAGCGTTTCGGGTCGGTACGCGTCATTGGCGTCGGCCGTAAAGAAGAATCCACCAGATTTAAAGCCCGTGTCCATGCTGGCATAGAGCAGGTTGCGATCCGTGAGGTCCCACGCTACGCCCATGTGCCAAGTCGACTGGTCGTTGGTGACATCGGAGGCATTGGCACCCGTCCGGGGCACAACTGTCAGCGTCGTGATGGTGCCGGCCGCATTGGGTATGAACTGCGGCGCAACCGGTGCCGTCAGCGAATACGGCAGCACGGCGGCGCCCGGGCACGCCATGAAACCGCGGGTACAAATCAGCGTGTTGGCACTCAGCGTTCCGCTGAAGCTCTTTTCATCACTCGTATAGCGTGCTCCGCCCGTGATACGGAAGGTTGGCGTCACGGCGTACGTCAGGTTGGCAAAGGCCGCGCGACTTTTGGCGTCTTGGACGAATTGCTGGAAGGTCAGTACCGCCTGCTGATTCACCGTAAACGCCGGGTTGTCCTGCGAGTCCGTCAATGAATATACGCCCACCACGTATCGCAGCGCACGCTGGTTATCGGACGCTAGCCGCGCCTCGAAAGACTTCAGCGTTTCAGTGCTGTCTTCCGCCAGATCCACAGCCGAGGCGAACAGGTTGTAATTGACCTCCGCCTTGCGATAGGCCGGCAGCACCGTCACCGTTCCAAGTGGGGTCTTCCAATCAAGCGTCGCCGATACACCGCTGAATTTGTTGTCTTGGAAAGTGCTGGTCTGAAGGGGTGCAAAAGTTCGGCCATCGAGGGCGTTGGGTACAGTCGCCAGGTAGGCGCTCACCTGCGGCGAGGACAAGCCGTAGCGCTGATCGATGCCAAAGGGCGGCGGCGCCAGGAAACTACTCGTGCTCGCACTGATGGTACCGCCCGAATTGACGCCCTTCTGCGTCATGTAGTCACCAACCAGGAACAATGACACCGCATTGCTGGGCACGTACAGGAAGGAAATCCGACCAGCCATGTCGTTCTGGTTGCCGGTGCCGTCGCTCATATACCCATCGTGTTTGGTGACATTGGCCGCCACGCGCAAGGCGCTAGTCTCGCTGATGGGCGCATTGACCATGGCGGAGACTCGCAGCGATGAGTAGTTCCCGCCGTCGACCGAGCCGTCAAACGCGGTCTCCCCAAGCTCCGGACGTTTGCTGATGACATTGATTGCGCCGCCCGTTGCATTGCGGCCGTAAAGGGTGCCTTGGGGCCCCTTGAGCACCTCGACGCGTTCGAGGTCGTAGAACAGGCCACCGGTACCGGACCGGTTGACGGTAACGCCATCGAAATTGACGATGATTGCGGGGTCCGAGAGCCCGTTTGCGGCAAAGTTGCCAATGCCGCGCAGGTAGAATATTGAGTAGGGACCCGTATCATCGGACACCTGGAGCGAGGGTACCAGCGCCGTCATCTCGCCGGGGCGGCCGACGCCCGCCCGGATCAAATCATCAGGCGAGATGGTACTGATTGCTATGGCGGCGTGCTGCGCGTTCTCCTCAACGCGTTGCGCCGTGACGACCACCTCTTCCAGCCCCGACGTGCTTGCCGGCGCATCCGCAGCCACGACCGCTGCCGAACTTCCGATCATTCCAAAAAGCACAGCCATCGCACTGGCGAAGTCGGTTGAAATGCCCGATGCTGTCATTCTGGTTGTCTGCTGCTCCATCTCGGTCACCCCCATCTTCCAAAACCGTTAACTATTCTTTCGGTACTGCGTACGCGCAAATTCGTTATAGGGTGCTGGCTGCACCGTGGCCCGCAGGCGTGCAAATCCCTCCGCAATATCGCTAGGCGCCCCGCTGCCAGGATGCTCACCCCAGACCACTGTCACTGGCGTACCGGGCGTCGCGTGAGCCTTGTCGATCAGGGACAGTGCGAGTACGGTACCCGCCGGATCTATGTAGCCGGTATAAAAGGTCATGCCCACGAGCTGGGAACCGGATTCGATCCGATAGCGCGCGTAGCTCAAAATAAAGCCGTGGTCGCGCCCAAAGACTTCGCGCACGTCGTCAACGTTGACGACCAGCGTCACCTTGGTCCGCGGCACCCGATCCTTGGCTCGCTCCAAGGCCTCACGCCCGATGAACTCGTGATTGAACGCGATGGACTTGCCATAGCCGAGCTCGTAGGGCGAGCAATAATAGTCTTCAATATTCTCACTGTAGAACGTGCCGTGTAGCGGCTTTTGCCCTTCGAAGGAGAACAGGCTCAGGAACCTGCGGTAGTCCGCCAGCTCCGGCGCCGTATAGATCGCGGGTGTCGGCGTGGGTATCCAGCCGCTGTCAATGCCGTTGGTGGCGTAGGCCAGCCCACCGACGTGGATCAAGCCCAGCGGTTTACCAGCGCTCAGGAGTAATTCCTTGACTGCCGCACCATCCTGATAGGCCCCTACGAACTCGTAACCCGGTTGGCCTGTCATGCCGTGGCGGAATGCCCGAAAAGACTTCCCTGCCAGCGATACAAGAGTCGAATGAAAGAATTTGGTCTTTGGCAACGGACTGCCAAATGCTCGTTCCACCAGCTCCAGCGCACGCGGTCCCTGCACTTGGTAGCGAAACAATACCGGATCTCCGCTCTTGCGCACGCCCGAATCCGGATCAACGGACACCGACACGTTGTAGCCACCCTTTGTGGCGTGGTAGTTCACCCAGCTTTGCGCGGCGGGCACTCCGCTCAGCGTAAACTTGTTCTCGCCGTCCCGCATAAGGATGCCATCGGTCACAATGTTACCGCCCACCGTAACCGGGATGAACTGCTTCGCCTGACCCACGACAAAGTTCTCGTAGTCGTTGGCGCTGACGGCCCTGAGCAGGCGCGCCGCGTCGGGCCCTTCAATGAACAGGTCCGACATGTGGTGCGACAGATCCGAGAACGCAACAGACCTATCGCTGGCGCCCTGCTCCTCACGCCAACCGACGAACTCGGGCGCAATGACCGGCACCTTGAAAGGCGCCGCATTGGGTTTCCATAGCAGCTTAGTGGGCGAGCCCGCCTTGTCGATCCCATCCTGCAGACTTGGCACAGTCATGAACTCTCCCAACGCCTCTCGCGAAATGCCGACGAGATTGGCGCCCCCTATTGAATCTATGTGTCCCAACCCACTGTAACAACGGAACCCAGCGCACAGCCATCAAACAAGTGGATAGCGTCCCACGGTCGGTATCCACTGCGTTGATGCCCAAAGTTGCCTTGGATTCTTTCGCACTCGGAGCTACCATGCGCGCCGCACCTCACTTCAGGAGCAACCGCGTGACTGAAGCGGCCGATTGTAAACAGGGTTTCGTAACCAATCATTGGTACGCCACGGCCTGGCGCAGTGAGATTGGCCAATCCCCCCTTGCTCGTACTGTTGCTGGCGAGCGCATCGTACTCTTTGCCGGGCCAGACGGCCGCATCGCCGCTTTACACGACCGCTGCCCACATCGGCTCACACCACTTTCCATGGGCGAATGCGTGAATGGCGGTCTGCGCTGCGGCTATCACGGCATGTTGTTTGACGCTACCGGTCAGTGCGTCAATATCCCTGGGCAGTCGATAATTCCGCCTGGAGCCAAGGTGAAGGCCTACCCGGTGCGGGAACGCTATGGTCTGGTCTGGCTGTGGATGGGCGAGTCAGCTCCGGACGAGGGTAGATTGCCGACAGTGGATAAGTTCGCTCAGCCGGGCTGGGCGATGCTTTGCGATGGGTACCAACGACACGCGGCTAACTACCGGATAGAGATTGAGAACCTGATGGATCCTGCTCATACGACCTTCCTTCACAAGCAAAGCATCGGCAATCCAGCGGCCACAAATGTCCCCGTGCAGGTCAAGCGTGACGATCGTTCTATTACGGCCTTCCGCTGGTTGGACAAGACGCCGCCTTCACCTTTCGACAAACTATCGCATGACTTCGGCGACGCGCTGGTTGACCGCCTGCAATCCTTCTCGTTCGAATTGCCTTGCACTTCGTTTGTCGAAATCTGTTCCATGCCGGCTGGCTTGGAAAAGTCAGAAGAGAATATGAATCTTGGCCTGCGCAGCTTCAGCTACAAGTTCCTGACACCTGAGGATGAGCGCAGCACTCACTTTTTCTGGCTCCACCTGCGCAATCACCGTGTCGGAGATTTGGCCTTTGATCAACAACTGCGTTCCGGTTTGGAGAAAACCTTCACTGAAGACAACGCCGTCGTCAGTGCGATCCAGCTCGAGCAGGAGCGCACGGGCCGGCGTCAGTACATCGCACTGGACATAGACCGCGCGCCGATCATGGCCATCCGCTTGATCGACAAGATGATTGAGCAGGAGCGCGGCAGCGCGTCGACCGGGACCTAGCTCGATCTGCGACTCGTACCAGCCGCCCGCAACCCCACCGCCGCGTTCGACACCTCCAGGGACTGATATCCATGCACGATCACTTTAGGGCAACAGCCATTCCCATCGCAGCAGCGACAACCATGTCAATGCTTGGATTGGGCATGATGGTGCCCGCCTTTCCCCTGCTTGCGGCGGAGATGGGTTCGACGGGGGTGGCGGCAGGCGCCTTGATGGGGGCATATGGTCTGTCGCGCCTGTTGTTCAACGCTTTCTCTGGGGTTCTGGCTGACCGGTTTGGGGTCGCCAAAAGCGCAGTCGTTGGCCTCGTACTCCTGGCTGCGGTTTCAGTATTCGGATTTTTGGCCAGGAACTTTGTCTCGCTCCTCGTGGCGATGGCCGTACAAGGGGCCGCATCCTCGGTTTTTTCGACCGCGGCCATGACAGCGCTCGTGCTCAAGGCAGGGCCAAAGGGCCGCGGCCGCGCACTGGCGTGGTTCCAGACTGCGCTGCTCCTCAGCATGGCCATCGGACCTATGATAGGCGGGCAGCTGGTCGATCGCTTCGGTGCCCACACCCCGTTTCTGGTCCAGGCCGTGGTGGCGCTGCTCGCGTTGGCCGCCGTTCGTGCCATGCCCAAGGCCCCACCCGCTAGCCACAACGCGGCACCACCCCCTGTTCGCCTGAGCGGATTGATTGGACCGGCTCTGATCGTCGGCGGGCTCGGCGGATTTGCCGCGTTCTTCTGCCGCTTCGGCGTGGCCTGGAACGTGGTGCCCGTGGCCGCGATCCAGCAATTCCACCTTTCGACCAGCGAGCTTGGATGGATCATTGGCGTGGGAACCGTTGCCAATCTCGTTGTCGCTCCCGTTCTCGGTCGCCTGGTCGACGGCTGGGGCGCGAAACCCACGTTCATCACCGCCTGCCTGCTCAATATCACGGGCTTGCTGGCACTCTTTGCGGTGCCCACCGTTCCCATGGTTTGGATCGCAACCGCCACGGTAATGCTCACCACCGGCATCATGATACCTGCCGCGGGTGCCCTTGCCCTCACCAATGCGAAGCCGCACGTCATGGGTCGCACGATGGGCCTCTTCCGAACCATAGGGGAGAGCGGCATGGCCCTCGGGCCGGTTGTGGTGCCAGCCGTAACGGCAGCCGGTGGTCTGTCGGTACTCAGTGGCCTTGTGACCTGCGCCGCGGTCACGGCCATTGCGCTCGCGGCGGCCTCTATGTTGACAGCGCGCCGCGAGCCTCGGGTCGCTCTGTCCTGACCGTTCCGACAACGTGTTGCGCGGTGTGCGCCCTACGCGATGAGACAAAAACATGCACGACAATGCGTCCGTTCCCGCCTCAATCGACCAACGACTTACGCTGGTGTTGTGCTTTGTTGTCGCAGTACTCGAAGGCTACGACCTCCAGGTGCTCGCCATCGCGGGCCCCTTGCTGCGTGCCAGCATGCATTTTGATCCAAGGCAGTTAGGCGTTGCGCTAAGCGCCAGTCTTTTCGGCCTCGCGCTAGGCGCGGCGTATGGCGGTGCGCTCGCCGATCGCGTGGGCCGCAAGCGAGTGCTTGTAGCCGCTGCCTTCGGCCTCGGCGCACTCACTCTGGCGACGGCGCTGGCCAAGAACTTCGTGGGTTTGTTGACGTTGCGCATGGTGGCGGGTGTGGCCATGGGTGGTGCCATGCCCAATATTATCGCCATTTCCGCCGCAGTGGCCGGAAAGGGCCGGATCACCAGCACCGTGACCGCCATGATCTGTGGCATGCCCGCCGGAGGCGTTGTCGCCGCGCTGGCGGGTCACGCGCTCGCCTCCACCTTCGGCTGGCGTGGATTGTTTGCCTTCGGAGGCGCGCTGACACTGTTAGTCGTTCCCCTGCTGGTCGGGCTGCTGGTTGAACCCGCAGCACAGTGGCGGAGAGAAGCCGGGCGTGTTTCCCTGCGCCAGGCATTTTTTGGCGACCACCGCACGGCGACCACCCTGCTGTTGTGGCTGCTATTTATTTTGACTCTCGCGCTGCTCTCGTTGTTCACCGGTTGGGCCCCAACACTGATCGTGGATAAGGGCCTGCCTGCGGCCGCGGGATTCTCGGCCATGATTGCGATCAATATCGGCGGCATCGCCGGCGCATTGATCGCCGCATCGCTTTGTGATCGGTGGTCGGTTCGCAGTACGCTGCTGATGACGTATGCGGGCATGGCCGTCAGCCTCTGGCTGTTCAGCAGCTCGAGTACCGCAGGCTCGGTCATTCCACTGGCCGGACTCGTCGGATTCTTTGTTCTGGGCGCGCAATGCACGCTCTACGGCGTGAGTCCGCGACTCTATCCGGCCGCGAACTGCTCGACGGGCGTCGGCGGCGCGGTGGCCGCTGGACGTGTCGGTTCAATCGTCGGTCCCATCATTGCTGGCTTTGTCATGAGTGCGGGCGCAACGGCCAATCACGTTGTTATTTGGATGGTTCCGGTAGCGGCCTTGGCCGGTGCTGTTCTGTGGGGACTGACTGCGGTCAGTGGCGACACGCTGACGAGCAAGTCTGCCGCACAGTAATCGCCCGGTCGCGAATCATGAGCTCTCTCACGGCATTAGCAACGATCAAATCCGGATCAAGTGCCTCATTTACCCGCCAACAGCGTAACCATGCGTTCGAAGTGCTGGACATTGTCGTCCAGCGCGCCCACCGGCAGCCGCTCATCGCGACCGTGCGCCCGTAGATCACCGGGCACCACCAGCCACGCGCCGCCGGTGCCATAGATCTGAATCCCCGCAATCCGAAAATCGCGCGCATCGCTTGCCCCAGTACTCATCTGGGGGATGATCGCCATCCCCGGCCAGCGCGCGTGAACGGCGTCGCTATAGGCCGCCAGCACATCCTGCCGGAGCGGTGAGGCGAGTGAGGCTTTGTAGTCATCGACCCGCGTCACCACGACCTGGGTATCGTCGACAATCCTGGTGAGCTCGGCCAGCGTGTCGTTCGGATCGATGCCCGGCATGATTCTGCAGTTGACGTTGGCCTGCGCCAGCTGCGGCAGCGCGTTGAGGGCATGACCGCCGTTCAGCATGGTCGCGACGCAGCGCGTGCGCGTGAGTCCCACTTCCCCCTCATCGGCCTCGATGAAATCCGCGGCCTTGCCATCATTGGGATCTTTGAGCCAGGCGCGCATGGCATCACCCAGCGGGCCCTTCTCGCTCTTCTGTCGCTCCGAGAAGTACGCGCGCGTGGTCTCGTTCATCTGCGGCGTGAAGCGATAGGCTTCGAGCCGCTTGAGGGCGCCCGCCAATTGATAGATCGCGTTGTCGGGGCGCGGCTTGGAGGAGTGGCCGCCGCGATTGCGCACCGTCAGCGTGTAGTCGGCAAAAGTCTTTTCGGCCGTGTTGAAATAGAAGCCGATCGGCGTGCCATCCACGCGAAAACCGCCGTCGCCGGAATCGGCGTTGAGGCCGTACTCCACATCGAGCAGGTCATGCCATTGCGTGGCGCCGAGTTTTGCACCGATCCCATTGGTCTCCTCGTCGCCGGTAAAGAACACCACAATATCGCGTTTGGGCTTGAAGCCGCTGGCCTTGAGCTTGAGGAGCGAGGTCACAATGGCGACATCGCCATCCTTCATGTCGATGGTACCGCGGCCGTAGTAGTAGCCGTCCTTCTCGGTGAAGGTGAAGGGAGTGGAGGCCTGCCAGTCTTCCGGCTTGGCCTCGACGACATCCATGTGTCCCATGAGCATGATGGGCTTCTGCTTGGGATGCCCCTCGGCGCGCCACCGAACGATGAGCGCGGCCGTTTTGTCACCGCCTGTTTCATAGGGCATCACGTGGATGTCGGCCTCAGGCCAGCCCGCCGTCTTGAACTGGTCGGCGAAATACGCCGCCAGTTCCGGCACTCTGCCCCGCCCGATAACGGTCGGAATGTTGACGGCGTGCTCGAGCATGGCACGCGTCTTGTCATGCCATGGGTCGGCCGCACGGGCATTCAAGGCAAACGCAACCGCGACGGTTGCCAGTACAAGTGATCGCATTTGAAATCCCCCGTCCCAGTCAGTTTGGACCCGCAGACTAACGTGCGCTGACCCTGTTTGCCTAGCGGCTAGTGATGACGCCGCGCCACCAGCAGGCACCACCCCGCCTGCACCGTCACCAGCGCGCCCACCGCGAATGGCGCCGCAGCGCCAAACTGCCCAAACAGTGCCCCCGAAGCCAACGCCCCGAGCACCCGTGCGAGG
>Ga0075017_100000362_pt1 | contig 24775 bp, 27 predicted proteins | sample AleBraG_ABR_2012_FD_71475 | JGI IMG/M metagenome (GOLD analysis project Ga0075017, IMG submission 71475) | Freshwater sediment microbial communities in response to fracking from Pennsylvania, USA - Alex Branch Run_MetaG_ABR_2012 | ecosystem: Environmental > Aquatic > Freshwater > Creek >... | reverse complement strand
CCCGGCTGGATGCGTTCGATGCCCATCCCGAGCCTGAGCCACCAGACCGCGAGCTTGCTCAGATGAAACAAGGCGTGCGCCGAAGCGAAGGGCACGCCGTTATCGCTGCGGATGTTGGCCAGCCGGCCGCGCTGCGCGTTTGCAAGACCTTTAACCTATCAGCGCTCGAATTCTGGCGCGCACTTCCGCAAGCTCGGCCAACGATATGATCCCTTTGCGCTTGGCTCTCCTTTTGCGCCAATCCAAGCTCTTGACTTGATCCGCCAGAACCGCGCTTGGACTCGGCCCGGCAATCACCACTTCAAAGGGATAGTTCTTGATCTGCGTCGTCATCGGGCAGCAGACCATCAGACTAGTCTTCGCGTTATATGCGGCGGGGCTCAACACAACCGCGGGCCGGTGCCCAGCCTGTTCATGTCCAGTCTGTGGGTCGAAGCTGATCCAGACTATGTCCCCAGCGTCGGGCACATAGGGCTGCGCCATTACAACGCCTCTTTGCCAACAGGTTTGCCGAAATCCGCCTCGTCATGCAAATTCTCACGAGTAATCCCCTTCACAAGCTCGGTCAGATCATATTCCTTGCGCTGTGCTGGCTCGATGACGATGCGCCCGGACTCTTCGCGCACCTCAACGGCATCGTCTAGATCCAGATGGGCCGCCTCCATGATGGCAGCGGGAATTCGCACCGAGGCGCTGTTGCCCCATTTCTTGACCACCGTCCTCATATCGTCATTACTCCCCGTATCTACTTTGCAGCGACATTTTGTCAGGAATTCAGGCCTGTGTCAACAATGTTGATACTGTGCACGAACTGTGCAAGAATCCAACCGTTTCAGTTCATCGCGGTTAGCTTTTGGGCGAAAGCAGATTCCCCGATTTGTTGGAAACGTTGTGCTTAAAGGTTTCCAGTGGAATTGTTGTAGGCGAGTTTCGTGCTTTGCAAGCAGGGGGTCACCGAAGCGTCACCGGCGACGGCGACACGCGACCTGGCGGATCTGGTTGCCAAGGCGGGTTGATCCGCGATGGTGAACGGCGTCATGCCCGATACCGTCTCGGTGTTCCGTTGCGGCCAGTACCGCACGTGACACTCAACGAACGAGGCGAATTGGCGGAAGAATAGCCAGTCCTTCCAGCTGTGAAGTGTGGGCCGCTCCGTTCTCACGACCCTAGTCGGCAGGAATTTTGAGCGGATGAGTAGAGGAGAGCATTAGACCTCCCTGGAGGAAATCGAATCGAGCTGGCCGGTGAAGGTGGATTGTTCGGCTTGTTGCACTCCAGGCGGGGAAGACGATTTCTCGGCTGCCGATTGAGCTTGCGCCTTGCTGACAGTCAGGCGTGCGTAATAAACCGGGTCCGCTTTGTCGTCACTGCGGTAATCTGCGATCCGCCGGATGATTACGCCCGGTTCGTCTCCGCGAGCGAGTGCCCGTTTCGCATACGCCCAGTCTGCTTCAGATTGGCTCTTGTGTCCGGGCGCGATTCTCCGGCTTGGTTCGTGTGAGTCTCCAAGGTGGCAGGGCGCGTCGGGTGAGTCCTCTTGGATCCTGAAATCACCAAGCTGGTAAACCCGAGCCGTCTCGTGGCGAACGCGCACGACGAACTGCTCGTTATATTTTTTATTCACGAATCCGGGGAGACGCAGCACGCGGGATACGTCGGTAGCCGCTGAGTCCCCGCCGAACTGTTTCGCCAGTGAGTGGAGCAAGGATTCCGCCTGCTGCTGGTCGAAGCCTTCGACACGCCAAACGACTTGGTGTTTGCCTGGCGAGGTATCGACGACGAAGTTGGGTGATGGGGCGTCGCCGGATGTTCGTAACGCATGAAGCGAAGCGCCGGCATCCTCGTCCAGGTCGAGATAGACGTGGCGGATTTCCCGAACGTTTTCCTTGGTTCTGCTGGGAATCCCATTCTTCATGGGATTCATTCCGATGAACAAATCCGCGCCGCTCAAGTTCTGCTCGTCGAGCCACGCCTGGAAGGGAGCGCTGGCAATCGCTTCCGCGGGCAGTATCCTCTGTATGGTCTGTTCGCGGCTCCTGTTGTGGAGCAAAACGGCGACATGGTCTTGCGGCTCGTGCAGCGCGAGAACATATTCGGGGGCGGAAAGGAAGCGCGGAGTGAATGTACTCAAGTCGCTCATGGAGATTCTTTCCTGGCGGCATAGATAGCGCAAAAATCGAACAAATCTGTATCAGGGTCATAGCTGTTGATTTCCAGGACTTCAGAGATGAATCTTTGTCCCGGCCTGCGTTCGACCTGGATGACGACATTCAGCGAATCACCAATATTGGTCTTGATGGCGCGGTAGGGCAACTCGATGCCGCTCTGCAAGACGCAGCTCGTGAAACGAGCCAGACCTTGCCTTGCAGAACTGGCGTGGATAGTGGAAAGCGTACCGGCGTGGCCAGTATTCAAAAGCTGCAACAGATCGAAGGCCTCGCCCCCACGGATTTCGCCCAGGAGAATCCGGTCCGGCCGATGTCGCAGCGAAGCTTTCAACAGGTCTCGGATCGACACGCCGGGCACACCGTTTTGTGCTTGCCGAGCCTCAAAGCGTACAAGGTTTGTTTGCACCAATTGAATTTCGGCGGTGTCCTCGATCAGCAGCACACGTTCGTCGGGAGGAATGAACTTGCCAAGCGCGTTCAATAATGTCGTCTTCCCACTGCCGGTACCGCCGCTAATCAGAACGTTGCGGCGACCGAGGACGTAGTCTTCGAGCCTGTTTGCGAGAGGGCGGTCGAGCGTACCACCCTCGATAAGGTCCTGAATCTCGAAATGACGTGAATTGAAATTGACGGCCGCGATAGCCATGCCGACGCCGAAGAGCACGCCGGCGAGGACCCGCTTGGAACCGCCTTCACCGAACGCGAAGGTCAGACCGGAAACAACAATTGCAACAAGCGACAGCCCGCGCGCAATCGTGCTCGTGAAGGCCTGTTGGAGAACGCCGACGGCGTTCTCCCAGGGAGAATTGGTCTGTGCAAACGCGGGTGCGGCAAGGAACAGAGCCACAAGAATGGCGAAGACTACCCGGGTGGAACGATGCCAGCCTTGAACCACCATTGAACGTGTTTTCATCTCATACCTCGGCAAGAGTCTTGAGTCTCATCTCTCATGCAGGAGGAAGTCCGCGCCTTCCCTGAATGCTGCTCGGCACAGCCGGAACGCACTGGCCTGAAGACACGCACTGCCTATCCCCCGAACTTCCGGCCCGTTACGTCTTGACCCCGTGCCACAGACAGGAGGGTGTCCGGCGCGAACTTCCCTCTATCTACCTATTCAGTGTTTGGAAAGAAAAATGTGTCGCAGGGAAACAAAAATATTTTCGCCGGGCTAGGAAACGGCGGCTTTTGCCCACCGCTTAAGACAAACTCCACCTCTTGGTGCTCCAAGTCATTGTTCAAGCATCCGCGGAGCCTTTGTTTCGGAATGAGTTCTCAGGTGTGCGACCGGGCCGGGCGGGCGATTCCCCCGACTGGTCCATTGTTACGAAGTGGGCCTTTGACGCTGGCAGACTTCAACTCAGGGTATGAGAGCTGTTTGGCCACTCATCGGCAGTGAAAGCAAATCACCTTGCCAAGCGACGGAGTTTCGTGAGCAAGCGCTTGAGTCGCTGGCGAAGCGCGTTGGAAGAGGCTCGGCTAGATTCTCCGAGTTCCTCGCTATTGAATCCGTCCAGCTTGAATTGAATCAAGAGATTCAATTCCGAGTTGCTGATCAGACCTTTGGCCATGCATCGATGCAGGAAATGACGCAGTAGAGCGCAGCCTTCCAGCTGCTCCTCGATCATCAATGCAGAAAAGAGTTCGCCGTTGGCGTGGTTCACGCCTCCATTCTGTCCACCCTCGCGATTGGCCCACTCGAACACCTGGCGTTTCACGGCACGCGAAATTGCGAAAGCGAAGTGCGACTGTCGAGTGCGAAGCTCTTCAGAGCACAGGAACTGCAGCAAGATACTGAGCGCTTGTTGCGTGATGTCTTCCGGCGAAAGGCCCAGTTGCTGTTTGCTGACGCGGCGAATGGTCCCATGCAACATGGGGAGAAATGCGAGAACAAGAAGGCTTTCAATAAATGTGGGGTCTAGCACGCGGACCGCAAATAACTCCCTCAGAAGCTCGTCGGAGTGCGTGTCCGCGGGCGAGGTTCTCAAATGCAAGAGAAGGCTGGACACTGATGGAAACTGGTGCAAGCCAGTCGATTGGGCAACGAGTTTGTCAAAAGCGCTGGCTTCGGCGAGGGTCGAGTCTGCGAGCAAGTGAGTTTCGATGTTGCAGAGTGAACAGTTGCACCTGGTTTCCATAGGCATATCCATACTCCCTTCACTCCGAGCGACAGCCTGGGTCCATACGAGAGAGCGGGGACATGCTCTCAACAGTTTCTCAACAAAGGGAACAGCCATCGGTTGAAGATAGCAACCGATCTTGGAGCGCCTCTGACGACGGAAAGCCAGCAGAGGAGGTATATCCTCTGGAATTCAGAATGGCGGGAGTGAGATTTGTTTTCTTTGGCAGGAATGCCGGACAACCGAAAGGCCGAACTCAGTACGGCGTGTCGCCTGCATTAGCACCCGGCTCGGTGCTGGTCGCCCTTATGAAGAGTGTCCGCGATGGAGCTGGTGAGTGACGGACAATCCGTAAGTTGAGAATTTCAGTCACAGGATCTTAACTTCAGACTGGCCGACAAACCAGGGCACAGGAAAGCAGAATGCAAAAATGATGAATCATTTTGCCCGTTTAGCCGAGACTATGAAAACTTTCTACTTCCCTAATGCGTTGACAGGAGTCTAAACTATTGCCCTGTCATTGATCGACAGGAGAGCCGGTATGGCCAAGCCCACGGATCTAGTTCAAGGCACGCTGGACCTTTTGATCTTGAGAACCCTGGCGCTCCAGCCCATGCACGGTTGGGGAATCGCACAACGCATCCGGCAAGTGTCCAAGGAGGTGTTGCAGGTGAACCAAGGGGCGCTGTATCCCGCGTTGCATCGGCTCGAGCAGCAAGGCTGGATTCGCGCTAAGTGGGGAGAGTCGAAAAACAAGCGCCGAGCTAAGTACTACTCCCTGACTCCGGATGGCACCAAGTATCTCTGCCGGGAGCGAGCGCAATGGGAGCGACTCTCTTTGGCGATCGATTTAGTGCTGGAGACGCCTTAAAGGAGAGATCCGTGCGTTGGTACTACAAAGTTCCACTCCGCCTGCGCTCGCTGTTTCTTAAGAACCAAGCTGAGCTTGATCTCAGCCAAGAGCTGCAGTTTCATCTGCAAAATCAGATCGATGAATATGTCGAGCAGGGAATGAATCCGCAACAAGCTCGTCATGCCGCTTTTCGGTCGCTCGGAGGCGTCGAGCAAGTGAAAGAGGATTGCAGGGAGGCACGCAAGATGAATCTTATCGAGAATTTCGTGCGGGACATGCGCATGGGGCTGCGCATGTTGCGCCGCAATCCGGGATTTACCGTTCTCGTGATTCTCTGCCTCACGTTCGGCATCGGCGCCAACGCCGCCGTGTTCAGCTGGGTCGAAGGCATTCTTTTGCGGCCTTATCCGCTCGTTTCTAACCAGGAGCGCCTAGTCGCACTGTCCGGAACGGTGCGTGACCAGAGAGACCAAACGTCGTGGCTCGATCTCCTGGACCTGCGAAGAAGCTGCACCCTGTGTGAGACCGTTTTTGTCAGCAACATCACCGGTGCGACTCTGAGTCTTGGCGAGCGCGCCGAAGTCACAATCGGAAGCATCGTCTCCGCAAACTATTTTGACGCGATTGGAGTCCATCCCATGTTGGGCCGAGGCTTTGAGCCCGGTGAAGACACCGGCCGCAACGCGCATCCGGTCGTGGTGATCAGCTACCATCTTTGGCAGACGCGCTTCAAGGGCGATCCAGAGATCATCGGCAAGACGCAGCGCTTCGATAACGTCGTGCACACCATCATCGGGGTCACGCCCGACGGGTTCTACGGGACGTTCGTCGGCCGGGCCATGGATTATTGGGTGCCACTCTCGATGGGGGGCGCTTTCGACGCCAGCAGCAACAGGCTGGAAGATCGCGGGGCGCGATGGTGTGAAGCATATGTGCGACTGAAGCCGGGCGTGACCCGCAATCAAGCTCAGCAAGAAATTTCCGCCATTGCGGCGCGGCTCGAAGCTGAATATCCTGCCACCAACCGCGGCCGCGGCATCAGGGTCTGGCCGCTGTGGAATACGCCTTTCAATCACGCCAGTCATCTGCTTCCAACCCTCGAGATCATGGTTGTTGTCGTGATGTTTGTTCTGCTCATTGTCTGCGCCAACGTCAGCAACTTGCTTCTCGTGCGGTCATTCGCGCGCCGGCACGAGATGACCGTTCGGCTCGCCCTGGGCGCGGGCCGTGGGCGCTTGTTGAGGCAGCTCGTTACCGAAGGCTTGCTCCTGTCAGCCTCCGGCGCGGCGGGCGGCTTGTTGCTGGCGTACTGGTGCCGTCACGCGCTTGTTGTGCTTTTCCCGGGAGCTGCGATGTACCTGCCCGGACAAATCGACGGCCGTGTGCTCGGGCTGAGCGCGGTCATTTGCCTGGTTGTTACGCTTGCTGTTGGGTTAGTCCCCGCGTTTCAGACGCGCCACCTTGCCCTCGCCGACACGCTCAAAACCGAGGCATCCGCCGTGATGGGCGCCCGCGGCCGAGCGTGGTTCCGCTCGAGCCTCGTGGTCCTTCAAGTCACTCTCAGCTTCATCTTGTTGGTGGGTGCGACTTTGCTGATGCAAAGCCTGCGCAAGATTCGAACCACCAGCCCGGGCTTCTCCACAACCGTGGTGCTCGATACCTGGATCCCTTTGGTTGCCGCCGGCTATGACGCGCCGCGCGCCAAGACTTTTCAGGACGAATTGATCCAGCAGGTCAGCGCGCTGCCCGGTGTCGAAGCGGCCGCTTACGCCCGCGCTGTTCCGCTCGGCTATGGCTCCTTTTCTTCGACGCCGATTGCCGTCGACGGCTACGAACCGCAACCCAGCGAACAGCCTACCGCCGAATATAACGAGGTCAGTCCCGACTACTTCGCCACTTTGGGCATTCCTCTCCTCTCCGGGCGCGAATTCACTCGTGCGGACGACGAAAACGCGCCAAGGGTCGCCGTCGTAAACCAAACCGTGGTCGCGCGGTATTGGCGCGGGCAGAATCCCATCGGCCAGCGTCTGCAGGTGAAAGGCAATTGGGTGCGAGTCGTGGGCGTCGTCAAAGATTCGAAATACTACAGCATGGATGAAAAGCCCCAAGCTTTTTTCTATGTTCCGCTTCGCCAGTATTTCGACATAGAACCTTACATCCACATTCGTACGACGCAACCTCTGGAAAGTGTCCAAACGGCTCTGATTCGCGAAGTGCGCGCGCTCGATCCTAACCTCGCTTTATACGAAATGATTACGCTACAGGAACAAGTTAATCGTTCTACGTCCCATCAACTCGTGGCCGCAACTTTGGTCACCCTGTTGGGAGGCTTGGCGCTGCTGCTTGCCAGCATCGGGCTTTATGGCGTGATGTCGTGCACCGTCTCGCAGAGCACCCGAGAGTTGGGGCTGCGTATGGCTCTTGGCGCCGGCGCTTCGAACGTGCTGCGTCTCGTGCTGTCACGCGGTTTGCTACTGACAACGACTGGCATAATCATCGGGATCGCCCTGGCACTCCTTCTAACGCGCCTGCTCGGCGACCTCCTGTATCAGGTAAGCCCGCGAGACCCGCTGGCTTTCGCCGGGGCATTTGCGGTGATGGCCCTTGCGTCGACTGCAGCGTGTTTCTTGCCCGCTTGGCGCGCCACGCGAACCGATCCGATGCGCGCGCTGCGGGCGGAATGATTTTCTCACCCCGCTAACGCTTATGAAAACGATCTTTACTCTCGTTGCGAAGGGCAGGTGGGAGTGAGTGTCGCGTCGCAATGGAGCAGGCGTTAGCGTCATCGTCAATCGGTAATCGATGGCATAATGCAGTGGCAAGACCATGGAAGCTACCCGATGAACGCCGCCGTACTACACACGCTTGGGAAGCCTCCTCGTTTCGAGCAGTTCCCTGATCCCCATCCGGGCGAAAACGAAGTGATCGTGCACGTCCGCGCCGCAGCGCTAAAACCCGTCGACAAACAGATAGCTGGTGGCTCGCACTATTCCAGCCCCCGCGAACTGCCCGTCGTGTGCGGCATTGATGGAGTTGGACTTCTCGACGATGGAACTCGAGTGTTCTTCGGCGGACCTCGCCGACCCTACGGTGCGATGGCCCAGCGCACTGTAGTCCGCCGATCGCAGTGCTTCCCAGTGCCCGAGGGTGTGGCGGACGAAGTTGCAGCGGCCCTGCCCAATCCCGGCGTGTCCGCTTGGCTCTCCCTCAACTATCGCGCAAAGCTGGTCGCCGGCGAAACGGTCTTGATCCTCGGCGCGACCGGAGTCACTGGAAAGCTTGCCGTGCAAATAGCCAAACTCCTTGGTGCCGGACGTGTGATTGCCGCGGGACGCAATGAACAGGTGTTGAGTGCGCTGCGCAACTTCGGCGCCGATGCGACCATTCGCTTGGATAACCAGCAGGAGGGTCTTACCGAAGCGTTCGCGAGGGAAGCGGGAGCCACCGGCTTCCAGGTCATCATTGATTACGTCTGGGGCCGCCCGACTGAGGCGCTTCTCGCCGCGATCACGCGTGCAGAATTTGCTGCTGTGGAAACGGAGACTCGGCTTGTTCAAGTGGGGGAATCTGCGGGGCCGACGATTTCACTTCGCGCCGCCGTGCTGCGCAGCACAGCGCTGACGATCCTCGGGACTGCTGGCATTCCTCCGCCTAATATCCTTGTGGAAGCGTTCCAACAGATTATGGCACAAGCCGCCAGCGGCAAACTGTCTATTGAGACTGAACAAGTTCCCCTTGCTGAAATCGGGGATGCCTGGGAGCGGGCTCACCGCTCTCGAGTCGTCATCATGCCATAGCCTGCCGTGCTGGCCCCTCACTCCACTTCGGCCTAAGCGGCGCGCGTCCAGCCGCTCTTGTTACCCTGCCTTCCTCTCAGCGAGACTTACGAGAACCGCATTAATCTCATGATACTTCTTATTAATACGTCTATATCTGAATAATAAGTCAAACGAACAGCAAATCCCGGTCTCAACAAATCTATTCGTTTCGCTTGGTAGACTGCAAATCACAGGTTATATGGACTCGGATAACCCTAACTCGACGCCATGGGCATCGCTGCCTTCCGCTTCGGAGAACGATAGTCAGACGCTAGAAATCAAGAAAAGTCTGCGCCGTTTGGATCGCAAAGACTCTTGGTACTGGTGGAACGCAACCCTGGTGATCATCCTGCTGACGGGAGCGATTGTCGTTCTCTCACTTCCAAGGCTTCTGCCAGAGCATGATCCGTCATACAACTTACAGCTTTCCATCGCTGTTCGGGGCTTGCTTGGCATGGTGCTGATTTTCAACGTTTATACGCTTTACCAGCAGCACCTCCTGAGACAGCTTCGAAACCATCTGGCCGAACAGATTGAAATCGCCACTGCCCAGAGGGTCCGAGCCAAGGCGTTATACGAATTGGCAGTTCTCGACCCGCTCACCGGACTTTACAATCGACGCTACTGTGACGACCGTTTGAGAGCCGAGATACAACGCGCGCAAAGAAACCGTCTTCCGCTCACCGTGATTCTGGTGGACCTGGATAATTTCAAACAGATCAATGATTGCTTGGGGCACGCCGCTGGGGACCTCGTCTTACAGGAATTTTCCCGGAATCTAAACAAAACGATTCGTGGTTCGGATTTTGCCGTGCGGATGGGCGGCGATGAATTTCTGCTGGTGCTCCCAGAATGTCCCCCCGAGTATGTGTCGCTAGTCATGTCTCGTCTGACTCCATTCAAGATTGATTGGGAAGGCCAGAAGGTCTCCGTCTCGAGTTCAAGGGGATGGGCGCACTACTGTCCGAATGAAACTCCCGAACAGCTCCTGGCAAGAGCCGACGAGGCTGTCTACCAAGAAAAAAGATCTCGCCGCGTTCCCGACTTTCAGAACCTTACAGTATGAAAGGCAGGGAGCGGCTCGCACGTTCTACTGAGTGGCGCAGCTGTTTGATCAAGGACGACGACCAAGACAGTGCCATTTCAAAGCAGATCAATGTGGTGCTGGGGTGGGCCGAAGAATTGAACCGCTTGTCCAAAATTTGCTGCCGCTTACAACAGTTGACTGTCCTACAGTCAAAGCGGCCGGCATGTTTGCCCGAGCAACCCTGGCTAATTCACACAGATTCCCAACGGTGCGCAATCCTCCTGGCAATCGCAAACAGCACAACCCCGATCCCGAGAAGTACTGAGACCTGCGGCCAAAGGTGCGAAACAGGCTCATCCCGCCAAAACACTTTGGTGAAACCATCGATGGCCCATGCATTGATTGTCAGCAATCCAGCTTTCTGCATCGCCTCTGGCATCAGAAAGCGTGGAAACATGCTGCCGCCAACCGAAGACATGATCAGTATCACTAGCGTCGAGAGCGCGCCCAATTGCGCACGCGTGCGACAGATGCTGGCCAGTAGCATGCCAAAAGCGCCGACCGCTAGAGAGGTGCAGACGCCCATGACCACGAAACCGGGGATGTGGTCCAGGAAATCGAGCTTGAAGACTGCCCAGGCCCAGACGAACATCACGACCAGCTGTGAGAATGCCAGCAGGGTGTTGAACACGAGTTTCCCTGCCAAGAGCGTAGTCATGGTTACGCGGGAACTGAGTACTCGCTCCAAGGTGCCGCTTTCGGCTTCATCCAACAGCGACCCCGACGCACCGCTCGCAGTGAAAAGCAAGAACATTACGCCAATCGCGGCAGCATAGAAGGACACCATGGGATTGTCCTTATTTTCTCCGACGACAGCGCGGGTCTTGACCGCAATGATCCCGCCGGTGCTAGGCGCATCGCCGCCGGCGTTTTCTCCCGTGCCGGTTTCCGCGTTCTCACGGCGACGTAGCTGCTCAAGGCCAACATCCATCCGCTTGCGTTGTTCGGTCGTGAGCCCCCCGACAAACTGATCTGCGTACTTTGATCCCTGTTCCGCCATAACATCCGGCATGGATGTCATGGCGACCTTTTGCAAAAGTCCCGAGACCATCTGCCACGCCACTATGTCGCTGCTGTCGCTAAGCAGTTGAATCGTTGGACGGTCTTGGTCTCCGCGGAAAGAAATTGGATTCTCGCCAAAACCACGCGGTAGGATTAGCGCAACCGGAGCATCGCCTGCCTTCACAGCAGCTTCTGCGGTTGCTGCCGTAAATTCGGGTAGTTGTACGTTTTTGTTTTTGGACGCCGGTCTCGTTCTGATCACTAGAGAGCCTTCGCGCTCCAGGCCCTTTACGAGTCTTTGCGATGTGTGGCTTTTGTCTTCGTCCACCACGATGACAGTGATTTTCGGTATGGTGTCGCGCCGTCCACCGAAGATGACGGCGAAAATGCTGAAGAAGGTGATCGGCAGAATGAAACTCAATGCCAGCGCCGCCCGATCACGGCGCAGAGAAACCAGAGCGGTGCGGATGATGGGCAGGATCAATCTCGTAACTCCCTTCCTGTCAGGTGCAGGAACACCGACTCCAGGTTCGGGCGGCGCAAGGATACATCAACCACTTCGAGGCCCGCCCTGGTTGCATCATCGAGCAAACTGGCAATTTCAGTGGGACGTTCAACGGTAAACTCGGCGGTTGAATCAACCAAACGCCCACCGCGATGCTCCACCCAAGCGCTAACCACACCAACCGAGCTCGAGAAGCGCGCCAGGACCTGGCTGCGCGAAGCAAAGGCGTTCTCGACAAGCTCTTGGTTAGTCCCTAGGGCTATGATCCGGCCGTGGTCAACGATGGCGACGCGATCGCATAGACGCTCGGCTTCTTCCATATAGTGCGTGGTATAGATGATAGCGGTCCCCTCGGCATGGAGCTTCTCGATCATCTCAAAGATGCGATTGCGCGACTGGGGGTCAACCCCCACGGTCGGCTCATCCATTAGTACGAGCTTAGGCCGGTGGATGATCCCAGCTGCCATGTTCAGCCGCCGCCTCATGCCACCGGAGAGGTTCTTGGTCAGTTCCGTGGCCCGGTCTTTGAGAGAAGCCCAGTCGAGGCACCATGCGACGGCCTCCCGCAGCCCGGTCCCGGCCAGCCCGTGGTATCGTCCGAAAGATTCCAGATTCTCTTTACAGGTGAGCCGCGGATAGAGAGCCAGTTCTTGCGGCACCCACCCCAGCGCAGCGCGGGCTGCGACGGAGTTCGCAGGCGATCCGAAAACTGCAACGCGGCCCGCATCCGGAACCACTCGGCCAACGATGCTGCGGATCAGCGTGCTCTTGCCCGCACCGTTTGGCCCGAGCAATCCCAGACATTCGCCCCCGCGCAATTCGAGCGTGATGTCATTGACGGCAGTCACTTGGCCAAAGCGCTTTACGAGCGCCTCAATCTGCAGAGGCAAAAACGAGGGTGAAGTCGGACCGGTTGGCGCGGACACCGGAGAATCTCCTGAGTTTGGCAAACGACACCATACTACTCGCACGCAGTGCTTCTGGCGAACTCTGTGAAACGGGCAAGAAGTGCTGTTCCAGGAAGTAAAGCACTGTTGAACGCCAACGACACCACTGCTTCCACGCTCATCCAGACGAGCGTTAGCGTCTGAATCCGCATAACACGCTGCAACACTCCCGGCGAGATGGTGTTTTGTCCGCTCGACATATTGCCATTATGGCTCGCCACCTGACGTCCCGGTACGCCTGGTTCAATTTGTTAAGAGCGGTAGAATGGGCGCGCCATTCAGAGAAGTCCTTTTAGCTCTGATTCAATGACACTTGTGTATTCGAACCCGATGATTTTCTTCCGCAGTATTCCTTGGCGGTCATAAAGCATTGTGGTCGGTAAACCTTCAATGCCGCCGAATTTCTGCTTCAAGTCATCCGCCGCGACTGCTAGCGGATAACGGACTCCGATCTTCTTTGCAAACAGGACTGGATCTTCCATATCCATCATGGTGTCGAATTTGAATCCGACAACCGCGAATCCACGAGTGCCATAGCGATCTGCAAGTTTCTGATAGCCGGTCATCTCTTTTTTGCACGGTTGGCACCAGGTGGCCCAAAAATCAATCAGCACCACCTTGCCGCGAAAGTCAGCCGAGGAAATCTCATGGCCCTGCAGATCTTTCATAGAGAAAGCAGGCAACCGTGAACCTATCTCACCAGCCGCAATTAGAGCTTCTTTGGGCTGAGGAGGACTCGCAGCATGCTGGTTGCATCCGACGAGTCCGGCCGCAGCGAGGCTCAGCACTAACACAGGTCTTCTCAGCATCTATTCCTTCTTCTGCACTTCGAGAATCAGCAGCTTCAGGGGAGCTGAAGCGTCTGCTTTCTTTTTCCCAGTGGACTTTTTGTACAACTGACCACGAACCGTGACTATCGTTCGGGTATCCGCGAGGGCTTCAAGTCCTTTCGACAACTCATTGGGTGTAAGCGCGAACGACCGATTCGGTGCAACCTGTAAGGCAAGGCCACCCGAAGAGTCCTTCACGATTTTTCCGCGTGCGGTCATATCCATCTCCGCAGCGGTCACGCCGCTGTCGTAGGTCGCCTTCAGAAGCTGGGCGGGGTCAATCTGCCCGTCCTCTTTTGGTGTGACCTCAACTTTTCCATCGAGCAAGCTGACTTCGACGTTTTGAACGCCAGACTGGCGTCCGAGGTGTTGCTTCACCCCGTAGGCTCAAAAGTTTCAAGTCATGCCTTCGACGCGCATTTCAATGTGTTTGATTTGCGCTTGAGCGACTGGACTAACTATCGAAACGAGCAGGGCAAGCAGGGCCAGTTTTTTCGCGTTCATCGCTCCTCCTTTCCTTAACGGTGCATCCGAAATTGCTGTGTTATTCCAAAACTGACATGACGTCGAACGGGCATGAACATCGCGCCCGTCGAATGCGCCACGTCCCAATCCATCCCGAGCCAGACGTGCATTCCGGGCCGCACCCCCACGTAGGTGGTGATTCCGGCAAGCAGCACATCGCCGCCGCTCCTACTCTGCGTCACGCCTCCTATGCGATCATCCTGAGAATGCAGCCAAGTCAGCGCCGGGCCAATGAACCATTCACGAGCCACGTTCTTCGATTCATAGGGCCGGTATGACAGCCAGAAACGTGATTCGATGTCGGTGCCGAGCCGCGTTGCCTGCGTTCCCTGTGACCGGATCAGGGAATGGAAATCCTCATCGGCGACAAGACGCTTCAGTTTGAAAAGCCCGGTATAAGTCCAATTTGCCGCCAGGAACAGATCGGTAGAACCTGAACCGGGTTGCAGACCCGCAGGCAGTCGTTTTCCGCTTGTGTCGATCAAATCTTTTCGCCCCGTTGGGATCTTGGGACCGAAGGTGACCGATGCCTGCGTAGTGCCGCGTTCCGAATCTCGCCGATAAAAGCGGTATTTCACGAGCAGCATGGCATCGCCAAGGCCCGTTCCCCCAACGACTTGTGCATTCCCGCTGTCAAAGTGATTCGTCACTACCGGAACGAGGACCGTTGAATCAAAATTGCGATAGAAACCCCAGGTGAAGTTGAAATCGGCCTCGTGAGAAAAAGTAGGGAAGGCTGTTACAGAAATGCCGCCCGAACTCGCCGGCATAAGGCTCCGGGTGGTGAAAATGGAATTGTAGGAGATAAGTCCGCCACCGGGGAATAGGGGCGGGGCTGTTTCGGGGGCAGGGCCTTGTGCTTTGACTTGCGAAGCACACAGCAGCGGGAGTAAGGACAGGACTACACTCGCAAATTTGTCAGTGAAATGCGGCTTTCGTATTCTCACAAGTGCTTCCTCCAGTGGAAACGGGTGTGCCGAAGCACACAAATGCTTCAAATCGGGAGCCGACTGGAGGACTGACTAGATGCGAAGAGGTATTGGGGCCAGAGCGGAACGGATAGGCGGAGCGTGGCAATGTGCCGCAATCACGCGGTTAGAGGAGTCTAGCGCGAGTGACTCGCTAGTCGCTGGCAGCACAGCAAATACAAGGGGAGAGTAGGAAACGCCATGCACGGAGGACGGCTGCACAAAAGGAGCGTGCATCGCTTGCATGGTCTTGCAGCAATCCTGAGCATGATGCCCGTGCGACGAGCACGGCATCGAATTGCAGCACTGCATCGCCTGTTCCGGCGTCGTCGCGACACCGCAGTCGAACGCATACGCCGCGAGAGCGGCTGCCAGCACTGTCAGAAAAATTGGCCTAGCCAAACGCATTATTGACTAACTTAGACGCCCACGGTCTCCGAGTCAAGCAAGTGCGGGCTCATTGAAGGTTCGTGCTCGGTAGATTCAGGGCAATCCGCCAGGTAGAAAATTCCTTGCGACATAGCCGCACGCTAACCGACTGAATGTTTAAGACATTGAGGGGTGCTTTTCTGTCGCTCGGAGCAAGGGGTCCCTGATAAATATCTTTCCGCACGTTTTGTAAACAGCCAGCACACAGATTCTCAGCGCACCCGCACCACGACAACCGTGGCGTCATCCGTCTGGCGTCCTAGCGAAAACTCGTCCATCGATGCAAAGATGGCGTCGACAATTTCGTCAGCGCATCGGGCTTTGCTTCGTGTGGCTGCCTTTCGAAGGCCTTCCACTCCCCATTCACTCTCTGCAGGGTTTCTCGCCTCAATCACTCCGTCTGTATAAGCGAGAATTAGATCGCCCGAGCTAAGCTCAACTTTCCCCTGCTCGTAGCTCGAATTTGCAAATATCCCTACCGGCGCGCCACCTGCTTCCAGTGAGATGATTGAGCCATCTCGCCCAATCACCATCGGGGGATTGTGGCCGGCGTTAACATACTGCAACCTGCGCTTTGATCCGTCGAAAACACCGTAGAATAATGTGGCGAATCGGTCTTCCAGCGAGGATGCGTGAACCTGCCGATTTACTGCCGTGAGTACCGCCGGACCATCGCTTCCGGCGAACGACGCCGCCGTGCGAACCGAGGACTGGACGTTCGATATCATCAACGCGGCGGCGAGCCCTTTTCCCGACGCGTCTCCTACAGCTAGCGCCAGACAATCATGCGGCAATGGCATAAAATCGTAAAAGTCCCCGCCCAATGCCCGCACTTGCCGGCAACGCGCGCTGTAACTCAACCAATCCAGTGCTGGTCCGGTGTGTTGCATAAACCGTTCTTGCACATCGCAGGCCGTAACCCAGTCCCGGCTAACATCCAGAACTACCGTGTCACTCGTCATTCTTGCACCTCCGAAGAGAAGTCGATCCTTGCGGCCCGAATTCGACATCCAGGTGGCAACGATTTTTGCCGGAAATTGGTTGTCGCGGCATGTCGAGAATCCCTTGCCTGCTCCGACTACCGTATGAAAGGGCGGCACGTATCGCCAAAACGACCAAATAGAGAGGAGCACTAAGGACATGAAATACATATTGCTTATGAGCGGTACGAAGGCCGGTGTCGACACCTATGTCGCATGGTCCAAGAAGGACATCGACGCCCACATGACAGTCCTCAAGTGCCTCAACAAGGAGCTAACCGAATCCGGAGAGTTTGTGGGCACCGAAGGCTTGGCCCGCCCGGACCAGGCCATCGTTGTGCGCGGACAAAAGGCCGGCATGCCGATCACGGATGGCATCTTCCCCGAAGCCAAGGAGTTTTTACTCGGCTACTGGATCGTTGACGTCAAAACCCGCGAGCGGGCCTACGAGATCGCCTCAAGGATTTCAATCGCGCCGGGTCCCGGTGGAGTGCCTACGAACATGCCCATCGAGGTCCGGCAGATAGTGAGCCTTTCCGCCAAATCGTAGTAACGCCATGTCGAGAACGCCCGGCGTGCTCCGACTACACTTTGAAAGCGCGAACTCATCGCGAAAACGAAAGGAGAAAGAGGACTTATGAAATACATTCTGATGATGAACGGCACGAAAGCCCATTTTAGCGAATACGCCAAATGGTCGAAGAAGGATATGGAGGCCAACGTTGCTTTCATGCGCGCTTTCAGCAAGCAACTCAAGGACGAAGGCGTATACGTGGCCACCGAAGGCCTGGGCTGGCCCGACCAAGCTAAGCTGGTTCGTGCCGACAAAGACGGCACGCCGATTACCGACGGTGTCTTCCCGGAGTCGAAAGAATTTCTGGCCGGATATTGGATCGTCGACGTGGAGAGCCCGGAACAGGCTTATAAGATCGCCGCGCGGGCTTCGGCAGCACCTGGCCCCGGTGGTGCCTCGAGCAATGTGCCCATCGAGGTGCGTCAAGTGCTGGGCAGCCATTCTGATTTGGGGCTCTGAGATTCTGGAAGGCCAATCACCGGTGACGGCACAACCTTCAGACCCTCTAATCGAGCCGCTCTTGCGCCGGCTGACACCGCAGGTGCTCGGCATCGTTGTCCGGAGATTCCGCGACTTCGCGGCTGCGGAGGACGCCGTGCAGGAGGCATCGCTCGCTGCGGCGACGCAGTGGCCGCTCGATGGCCTGCCGCAAAATCCACGTGCGTGGTTGACGCAGGTCGCTTTCCGCCGAATGACCGACCACATTCGCAGTGAATCGGCCCGCCGCCATCGCGAAAGTCAAGCAGCACTCGAGATGGACCAACTCACGGCTGCGGTCGACGCCGCTCGCGAATCGGATCAGGATGATACTCTCATCCTTCTGTTCATGTGCTGCCACCCTGCATTGACTCCGGCTTCGGCTATTGCGCTGACGTTGCGCGCCGTGGGTGGCTTGACCACGGCGGAGATTGCCCATGCGTTTCTGGTCCCCGAATCAACCATGGCCCAGCGCATCAGCCGGGCCAAGCAGAGCATCAAGGATTCCGGCATTCGGTTCCAACTGCCGACCACTGAAGAACGAGCGCAGCGCCTGCGAGCGGTTCTGCACGTCCTGTATCTCATCTTCAATGAAGGTTATACGACTAGCGCCGGACCCGATTTGCGCCGCGCCGACCTGTCTCATGAAGCCGTGCGCCTGACTCGGATCGTCCACCAACTGCAGCCGGACGACACAGAGGTCGCTGGATTGCTTGCGCTCATGTTGCTGACCGACGCCCGCCGCCAGGCCCGAACAAACGACCAAGGCGAACTGATCCCGCTCTCGCAGCAAGATCGTTCTCTTTGGGATCGCCAGCAGATCGCCCAGGGCGCCGCGGTCCTCTCGGCCGCGTTACCTCAGGGCGCCGTCGGCCCATATCAATTGCAAGCCGCCATTGCTGCCGTTCACGACGAGGCCGCCCGGGCCGAGGACACGGATTGGCCTCAGATCCTGGCGCTTTACGATCTGCTCAAACGCATGTCCGACAACCCCATGGTTAGGTTGAATCACGCGATCGCGACAGCTATGGTCCACGGTGCGACGAAGGGCTTAGAACTGCTGGAAGCGCTCGAAGACGATGTGCGCGTCGCGGAACATCACCGCCTAGACGCGACGCGGGCGCATCTGCAGGAACTCGCCGGGAACCTCGAGGCCGCCGTCCGGCACTACCGGGCAGCGGCGGCCAAGACAGCTAACTTGCCCGAGCGCAACTACCTTCTCGCCCAGGCCGCGCGACTCTCCAGCAAACTGCGACTATCGAACGTACAGGAATGAAACTAAGCCACGCGTCGGCAAAAGGTCGCGCCTGCGAGCGTACTGAAAAGTCACGATCCACGAAACGAATCTAGATATCAGAATTGTGAAAAATCCAGGGTGACGATCAGAAAGTACAGGTTATCAGCAGCTTTGCAGCACTCCTACTGATTTACGCCGCTTGCCAAGAACCCCCCGTCCACGACCAAGATATGACCGGTAGTGAAAGAAGCGGCCTCCGAGGCAAGGTACACGGCTGCTCCCACCAACTCTTCTTCTTTTCCAAACCGGCCCATGGGAGTGCGCGCCAGCAGTTCACGACCCCGGTTTGTGTTATCTAGCAGTTCCGAGTTAAGGGCGGTACGGAAAACGCCGGGAGCGATGGCGTTTACCATCACTCCGCGCTGGGACCATTCGACAGCTAAGGATTTGGTAAGAGCACCCACCCCTGCTTTACTGACGGCGTAAGCGGCCACTTCTGCCAGGGAAACAAAAGTATTCAGCGAAGCCACATTGATGATCCGCCCATAGCCCCGCTCCAGCATATGCTTGCCGAAAATCTGGCAGCCTCTGAGCGTGCCGGTAAGGTTGGTTTCCAGAATGTCTCGCCACGATTGTTCCGGAAAGTCGATGGTGGGAGCGCGTATGATTTTGCCGGCGCAGTTCACCAGGATGTCCACTTTGCCAAAGCTCTCCAGCGTTTTCGCCAGGAGGTTCTCGAGGGAAGCGCGATCTCGCACGTCGCAAGTAATGCGTAAGGTTCGGCGCGCCAGGAGTTCTAATTCACGAGCGGTCGATTCCACCTGCGCTACACGCCGGGAAGAGGCGACGACATCTGCTCCAGCAGCAGCTAGCCCGAGGGCAAACACGCGCCCGATGACAGACGTACCGCCAATTACAACAGCGGTCCTGCCGGATAAGTTTGCAAGAGAGGCGTTCATTCGACTCATTGACCTTTCGCACTGCACTGAATTACAGCGAATTACTTTCCAATCATTGGACGAAGCATCTCTTTCTTGACGGCAAATATTTGAATGCCAAACCGGCTCACTTACAAGTCCTAGGCCTCGAAGCGTCCACGGCAAGCCCAGAGCCCCAAGCCAGGATTCGGCACAAAGAAAATCTCTTCACCATCAACTTGGTTGTAACCATACTTCAGCTTCTGAGGGTTGTACTTTTTCGCCATGGTTTCAAAATCCCCGTAGCCAAGTCCAGCACTGCATATTTCTTTGCGGCTGAGGCCCCCCGGGCAGTACGTAATGGCGAAGCGACCCTCGGAAGATCCGTGGATGAGATGGGCCGCCGCACCAAGATTCGCGGCGAGTTCCGGGTCCTGCTCGACGGCGGCGAGGGTGGCCGGAGTGCCGAAATATCCGTGTTTGCGGATCAGTCGATCCATGGTCGCATCCTCCCCGAATTCTTTTACTCCTGGAGCGAGAACAATCAGTTCGGCGCCGTCGGCAAGCGCCATGCGAGTCCGATAGATGGCTTTATTGCCCAGCCAGCTGCTCTTCAGTTCTTCCGGATCAAGATAGACAACGGCTTTTCGAATGGGAGCGTCGAGCATGAAAAAGTTGACTTTGAGACTAAGCTGCGAAGCTTTTTGAAAGCACTCCTCATCGTCGCCTATAAACAGTCCCCGGATTGCCAAGCGGCCGTCTTGGTTTCTGCCTACGACAGTCAGGACGTACACAATCGGCAAGTGTTGAATGAAATGGCTCGCCGCATAGTTCAGGACCCGCCGAACCGGATTGTTCGCGCGCCCCATGATCCGCTCCATGCCGTAGACTGCGCCGAGGAAATGGCTTCGGTTGATACTGTCTGGTCCGCCAGTGCCGACAAGAATGTTTTTGTTATAGTTTGCCATTCCGATCACTTCATGGGGGACGACCTGTCCGATGGATAGAATCAAATCGAAACCGCCCTCGACCAACAAGCGGTTGATTTGAGCTGGCCAGGCGTAATTTAGCTTGCCTTCTGACTGTTCGCGCACAAATTCCGCGGGCACTTCACCTAGCGTGACGACGTCCCTTCGCCAGTTGTGTGCGTGAAACAATTCAAGGGGCATGTCGCCGAACATTCTGATGATCTGGCCCGCCGTCATGGGAGCATGCGTGCCGAGTGCCGGTAATACGGCGCGCAGCCGTTTTCCGTAGAATTCATAAGCGCTGCTAGTTAATTCGCCGGCGCGAGAGTGGAAACGAGTCATGTCGGGGGGGATCACCAGAACCCGCTCGCGCTGGCCGAGCACGCGCAAAGCATGAAACAGACCTTCCTTCAGGTCAACGGGAGGGAGATCAGATTGCTCGCTTCCGATCTCGAGAAAAAGGCTCATGAAGAAATCGGTTCTCTGTTCCTGAGGCTGGGAAGATAAATCCGTGTAATGGTGATGGTGAAACGGTTCATCCCAAATCCAACCCCGGCCCGCGAAATGGCATTCCTTGTAGTTGGGCGGCTCCAGAGACAATATGCACATCAATCGCTGTCGTCAATTAGCTCCCGCACTTACCGCAACGTCCACTCGCCGCAAGCCCGGCGCGATAATGTGCAGGGAGAATAGGCCAACAAGATATGCGGAAGCGGCAACTACGAATAGAGGAGTATAGCTGCCGGTAAGCTGGAGTACCCAGCCTGCACTCATTGAAAACAAGACCGCCCCTACCGAGCCTGCCATTCCGCCTATCCCGACGACGGTGCCGACCGAACTCCGCGGGAACAGATCGGAGGGGATGGTAAACAGATTCGCTGACCATCCTTGATGGGCCGCAGTCGCGAGGCACAAAATGCCCACCGCTGACCACACAGAGGAAACCCGGCTCGCAAGAAAGATCGGCAGGACGAGACACGCGAAGACGAGCATCGCCGAGAGGCGAGCTTGGGCCATCGACATCCCCGCTTTGTTAAGCGCCGTCGATAACCATCCGCCGCCAATGCTTCCGATCGCCGAGAAGTTGTATACGACGATGAGCGGCAGTCCGATACGGACCAGTCCGAGATGGTACCGCTCGTCAAAAAACTTAGGCAGCCAGTAAAGATAAAAATACCAGATGGGATCGGTTAGAAATTTTGCGACAGCGTACGCCCAGGTCTGCTTGTAAACCAGGAGTCTGTTCCAGGGAATCTGCTCCAGCTGTTCAGCGGGATCTTCTTCAATGTGCCGGAGCTCGGTCGGACTTACGTGTCGGTGATCCTTGGGGCTGTGATAGTGGGTGAGCCACCAGAAGATCCAGATTGCGCCAAAGATGCCCGTGGCCAGAAAAGCAGCACGCCAGCCGAATTTCAGCGTAATCCATGGGATGAGAGCCGGCGCCAAAATTGCACCGATATTCGCACCAGAATTGAAGATGCCTGTGGCCAGAGAGCGCTCTCGTTGTGGGAACCATTCCGCCGTCGTCTTGATGGCCGCTGGGAAGCTGCCGGCCTCGCCCAGACCAAGAAAAAACGAGCGATTCCAAAACCGAGTGCCGAAGCCGCCAATGCATGCCCCATGGAGGCAAGACTCCAGAACCCCATGATGAGCGCAAACCCGATGCGACAACCAATCCTATCGACCATTCGACCGGCCAACACAAGCCCAATCGCATAGGCAGCCTGAAACGCGCCGACGATGTATCCATATTGTGCTTCCGTCCAACCGATGGAGTGCTGAAGGCTAGGTGCCAGAAGAGCGAGTACCTGACGATCCACATAGTTGATGGAAGTCGCAAAGAAAAGCATGGCGCAAATGGACCAACGCACGCTGGTTCGGGGCGAACCTGCAGGGCTTAGAAAAGAGGCGAGACTTTCCGCAGTATCAGGCGACAAGTCTGATCCTTTCGAGTGGCCGGAGGAGAAACTACTAATTTTTTCACCACCCTCTGTACCAGTCTTCGAACCTGGATGAATGGGAGGCGGCTTCTATCGTACAAATATCCCCAGTAGTAATGCGCGCTTCCGCTGTTACAGCCTGTATGCCTTGCGCGCAAGTCCGTAAGCCAACTCACAAGCGACCTCGAACGCTTCATCCTCATCGACTCGATGCTCCACGACCAGGCGTGCCAGAAAGGAGCAATCAACGCGACGCGCCACATCGTGTCTCGCGGGAATCGAATCAAGCGCCCGGGTGTCGTCATTGAACCCCACGGTATTGTAAAAGCCAGCCGTCTCGGTTGTGTATTCTCGAAAGCGCATCAGGCCTTCGGGACTGTCAAGGAACCACCATGCTGGACCAAGCCGCAGGCAAGGATAATGTCCCGCAAGCGGTGCGAGTTCACGGCTATAAGTCGATTCATCCAGAGTGAACACAATGAGTGTGAGGCCAGCCTCGTTACCGAAGCGGTTCAGCAAAGGTCTCAGTGCTTGCACATAGTTGGTGGGAATGGGAATGTCCGCGCCGGCATCGCGCCCGAAGCGTTGGAATACCTTCGGATTGTGGTTGCGGAAACTGCCGGGGTGAATTTGCATGACCAACCCGTCATCGAGGCTCATGGCGGCCATCTCGGTGAGCATTTGCGCGCGGAACAATTCACGCTCGTCCGCGTCGCCAGTGCCCGAAGCTATTTTTCGAAATAGCCGAGCGGCTGAATCAGCGTTCAAATCGGCAGTTGCCGCCGTGGGGTGGCCGTGGTCGGTGGCCGTGCAACCGAGTGTCTTGAACTCCAGCCTTCGCTGCCGCAAAGCAAAGAGATAACCTTCCCAACTGGCAGTGTCTGCGCGCATCATCTGCCCGAACGATACAAGATTCTCTGCAAAGTTCGGAAAATCGGGATCGACCACCGGATCAGGGCGAAAAGTCGGAATGATCCGTCCTCTGAGGCCCGATGTGCGGATGGCTTTATGATGAGAAAGCGAATCGAGCGGTGAATCCGTGGTCGCCAATACTTCAATTCGAAATCGTTCGAAGAGCGCTCGAGGTCGGCATTCCGGTGCCTTCAATTTTTCTACTATGGCGTCATAATATGCGTCGGCATTTTCAGGGGTAAGACGCGCATCCAAACCAAAGAGCTCCTGGAAAGTGAAATCCAGCCAAAGTCTGGTCGGTGTTCCGCGGAAAAGATAGTAATGCTGCGCGAAAATGCGCCAGGTGCGCCTGGGATCCTCAAGAGACCTTGATCCAACCCCAAGTTCCTCAAGCGAGACACCCTGGCTGTAAAGCATGCGATAGATGTAGTGGTCAGGGACGACGAACAACGTCGCCGGATCCGAAAAGGGTTTGTCTTCGGCGAACCAACCGGGATCGGCATGGCCGTGCGGGCTGATGATCGGCAACTCACGTACGCCGCTATAAAGCCGCCTGGCGACCGAGCGTGTGTTTGGGTCAGATGGGAAAAGTCTATTTTCGCCTAGTATCGTCACGGAGCCTCTTTGTAGATGCGCTGCTAGCTAGGCAAGTTTTCGAATCTTTCGGTCGATCGGAGTTGAATGCCATTCCGTCCATCGATTGCGATTGGCCATCCAAACTGTTGCGCACCTCCGCAGATTAATCGTCGATGGAGGTGATCGCCTCTCCGTCGAGAGGCGTTACGCATAACTCCTCGTCTCGCGGAACTGGAAAGAGGCAAAATCATTCGCTTCTATCCAAACACTACTCGAGAGAAATTGTCCAGAGTTGAGCTTGCGAGTTTGCGGCTCGCAGAAATCAGTTTGTGAATTTCAAATTCTTCCCAATACGGCCTCCTGCGGCCCAGCTACGTACCGCTTAACGTTCATTAAGAGGAGCCATTCAGCGCGCTCCATGCAGCTAGAGAGTCCATGTAGTCTCTCCAATGAACGATTTTTCTGTTCTCAATCGTGATGACCGAAATGAATCTGTTGTCGTAGGGCGCACCGACCGAGAGAATTTTCCCGTGCACTTCGTATTCGAGGATCACGACACGACTATCCTGAGAACGATGCACAACAAGCGCGTCGCCGGAGTGAAGCTTGATGGTCTTGCCGTATCCCGAGAAGCTAGCAATCAGATTGGCTCGTCCTCGAATCGTCATCGGCCAACCCGGGAAACGATATCGGAACTCGAAGAATGCGTCTTCGGCAATCGTGTCGAAATAATGGTCGCCATCAACGAGTCCGCGTAAGCCTTCCATGACGACTTCGAAGAAAGGGTTGAGAGCTTCAAAAATCTCGTATTCGCCTTTCGGCACCACCCATCTCCTTTCGGTTCACGGACCATCGCCAAGAAATGCCTCACGCGCGTACAGGAGTGAGACTCAGCGCGCTCCGGACGATAGGCGCCACTTGAGTGCCGAGGATTTCTATGGCGTG
>Ga0075017_100000361_pt1 | contig 24785 bp, 23 predicted proteins | sample AleBraG_ABR_2012_FD_71475 | JGI IMG/M metagenome (GOLD analysis project Ga0075017, IMG submission 71475) | Freshwater sediment microbial communities in response to fracking from Pennsylvania, USA - Alex Branch Run_MetaG_ABR_2012 | ecosystem: Environmental > Aquatic > Freshwater > Creek >... | reverse complement strand
TACACCGGCTTCCGCTCGATGGGCACCGCGGACGAGATCGCGTCGCTGTTCGCGCTCGTCGCGTCCGACGAGGGCAAGAGCTTCCACGGCGCCGTGCTCAGCTGCGACAACGGCATCACCGCGGGCTAGGCCGTCTCCCACCACGTTGCGTCGCAGGAAGTCGGATTCGACCTGTGAACGACGCAACGTCGCGGGGAAGGGTGGGTCAGTAGCCCGCGGCGAGGTCGACGACGCCTTCGAGGGGCTGACCCCTGCGGTAGCGCGGCACGTTGGTGGTGAAGCCCTCCACGATGCGCTGCATCGTGATGGGCGCGCTCCATGACACGTGGGCGCTCACGTCGACCTGCGGGTGGTCGTAGAGCCAGTGGCCCGCCGGCAGCGGCTCGGGGTCCACGACGTCGAGTGACGCACGCGCGACCCGGCCGTCGTCGAGCGCGACGCGCAGCGCGTCCTGGTCGACGAGCGAACCGCGCGCCACGTTCACGAGGTGCAGGCCCGGCTTCACGTGGGCGAACGCATCGGCATCGAGGATGTGGCGCGTCGCAGGGGTGGCCGCGGCCGCGACCACCAGATGGTCGCTCTGCGCGAGCACCTCGGGCAACGAGGTGACGATCTCGATGCGCGGGTCGGGCGACGGGAGGTCGCGCCGGCGGTAGCCGAGGATGCGGGTGTCGAACCCGGTGAGGCGCCGGGCCACCCAGGTGGAGATCGCGCCCACGCCGAGGAGGCCGACGGTCGCGCCGTCGAGCGAGGCGAGCTGTGCGAAGTTCCACGTGGCCGGCGGTTGCGGCGGCTCGGTGAGCCACGTGCCGGGGAGGCGCTTCGCGTGGGCGAGCATCATCGCCAGACACCACTCGGAGATCCCCTCCGCGCTCGCCCCGCGCGAGCAGGTGACGGTGACGCCCTCGGGCACGAGGTCGAGCGCGGTGTTGTCGACCCCTGTGCTCAGCAGGTGCACCCAGCGGGTCGCGGGACCGAGCAGCGACGCCGATCGCTCGCGCTGCGACTCGCGCAGGAAGGTGACGAGGACCTCGGGCCCGCCGTCCCCGGGATTGGCGGGATGGTCACCCGACGCGAGGAAATCGTCGGCCGAGACGAGGGTCTCGCCGGGTGGGAGGAAGCGCTCGACGAACGGGCGGAACTGGTCGCCGACGTCGACGACGATCGCGCTCACTGGCCGAGCTGGCCGAGCTTGTCGACCAGGACGCCGGGCGCGTGCACCGGCGAGAGGTTGTCCTGCAGGTAGCCGGGCGCCTCGGTGGTGTCGATGAACCAACCCGTGGGGCACATGGTGAGAATCTCGACGAACGAGAACCCCTTGCGGGCGACCTGGGTCTCGAACGCGCGCTGGATCATCTTCTTCGTGCGGGCCACGTTGCCGGCGTTGTTCACCGCGCACCGCGCCACGAACGCCGCGCCCTCGAGTTGCGCGATCAGGTTGGAGATGAGGATCGGGTAGCCGTCGCGCTCGGCCTGGCGGCCGTCGAGCGTGTTCTTGGTGCGCTGGCCGAGCACGGTGGTGGCGGTGACGTGCCCGCCCGTCTCACCGAACACCCCGTTGTTGAGCAGGATGCAGGTGACGTTCTCGCCGCGCGCCGCGGTGTGCAGCACCTCCTGCAGGCCCTCGTTCACCATGTCGCCGTCGCCCTGGACGGTGAACACGAACGTGTCGGGCTTGGCCCGCTTCACGCCCGTCGCCAGCGAGGGGGCCCGCCCGTGCAGGGCCTGCAGCACCTCGACGTCGAGGTTGTTGGAGTACGCGGTGTAGCACCCGATGCCGAACACCACGATGGTCCTGGTGACCAGGTCGAGCTCCTCCACGACCTCCATCGCCGAGCGCATCGCGATCGGCTCACCGCACCCCGGGCACAGGTGGTGCTCGCCGAAGTCGATGAGCGTGGGCGTGAAGTCGTCGACCAACTTCGCGGGGATGGTCGGCGCGGTGCTCGTCGGGATGGTCGGGTGACCCTCGACCTCGAAGAGCTGCGTCATGGGGTTGCCACCTTCTCGCCGCCGACACGCCCGAGCACGCCGCGGATCCGGTCCATCATCTTGTTCACGTCGAGGTCCGGCGCGATGCCGAAGCCCGACTCGTCGTAGCTGGGTCCGCCGATGAACTCGGTGGGAACGCTGCCGAGCAACGCCAGCCGAACGTCGTCGTACATCTGGCCGGTGTTCACCTCGTACACCGCCACGCACTTCGCACCGGTCGCGGCCTGGCGCACCGCGTCGTCGGGGAACGGCAGCAGCGTGACCGGACGCACGTACCCGACCTTCTCGCCTTCGGCGCGCAGCCTCTCGACCGCGGCGCGCACGTAGCGACCGGGGGTTCCGTAGGCCACGACCACGACCTCGGCGTCGCCGGTGTGCCCCACCTCGGCGCGCGGCTCGATCGCCGCGAGCATCTCGGCGATCCGCTGCGCGTGGTCGACGTACACCTGCCCGAGGTCGTACCCGGCCATGTCGCGGCGCTTCGTCTGGCTCAGCGACGACAGCAGCTTCGCCCTGCCGGTGCCGCCGCTCGTTCCGTCGAGTGCCCAGTCGACGGCCGGGAGCGGCCCGAAGTCGAGCGGTTCGACGGTGACCGACTGCATCGTGTGCGCGAGGTAGTAGTCGCCCATCACCAGCACCGGGTTGCGCCACAGGAACGCGAGGTGGAACGCGAGCTGCACCAGCTCGGCGGCCTCGTTGGCGTCGGCCGGCGCGAGCACGACGTGGCGGTAGTCGCCGTGGCCGCCACCGCGCGTCGCCTGGAAGTAGTCGCCCTGGGCGCGAGCCATGTTGAGCAGGACCAACGGCACCCGTCCGTAGGACAGCTCGGCGAACGACTCCTGCATGAGTGCGAGGCCCTGGCCGGTGGAACCGGTGGCGGCGCGCGTGCCCGTGGCCGCGGCGCCCCACGCCATTCCCACCGCCTCGAGCTCGCTCTCCGCGTTGATGCACACGCCGCCCACCGGCGGTAGCCGCTTCGCCATGTGCTCGAGCACCTCGGTGAACGGCGTCATCGGGTACCCGGCGAAGAAGCGACACCCGGCCGCCACCATCGCCGCGGCGATCGCCTCCGAGCCTTCCATCAATTCTGCGGCCATCAATTCTGCGGTCATCGATTCTGCGGCCATCAGGCCTCGCCTCCCTCGGCCACGGCGATCTCGATCGGCTCGTCGTAGCGGTACACCTGGAACACGAAGTCGGGGCAGATCTGCGAACACGCCTTGCACGCGGTGCAGCCCGCGAGCAGCAGCGGGTAGCGGTAGCCGCGCGAGTTCACCAGGTGCTGGGTCATCACCAACACGTTCGGCTTGCACGCGTCGATGCAGAGGTCGCAGCCCTTGCACGCGTCGACGTCGATGACCACGGTGCCACGGGTGAGCACGGATCCACTCACGCCGGCACCTCCTGCGTCCACGCGTCCGCCAGTCGACCACCCGAGTACTCCTCGGCACGGTCCCACCCGGCGCGCAGCGCGGCCTGGTTGAGCTCGATGTGCTTCACCCGGTAGGGCGGCAACGCCTCCGCCACCGCGGCAACCAGCGCGTCGATGCCGACGAGGCCGGTGGACCGCGCGTACAGACCGGTGATGATCATGCAGCCGACGAGCACGTTGCCCAAGTCGACGGCGAGATCCATCGCCGGCACGTCGACGACCGTCCACGCGTCGCGGTCGAGGGCGTGCTCGCCCGCGTCCTCGTACACCGACGAGTTCACGAACACGAGGCTGCCGGATCGCAACTTCGCGCGCGTGGGCGCGGAGTAGTCGTGGTGCATGAGCACCGCCGACCAGGCGTCGCCCACGGTGGGCGGCGCGGCGATGGGCCCGTCGGCGATCACGAGGTTGGTCTCGGTGTTGCCACCGCGCATCATTCCGCCGTAGCTCCCGAACAGCTGCACCTGGCGGCCCTCGGCGATCGCCGCCCGCGCCACCACCGTGGTCGCGAGCTGCACCCCCTGGCCGCCGATGCCCGACATCAGCAGTTCCCGTTCCATCCGCGAGATTCTAGGAACCGCTGTTCTCAGTGTCAAAAACCATGTTTTTCCCCGAACTTGCGCCGCTCGACCCGGTATACCCGGGAGCAACGACGCAAGTTCGGTGGGGTCAGGGGGTGAGCTGTTCGACGAGGAGGCGGCGCTGGACCTGCCGGGTCGCGGCGGTCCGGGGGATCTCGTCGACCACGGCCACCCGGCGAGGGTGCTTGAACCGGGCCAGCCGATCGCCCACGTGGGCGCGGAGGTCGTCGACGGTCGGGGCGTCGGCCCCGGGCGCGAGCACCACGACGGCGCACACGATCTCGCCCCACGTGTCGTCGGGCAGTCCCACGACGGCGACGTCGGCAAGCGCCGGGTGGCCCACCAGCAAGGCTTCCACCTCGGGCGGGGTGACGGACTCACCACCGGTCCGGATCACGTCGCGGGCCCGGCCGACCACCGACACGTAGCCCTCGTCGTCGACGTCGACCAGGTCGCCCGAGCGGTACCAGCCGTCGACGAACGCGTCGGCGGTGGCTTCGGCGTTCTCGAAGTAGCCGTCGCACAGCATCGGCCCGCGGCAGAGGAGCTCACCCGCGTCCGACAGCCGGATCTCCGCCAGCGGACCGGGCACGCCCACGCTGCCGGGCTTGCGCTCCACGTCGAGCGGATCGAGCGTGGTGACGGTGCCCGCCTCGGTGGAGCCGTAGAAGATGCGGACCTGCCCGCTCGGGATCGCCGCGGAGATCGCGCGCAGCAACTCGATCGGCGTGGCCGACGTGGCCGACTCGGTGAGTCGCAACGAGCTCAGATCGCGCCCCTGCCCCTCGGGCGACGCCAGGTGGTCCAGGATGCGCCGCCAGATGCCCGGGATGCAGTGCAGTCGGTAGGCCCGGTGGCGCTCGATCGCCGCGCAGATCTCGACGGGGTCGGGCGACGTGAACACCACCAACTCCCGTGCGTGCCAGGCCTGGAGGCCGAGGGTCCAGCCCGCCATGTGGAACAGCGGGAACGGGCACACCGTTGGTCCCCGCGTCACTCCGAGTGCGCCGGGGTACGAGCGCAGCATGTTGGCCCGGTGCGACAACACGACGCCCTTCGGCCGGCCGGTGCTACCGCTCGTGAAGAACAGCACGTGCGGGTCGGACTCGCGCAGCGCGGGTTCGGTGACCGACGAGTCGTCGTCGCCGTCGCCCAGCCCGGCGGTGACCACTGCGCCGATGCCGGCCGCGGCCGCGATACGGGCGCCGTCGGCGGCGCGCGCGGCATCGGTCGCGAGCAGCGCCGGGCGCGCGGTGACGAGCATGTCGGCGGCCTCGTCGGCGTTGAGCATCGCCCCGATCGGGGCGAACACCGCGCCAAGCTTCGCGACCGCCACGAACAGCGGCAACGTGTCGAGGCTGGTCGTGCTCCACACCACCACGCGGTCGCCGTGACCGATCCCCTGGCGCCGCAGGGCGTGCGCAACCTGGTTCGCGCGCCGGTCGAGCTGTCCGTAGGTGACCAGGTCGTCGCCGACCATCGCCGCCGGGCGCCTGGGCGCCGCGCGCGCCGAGTTGGCGAACATCTCCCCGACGAGCAGCTGCGGCAGCACCGACGCCTGACTCACGAGGGGATACCGTATTCCATTCCGGGAACGACGTTTTGCCGATGACCACCAGCAGCCCACCGCCCACGGATCCCCCCTCGCTCGTCGAGCGCGCCGTGCGCCGCGGCTTCTCCGACCGCTACGCCGCGGCCGAGGAGGACGTCGCCCGCATCATCGACGCGACGTACCGGGTGATGGAGCGCACCGGCACCATCGACCCGAAGGTGCGCGACATCCTCGTCGAGGCCGGCTTCTCCAGCCCCACCTTCTACCGGCACTTCGCGTCGAAGGACGAGCTGCTCCTCGTGATCCTCGACGACGGGCGCCGCCAACTCACCGACTACCTCACCCACCGGATGGCGAAGGCCACCGACGGGCGTGGCCAGGTGCGGGCGTGGATCGACGGCGTGATGGCCCAGGCCACCAACGCGGCAGCCGCGGCGCGCACCCGCCCGTTCGTCGCCAACACGGGGCGCATCGCCGAGCAGTTCCCCGAAGAGCACGCGGCATCGCTGCGCGGCCCGCTCGACCTCCTCGCGGCGGCGATCACCGACGGTGCCGGCGACGGGTCGCTCGCGCCCGCCGACGCCGAGCACGACACGCAGGCGGTGAACGACCTCGTCTTCGCGACGATGGAACGCCACGTGCTCGCGCGCACGCGCCCCTCCCCCACCGAGCTGCGCGCGCTCGTCGCGTTCTGCGAGCGAGCGATGGGCGTCTCCTAGGTCGCGGGCGGCGCAGTTCGGGACGAACCAGCCGTCAGACCGGGGGCGTCGTCTCCAACACACCGGCGGCGAGCAGGCGGTCGACGTCCGCGTCGTCGAGTCCGAGCAGCTCCTTCGCGATCTCGCGGGTGTGCTCCCCCACCATCGGCGCGGGCCGGATGTCGGGACCGACGACGAGATCGCCGACGAACGCGGCGCCCTCGAGGTCGATGCGCCCGATCCCGGGCTGGTCGATGTTCACGGCGAAGCCCCGCGCGACGTACTGCGGGTCGGTGGTCATCGCCTGGCCGTTGATCAGCGGCACCGCGGGCACGCCGTGCTCCTGGCATGCGGCGGCGATCTGCGCGGGCGCGAGGCCGGCCGTCCACCTGCCGATCGCGGCGTCGAGCTCGGCCGCACGGGCCCGACGGGCCTCGACTCCGGCGAGGGCCGCGTCGGCCGCCCACGCGGGCGCGCCCAGGGCCGCGACCAGCCCCTGCCAGTCGTCGTCGTCGCGGCAGGTGATCGCCACCCACTGCTCCTCCCCGGCGCACCGGTACATGCCCCAGGGTGCGCCCTGCTCGCTGGCGTTGCCGAGCGGCACCACCGAGCCGGCTTCCACGCTCTCGGCCGCGAGCAGGTCGGCGAGGGTGTTGACCACCGCCTCCACCTGCGCGACCTCCACGTGCGCGCCCTGCACCACACCCCGCTCGCGGCCCACGAGGGTCGCCAACGTGCCGACGGCGCAGAGACACCCGGCGACGTGGTCGGGGAAGATCGACACGGAGCCCGCAGGATCGTCGCGGTCCGCGTAGTTCCACAGGTGCAGCAGGCCACCGGGCGGTTGGGTGCTGGGGCCGTAGCCACGCCACCACGACCACGCGCCGTGCGAGCCCATGAGCTGGCTGGAAGCCATCGCGATCCGCGGGTTCACGGCGGAGAGGTCGTCGTAGCCGATGCCGAGCTTGTCCATCGTGCCCGTGGAGTTGTTCTCGATGACCACGTCGGACTGCTGCACCAGCTCGAACAGCAGCTCGCGCCCCTCGGGCGTCTTCGCGTTGGTGCCGAGCGCGCGCTTCGACCGGCTCGACGAGCAGAACGACGGGTTCATCTCACTGCCGAGCACGATGCGGATGAAGTCGGGGTAGGTGCGCGACTCGATCTTGATGACGTCGGCGCCGTACTCCGCGTAGCGACGACCGGCCTCGACGCCCACACCGCCGTGCCCGAAGTCCATGACCCGCAGCCCCGCGAGCGGCGGCGCCGCTTCCGGACGCGTCGCGGGCGCGACCCGGCGCTCGCCGAGCGCGGCGAACACGGCGTCGGTGTGCTCGCCGACCGCGGGCGGCGGCGTCTGCGGTCCGGCGCGGCGGCCGTCCAGCTCGAAGAAACCGCTCGCGACCTTCGCGACCACCCCGTCGGCCAGCGCGAGCTCGCGGAAGGTGGCGCGTGACGTGAGGTGCTCGTTCACGAGGATGTCGGCGGGCTTCGACGCGGGCGTGCACACGATGCCGCGCTGCTGCGCCTCCAGGGACACCTCGTCCATGGTCATGGTGGCGAACAGCTCCTCGTAGAGCGGGTTGAGGACCGTCGTCGCGATCTCGAACCGGCCCACGAAGCTGTCGAACATCGGGTCCTGCAGGTACTCGGGCTCGCCGAGCCAGGCGCGCATCGCCTGCCACTGCCGAGGGCTGAGCACCACCAGGCGCACGTAGCCGTCCCGGCAACGGAACGTGGGGTACACGGGGCCGCTGCCGTTGCGGGTCTCCGCCGCCCCCATGCCCTGGTACACGCGCGCCATCACGTTGGGCATGGCCCAGTCGGAGCAGGTCGCGATCGCATGGGTGAGCGAGATGTCGAGCAGCTGCCCGGCGCCGCCGGTCTGCTCGCGCTGGAACAGCGCCGCGAGCACCGCGAAGGCGCCGACGATGGAGCCGGCGTCGTCGACCACTCCGCCCGGGGTGAACAGCGGCTCACGGTCAGGCACCCCGGCCTTGAACGCGTAGCCGCCGGCTGCCGAGAGCACCGCGCTGGTGGCGGCCCACGACGCGTACGGGCCGGTGAGGCCGAACGGCGACACTGCCGCGACCACGAGATGGGGGTGGGCGTCGGCGAGCTCACGCGCGTCGAGCGGACCCAACGACGCGCCGGGCGTGACCAGCACGTCGGCGTGGGCGAGGAGCTCGTGCAGGCGCGCGACGTCTGCATCGCCGGCGAGGTCGAGCGCCACTCCCAGCTTCCCGGCGTTGCGCACTGCGAACGCGAGCGACACCCCGCGCCGCACGGGCGCGACCGTCCGCCCCGGTGAGCCCTCGGGCGGCTCGAGCTTGACGACTTCCGCACCGAGGTCACCGAGCAGGCGGGACGTGAGCTGACCGAGCTCGCGCGTCGCGTCCACGACGCGCAGTCCCGCGAGGGGGAAACTGGTTTCCGTCATGGCCGCATGTTGGCACGCGGGATGCCGGCGCGCTGCACGCCGGTGTGGCCGGCTACTTGACGAGCTTCAGGATCGGCGTCGGGTGCTCGGGCGCGGGAGTGCCCTTGACGACCGGCTCGATCCAGCTCACGACGGTGCCGTCGCTGTAGGTCTGCAGCGCCTTGAACACCACGGCCGACGTGTTCGAGGGCAGGGTGCCGACGATGATGTTGAACGCGCCGAACTGGTCCTGGCCGATTCCCGCCGACGGGTCGTTCGCGGTCCACACGACCTGGCTCACGGCCTCGGTGATCGTGCCGTCGTCGGTCGTGACCGGCTTGGCGAGCTTGGTGCTGGTCACCGTCGCCGTCCAGCCCGACATGGTCTGGGCCTTCACGCCGAGCAACGGCGTGTTGGTCGGCAGGTCGAGCTCCAGCTTGGTGACGGTCGCGCCATCGCTCGACTCGTTCGGGGCCGCGAACGTGAGCAACACGTCGGAGTCGCCCTTCTTCGCCGTTCCGGGGTGCACCGTCACGTGCGCGCCGGCCGCGGCGGCGAACACCACCGAGGCGGCGACGGTGACCGTCACCAGTCCTGCGAAGATCCTGCTCCTGCCCATGTGTCGCTCCCTGACTCGTCGGGTCGTCCTCGGGACAGTCGACTCGCGGGGCGAGGAAGTTCCCGGTCAGGCCCGAATTGCCAGGATCCGACCGGAGGGGGCGACGGCGAAGGTCTCGCGGATCGCGACTGCGGGTGAGCGCACCGCGAGCTCGATGCCGTGCTCGTCGCAGAATCGCCAGGCCTCGACCAGCACGGCCAGGCACGCGCCATCGACCACCACCACGTTGCGCATGTCGACCGAGATCGACGCGGGATGCTCCTTCGCGACGGTGAGGAGCTGGTTGCGGAGCTGCCCGGCGACGATCCGGTCGACGCCCCCGAGAACCTCGATCCCGATCGCGGTGCGGCCGTCGGCCCCGGCGTCGTCGAACCGCGTGACCGCGAACGAGTACGCCGCCCCGGAACCGATCGCGCCCGTGTCGATGTGGTGCACGGAGGACATGCGCCCCGCCCCCTTGCTTCTTCTGGCCCCTGCTCTTCTGGCCCCTGCTCTTCCGGCCTCGCCCGGCCGGCGCCGGGAGACTGCCCGACGCGTGCCTGTTCGTCGGCCCGGACCCGTCGGGACTTGACGAGTTCGTGACGACGCAGGGCGCCGCGGCCCCTTCGTGTGACCGATGTCGCAACGGGATGGCGCGGCGCTACCGTGACCGGTCGTGACGCACCGCCGCGTGGACCTGTCGCCCGATCAGTACGACGAGCGCTGGGCGGCGCTCGCCGCCACCGGCGCGGAGATCCACGGCGAGGTCGACCTCGTCGAGGCACTGCTGCAGGAGCACGGCCTGACTGGCGCGGTGCTCGACGCCGGCTGCGGCACCGGCCGCGTCGCCGTGGAGCTCGCGGCGCGCGGCCACGCCGTCACCGGGGTCGACCTCGACCCTGCGCTGCTCGACGCCGCGCGCGTGAAGGACCCGAGGCCGCGGTGGGTCACCGCCGACCTCGCGACCCTCGGGCCCGAGGTCGCGCCGGGCCCGTTCGCCGCGGCGGTCGCCGCCGGGAACGTGATGATCTTCGTGGCACGCGGCACCGAGCGCGCCGTCGTCGCCAACCTCGCGGCGCGCCTCGAGCCCGGTGGTCTGCTCATCGCGGGCTTCCAGGTGCGCCGCGGTCGCCTCGGCATCGACGAGTACGACGAGCACTGTGCCGCGGCCGGCCTCGAGCCCATGGCGCACTTCGCCACCTGGGCGCGCGACCCGCTCGATGCGTCAGCCGACTACGTGGTCGCGGTGCATCGCCGGGGGTGACTCAGGACGCGAGCCCCGCTTCGAAGCGGTACCCCATGCCGGGCTCGGTGAAGAAGTACTTCGGGCGGCCGGGCTCCGGCTCGAGCTTCCGGCGCACGTTCGCCATGTGCACGCGGAGATACGCCGTCTCGTCGTGGTACTCCGGGCCCCAGACCTCCTGGAGCAGCTGCTGCTGGGACACGAGCTTGCCCGGGTTGCGCACCAGCACCTCCACGAGATGCCACTCGGTCGGCGTGAGCCGGACCTCCTCGCTCTCACGACGCACCCGCTTCGCGGCGAGATCGATCGTGAAGTCGGCGGTCTCGATGACGGGCTCCTCGCCTGCGGGCGTGGCGCGCCGGAGCGCGGCGCGCAGCCGGGCGAGCAGCTCGTCCATCCCGAACGGCTTGGTGACGTAGTCGTCGGCACCGGCGTCGAGCGCCGCCACCTTGTCGGCCTCCGCGTCGCGCACCGACAGGACCACGATCGGCACCTGGGTCCACCCGCGCAGGCCGCGGATCACGTCGACACCACCGATGCCGGGGAGGCCGAGGTCGAGCACGACGACGTCGGGGTGGTGGCGGGCCGCGAGGTCGAGCGCTTGCTCACCGTCGGGCGCGAGATCGACCTCGTAGCCGCGGGCGCGCAGGTTGATCGACAGCGCCCGGAGGATCTGCGGCTCGTCGTCGACGACGAGGACGCGGATCACGCCGCCCCGACCGCGTCGGAGCCCGACGTGCTCACCGGGAGGCTGATCACCATCGTGGTGCCCCCACCGGGCGTGTCGTCGACGTCGATGCGGCCTTCCATCGCCTCCACGAAGCCGCGGGCGACCGCGAGGCCGAGCCCCACCCCCGTGTCGGTGGAGCGGTCGCCGAGCCGCTGGAACGGCCGGAACACGTCGTCGCGTTGCTCGCTCGGGATGCCCGGGCCGCGGTCGACGACACTGAGCTCGACCGTCGCCTGGGTCGCACATGCCTCGATGCGCACGCGGGCGTCGGGGGGCGACCAGGCCAGCGCGTTCTCGGCGATGTTGGCGATCGCCCGTTCGAGCAGCGCCGCGTCGGCGCGCACGCGGGGCAACGTCTCGGGCACGTCGACCGCGAGCCGATCGCCGTCGAGCCCGACGAGCGCCACCGGTACCACTTCGTCGAGCCCGACGTCGCGCATCACGAGTTGCAACGCCCCCGTCTGCAACCGGCTCATGTCGAGGAGATTGCCGATGAGGTGGTTGAGGCGGTCGGCGCCCTCGTCGATCGTCTCGAGCAGCTCACGCGTCGCCGTGGGCGAGAAGTCGACGTCGCGTTGCAGGAGGCTGCTCACCGACGCTTTGATCGACGACAACGGTGTGCGCAGGTCGTGCGACACCGCGGCGAGGAGCGCGGTCCGCAACTCGTTGGCCTCCTCGAGCCCGGCTGCGCGCTCCGAAGCGGCCCGCAGCTCACGGCGCTCCAGTGCGGTCGCGACCTGGCCGACGAACGCCCGCAGGATCTCGGGATCCGCCTGCGTCACTGCCGCGCCGTCGAGCACGAGCACCGCGTCGCCGTGCAGCCCCACTGACAGCTCGCCCTCCTCGGGACGCGTCGGTACCGGCTCGCCGGCCGACGCGAGCACGGTCCACGCGATGGGTCCGCCGCTCAGCACCGCGGCGGAGTCCGCCTCGAACGCCGCGCGCACCTGGGCGACGAGCTGTGGGAGGGGCTCCTCGGCCGCGGCCAGGGTGCCGCTCAACGCCGCGAGGGTCTCCGCCTCCGCGCGCGACTGCGCCGCCTCGACGGTTCGGCGCGACGCGGTCGCCAGGAGGTAGCTCACGACGCCGCCCACCAGCATGAAGATCGCCAGCGCGAGCAGGTTCTCGCCGTCGGCCACGGTGAGCTCGTGCACCGGCGGCGTGAAGAAGTAGTTGGCGAGCAGGAAACCCGATATTGCGCACACGAGCGCGGGCCACATGCCCCCCAGTGCGGCGACGACCACGACCACGAGGAGGAAGATGAGCAGGTCGCTCGGCAGCGTGAGCGTGCCGTGCAGCTGCGCCAGCACCAGCGACGTCAGCAGTGGGGCGACGATCGCGAGCACCCACGCGAGGATCCGGCGACGCGACGAGATCGCCGCCGGACGGCGGGCGCGGCGCGCGTCGACGCGCTCGTCGCCCACGTCGTCGCCCGGCTCCGACGAGATGACGTGCACGTCGATCGGACCCGACGCCCGGATCACGTCGTTGATGACCGACCCGCGCAGGAACGTGGACCACCGGCTCTGGCGACTCGCGCCGAGCACGATCTGGGTGGCGTTCTCGGCTCGGGCGAACTCCACGAGCGCCGTGGCGATGTCGGCGCCCGCAAGCTCGTGGTAGGTGCCACCGAGCTCGGCGAGCATGCGGCGTTGTGAGGCGAGCGTCTCGCCCGACGGCCCGCGCAGACCGTCGGCCGGCCGCACGTGCACACCCACGAGCTGGCCCCGCGTGCGCGCGGCCATCCGGGCCGCCCGTCGCACGACGTCGTGGCCCCCGGGTGCGCCGGTGATCGCGACGATGACCCGCTCGCGCGTCTCCCACTTGCCCGAGATGCCGTGCTTCTCTCGGTAGTCCTCGAGCGCCTCGTCGACCCGGTCCGCGACCCACATGAGCGCCAGCTCGCGCAGCGCACCGAGGTTCCCCTCGCGAAAGAAGTTGGCGAGCGACGCGTCGACGCGCTCGGCCGGGTAGATGTTGCCGTGGGCCATGCGCCGCCGCAGCGCCTGCGGCGTCATGTCGATGATCTCGATCTGATCGGCGGCCCGCACCACCGCGTCCGGGATCGTCTCCTGCTGTTTGATCCCGGTGACCTCCTCCACCACGTCGTTCATCGACTCGAGGTGCTGGATGTTCACCGTGGAGATCACGTCGATCCCCGCCTCGAGGATCTCGAAGACGTCCTGCCAGCGCTTCTCGTTGCGCGAACCCGGCACGTTGGTGTGGGCGAGCTCGTCGACGAGCACGACGGTCGGCGCACGCTCGATGATGGCGTCGACGTCCATCTCCTCGAAGACGGTGCCGCGGTACTCGATCTTCCGTCGCGGCACGATCTCGAGGTCACGCACCTGCGCCTGCGTGTTCACCCGGCCGTGGGTCTCGACCAGGCCGACGACGCAGTCGGTGCCGCGGCTGGCGCGCCGCCAGCCCTCGTTGAGCATGGCGTAGGTCTTGCCCACGCCCGGGGACGCCCCGAGATAGATGCGGAGGTTGCCCCGGGCCATGGGCGGAAACCTAGTGCTACGACAACCGGTCGAGCGCGAGGTTGAGCTCGAGCACGTTCACGTACTTCTCGCCGAGGATGCCGAGCTGCGCGTCGTGGGTGTTGTCGTCGATCGCCTTCGTCACCTGGGCCTTCGTCAGCCCACGGGCGTCGGCGACCCGCGCCGCCTGGAGCTTGGCGTTGGCGACGGAGATCCCCGGGTCGAGCCCGGAGCCCGACGACGTGACCGCGTCGATCGGCACCGAGAACCCGGCGGGGAGCCCGTTCTCCTTGCGGTACGCGACCGCGGCCTTCTTGACGGCGTCGAGCAACGCCGGATTCGTCGGCCCGAGGTTCGCCGCCGCACTCGCCTGGGCGTCGTAGCCGTCACCGGCGGCGGAGGGCCGCGGGTGGAAGTACTTCGCCTTGGTGAACGTCTGACCGAGGAGCGAAGAGCCCACGACCTTGCCGTTCACCTTCACGAGCGAGCCGTCGGCCTTGTCGGACCAGAGCCCCTGCGCGATGCCGGTGACGACGAGCGGGTAGGCCAACCCGAGCAGCACCGTGAACACGAGCACGATGCGGAGGGCCGGAAGCAGTTGTCGTCTCATCACTTCACTCCCAGTGCCGTGATCACCATGTCGATGAGCTTGATCCCGATGAACGGGGCGATCAGCCCGCCCACGCCGTAGATCATGAGGTTGCGGCGCAGGATCGCGGCCGCCCCCGCGGGTCGGTACTTCACCCCGCGCAGTGCGAGCGGGATGAGCATCACGATGATCAGGGCGTTGAAGATGACCGCCGACAGGATCGCCGAGTTCGGTGACCCGAGATCCATGATGTTGAGGTCACCCAGAGCCGTGAGCCCGGCGAACCCGGCGAACATCGCGGGGATGATGGCGAAGTACTTCGCCACGTCGTTGGCGATCGAGAAGGTCGTGAGCGACCCCCGGGTGATCAGCAACTGCTTGCCGATGGCGACGATGTCGATGAGCTTCGTGGGGTCGGAGTCGAGGTCGACCATGTTGCCGGCCTCTTTCGCCGCCTGCGTCCCCGTGTTCATCGCCACGCCCACGTCGGCCACGGCCAGTGCCGGCGCGTCGTTGGTGCCGTCGCCGGTCATGGCCACGAGGTGACCGCCGGTCTGCTCCTTCTTGATCAACGCCATCTTGTCTTCCGGGGTGGCCTCGGCGAGGAAGTCGTCGACGCCGGCCTCGTTGGCGATGAACGCCGCGGTGCGGGGGTTGTCGCCGGTGATCATCACCGTGCGGATGCCCATCGCCCGGAGCTCGTCGAACCGCTCCTTCATCCCGGGCTTGACGATGTCCTTGAGGTAGATGACCCCCATCGCCCGGGCGGCGCCGCCGCCGTCGATCTCGGCCACGACGAGCGGCGTGCCGCCCTCGCTCGAGACCCCGTCGACGATCGTCGTGAGCTCGGGCGGCACGCTGCCGCCCTCCTCCTGCACCCACACCTTGACGGAGTCGGCCGCACCCTTGCGCACGGAGCGAGCCGCGACGCCATTGGCGGGGATGTCGACACCGCTCATGCGGGTCTGCGCGGTGAACGGCACGAGGGTGGCGCCGACGAGCTCCTTGCGCTCGAGCCCGAAGTGCTCGATGGCGAGCTTCACGATCGAGCGCCCCTCCGGCGTCTCGTCGGCGAGACTCGACATCAGCGCGGCCTCGGCCAGCTCGTGCTCGGTGACGTCGCCGACGGGGAGGAACTGTGCCGCCTCCCGGTTGCCGATGGTGATCGTGCCCGTCTTGTCGAGCAGCAGCGTGCTCACGTCGCCGGCGGCCTCCACCGCCCGACCGCTCATGGCCAGCACGTTGTGCTGCACGAGCCGGTCCATGCCGGCGATGCCGATCGCGGAGAGCAGGCCGCCGATCGTCGTGGGGATCAGGCACACGAGCAGCGCGGTGAGGATCACCAGCGTCTGCGGCGCACCGGAGTACACCGCGAACGGCTGCAGCGTGACCACGGCCAGGAGGAAGATGATGGTGAGGCCCGACAGCAGGATGCTGAGCGCGATCTCGTTGGGCGTCTTCTGGCGATCGGCTCCTTCGACGAGCGCGATCATGCGGTCGAGGAACGTCTCGCCCGGCTTCGCCGTGATGCGCACGACGATCTCGTCGGAGAGCACCCGGGTGCCGCCGGTGACGGCGGAGCGGTCACCACCCGACTCCCGGATGACGGGGGCCGACTCGCCAGTGATCGCCGACTCGTCGACGCTGGCGATGCCCTCGACGACGTCGCCGTCGCCCGGGATCACCTCGCCGGCGGTCACGACGCATTCGTCACCGACCGTGAGCAGCGTGCTGGCACACTCCTCGATGGAGCCGTCGGGCAGGCGCTTGCGCGCCACCGTCTCGCTCCTCGTCTTCCGGAGGGTCTCGGCCTGCGCCTTGCCCCGGCCCTCGGCGATCGCCTCGGCGAAGTTCGCGAACAGCACCGTGAACCACAGGAACACACTGACGAGCCCGGTGAACACGTCGGTGTTGCTGCCGTGCTTGCCGAGATCGCGGAAGAAGATGATCGTGGTGAGGACGCTGCCGACCTCGACCACGAACATCACCGGGTTGCGGACCATGTTGCGCGGGTCGAGCTTGCGCAGGCTGTCGACGAGCGCGCGCTTGACGATCGCCGGCTCGAACAGCGGGCGGGCGGATGTGGTGGAACCAGCCACTCTTCTCTCCTCCTCAGAGCCCGAGGTGCTCGACGATGGGGCCGAGCGCCAAGACGGGCAGGAACGTGAGGCCGACGACGACCACGATCACCGAGACCAGCAGTCCGGTGAACAGGGGCGTGTCGGTCGGGAAGGTGCCCGCGGACTCGGGAACCGTCTGCTTGCGGGCGAGCGACCCGGCGACCGCCAGGGCCGCGATCATCAGGACGAAGCGACCGACGAGCATGCAGATCGTGAACGTGATGTTGTACCAGTCGGTGTTGCCGTTCAGACCGGCGAAGGCAGAGCCGTTGTTGTTGGCCACCGAGGTGAACGCGTAGGTGACCTCGCTGAGCCCGTGCGCGCCCGGGTTGAAGATCGACGCCTGTGGCGTCGTCATCACCACCGACGCTCCGGCGAACGCGAGGATCACCAGCGGCACGGCGAGCAGGTAGATCACGACCAACTTCATCTCGGCCGCCTGGATCTTCTTGCCCAGATACTCCGGTGTCCGCCCGACCATCAGCCCGGCGATGAACACCGAGAGCAGGGCGAAGATCAACATGCCGTAGAGACCGGATCCCACGCCGCCGGGACTCACCTCCCCGAACATCATGTTCACGAGGGGCACCATGCCGCCGAGCGGCGTGAAGCTGTCGTGGGACGCGTTGACCGCACCGGTCGAGGTGTCGGTGGTCGACGCCGCGAACAACCCGGAGCTCAAGGGGCCGTAGCGGCTCTCCTTGCCCTCCATGTTGCCGCCGGGTTGGCTGGAGGTCGTCTGTTGGTTGACCTTCACCGCGTCGAGGGCCGAGTTGCCGTTGGCCTCGAGGAGCATCGCTCCCACTGACGCGGCGAGCCAGAGGGCGAGCATCGCCATCAACACCGCGATGCCCTGCTTCTTGTTGCCGGCCATCTTCCCGAAGGTCCACGCCAGCGAGAACGGGATCACCAGGAGCAGGTAGATCTGGAGGAAGTCGGTGAACCCGGTGGGGTTCTCGAAGGGGTGCGCGGAGTTGGCGTTGTAGAAGCCACCGCCGTTGGTGCCGAGCTGCTTGATCGACTCCTGGCTCGCCACGGGACCACCGGGGATCACCTGGCTCTTGCCCTCGACCGTGGTCGCGGTGGTGTTGCCGTTGAAGTTCTGCGTCACGCCCTGCGCCACGAACACGAGGGCGAACACGAAGGCGAAGGGCAGCAGGATGCGCACGATGCCCTTGGTGAGATCGACCCAGAAGTTGCCGATGGTGCCGGCGCGGTGACGGGTGAGTCCCCGGATCAGGGCGATGGCGACCGCGAGCCCCACCGCGGCCGACACGAAGTTCTGCACCGCGAGGCCGGCCATCTGGGTGAGATGGCTCATGGTGGTCTCGCCCGAGTAGTTCTGCCAGTTCGTGTTGGTGAGGAAGCTCACCGCCGTGTTGAGCGCGGTGAAGCTCGGGACGCCCTTCACGTGCGTCGGGTTCAGCGGCAGGTGCTCCTGGACGCGCTGGAGCACGTAGAGGAACACCACCGAGAACAGGCTGAAGGCCAGCAACGCCAGCGCGTAGATGGTCCACTTCTGCTCGCGCTCGGGATCGATCCCGCCCAGGCGGTAGATCCCGCGCTCGATCGGTGAGAAGAAGCGGTCGCCCGGTGCCTTCTTCCCCCCGAACACCTTGGCCATGTAGCTCCCGAGGATCGGGACCGACGCGGCGAGGAGGACGATCAGCGCCAGGAGTTGGAGCCACCCGCCGATGGTCATCAGAGCTTCTCCGGGATCACGAGGGCCGCGACGAGATACGCCGCGAGCAGCACCGAGATGACCAGGCCCACCCAGTCGTCACCGCTCACGCCGCCACCTCCTCGGCATCGTCGACCACGGGATCCGCACCGGTCGAGAGCGTGACGCCCTCGGGGTCGGGCCCGATGATGCGCCCGCACACCGCGACGAATCCCGCCAGCAGTGCGAAGGACGCGACCAGGAGTACGACGAACAACACGTCGGTCATCGAGGTTCCCTTTCACTCACGGACATCAGGAGGTGCGGCGAGAGCCACACCCAGTTGGTCGGCGAGCGCCACCGCGGACGCGCGTGCCTCGACGGGCAGCGCGATGCCGGTGGTGGGCTCGGCGAATTCGAGCACGAAGCGACCCCGCGCGCGGCCGCTGCCGTGCACCGGCAGCTCCACGAGCCGCGACGGTGACGGGTCGAGCGCGCCGATGGCGGGGTCACCCGGGGGGACGGTGACCCGGCCGTGGCGCAGTTGGGGCAGCGCCACCTCGAAGGGCGGGCGCTCGAACCAGATGCGCTCGGCCGGCAGCAGCACCTGGAGCTCGCGGCGCACGCTCTCGATCAGATACGTCGGCGTGTCGCTGCCGGCGGCGACCTCGGCGACGGTGCGCATGCGCTGCATCTCGCGCCGGCTCGTGTGCGCGACCTCACTGCTGCGGCGGGTACGGGTGACCAGCTCGCCGGTCACGAGACCGACGACGAGCAAGAGGACCGTCGTCTCGATGTCGTCGCGGGTGTTGATCCGCAGGGAGGAGTAGGGGGCGGTGAAGAAGAAGTCGAAGCTCAGCGCGGCGACGAGCGCCGCCACCGCGCCACCGGTCCGGCCCCCGACGATCGCGGCGACCAGCACGACGACCACGAGCACCAGAGCTACGTTGACGACCCGGATGTCAGCGCGGGCGGGCACCAGGAGCAAGGAGACGGCGACGGGGCCGGCGACCGCCACCACCCAGCCCACACCTCGCATCTGGCCCACCCGCGTCCCGTGCACACCGCCTGGATACACCAGACCGAGATGCCGCGACAGGAGCGGGTGGCCATCTTGATGCGTCCTTAGCGCGGGTCGGCGGGATCTCTACGCGCCCTTTGCAGGCCCGACTCCGATAGACTGCAACCGTTCCACGGCGATGGAGCTCGCCGCGACCGCCCGATCCCGACCTGCCACGACCACCGAGAAACCCTCGGGACGTGGCCACAACGGGAGAGAGCTGATGGCTCCTACCAGCGGCAAGCGCCCGGTAGGTCTGTCAGGTCCGGGCGGAGACGACGCCTGGCGGAGGTCCGGTGGCCGACGAGCAACCATCGAACGACGAGCCCCGAGGACTGTCGGCGCGCGTCTACTCCGGCGTGCGCGATCTCGTACACGTCGACTGGGCCGAGCAGGCGCGCCTCCTTCGCCACCTCGCGAGATGGATCGCGCTCGGTTCCCTCGTCGGCGTCCTGGCCGGCCTGTCCTCCGCGGTGTTCCTCGAGGTACTCGACTGGGCGACGGAGACGCGCCTCGACAACCCGTGGTTGATCGGACTGCTCCCGCTCGGCGGACTCGCCGTGGGCCTCGCCTACCACTACGGCGGCGGACGCTCCTCCGAAGGGAACAACCTCATCCTCGACGAGATCCACGAGCCGCGCGCCTGGGTGCCGCGCCGGATGGCCCCGCTCGTGTTCGCCGGCACCGTGATCACGCAGCTGTTCGGCGGGTCCGCCGGACGCGAGGGCACCGCGATCCAGATGAGCGGCAGCCTCAGTGACGGCGCGTCACGACTGCTGCGGCTCGGGCCGGCCGACCGGCGCATGATGCTGATCGCCGCGTTGTCCGGCGGCTTCGGAGCGGTGTTCGGCGTTCCCGCCGCGGGAACGATCTTCGGCCTGGAGGTCCAGTCGGTCGGCCGGATGCGCTACGAGGCCCTGGTGCCGTGCCTCACCGCATCGGTGATCGGCGACATGGTCGTGCACGCGCTCGGCGTCCACCACACGCCACTCCCACACGTCGCCGGTATCGGCCTCGACCTCGCCACCCTCGGCAAGGTCGCGCTCGCGGGCCTCGCGTTCGGCCTCGTCGGCGGTCTGTTCAGCGAGCTCACCCACGGCCTGAAGCGCGCGTTCACGAGGTTCGTGCCGTGGATGCCGGCACGGCCGTTCGTCGGCGGTGTGCTGGTGATCCTGATGACGCTCGCGGTGGGCAGCCAGACCTACAACGGTCTCTCCCTCGGGCTCATCGGGGAGGCGTTCGCCGGCAACGCGAGCGGGTGGGCCTGGCTGCTCAAGCTGCTGTTCACCGCGGTCACGCTCGGTGCCTTCTTCCAGGGTGGCGAGGTCACGCCGCTGTTCGTGATCGGTGCCGCGCTCGGCTCGGTGCTCGCGGCACCTCTCGGGCTGCCCGTGGTGCTGCTCACCGCGCTCGGCTTCGTCGCGGTCTTCGCCGGCGCGGCCAACACACCGCTCACGTGCACGGTGATGGGCGTCGAGCTGTTCGGCGCCGGTGCGATCGTGTACTTCGCGGTCGCGTGCGTGATCAGCTACACGTTCTCGTCACACCGCGGCATCTACGGCAGCCAGCGGGTGGCCGTCGCCAAGGACGGGAGCGAGGCGGACGGGTCGGACACGTTGCACGGCCTCGGCCGCGGCCGGGCCCACTGGCTGCCCGCGGTCACGCGTCGACGGCCGCCACCTCGCCGGGATCCTGATCCGCCGACGGCATGACGTCGCGGGTGAGCTCGGGCACGACGTCGTGACCGGCGGTGGCGTGCGCGTGCTCACGGGCGGGCAGCCACTTCCACGCGATGAAGAGAGCGAACAGCAGGAAGCCCGCCGAGATCGGGTAGGTGAGGCGCATCGCCTCGACGAACGCCGTCTTCGCGTGGTCGATCACCAGTGCCGCCTCGGCGGCCTGCTTGGCCGGCAGCCGGCCGGCGTACTCGAATGCGTTCGCGAAGTCGTGGAGCGCGGCCTTCCCGTTGGCCGAGAGGCCGGCCGGGATCTTCACGAAATGGTGGTACCACGAGAGGAAGATGCTGCCGATCACGGCGACGCCGAGTGCGCCGCCCGTCTGACGGGTCGTGTCGTTGATGGCCGAACCCACACCGGCACGGGCGGGCGGGAGTGACCCCATGATCGACTCGGTCGCGGGCGCGGACGTGAGCCCGAGCCCGATGCCGAAGAGGCCGCGCACGAACGCGCCGCCGGCGATCGACGACATGACCGTGTCGGAGGCGTAGAGGCACATGCCGACCGTCACGACGGCGAGACCCAGCATCACGACCCGCTTGGTGCCCCAGCGCAGCACGAGCTTGGGTGCGTTCGGCGCGGTGATCATCATGCAGATCGCGACGGGCATCGCGAGCGCGCCGGCCTCGATCGGCGAGTAGCCGAGCACGAACTGGAAGTACTGGATGAGCAGGAAGATCGAGCCGTAGAGCGCAAAGGAGATCAAAGTGAGCACCGCCGAAGCGGCCGAGAAGCGCGGGTTGCGGAACACCTGCAGGTCGAGCATCGGCTCGGGACACCGGAGCTCCCAGAGCGCGAAGCAGGCCATCAGCACCAGCGCGACCACGAACGCCGCGACGATCTCGGGGGCCAGCCATCCCTGTTCGGGAGCCTCGATGATCGCGTAGAGCAGTGCGACCAGCATCGCGATCGACAACAACGCGCCGATCGGGTCGAGCGGCCGGTTGTCGGGATCGCGCGAGTCGGGAACGAAGAAGTGACCCAGGACGAGGGCGGCGGCGCAGATCGGCAGGTTGACGAGGAACACCGACCCCCACGAGAAGTGCTCGATGAGCACGCCGCCGATCATCGGGCCCACCGCGACGCCGAGCCCCGACACGCCGGCCCACACGCCGATGGCCTTGGCCCGCTCGTGCCCGGTGAACGTGTTCGTGAGGATCGAGAGCGTGGTCGGGAAGATGAACGCGGCGCCGATGCCCATCAGCGCACGGCTCGTGATCAGCATGGTCGGCGATGACGCCGTCGACGCGACCGCCGAGAAGGTGCCGAACCAGATGAGGCCGAAGGTGAGCGAGCGCTTGCGGCCGAACTTGTCGCCGAGCGCACCCGCGGTCAGCAACAGGCACGCGAACACGATCACGTACGCGTCGACGATCCACTGGAGGTCGGAGTCGTTGGCGCCGAGGTCGCGCACGATCGTGGGCAACGCGACGTTCAGGATCGAGTTGTCGACCGAGATGACCAGCAGCGACGTGCACAGCACGCCGAGCGTCCACCAACGGCGCTCGTAGGCCTTCTCCGCAGTGAGCATGTCGGTGGTGGACTCCCGGCGCCACTCGTGCTATTAACCGTCTGGTTACAAAGAATATCACGACGGAGACGGCCATGGCCACACGAGATCCCGAGGCGACGCAGGCGCGCATCCTCGCGGCCGCCCTGCGCGAGTTCTCCGCGAAGGGCATCGCCGGCGCGCGCGTCGACGCGATCGCGGCGCGCGCCAAGGTCAACAAGCGGATGCTCTACTACTACTTCGGTTCGAAGGAGGGACTGTTCCAGGAGATCCTCCGTCGCCGCCTCCACGAGCGCACCGCCGCGCTGCACAGCACCGGGGCAACGGCGCGTGCCGGCCGTCAGACCATGCCCGAACGGGTGACCCGCGTCGCCGACGACGCCGAGTACACGCGGCTGCTCCTCTGGGAGGCGCTCGAGACGAACCCGGCGAAGCCGGTGAACGCCGAGATCCGGCGCGACTTCTTCGCCACGTTGGTCGACGTCGTGCAGACCGAACAGACCGCGGGTCGCATCCCCGCCGACTTCGACGCCGCGCAGTGGGTGCTGTCGGAGGTGTGCCTGGTGCTCGGGCCGATGCTGCTGCCCCAGATCACCCGGCTGGTGACCGGCCTCGTCCCCACCGACCCGGAGTTCGTCGCCGCCCGACGCGACTTCCTCGAACACCTCGAGGCCCGCCTCGCGGAGTGACGAGCCCGGGCGCGAGACGACGGCGGCCGGAGCCGCCGTCGTTCGCGGAACGTTGGAGCAGAAGGGGCGCAGCTGCTCGAGGCTGGCCTGCTGCCTAGAGGGACGCCTTCTCCAGGATGTGGATGCCGCACGACGAGCCGAGGCCGATCACGTGCGCCATGCCGACCTTCGCGCCCTCGATCTGGCGGTCGCCCGCCTCACCGCGGAGCTGCGTGGTGATCTCGAACACGCCGGCCACGCCGGTCATGCCGATCGGGTGACCCTTCGAGAGCAGGCCGCCCGACACGTTCACCGGCGTGGTGCCGTCGCGCCACGGGCCGCGCTGGTCGATGAACTCGCCGGCGCCGCCGGGCTCGCAGAGGCGCAGGTTGTCGTAGTGCAGGAGCTCGGCCGTGGCGAAGCAGTCGTGCAGCTCCACGAGGTCGAGGTCCTCCGGACCGACGCCCGCCTTCTCGTAGGCCTGGTCGGCCGCCATGCGGGTGAGCGTGTTGACGTCGGGCTGCGAGTTGCCGCCCTCCGACCACGGATCGCTGGTGAGGATCGACGCGCCGATCTTCACCGCACGCTTCTGCTGCTCGATCGACAACGTGCGCAGCTTCGCCTCCGACACGAGCACGACCGCGGCCGCACCGTCGCCGGTGGGGCAGCACATCGGCAGCGTGTTCGGGTACGAGATCACGCGGGCTTCCATGATCTCCTCGAGCGTGAACGCCTTCTGGTACTGCGCCAGCGGGTTCAACGTCGAATGCTGGTGGTTCTTCTCGGCCACCTTGGCGAACTGCTCGAAGCCGACGCCGTCGTGCTCGTAGGCGTACTCCATGCCCGCCTGACCGAACACCGCAGGCATCGTGCCCGAGCCGAGCCAGCCGTCGACATCCATCACCGAGCCGTACCGGCCCTTGGGCTCGAACACGTGCTTGCCGCTGCGCGCGGCGTTGCCGGCGAGCAGACCCATCTTGCCCATCTGCTCCGCACCGACCGCGAGACCGAAGTCGGCCTCACCCGCCTTGATCGCGAGGTACGCCGTGCGCACCGCGGTGGCGCCGGTGGCGCACGCGTTGATCACGTTGTAGATCGGGATGCCGGTCTGGCCGACCTGCTTCGCCAGCGGCTGACCGAGGCCACCCGGGCTGAAGAGGCTGCCGGCCGCCATGACCTCGATGTCGAAGATGGTCACGCCGGCGTCGTCGAGGGCATCGAAGGTCGCCTGCGCAGCGAGGTCGATGATGTCCTTGTCGGGGTAGCGCCCGATCTTCGTCATCGACGCGCCGAGCACCCATACGTTGTCGCTCATCGCAGTTCCTCCTTACGCCGGCTCGAAGCCGAACACGATCGCTTCGGTGCCCTCGTCGTCGGTGCCACCGACGAACGTGGTCATCTTGACCTTCATGCCGAGGCTGACCTTCGCGGGGTCGGGCTCGACGTTCACGACGTTGGCCTTCACGTCACCGCCACCGTCGAGGTCGACGACCGCCGACACGTAGGGGACGGGGACGCCGGGCGCAGCGGCGTGCACGATGGCGAACGACCGGACGACACCGGTTGTTCCGAGCGTGCGCTGGTGGAAGGTGCGGTTCGCGCACTTCCCGCACGCATTGCGGTAGTCGTAGAAGATCGCACCACAGTTGTCGCACTCGTTGGCGACGAGGTGCGGGTCGCCGTCGTCGAGCACCAGGTAGTCGACGATCGGGATCTG
>Ga0075017_100000360_pt1 | contig 24826 bp, 20 predicted proteins | sample AleBraG_ABR_2012_FD_71475 | JGI IMG/M metagenome (GOLD analysis project Ga0075017, IMG submission 71475) | Freshwater sediment microbial communities in response to fracking from Pennsylvania, USA - Alex Branch Run_MetaG_ABR_2012 | ecosystem: Environmental > Aquatic > Freshwater > Creek >... | reverse complement strand
CCGGCTTCAGATCGTCAGCCTTCACCGTAACGCCGATCAGCTCGCTATGATAATCGCCTTGCGAACGGAGCGTGTTGCCTTTCTGAACGATGGTCATGCTGCGCGTCTTGGGATACACGACCCAGATTTCCGCAGCTCCTTCTTCCAGATAAAGGGCAATCTTCCGCTCAATTTCTTCCGCCCGGTTGCCAGGGGAGACAATTTCGATGACCAACATCGGAGCGCCTTGGAACCAGTCATCTTTGACCAATTGATCTGGCCAACTCACACTTACATCCGGTTGCAACCAGTGCTGGCCGAGTTGATAGCCCATCTCGAACCATACACGCGATCGATCGATCGCGGTTTCCAGTAGACGCTGGAACCGCTTGGCCATTTCCATGTGACTTCGTTTGGCGGGTGGCAATGAGATCAATTCTCCATCCAGCAGCTCGAGTTTGCCGGGAGCGTCTGGCAGACTCAGAAATTCTTGCAGAGAGAGCTGTGTCGTGGCGCTCATAGCTTTATTCTAGGCCCCCGGCGAACTTTTGTCCTTGGCGATCGCTGCGCAGTTTGCAGGCGAAAACGCCACCCTGAAACACATCAACAGCGTGTTGGAGGCACAGATCCGGTGCGAGCTTGCTACTAGCGACACCGAACTCTGCGCGAAGACCCTGCATACCGAGACGCTGGCACAGCAACGGGCGGTACTGCGGCGTTGAATCGGACGCGCCGTGATTGCACGCATCGCCGCGCACACGAACCACATCGGGTCAAACCCGTGATACGGTCATCAATTGGACATTTACAGGGGGAAAGTAATGTCAGACTTCTGGCGGAAATGGATGATCGGGTTGTGCTGGGCGATACTCCTGTTCGGAGTCAGTCTGGCGGGTGGTGGCATGGAAGCCACGAGTGGCCCGGTCCGCTTGATATTTGCGCTTTTGAAAGGCCCCGGGGCACTCAATCTCGATGCCCAAATGCGTTTCAGCCTTGGTGTTCTTGGGGCCGTGTCAATCGGTTGGAGCCTGACCTTGTTGGCAGCGATTCAGGCAGCAAACCAACTCGGCGAACTCGGCAGACCCATCTGGGTCCTGGTGACCGGCAGCGTATTGACTTGGAATGTGATCGACAGCAGCCTTTCCATTGCCACAGGCTTCGGGCTCAACGCGATCGCGAACACGGTCATTTTGGCAGCCTTCCTGCTCCCGGTCATCCGCAGCGGCGTGCTGAGGAGCCCCGCACAGTCGCCGCGCTGAGCCTAACTTTTGTCCTTGGCAATCGCGGCGTAGATCCCCCGCACCGCCCGCAGATAATCCTCCGGCGCCAAAACAATCTGCGTGCCGCGCACACCAGCCGAGACTGAGATGACGTCAAACAGTTGTGCGGTTTCGTCGATGTACACCGGGTAGTCCTTCTTGCCGCCGAGCGCCGTCACGCCGCCCCGGATGTACCCCGTCAGCGGCTGGACCTCCTTGAGGCTGGCGAGTTCAATGCGCCGGTCACCGGTGATGCGGGCCAAACTCTTGGTGTCCAGTTCGGAGTTGCCCGGGATCACAGCCAGGTAGACGCCGCCACGATCTCCGCGCACTACCAGCGTCTTGAAAACCTGCTCTGGTGGCATCCCGATTTTGGCCGCCACCGTCTCGGCGGCCAGATCATCAGGATTGACTTGGTACTCTCGCTGCTCATAGCGGATGCCGAGCGACTCAAGAATGCGGGTGGCGTTGGTCTTCAATTCTATGCGGGAATCGGAACTTCTTTAGCGTGCTTCCAGAGACGCTCCAGGTCGTAGTAGGCGCGCGCCTTGGGAGAGAAAACGTGAATCAGATAATCGCCGTAATCGGCCAGCACCCAATCGGCATTCTTAAATCCCTCCACGCTGACGGGATGTTCGCCGCGCTGGGCCAACTGCTCACCAATTTCCTCCGTGATCGCTTGGATCTGACGCTGGTTGCTTCCGGTACATACGACGAAGAAATCGGCGAAAGACGTGACTTCCCGCAAATCGAGAATCCGTATATCAGTGGCTTTTTTGGACTCAGCAGCGCGGGCGGCCGTGACCCACGGGGGAACCGGGTTGGGGTTGGGTTTAACGTCAGCTACAGAACGAGTGGTTTGGCGGATAAACTGCTGCTCCTGATCCCATGCTACACTAGAAATAGTCATGCGACAATTGTGTCTTGTCCTATTGTTCCTGGCCGGCTTGACTGCGGCGGCACAACCCGCTGATAACAATACTGTTACTTCACCCGCTCCAATCGGCGATGTGCTCGCTGACAAGAAGATCGAGACGGCCAAACAGAGCCTGCAGCGAATCGCAGACTTAGTCAAGGTGGGTGCCTTGCCCCGCGTGCGGCTGGAAGAAGCGGAATTGGACATGACGGACGCCGAGGACGACGCGATTCTGGCCCGCACATTGTACGGCGATCTTCCGATTCAGAATCTGAGCGAGAAGATGGGCGAGGACATGGTCGCAGCCGCCCAGAGGCGAGTGGAGCGCCAGCAAAACCGGGTGATTCTGGCCCAAAGGATGGTGGTCGACGGCGTGACTGCGGCCTCCAGCTTGACTCCTTTACAGGACGAGCTGAAGATGCGGGAGTTGAACCTGAGCTTGGCGCATTCCCGGGCGAAGTTGATTGGCGAACTTGCTTCGCTAGCGCGCTTCGAGCAGAGCATGCAACAGGTGAAAGCGGTCACCACTCTGGAATATAAAGACTTCGTCGCGGCGGGTATGGAACACTACGAGGGGTCCGGCCTGTTCAACGAAAGCCGCGACTTGAAGCCGTTGGAAATCGCTTTCGTAAAGAAGTTTTACCGCCCGCTGCCGATCAGCGCGGACGGGGAGACGGCGGTCCATCGGTCCATGGGTTTCGATCATCGCGGACGCGTCGACGTTGCGTTGCATCCGGCGGCCCGGGAAGGGATCTGGCTCAAGAACTATCTGCGAGCCCGCGGCATTCCTTACTACGCCTTTACCCGCGCCATGGCCGGTAGCGCCACCGCAGCGCACATTCACATTGGCCCCGGCAGCACTAAGCTTCATAACAACGCCGACTAGCCGATGGCTCTCAGACCGCACGTTTTTCTTACCTCGGAACAAATCCAGAAACGCGTTCAGGAGATGGGGCGGCAAATCAGCGAAGATTACCCGGAAGGGCCGATCTATCTCATCGCGATTTTAAAGGGCGCGTTCATTTTTATGTCGGACTTGTCGCGCGCCATCACCACACCGGTGCGCATTGAGTTCATGGGCATCTCCAGTTACGGGCAAAACAAGAGCACCTCCGGTCAGGTGAAGGTCACCAAGGATCTGGATGTGTCGGTGGAGGGGCGCCACGTGATCGTCGTCGAGGATATTCTCGATAGCGGCGTCACGCTGAGTTACTTGATCAACCTGCTGCAGCAGCGCAAGCCCAAATCGCTCAAGATCGCGACTCTGCTGGACAAACCCGATCGCCGCATGCGGCCGGTGACGGTGGCCTATACCGGATTCAAGATTCCAGATGAGTTTGTCGTCGGCTATGGATTGGATTACGCCGAGGATTATCGCAACCTGAGCGACATCTGCGTGCTGTCCGACGACTAAATTTAGCTCAGCTACCCGCGCCGAAAACGGGGAAATTGGTGGATGCCCCCGTTTCAAGCTTGTGGTTGCATCACCATGGCCGGTAACTCGATCTCGGGGATGCTGAAGCGGTTCAGCGCGTCCAGGTAGGCTTTGGCGCTGGCTTCAATGACGTCGGTGGAGGCACCCCGGCCCACCACTTTGCGGCCTTTGTCTTCCAGGTGGACGATGGCTTCGCCCATGGCTTCCGCGCCGCCGGTGACCGCGCGCACTTCATAGCGAATCACCTTGGCGGACGTCTTGGTCACGCTGGCGATCGCTTTGTAGACGGCATCCACCGGACCGTCTCCGATGCTCGCGGCTTCTCTCAGCTCGTCGCCGATTCGGAGTCTCACAGTGGCGGTGGGGATGGCGAACGTACCGCTGTAGATGTGCAGGTATTCAAGCTGATAAGCGGCCTCAATGGAGTGGATCTCATCATGCAGCAGCGTCATCAAATCTTCGTCGAAGACTTCCTGTTTTTTGTCGGCCAGAGTGAGGAAGCGCTGGTAGGTTTGGTCAAGCTCTTCCTTGCTGAGAGCGAAACCGAGCTTCTCCAACCGGTCGCGCAGGCCGGCGCGGCCGGTGCGCGCGGTGAGCACAACGCGGCTTTCGGCGAAACCGACGTCGGCCGGCAGCATGATTTCGTACGTTTCCCGCTCCTTGAGGAAACCGTCCACGTGAATGCCGGAACTGTGCGAAAAAGCGTTGGCGCCGACCACCGCCTTGTTGGGAGGAACCACGATGCCGAGCATCTCCGAGACCAGCCGGCTGGTGCGCACAAACTCGCGGGCATCGACATCGGTGTATTGCGAATAATAGTCCCGGCGGGTCTTGAGCGCCATCACGATTTCCTCGAGCGATGCATTGCCGGCCCGCTCACCGATTCCGTTGATGGTGCCTTCCACTTGGCGAGCGCCATTTTGGATGCCGGCCAGCGAATTGGCCACCGCCATCCCGAGATCGTCGTGGCAATGAACGCTGACGGTGGCCTTGCCGATGTTGGGAACGTTCTCGAATAACGAACGGATCAGCTTGCCGTATTGCTCCGGGACGGTGTAACCGGTAGTGTCGGGGATGTTGACCACGGTGGCGCCGGCGTCAATGGCGGCTTCCACCATTTCGAACAGGTAAGCCGGATCGGAACGGCCGGCGTCCTCGGCGTAGAACTCAACGTCGTCGACAAAGGTGCGGGCCAGCTTGACGGCGTGCCGCGCCATGGCGATCATTTTGATTTTTTTCTCCGCCAGCGTGCGGCCGTAGCGGTCGTCGCGGAACTTGCCCATGATGTGGATGTCGGATGCGCCGACTCCGGTATGAATGCGGGGACGCTTGGCCTTGGCGAGCGCCTTACCGCAGGCGACGACGTCCTCTTCGACAACGCGAGACAGGGCGCAGATGACCGGGCCTTCGATCTCCTGCGAGATGCGCTGGACGGCTTCGAAGTCTTCCGGCGACGAGGAGGGATAGCCGGCCTCAATCACGTCGACGCGGAGACGGGCAAGTTGCTTGGCAAGGGTGAGTTTCTCCCGGCTGCCGAGCCGCGTGCCGGCCGCCTGCTCCCCGTCTCGCAGGGTGGTGTCAAAAACCGCTACTTTGTTCGTGTCCATGGTTGCCCTTTCTCCGTCATAAAAAAGCAAAAGGCCACCCGGCGGCATCCCGCCCAGTGGCCTTCTCAAAATCCGTGTGAGTCAGCCTTAGGCGGGGGCCTGAAGAAGGCCCAGAGTAAGCAGGCTAAGGCTCAGAGTTAGCAAAGCGGATGCGGAGGAATTGGCGTGCGCCAGTGCGTTGTGAACTTCGATCGACATCTGCCTTGTGGAGGCAGTATAACACAGGTTGCAAGAATTGGTTCCCTCAAATGCATTTTGGCAGGCGCTTCGGGCATGTAGAAGGGACCAAGCCTTCGTACTAGAACGGCGAGACAAAGAGGTCAAGGCGCCAGACGACCGGCTAGGGTCGAACGGAAGTGCTCTTCGGAAGGTCGAGGACCGGGTTCGACTGGAAGAAGTGGAAGGGGCGGATGTAAAACTGGTGCCACATGGTGGGCATAACGGGCCAGTCTTCCGATCGAGGGATGTGATGGAAGCCGAGCGTGTACCAGCCGACGATATCCGTATTCGCAATGGGCCGGTTTGCCTGCGTCCAGTTGGCCAAGCCGTCGTTGGCTTTCGAACTGGTCGGGTAGACGCCCGAAGCGTATCTTTCATTGGCGTCGTAGGGGGTGACCCAAAACTGGTGCTCCGAGAATGCGCCCAACTTCTGCGGCGGGTCGTCGGGAGACAGTAACGACTTGGCTGTGATGCCGGGCATGACTTCATACCCTGTTGCGTAGTTGAGGGACCCCTTCACGGATGGGTTCATGAACATCCACATGGAGGGCTTGTCCAGTTGGATGTCCAGGATGGCATCTTTTTCGTGTGCGGCAATGGCCGGCTGGGCAACCCAAATGGACTTGCGCATGGGGTCGTTCGGAAGGCGCTGCGGCACCATGCGGTGAGTCATGAAGCTGTTGTTCGGGCCATCGACGTCGAAGTCCAAACGATACGAGAAGAAGTGGTCGTGGTTGATGCCGATGGTGTGCGGGGCGACGAATTGGCCGTACTCGAGCGAAGCATGGTCCTGGTGATCGGGCGCCATTTCTTGCGTCGTGAGTTTGGTTTCGATGACTCCTGTGGCGCCCACGGCGACTTCGATCGTGCCGTCCGGGTCAAATCGCCAGTCCAGGACGTAGTCGTAGTTGCCGATGGTCGCTGTTGAGCGCAGAATCAATTGGCGCGTCGGGCGGCCAAAGACTTCGCCATCCTGGTAATGGCGCCAGGCGGGGCTTTCCGGGTCGCGCTCAAAGAGGCAAGCCATGTGGGAATTCAATTTCGGCGCACCGCGCTCGGTGGAGGACAGGCCGTCGAACCAGGTCGCACTCGCCGGACAGTCCAGTCCCGGACGCAGAGGTTTCAGGAAGCCCAGCGTGTAGAACTCGCCGGCGTCGATGAAGACGCGGTTGTTCCAGCCGTTCGACGAATCCATATAAGGGACGAACAACTCGCTGATGCTCGCTTCATAGAGAATCGAGCGCGGCCGGCCTTTGTCGACGAAGCGCACGAGATTCAGGACCGTGCCAACGCGCTGATCGATGCGGAAGCGGAAGAGCCAGTTCTGCCAGGAGATCTCGCCGTTCTTGATTTGATACGCAGGGCCGAGGGGCTGGGAGGTGGAGATCGGTGTCGTATTCGGACGCGGGTTTTCCGCGACCTCTTCGTAGTTGATGTCCCCTGTGGGTACGGGGACGACTTCGGTGTCAACCACCTTGAGGATTTTTTTCGTGACCATGTTCATCTGCAGAGTAAGACCCTCGATGGAGCGTCCCCAACTGTGATACGCGCCAAGCATTTGCGAGCAGGAACCGAAGCCGATTCGCTGCGTGGCTTGTTCGGGGACGGACTGGTACGAGACGGGGAGGGCGACGCAAAAGACGGTCCGGAGGTCGGTGATGCCGCGCTTCTTGAGGGCTTCGACGACGCGGGGATCGGTCTTGATGGCTTCGTCGTTGCCCAAGACCTCACTGGCGAGGAACGGGGCTTGGGCGCCAACCAACTCTTCGAAACTGACGACTTTCCTCCCTGCGATGTCTACGCGGGCAGCTAAGGATTTATCGCCGCGTAGAAGGACCACGTCCGCTTCTCGTGAAAATGGTTCGCCGGGACGGTAGCCCAGGACGGATGGCTTGGCGGGAGGATGGAGGAGCACGCTCGCAAAGAGGGTGTCGCGGGTTACATGACCTGCTTTTTGGAGCGTCTCGTAGACGGTCCAGTATTCAGTTGTCGTGAGGCCGTCGAGCGGGTGGCCAGGGGATTGGGCCCACACTGGGACGATCGCCACCAGCAGTAGAGCGGAAAGGCGCATTTGGAGTGCTCTCATCGCCTGACAGTATACTCCGCGAGCGACGCGTCTAGTCGCAGTTCATCGCGGACGCGTACAGATCCGCGAGCGAAAGGTCAACGCCCAAACGGGCAATGGCCACGGAACTCCCGGCGCCTGAATGCTCGCGAAGCAGCCAACTGCCGTCGTCCTGCTTGGAGTAGTGCTCGACGTGACGGCGGTCCTGATGGACGAGCAAGTATTCACGGAAGCTGTCAATGGTCCGGTAAAGTTCGAACTTCTTGCCGCGATCGTAGTCTTCGGTGGAGGGAGAAAGAACTTCGACGATGAGGAGCGGATTGAGAACGTTGTCTTGTTGGTCTCCAAACAATTGGGGTTCGCCCCGAACGACGCTGCAATCGGCATATGTGTAGGTCCGGCACGAAGCAATTTTGATCCGCAAGCCAGAGTTGAAGACGCGGCAACCGGGCGGAACCTGGCGGTCGAGCAACGCGCCGATACTATTCGCCAGCAGCGAGTGATTCAGGGTACAGCCGGCCATGGCGAACATCTGGCCATCGTGGAACTCGCTTTTGGACTCGGCCTGGCGCTCGAGGCGCAGGTACTCGTCCTCGGTGAGCGGCGGCGCTGGCTGGACATGTATTATTGCGCGTCGAAGGCCAGGACTGTCTGCACGAGAACATTGGCGCCATTCTCGATGTCCTGCGGGCGCGAGAACTCTTTCGGAGAATGGCTGATTCCGCCGATACTGGGGACGAAGATCATGCCCATAGGTCCGATGCGGGCGATCTCTTGAGCGTCGTGGCCGGCGCCGCTAGGCATCGATTTGGTGGAAAAGCCCAGCGATCTGGCCGTGTTTTCGATCAGCTTTCTGATCCTCTCATCGGTGAGGGCGGGGTGGTTGAGGACGGGCTCGGTGAAGCGAAAACGAGTCTGATTGAGTCTTCCCAACCCGTCGGCTTCAGCGCGAATCTGCTGGAAGAGCCCGACAAATTTATCTTCATTCAAGTCGCGCAGCTCCAATCCCAGCACAACCTTTCCGGGAATCACATTGTATGCGCCCGGTTCGGCCTTGATCCATCCCACGGTGCCTACTTGGTTGCCGCGCATGCTGGTGACCAGCACATTCACCTTTTCGATAAAACGGGCCGCGGTAAGCAACGCATCCTGGCGCTGGTCCATGGGTGTGGTGCCGGCATGATTGCCAAAACCCTCGATGGTGACTTCCGATTGGAGAATTCCCACAATCCCCTCAACCACTCCAATGTCTTTCTTCTCGCGCTCCAACTTGCCGCCTTGCTCAACGTGCAGTTCAAAATAGCCAGCGATGCTCCCCGGTTGCCGGCGCGCCGAGGCAAGCTGAGCGGGATTGCCGCCGATCAGGCCAATGCCCTCGCGAATCGTCTTGCCGCTTTGCGATACGCGATCGAGCCGGGCTGCATCCAGGCCCTCGCCTATTGCTTGACTGCCGATCGTTCCACCCTCTTCGTTCTGGAAGATGATTACCTGCAGCGGATGGCGAAGAGTAATCTGTTTTTCGTTCAGTATCTGGGCGACTTCAATCGCCGACATGGAGCCGACATCGCCGTCGTAGTTGCCGCCCATAGGTACGGAATCAATGTGGGAGCCAAGCAGTAACGGTTTGAGCGTAGCCTCGCTACCCGGGCGAGTGCCGACGATGTTTCCGGCGGCATCGATATGGACATCGAGCCGAGCTTGTTTCATCAGAGTAATGGCATAGTCGCGGGCCTGCAGATCAGCTTCGGAGTAGGCAACACGGCTGACGCCGCCTTGCGGATTCGCGCCGAACTTCGCAAGCGCAGCGAGGTGATCGGTGATCCGCTGGCCGTTCACACGAATGGGCGATAAGGACTGAGCCGGTGAGCAGAGAGAGGCGAGAACTCCAATTAAAACAAGCCCGGCACGGTGACTTCGGCTCGCCCTGGCAAACATCGGGTACTCGGTGAGCGGCGGTGTTGGCAGGCTGGCCATGTAGCGATTATCGCGCGGACGGGGACACTGCGGGCTCGAGTCCGAACTCCTTCGCTCAATGCTACCGCAGCAGTGTCCCCTTTCGAGCGTGATGCCCGGTTGTTGACTTGACTCGTCCGAAGGCGGAGGGCCCGGGGGACCCGCGCAAACGAGGTCTGCCCTCCAAGGTCATCCTCTTAGTTCATAAGCGCTTGGTACACCATGGTGCGCGTTTGACGCCAGATGACCGTGTTCAGGCCTTGCGGAGCTTGCACCATCAACACCGTGACTAACTTCTCTTTGGGATCGACCCAGAAATAGGTGCCGGTGATTCCGGCCCAAGAGAAGTCGCCGACGGAGCCGGGCACAGGGTTGCGGCCGGGATCAACGCGAATGGCGAAGCCGAGTCCGAAGCTCGTCCCCATCTCGGGAACCGGACCGAAAGCTCCCAGGGCCATGGCGACGGGAGTGTGGCGCTCCGTGGTGGCCGGAAGCTGGTCGGACGTCATCAGCGCAATCGTCTTGGGCGCCAGGATGCGCACGCCGTCGAGTTCGCCGCCATTGAGCAGCATCTGGCAGAAGCGGGCGTAATCCGACGCTGTGGAAAACATGCCGCCCCCGCCGGAGAGGATGGCGGGCTTTTGCGTGGGATCGGCGAAGGGGAGGTTGGATTTGGCGTCGGCTTGGGCGAGCCGGGAGATCGCAGCGGTTTTGACCCAGAACCCGGTGTCGTTCATCTTCAGCGGGCCGGTGATGCGCTCCCCGACGAAAACGTCGAGATCCATTCCGCTGGCGACTTCCACCACGCGGCCGAGGACATCGCTGGAAACGCTATATTCCCACGCTTCGCCCGGCTGGTGGAGCAGCGGCATGGAGGCGATGGTCTTCACCATTTCGGCGAGAGACTTAGCCGCGAAGATGTTCGCTTTGCGGTACATCTGGTCCACCGGCGAATTGCCAAACAGTCCGTAGGTCAGGCCGGAGGTGTGGCGCATGAGGTCCTCAACGGTCATGGGACGTTTGGGCGAGGCGCCGTCGGCGCCCACTTTGACCTCTTTGAACTCCGGCAGATATTGCGACACGGGCGCGCCAACGTCGAGCTTGTTCTCTTCAGCGAGAATCATCGCAGCAACGGTGGTGATGGGCTTGGACATGGACGCGACGCGGAAAATCGAGTCCTTTTTCATGGGCGTCTCGGTGGCGCGCTCCTGGTAGCCGATGGCGTCATAGGTGACGACCTTTCCGTTGTGCACGATCAGCAACACGGCCCCTGGGATGTGTTTGGCGTCGACGTCGGATTTGAAGGCCTGCCGGGTTTTTTCGAGGCGTTTTGAAGAAAAACCGGCATCCTCCGGACGGTTGGCGATCGGAAGCGACTGAGCGAAGGTGGCGGCGCAAGTCAGGGCGCCGACCAGTAACAATTTGTAGCGGAGCATTGGGAATAGTTTAACGCGAGGGTGACCCTGCTAAGCTGGCAAGCGTGAAAACAGTAGCCGGAGTCGACCTGGGTGGGACCGCGATCAATTACACACTCGTCACCGCGCAGGCGCAGTTTCTGATCGAAGGATTGTGCGAGCACCCCGCTCTTTCCACGCAAGGGCCGAAGGTTTGTCTCCGGCAAGTGGAGGACGGGTTGAAAATCGCCCTCGACAAAGCCGGCGTGAGTTTGACCGACATCGTCGCTGTGGGGCTGGACACGCCCGGTCCGGCTAGTTCGGCAGGCGTGCTGAGCGCAGGAGGGTCCACCAATTTCGTCCATCGCGATTGGGGCGGATTCGATATCCGCCAGGGCCTGGAGTCCCAACTTGGCCGACCCGTTACCTACCTCAACGATGGCAACGCCGGGGCGCTGTGGGGGCATTTCGCTCTTTTCGGCGCAGACGGCAGGGAAACGTCGATCTCGGCGGTGATCGGCACCGGTCTCGGCGGCGGCGTCATCGTGGATGGCAATGTGGTGAAGGGCAAAATGGGTTTCGGCGGCGAACTCGGCCACGTCCTGATCCCCTATCAAAACATCGCCGGCATTGAAGGGCTGAAACCGGAGTGCAACTGTGGCCGGCGCGGCGACCTGGAGTCGCTGTGTTCGCTGACCGCAATTGGCAAAACGCTTCTGCCCTACTTCCTGCCTCGCTATCCTGGCCACGCGCTGGCTCAGCTCGACTTGAACAAGGCGGCTAAACTCGTGCGTGGGATGGCTGAGAAGGGCGATGCGCTGTGTCGCGAGATCTTTCGCATGCAGGCCCACGCGCTGGGGTTGTTCTTCGACGAGATGGTAAACGTTTTCGATCCCGATGTTTTGATCGTCGGCGGCGGGGCACTGGAGACCGGCTCGGATTTCCAGCGCTGGTTCATCGCCGAAGTTCGCGCTGGGATGGGCGTGCAGCGGGAGGAACAGGCGCAGATTCCGATCCACGTGATGCCGAACGGCGATACGGCCGGGGCGCGCGGCGCGGCGATCGAGGCGCTCAAGTTGGCGCGGGCGGGCGGTCTGCTGTAGCGGGAGTTTGCATAGCTTCTGCCAGTCAGATATTCTGAAGCTATGGCAACCAAAACAACCGAGCTCGCCCTAGCTGGCCCTAGCCCGGGCTAGGGCGCATCGGACAGCGGCGCCAGGTCGTGATTCCGCGCGAAATTTTCGACAAGCTCCGGATGCGGGAAGGTGACTTTGTGGCGTTCAGCCAAAAGGGCAATGGGTTGCTCGTCAGGCCAAAACGCTTGGTCGACCCGATGATGTTTTAACGCCTGAAGAAGCCAAGCAAGTACGTCGTGGGGAAGCGCAGCTCAAGCGCGGGGAATCAAAATCCTGGCGCGACGTAAAACATGAACTGGCGCGTTGAACCTCCACCCAGGCTCAAGAGCAGATCGCTCGGCTGCCGCGCGATCTTCGGGGACGAATTCAGCGTGCCATTGATGAATTCGAGCAGCGTGACGACTCTCAGTGGAGCAATATAAGGGCGCTGCAAGGACCCGAGTGGAAGGGTCGTTTTCAAAAGAGAGTCGGGCCATACCGCATCATTTTCAAGAAGATCCATGACCGCGGAGTAGTGGAGATTTCTGCGATTGTCGCGAGGTCAAAAAGCACCTACCGCTGATTGGCCGCCCAATGCGGCCCCGGCTGGCTTGGGTGAACGAGCGCGGCCTTAGCGGGTCCGGCTGTATACTGGACACACGATGCGACGATTTTTGCTGGTGTTTGCGGTCATTGCCGTGATCGGATTCGCTCAAGGGCCTTACAAGGTGCTCAAGACGGCGAAGGTGGGCGGAGCGGGCGGCTTTGACTATGTGTACGCGGATGAGTCGGGGCGGCGGCTGTATGTGGCCCGTACCGGGCCAACCCCGCGGATCACGGTCTTCGACCTGGACACGCTGGAGCCCGCCGGTGAGATTGCGGGCGTTAGCGCGCACGGAGTGGTGGTGTCGGCTAAGAGCAATCACGGATTCGCCAGCAGCAAGCCGGTGGTGATGTTCGACAGCAAAACACTCACCGAGATCAAGAAAATCGAAGTGGAGGGCGGGCCGGACGGCATGCTGTACGACGCGTTCAACGATCGCGTGTATGTGCTCAGCCACCGGGCGCCGAATGCGACGGTGATCAATGCGGCGGATGGCTCGATTGTGGGCACCATCGATTTGGGTGGCGCGCCGGAGCAGGCCGTGAGCGACGGCAAAGGGCACATCTACGTCGATATTGAGGACAAAGCGAACATCGCCGTGGTGGATGCCAAGACGCTTACCGTGACGGCTCATTACGACCTGACGGGCAAAGGCGGCGTGTGCGCGGGCCTGGCGATGGACGTAAAAAACAATCTTCTGTTCGCCGCCTGCCGCAATCCTCAAAACATGGTGATCTTGAAGGCCAGCGACGGCACGATTCTGGACGCGCTGCCGATCGGGGCGGGCACGGATGGTGCGGCGTTTAACCTGAAGACGGGGGAGGCATTCAGTTCGCAGGGCGACGGCACGCTGACGGTGATCCAGGAGAAGAGCGCTTCCAGTTTTGTCGTCGAGCAGAATCTGGAGACAATGAAGACGGCAAAAACACTGACTCTGGATTCCAAGACGGGACACATTCTGCTGATTGCCGCCGAGTTTGCCGCTCCGGCGACACCTCCGGCTGTGGGAACGAGGCCGGCGCGAGGGCAAATGGTGCCGGATTCGTTCACCATTCTGGTAGTGGGTAAGTAATCGCCTTTGGATTCAACGACCGTTGCCGCTGAGCTTGCGCCTGCGGCGGAGGTTGAGCGGACGGAGCGGGTTGGGAAATCCCGATTCTCTCAAATGGTATTGGAGTGTCCTGTCCCGAGTTTTCCGTGACACACTACGGGTGTGCGCAGAAACATATTTCTTTATTTAGGTGTGGCGCTGGTGGCCGGACAAGCGGAGGTGCACAAGCTGACGCTACGCCAAGCGGTGCAACTGGCGCTGGAGCAGAACTCCGACGTCGTGCTGGCGCGGCTGGAGGAGCAGAAGGCACAAGCATCGATTCGTGTCGCCAAAGACCCCTTCGCGCCTAAGCTTTATGGCGGCAGCGGTCTGGCGAAGACCTGGGGCTTTCCAACCACGATCGGCGGAAACGCGCCTTCCATCTTTGAAGCGCGTACGAACATGGCGATCTTCAACCGGCCCAAGAGCTATGAACTGGCCGAGGCGCGGGAGAACGCGCGCGGGGCGGCGCTGGGCACGCAATCCAAGAATGAAGACGCGGCCTATCAAACCGCCTCGTTGTTTCTCGATGTGGAACAACTGAAGCGGGGCCAGGAACCACTGGAACATGAACTGGAGGCGCTGGCGCGGGTGGTGCAAGCGACCCAGGCGCGCATCGCCGAGGGACGCGAAATTCCCCTGGAAGGAAAGCGCGCCGAGCTGAATGTGGCGCGAGCCCGGCAGCGCGCGGAAACGCTGGCGATGGATTTGGATTATGGAGAAGCGTCGCTGGCGGTGGTGCTTGGTTTTCCACCCACCCACCGGGTGGAACCGGCCGATGCCGCCTCTGACAACACACCGCTGCCGGAAGTGCCGGAAACTCCAGCGGAGGCGGTGACCACGGCGCTGGCCAATAGCCGGGAGCTGCGCAGGCTGGAGTCGCAAATGCAAGCCAAAAGACTGGAAGTTCGGGGCTTCAACTCTTACCGTTTGCCGCAAGTGGATCTGGTGGCGCAATACTCGCTGCTATCCAAGTTCAATAATTTCCAGAGCTATTTCAGCCGGTTTCAGCGCAACAACGCCGAACTGGGAGTTTCGGTCCAAGTCCCGTTGCTTGTGGGGTCGGCGGCGGCCGGTTATCGGGCGCAGGCGGAAGCCGATATCGCCAAACTGCGAACGCAGGTCCAGGCGGCGCGCAGCCGCATCGCGCTGGATACTGAGCGAAGCTACGAGGAATGGAAGAAGGCGCAGACCAGCACCGAAGTGGCCCTGCTGGATCTGGACGTGGCTCGGGAACAGGTTTCGGTCCTGCTGGCGCAGTTGGGAGAAGGCCGGGTGCCGCAACAGAGCGTAGACCAGGCAAGGCTGACCGAGCAGGAGAAGTGGATCGCGTTTTACGACGCGCAGAATAGCGCCAAGCGGGCACGATTCGCCATTTTGCGCCAGACCGGGACCCTAGTGTCCGGGCTTCGTTGAACCGATATACTAGAGTGTACTTCCTATTTTCTTGCCGCTGGCGTAAGGTCGCGCCCTAGAGGCATTCGCATTGCTATGTCTTTGAATTCAGCGCCATGCCGTTAAAACGACCTAAGTTGTTGTGGATTCTGCCCTTACTGCTGGTCGCCACCGGTTGCGACCGCAACCCGAAGACCTTACGGCAGAAGTTCGTGGTAAAAGGCAACGACTACTTTCAGCGGGAAAAATACAAAGAAGCGTCCATCATGTACCGGCGGGCGCTGCAGCAGGATTTGCGCTATGCGGAGGCTTGGTATCGCCTGGGGTTAGTGAATTTGAAACTGGGCATGGCGGGCGAAGCGCACAAAGATTTCAGCCGCGCCATCGATTTGGACCCGAAAAATCAGGATGCGGCGATCTCACAAGGCGATCTGGTGGTGGCAGCCTATCATGCCGATCCCCAAGGCAATGTGATGGCGAAAGCGGAGGCCAACGAGATCATCAAAGGACTGCTGAAAAGGAATCCGAACAGCTTCGACGCCCACCGGCTGGAGGGAACGCTGGCCGCCATAGACCGCGACTATCCCAAGGCGATTGAGGAGCTGAAGAAAGCCAATGCGGTGTCGCCCGATCATCCGGAGATTATCTATCTCTTGATGCAGTCGCTGATTGCGTCCGGCGGGGCGGACGAAGCCGAGCGATACGGGCTGCATCTGGTTTCGGTCAAGAAAGACGCCGGCGCGGTGTACGACAAGCTGGAAGAGATTTACCTCCGCGCGAATAAACCAGACCGTGCCGAGGAGATGCTGCGGCAGAAAGTAGCGAATATCCCGGACGGCATAAACCTGGTGGAGTTGGCGCGGTTCTACTATCTCTCCAAGCGTCCGGCGGAAGTCACGGCGGCTCTCAATCGTTTGACCGGGGATCCGAAGAAATATCCGCAAGGGCACCTGCTGGCCGGCGACTACTTCGCCAGCACTCGCGATTTTGCGAGTGCGGTGCAAGAGTACCAATTAGGGGAGAAAAGCGACCCGAAGAACAAACGCATGTACCAAAAACGCGAAGCCGCTGGACTGACTGATGGCAGCAAGTTCGCCGAGGCCGCAACCCTGGTTACGAAACTGCTCAAGGACGACCCCACCGACGCCGAGGCGGCGGCGATTCATGCCTCGCTGGTGATGCAGATGGGCCCCAATCGAGATCAAATCAAAGCGGTGATCGCCGAATTGCAGCCGCTGGTGAACCGGAACTCCAGTAAGCCCCTACTGCACTACAGCTTGGCGCGGGCTTACCGGTTGCAGGGCGATGCCGCGGGGCTGGAACAGGCGCGTCTGCAACTGGAAGAGACGCTGAAACTGGACCCATCCAACACGTCGGCGAGGCTGGATCTCGCCCGTCTGCATCTGGATCGGAATGAAGGCGCAGCCGCGATTGAAGTAGCGTCGGATATTTTGCGCCAAAGCTCGAACAACCTGGGAGCCTTGTTGGTCAAGGGCTTCGGCTTTCTGCGGATTGGCGAGCCCGACAAGGCGCAGTCGGAGTTTCAGGCTCTCTTGAAGAGTTACCCGGGCTCGGACGACGCTCACTATGGACTCGCTATGTGTGCCATTCAGCAGAAGCGCTTCGACTACGCCGAAAGGGAGTTTCGGGCTCTAATGGCCGCCAAGGACCGGCGTGGGGCCGAAGGGATGGTCAATCTAAGGTTGGCGGAGCATAAATACGATGAGGCCCTGACGCTGCTAAAAGATCAGCAGAAAACGAACCCAGGCCAAGTCCCATCTGACGCGGTGGCCGCGGTTTTGTTCCAGGCCGAGCGCTGGAAGGAGGCTGCGGCGGAATACGAAAAAGTGACCGAAGAGGACCCGAAAAAGGTGGATAACTGGCTCCTTTTGGGCGAGGCCCGAGAGCGAGCGGGCGACATCGAAGGGGCGATGGCGGCATACAGCAAGGCCCGCGAACGGGCTCCGAACAATGTCAGCGCGGCTATGCTGTTAGGCCGGCTTTATGATGAACAGAACCGTCCCGCGGAGGCGGTGAAGCTGTATCAGGACGTGTTGAAATTGCAGCCCAACGACCCCTATGCGCTGAACAATCTCGCGTTCCACAAGGCTGAAGACGGCACGGATTTAAATGAAGCGCTGATCTATGCCCAGCGCGCCCGGCAGCAGAAGCCCGACGAAATCGATTTTCAGGATACCGCCGCGCTGATCTACCTAAAGAAGAATTTGACGGACGAGAGCCTGCGCATTCTGCAGGGCGTGGTCACGCGCCAGCCGAATCGCCCGTTGTACCGGTTGCACTTGGCCATGGCTTACTATCAAAAAGGGAACAAGCCCGCAGCCAGAAAAGAACTGGAAGCCGCCGCAAAGAACAATCCGACGGCACAGGAGAAGCTGAAGATTCGAGACCTGCTGGGAAAAACCGGGTAGGCGCGAAATTTAGTCCGCTTAGGGAGAACGTGGAGAAGTTTATGTTTGGCCGCAAAGTTTTGCCGCTATGGATGGGTGGGTCGTGCGTATTGGCGCTGGCGCTGATGGTGTCGAGTTGCGATCGGGATCCCAAAGTCGCCCGCGTGAAGTACCTCAATAACGGGAACAAATACTTCGACAGGGGCAAGCTGAAGGAAGCCTCCATTATGTACCGGCGGGCGCTGCAAAAAGATCTGCGCTACGGCGAAGCTTGGTACCGGTTGGGACTCACCAATTTGAAGCTCCAGGACTTTGTGGAGGCGCGCAAAGATTTTCTCCGGGCGATGGATCTGGATCCAAGTAATCTGGACGCGATCGTGAAAGCAGCCGACCTGGACCTGGCCGTAGCCTTGGTCAGCCCCAAACAAAGGGAAAAGGCAGGCATCGATCTGAAAGACATGGTGGCGACGCTGAAGAAGCGTTCCCCGGAAAACTACGACTACTACCGGCTGGCCGGCTATGTGGCGTTGCTCGACAAGGATTCTCCGGCGGCGATCGTAAACTTCAAGAAAGCCGACGCAGTCAAGCCGGAGCAATCCGATTTGGTCCTCATACTGGTGCAGACACTGTTGGCGGACGGGAAAACGGACGAAGCGGAACAGCATGCGCGCGCGCACATTGCCAAGGTGAAAAACTATGGTCCGCTTTACGATGTTCTGTACACCAGCTACGTTCGGCAAAAGCGCCTGAATGACGCGGAAAATTTGCTGAAAGAGAAAATCGCCAATAACCCGAAGGAAGGCAACTATGTCATTCAGTTGGCGACGCACTATGCGATGACCAACAGCAAGAGCGACATGCAGGCCACGCTGAACCGGTTGACCTCGAATACGGCCACGTTCTCGAACGCACACCAACTGGTGGGCGATTTTTATTTTCAGATTCGTGATTTCGACAATGCGTATCAACAATATTTAGCGGGTGAAAAGGAAGAGCCAAAACAGCACCGCCTCTACTCCGTGCGGATGATCGAAGTGCTTTCCCAGCAGAACAAGATAGCCGAGGCGACCAAGCTGTGTGAGCAGTTGGTGAAGGAGGATCCGAAGGATCCCGAACCCATTTCCATACTCGCCACTTTGCAACTGCAGGATAGCGACAAGGCCAAAGCGAAACTGGTAGTCGCGGAACTGCAGCCGTTGGTGGTTAAATACCCGAACCGGCCCGTCGTCCATTTCAATTTGGGCCGCGCTCTGATGATTCAAGGCGATCCGGCCAGCAAAGATCAGGCTCGCATGCAGATGGAGGAGACCCTGAAGATCCGGCCGCAGTATGTACCGGCTAAGTATTTTCTAGCCCTACTGGCCTTGGATCGTGGGGACTACGCCCACGCAGTGCAACTGACCGACGATGTCCTGTTGGTAGACAAGAACAATCCCCGCGTCGAGCTCATTCGGGCCAAAAGTTTGATCGGTATCTCGGAAAGAGAGAAAGCGCGCGACCAGATAAACGCTATCTTGAGTTCGGTCAACCCGGCTGCGAGCAAAATCTCCAAGGATGTTTGGGTAGAAGCAAAGTATTTGATGGGGGCTCTGGATTTGGTGAATCAGAAGTATTCCGAGTCGCTCGCTGAATTTGAAGAGGTGAAGAAGGCGGGGAACCCGAACGGCATTCTGGGAATTATTGAGGTGAAGGTAGTCCAGAAGAAATTTGACGAGGCTGAGGCGATTATTCGGGATCAGTTGACTCTGACTCCGGACCGGCAGGATTTTCAGATTGCGCTCGCCAACGTACAGTCCGCCGCCCGGAGATATAAAGAGGCCGAAGCAACGCTGCAGAAGCTGATCGAAAAGAACCCGAAGAACTCCGCTCTCTATACGAAGCTCGGAGAGACGCGAAGATTATTTGGCGACAATCCCGGCGCAGTCTCCGCCTTCAAGCAGGCGCACGATTTGGCTCCTACTGAAGTCCGGCCCCTGCTGCAAATGGCCTTGGTCTACGACGACACGGGGCGCAATGAAGAAGCGCGCAGATACTACGAAGAAGTGTTGAAGATCGATCCCGACCAGTACCAGGCGCTGAATAACCTAGCCTATCTCAAGGCGGATGCGGGCGTGGATCTGGATCAGGCGCTCACGTTTGCCCAACGCGCCGAGCAAGCGAATCCGAACAACCTCGATATCCGGGACACGGTCGGCTTCATCTACTATCGGAAGAACCTCACGGACGACAGCATCCGGATGCTTAAGGAACTGGTAGCGCAAAGGCCGGAACGGGCCACTTTCCACTTGCACCTCGCCATGGCTTATTTCCAGAAGGGCGACAAAGGTCAAGCCAAGCGCGAACTGGATGCCGCATCGCGGTACGCGCCCTCGGAAAAGGAACAACTGCGAATCAAGGAACTCAGCGCCAAGCTCGGATGACGCGTACGTGAAGTTACCTGTCACGGCGGCCACTGCCCGCAGCGCTTCGGCAGCCTTGCCGTATGTCATCCCTTTCGCTGTGTTCCTGGGTTTTCTGGCGCTGCAAAATATCGTTGCGGCGCCGCCGGAAATTGAGTTGCCGTTGCGCGTTGTTGTACTGGCCGCTGTTTTGGTGTTGTCCTCGCGCCGCGTGCTGAATTTGCAGAGTGCCTCGCCTCTGAACAGCACCTTGCTGGGTGTGATGGTGTTCCTCATCTGGATCGGCCCCGATTTTTTCTTCCCTGCCTATCGATCCAGCGGGCTATTTCAGAACGCTTTTACCGGGCAGTTGCAAAGTTCCATTCCCGCACAGGCTCTTACCAATCCCATCGTGCTGGGGAGCCGCATTGTCCGGGCTGTGGTGCTGGTGCCGATTATCGAGGAGTTGTTCTGGCGTGGGTGGCTGATGCGGTGGCTGATCCAGCCCCGCTTTGAGCGTGTTCCTTTGGGCACTTATGCTCACGCCGCCTTCTGGACCACAGCGGTGCTCTTTGCCTCCGAGCACGGGCCATTCTGGGATGTTGGATTGGTGGCCGGCATTCTCTATAACTGGTTACTGGTTCGCACCAAGACTCTGGGCGACTGCATTCTGGCGCACGCGGTGACCAACGCTTGTTTGTGCGGATATGTGATGGCAACGCACCATTGGGAATACTGGCTCTAGCGATCGCTAGGCGAGTGTACAGCCTCCGCTGGCTTCGGTCCGCGCTTCCGGAGCGGCACCTCGCGCAGGAACAAATTCACCATCAGCCCGATCACCATCAACACCGTCCCCATGATGAAGATGGCGTGCAGGCCACCCACTAAGCCATCCCGGACGTTCTCCAGTAGTTTGTGGAGCAGCTCCGTGCCGCCCGGAAAACGTCCGAATGCCATTTCCAGCCGCTGCCGGTTGGCCCCCAACATTAGGGGATTGTGGAAGGGCGCCAAAGCCATGGCGGGTGTGCCCGGCGGAATGTGGTTCTCGAAGTAGGTATGATATCGGGTCAATAAAACCGACCCGAACACCGCCACTCCAACCGTGCTGCCGATCGAGCGGAAGAACTGGGTGGACGCCGTGGCCGCTCCAATATGATTGGCCGGCGCGACATTCTGAACTATCAGCGTGTAAATCGGCTGCATCAACCCCATGCCCAAACCGGCAATCACCATGTACAAAACCACTTGTCCATGCGTTGTGACCTTATCCATGGTGGCCATGAGAAACATTCCCACTGTGGTCAGGCCGGAACCCAAAATCACCAGCAGCTTGTACTTGCCCAGTCTCGAGACCAGTTGGCCGGCCGCAATGCTACCCACCACTGCACCCATCAGCAAGGGTGTCAGCAGTACACCCGAGTTCTTCGCCGAAACGCCGAGCACGCCCTGCATGAACAACGGCACATAGAGAATCACGCCGAACATGCCGACACCCAACATAAACACCGCGATGGAAGACACGGCAATCACCGGCTCCTTGAACAGCCACAGCGGCATCAGTGGCTCCAACGCCCGCGATTCCGCCAGCAGAAAGGCCGCCAGCATCACTGCCGCAAACACCAGTTGCCATACCACCCTGGGAGCGGTCCAGCCATAATCCGTCACCCAGGTCAGTGCCAGCAGCAGCGGAATCAGGCAAGCCGTCAGCGTCGCCACACCGAACCAATCAATCGAGCGGTGGATGCCCTTGGGCTTGAAGTTGGGCATCTCCACTAGAATCGCCGCCGCCGCCAATATGCCAAAAGGCAAGTTGACATAGAACGTCCAGCGCCAGGAAAGCTGGTCCGTCAGCCAGCCGCCCAGCGTCGGTCCGAAGATGGACGCCACGCCCCAAACCGCCGCGAACAAGCCCTGATACTTGGCTCGTTCGATGGGCGCGAACATGTCGCCGATGATCGCGAACAGGCAGCCGATAATCAACCCCGCTCCCACGCCCTGCAGTCCGCGGAAAACGATCAGTTGGGTCATCCCGTCGCCAGGGAAGCCTGGAACCTGCCCCGCTGCGCCGCACAGCGCCGAAGCCAGCACGAACAAAATGGTTCCGGACAAAAAGAAATATTTGCGCCCATAAAGGTCGGAAAGCTTGGCGAAGATCGGCACCGCGATGGTGGAGGTCAGCAAGTAGACGGTGGTTACCCACGGATAGCGGTCGAAGCCATTCAGATCGGCGATCACGCGCGGCATGGCCGTCCCGACGATCGTTTGATCCAGCGCCGCCAACAGCAAAGTCAGCAGGAGTCCGGTGAGGGTGCCATAGAGCTGACGGCGCGATAAGTGTAAGCCAGGCTGATAGGTTGCCTCGGCTGCGGTTGATGCCATCTTACTAATGTAACCGCATGGGTACTGGCGATCATCCAATAAGCATGCTGGAAACGGGCATCCCTCGCCGCGCATTCCTGTTCATGCCCTTTGCTTTCGCAGGCTTAGTGGCTGTTTCCTATCACAAGGAGAAGCCCCTGCCGGACGCTTCAACGGGCGGCAGCGGCGACGAAGTTCTGCTCGATCTGTTCTCGGATGCCGGTCAACCACAGGGCTCGGCCACGGTCCGTAAGGTCGTGAAAACCGAAGTCGAATGGCGTAAGCAACTGGCCGGTGAGGAGTTCGCTGTAACGCGGCGGGGCGGCACCGAATTTGCTTACTCCGGCCGCTATTGGAAGACCACTGCCGAACATGGGCTGTATCGCTGTGTCTGCTGCGGCAATGCGCTGTTCCGGTCGGAGGAAAAGTTCGATTCCGGTACTGGCTGGCCCAGCTTCTGGGCGCCCATCTCAGAACGCAACGTCCGCAACCGGACCGACGTGGCGTTTTTCATGGAGCGAACCGAGGTGCTCTGCGCCAAATGCGATGCCCACCTGGGTCATGTCTTCCAGGATGGCCCGCCGCCCACCGGGCTGCGCTATTGCATGAACTCCGCGGCGCTGCGTTTTTTAGAACGGCCAGTCTAGGAGAACGTTGCCCAAACAATTCGATGCCGTAGTAGTTGGGGCTGGCCCCAACGGTCTGGCTGCTGCCATTACGCTGGCGCGGGCCGGGAAAAGCGTCATCGTTTTTGAAGCAGCCCAAACGGCGGGAGGCGGACTACGATCGGCGGCGCTCACGCTTCCCGGTTTTCTGCATGATGTTTGCTCGGCCATACACCCGCTGGGCGTCGCCTCGCCTTTCTTCGCATCGCTTCCCTTACAGGCCCACGGGCTGGATTGGATTCAGCCGCCGATTCCGCTGGCCCACCCCTTGGATAGTGGAGAGCCCGTTTTGCTGCACAGATCGGTGGAGGAAACTGCGAAGCAGTTTGGAGAACATGACGCACGTGCTTACCGCTCGCTCATGAATGCCAACTCGGATCAAATAATCCAAGCCCTTCTGGCCCCGTGGCCCATGTTTCGCCACCCGCTAGTCCTGGCGCGCTTTGGCCGCAACGCCATGCGTTCGGCTTCCGGATTGGCACGCAGCCGCTTTCAGGGCGAACCTGCGCGCGCTCTGTTCGCTGGACTGGCGGCTCACTCGAATGTCCCGCTGGAGGCGCCGGCCACTGCCTCCTTCGGTCTGCTCCTTGCCCAACTCGGACATGTGGTGGGTTGGCCATTTCCTCGGGGAGGAGCGCAAAAATTTACAGACGCGCTTGTGTCGTACGCTACATCCCTCGGTGTCCACGTCGAAACCGGAGCCAGGGTGGACGATATCGATCGCCTGCCGCCTGCGCGCGTGGTGCTGCTCGACGTAACGCCCCGCCAACTGCTCGCGATTGCCGGCGAGCGCCTGACCATTGGCGACCGGCGCGCGCTGTCCCGCTTCCGCTATGGACGCGGAGTCTTCAAGATCGACTTCGCTTTAAGCGCTCCCATCCCGTGGAAGACGCCGGCCATCAGCCGCGCCGCCACCGTCCACCTGGGCCCCACCTTGGAAGAAATCGAGGCTTCCGAAAAAAGCTCCACGCCGCCCGAACGGCCTTTTGTTATGCTGGATCAACACAGTCTGTTCGATCCCACGCGCGCGCCCTCCGGCCAACACACCGCTTGGGGTATTGCCATGTGCCGCAAGGTTCCACTCAGGACATGACGACGCGCATTGAGCAACAAATTGAGCGCTTTGCTCCGGGGTTTCGCAACACGATTCTGGCCCGGCACACCATGACGCCGGCCAATCTGGAAGCTTACAACGCCAACTACATCGGTGGAGACATCAGCGGCGGCAGCAACGATTGGACGCAACCGCTCACGCGCCCTTTTGTCCGGCTCGATCCGTACCGCATGGCCGACGGCGTCTTTCTCTGCTCGTCATCGACGCCGCCCGGCGCTGGCGTGCACGGCATGTGCGGTTACCATGCCGCGCGGTCTGCTTTGCGGCGGCTGGTAAAATAGCGGTTTTGCCTCTATCAGCTTCATTCATCGAGCGAGCCGGCGCTTGGTTCTTGAACTCTGGCATTCAGGATCGCAACGGCGGCGTCGCCCGGTATTACCGGTCCGATCTCCAAAAGAACGTCGCCATCTCCACCGAGATCACCGGCTACTTCATCAGCACGCTGGCGTTTCTTTTTGAGCGAACCGGGGTGGACGAGTACCGGCAAGGCGCGCTCAAGGCCGCCTGCTTTCTGGTGAATTCCGCCTGGGACCAAGAGAGCTCAATGTTTCCGTTTGAGTACCCGTCCAACGGACTTGCTTACTTCTTCGATTGCGGAATCATCGTGCGCGGCTTGCTGGCCGCTTGGCGCTTGAAGGGTGACGACGTTTTTCTTTCTGCGGCGGTTCGCGGCGGCCGCGCCATGCTGGCGGACTTTAGGCTGGGAAGGGACATCCCGCCGATCATTTCCCTGCCTGAGAAAAAGGCCCTTGCTTATCAACCGCGCTGGTCCGCCACACCGGGATGCTACCAGCTCAAGGGGGCTCTGGCGTGGCACGATCTGGCCCAGGCGACTGGCGACGAGAAGTTTCAACAAGCGTATGAGAAGACTG
>Ga0075017_100000359_pt1 | contig 24861 bp, 24 predicted proteins | sample AleBraG_ABR_2012_FD_71475 | JGI IMG/M metagenome (GOLD analysis project Ga0075017, IMG submission 71475) | Freshwater sediment microbial communities in response to fracking from Pennsylvania, USA - Alex Branch Run_MetaG_ABR_2012 | ecosystem: Environmental > Aquatic > Freshwater > Creek >... | reverse complement strand
TCGCCCGCGTAGCTGAGGTAGCCGACCGCGCCGCCGTAGCCGCCGCGCTTGACCGGCTCGAGCTCGTCGATGATCTGCATCGCGCGAACCTTCGGCGCGCCCGAGAGCGTCCCGGCCGGCAGGACCGACCGCAGCGCGTCCATCGCTCCGATGCCCTCGCGCAGCGTGCCCGAGACCGAGGAGACGATGTGCATGACGTGGCTGTAGAACTCGATCTCCATCAGCTCGTCGACCTGGACGGTGCCGTACTCGCAGACCCGGCCGAGGTCGTTGCGGCCGAGGTCGACGAGCATCACGTGCTCGGCGCGCTCCTTCTCGTCCTCGAGCAGCTCGGCGGCGATCCGCCGGTCCTCCTCGGGGGTCGCACCGCGCGGACGGGTGCCGGCGATCGGCTTCGTCGAGACGCGGCGTCCGGAGACCGTCAGCAGCGGCTCGGGGCTGGCGCCGGCGATCTGAAAGTCGCCGAAGTCCAGGAAATACATGTAGGGGCTCGGGTTGACGGCGCGCAGGCCGCGGTAGATCGAGAAGGCCTCGACCGGGGTCGGCGCCGACCAGCGCTGGGAGGGGACGACCTGGAAGGCGTCCCCCGCGTGGATGTAGCGGACGATCCGCTCGACCATGGCTTCGAAGTCCTGGCGTGACATGTTCGAGTGGAACTCCGGCACGGCGCGCGGGCCGCCGGACGCGGCCCGGCGTCCCGGAACCGCCCCCCTCAGCGCCGCGCGCAGCTCGGCAATCGTCGCCGCGGCCTTCGCGTAGGCCACCTCGACGTCGGCATCGGCGTCGAGATCGGCGTTGGCCAGCACCGTGACGGTGTGCTTGAGGTGGTCGAAGATGACCAGGGCGTCGGAGAGCATCAGCGCCAGGTCGGGCAGCCCGACCGGGTCGGGGTTCGGGGCTCCGAGCGGCTCCACCGAGCGCACGAGGTCATAGCCGAAAAGGCCGACGGCGCCGCCCGCGAAGGGCGGGGCGTCCGCGATCGGCGCCTGGCGGAAGCGGGCCATCTGGGCGGCCGCCAGCGCATAGGGGTCGCCGCCGTCGGCGAGCGACCAGCGCAGGACGCTGCGCGGGCGAAAACCGATGAACGACCAGCGGCCCACGCGCTGACCCTGGTCGGCCGACTCGAGCAGGAAGGCGGGCTCGCCCGGGGCGAGGGCCCGCAGCTTGAGGAAGGCCGAGACGGGCGTCTCGCAGTCCTCGACAAACGTCACGCTGAGCGGGATCAGGTTGTGCTCGCGGGCCAGCTCGCGAGCCCGCTCGAGGTCCGGCTCGATCCTCGCGCCGGAGCCGCGGCCGGGGGCCAGCGGGGAACCGTGCGGCGGCGAGCTAGGAGCGACGGCCATCGAGCACCCGCTCGGCGTCGCTCAGCGAGCGGTCGCGGCTGCGCAGGAGAACGAGCAGGTGGTAGAGCAGGTCGGCGGCCTCTTCGTCGACCCGCTCGTCGGTCTCCTCACGGGCCGCGCGCGTCACCTCCTCGGCCTCCTCGAGCACCTTGGCCGCGATCAGCGACGGGTTCTCGAGCAGCTCGACCGTATAGGAGCCCGCCGGACGCTCCGCGACACGCCGGGCCAGGGTCCGCTCGAGGGCGGGCAGCGTCTCGTGCGGCGCCCCCGGTGTCAGCTGGCCGCGGTGAAAGCAGGTCCGCTCACCGGTGTGACAGGCCGCCCCGGCGGGCTCGACGAGGGCCAGCAGGGTGTCGCCGTCGCAGTCGAGGCGCAGGGCGCGAAGGACCTGGACGTTGCCGCTCGTCTCCCCCTTGTGCCACTGCTCGCCGCGGGAGCGGCTCCAGAGGTGCAGTTCGCCGCTCCGCAGGGTGCGGCGCAGCGCCTCGGCGTTCATGTAGGCGAGCGTCAGCACCTCGCCGGTCGACCAGCTCTGGACGACGCAGGGAACGAGCCCCTGGCCGTCGTAGGTGACCTGCTCCTCGATCTCGTCGGTGCCCGTGCCCATTGGAGACGATTGTAGGTACCGCCGTTGGCGGGCGGATTTGAGACAGACTGCTGCTCGATGGAGGCACTACTCGACCGCAGGCTGCTCGTCATCTCCGGCAAGGGAGGTGTCGGCAAGACGACGATGTCGGCCGCCCTCGGGTTGCTGGCGGCCGAGCGCGGGCGCAGGACGATCATCGTCGAGTTCGGCGAGCAGTCCAGGCTGGCGAGCCTGTTCGGCGCCGAGCCGGCCGAGCCGGGCTCCGAGACGCGGCTGGCGCCGAGGCTGTCGAGCATCTCGATCGACCCCGACCGGGCCCTGATGGAGTGGCTGCAGGCGCTGGGCGGCAGGGTCTCCGGGCGCATCCTGGCCTCGAGCGGGACCTTCCAGTACTTCGCGGCCGCGGCCCCGGGGGCCCGCGAGATAGTCAGCATGGTCAAGATCTGGCGGCTGGCCCACGGCGGCGGCCGCGGGCGCTCCGCCGCGGACCTGGTGATCCTCGACGCCCCCGCGACGGGCCACGCGCTGGGGATGCTGCGCTCGCCCAGGACGTTCGGCGCGATCGCCCGGGTGGGGCCGGTCGTGCGCCAGACGCAACAGGTCCAGGAACTGCTGGCCGACCCGGCGCGGACCGACTACGTCGTCGTGGCCCACGGCACCGAGCTGGCGGTCACCGAGACGATCGAGTTTCAGCAGGGCCTACAGAGGGCGGTCGGTCGCGAGCCGGCCGCGGTGCTCGTCAACGGCCTCGTGCCGCGCCGCTTCAACGGCGCCGAGATGGAGCAGATCGAAGCGCTCCTCGCCAAGCCGGCCGACCGGGCGGGCCGATCGGCCGACGGAGCCCTCCCCGCGGCGGTCGTGGCCGACGCCGTGGCCGCAGCCCGCGAGGCCCATGAGCTGGCGCGGGTCCAGCAGAGCCAGCTCGCGCGGCTGCGCCGCCGGGGCTTTCACGTGATCGGGGTCCCGTTCGTGTGGACGCCCGAGCTCGAGCTCGACGGGATCAGGACCCTGGCCGAGCGCCTCGGGCGCGCCGCCGACTGACCATCTCAGGCGCCCCGACGGCCCCGCGGCCGCTACGTGATCCCGAGGCGATCCAGCAGGCCCTCGTCACCGCGCCAGTCACGGCGGACGCGAACCGAGAGGTCCAGATGCACGCGAGCCTCGAGCGCCTGCTCGAGCTCCTTGCGGGCGGCGCTGCCGATCGCCTTGATCATGCTCCCCTGGGCGCCGATCAGGATCCCCTTCTGGGAGCTGCTCTCCACCCAGATCAGTGCCCTGACCCTCGCCATGTCGTCATGCAGCCGTTCGATCTCTTCGACGATCACCTCAACCGCGTGCGGCACCTCCTGGAAGGTCCGCTTGATCGCGGCCTCGCGGATCAGCTCCCCGACCAGCACCTCGAGCGACTGGTCGGAGGAGGTCCCGGGGCCGAACATGAACGGCCCCTCGGGGACCAGCGAGCCGAGGTGCTCGACGAGCTCGGGAAGACCGGCGCCGCTGCGAGCCGAGATCGGGAAGACCTCGCCCTCGAGCCCGAGCTCGGCCGCCTGCTGGAGAACCTCGAGCAGATCGGCTCGCGACATCCGGTCGACCTTGTTGACGGCGATTGCCACCGGCAGCAGGGGCCGCGCGAGCGCCTGGGCGATGAAGCGGTCGCCCGGCCCGACACCCTGGCGGCCGTTGAGGATGAACAGGGCGGCATCGGCCCCCTCGAGCTCCTGCTGGACCCGTTTGGCCATCCGCGAGGTGAGCGCGTCGCGGGGGCGCTGGACCCCGGGCAGGTCGACGAGCACGAGCTGGTTCTGGCCGCTGTGGTGAACGCCGCGGATCGCCCGGCGGGTCGTCTGCGGGCGGTCGGAGACGATCGCGACCTTCTCGCCGACGACGGCGTTGACGAAGGTCGACTTGCCGACGTTGGGCCTGCCGGCCAGCGCGACGAAGCCGCTGCGGGTCATCGTCCGGCCTCCCGCAGCAGCTCGTCCTGGAGCGCCAGCATCTCGCCGTCGTCGCGCTCGTGATCCATGCCCAGCAGGTGCAGCATGCCATGGACTATGGCCTCCCGGAGCTCGGCGGTGTGGCGCGGGCAGATGACGATGTCGCCGAGCTCGCGCGGGCCCGTGCGCTCACCGTCGTCGACTCCCTCGATCCCGTCGATCGGAAAGGAGAGGACGTCGGTCGGTTCGGCTCTGCCGCGGTGGCGCTCGTTGAGCTCGGCGATCCGCCTGCTCGAGACGTACTCGACGGCGACATGGCCCTCGCTGACGCCGCGGCGCGCGGCGGCCAGGTTGCACAGCTCGGCGACCTCGTCGGGCGGCGGCGAGCCCGGCGCCAGACCCTCGCCGAAGAGCTCGACTTCGATCATCGCGCTCAGGCGCTGCGAATCGAGGGCCGCCCGGGTTCCTGCGGGCCGCCCCGGGCCCGCTGCGGGGGGGCCGCCGCCGGTTCCTGCTGGGAGTGGGCGTTGTATGCCTCGACGATCCGCTGGACGAGCTTGTGGCGGACGACGTCCTCGCCGCCGAAGCGGACGAACTCGATGCCCTCGACGGCCTCGAGGACATCGCCGACGACGATCAGCCCGGACTGCTGCTCGCGCGGCAGGTCGACCTGGGTGATATCGCCGGTGACGACCATCCGCGAGCCGAAGCCGAGCCGGGTCAGGAACATCTTCATCTGCTCGGGCGTCGTGTTCTGGGCCTCGTCGAGGATCACGAACGAGTCGTTCAGGGTGCGGCCGCGCATGAAGGCGAGCGGAGCGATCTCGATGACGCCGCGCTCGATGTGCTGAGAGACCTTCTCGGGATCCATCATGTCGTGCAGGGCGTCGAACAGCGGCCGCAGGTAGGGATCGACCTTGGCCATCAGATCGCCCGGCAGGAAGCCGAGGCGCTCGCCGGCCTCGACGGCCGGGCGGGTCAGGATTATGCGATTGACCTCGTGGCGCGAGAGCGCGGCGGCGGCCATCGCGACGGCCAGGAAGGTCTTGCCGGTACCCGCCGGGCCGACGCCGAAGGTGATCGTCGAGGAGCGGACGGAGTCCACGTAGCGCTTCTGGTTGAGAGTCTTGGGCGCCACCCGCAGGCCGCGGTGCGACCAGACGACGTCCTCGAGGACACGGGCCGGGGACTCGTGCGCATCGAGGGCCCCGGTGACGGCGGTGATCGTGCCGGGCCCGATCTCGTGGCCGCGGGCGATCAGGTCGGCGAGCTCGCGGACCACCCTCTCACCGGCGGTCGTCTCGCGCTCCTCCCCGTCGAAGGTCAGCAGGTTGCCGCGCAGGTAGACGCGGCAGTCGAGGTGGGACTCGAGTGCGCGCAGGACCGCGTCCTGGCTGCCGGCCAGCTCGGCGGCGACTTCGTTCGAGAGCTCGATCTGGGTCCTCATCCCTGCAGGACGGCCCGCACCAGGCCGGATACGCGCTTGCCGTCGGCACGGCCGTCGACGGCGGCCATCGCGCTCTTCATCGCAGTCCCCATGTCCTTCGCCGTTTCGGCGCCGCTTGCGCGGACGGCCTGCTCGACGATCGCCGCCAGCTCCGGGTCGGAGAGCTCGGCCGGCAGGTAGGCGCCGATCAGCTCGCCCTCGGCCTCCTCGCCGCCGGCCAGGTCCTCCCGTCCGGCATCGCGATAGGCCTTCGCGGCCTCGAGGCGGCGCTTGCGCTCACGGCGCAGCACGGCCAGCTCGTCGTCCGAGCCCTCCTTGGCGGCCTTCTGCAGCTCGGACAGCACGAGTCGCAGGGCCCCGACCTTCCCCTTTTCCCCGGCGCGCATCGCACCCTGAAGGTCGGTCTTGATCTGCTCAGCGATCGCCATTCTCCGTCCAGGATACGCGCCCGGAGGACTTCGGTCGTGAACCTCCTGCCCCTCGGGCGGCGCCCGGCCGGCGAGCTGCCCGGGCGAGGAGGCGTCGCGAGCGGAGCGGAGCGCGACGTTCCGGTCGGCGGCAGCCACCGGAGCCCCGACCGGCAATCACGACCTGCCACGCCACTTGGACAGAATAGGCTGCGAGCGATGAACAGCCCCCTCTACGCCGCGGCCCTCGCCCCGTTCCTCGCAGAAACCGAGCGTCTGCGTCCCGCCGAGTGCGAAGTGATCGACGCCCACACCCATCTCGGCCTCGACGAGGATGGCCGCTCGCTGACCCTGGCCGAGCTGCTCGATCAGCTCGATCAGGCCGGGGCACGCCGCGCCTGCGTCTTCCCGCTGCACGACCCCGAGCGCAGGCCGGCCTACAGCCTGCCCAACGACCGTGTCCTCGAGTGGGCATCGCAAAGCGACGGGCGGCTCGTCCCGTTCGCCCGCCTGGACCCCTTCGAAGGACCCCTGCGCGAGGCCGAGCGGATGTTGAACGCGGGGGCACGGGGCATCAAGCTCCATCCGCGGGCCCAGGACTTCACCTTCGAGGGCGGTGAGCTCGACGGCGTCTTCAAGCTCTGCGAGGAAGCTCGGCTCCCGGTGCTGATCCATGCCGGCCGGGGCATGCCTCCGATCGCAGACGGCCTCGCCGACCTCGCGCTGCGCCACCCCGGGACCCCGCTGATCCTGGCCCACGGTGCGATCTGCGACCAGGGTATCCTCGCGACCCGCCTGGCCGGGCACCCGGCGATCCTCTACGACATCTCCTGCTTCTTCCCGCTGGATGTGATCGAGCTGTTCGCCCGGGCCCCGGCCGAGCGGATCGTGTTCGCCGCCGACCCCCCCTACGGGCGGACGAGCACGACGCTCTACATGGCGCTGCGGGTCGCCCGCCAGGCCCGGCTCGACGAGGCCACCACCCGACTGATGCTGGGCGGCACGATGGCGGCCCTGATCGACGGGCGGCCGCTGCCCGCGGTGACGCCCCCCCGGCGAGACTCGACGATCACGATGTCGGGCCGGCTGCTGCGCGTCTACGGCTACTCCAGCCTGGTCGGCCCGGCGCTGTTCAGCGGCGCACCCGAGCCCGCCCTGGCGATGCTCGAGATGGCGATCGCCGCCTCTCGCGACCCCGACCCGGGCGAGGTCGGGGAGGCGCTCGAGGTGATCGGCCGCGCCCTGCGGGCCGCCCGCGAGCTGATGGTCGAAGAGGACGGCGTCCGGCCGGCGATCGACCTGCTCTACCGGTCGAATGTGCTGGCGGCGACGGAGATCCTCGACGCCCCCTGATCAGCGGGGGCCGAGCAGCAGGGCGGCCCACTCGCCCTCCTGCACACGGCGGCGCTCCGACAGGCCGGCGCCGGCACACAGCGCACGCGAGACCTCATCGGCCTCCTCGCAAAGCAGCCCCCCGGCGATCAGCGCGGCCGGTTCGCCGGGGAGCGTCCGGGCCAGTTCGAGCAGCAGCGGGCGCAGCAGGTTCGCGGTGATCAGCAGCGGGCCGGCGGGGCGCTCCGAGGGTGAGCGCCAGGGCAGCTCCTGGTGGCGCAGATCGAAGCGTCTGGCACCCAGATGGACGTCGTTGGCGGCGGCGTTCCCGGCCGCGGCCGAGACGCTCTCGAGCTCGTTGTCGAGGCCGAGCAGCGGACCGTAGCCGAGCTTCCCGGCGGCGATCGAGAGAACGCCGGAACCCGTGCCGATGTCGAGCACCGGACCGCGACGGGGGTCGCTCGCGGCGAGCTCGAGCATCAGCGATACGCACAGCCGGGTGCTGGCGTGCCCGCCCGTGCCGAAGGCCTGGCCGGGGTCGATCACGATCTCCTCGAGCCCCGGCTCGGGCGGGGCCGCGGGCTCCCAGGGTGGGCGGATCCGCAGCGACGGGACCTCGGGCCCGGGAGCCTCGATCAGGACCGGCCGATGGAATTCCTTCCAGCGCTCGGACCAGTCGTCGGCGAGCTCGCTGGTGGCGATCTCGACCAGGGCGCCGCCGACGGCCGCCGTCAGATCGGGAAGAGCCGGCAGCTCCCCCGGGGCTCCGTAGATGGCGTACTCGACCGTCTGCCCGCCGTCGAGCAGGGACTCTTCGACACCCGCCGGGGCGAGCTCCAGCAGGGCCGCGAGGACAAGCTCGGCCTCCGCGCACGGCACGCGCAGGGCGAGGCGGATCACGCGGGCTGGCTGCCCAGAACGCGCCGCAGCTTCGCGAGCATCCCCTCGTGGGTGCGGAGGTTCTCCTCGGTGAGGCTGTCGCTGAGCGCTTCCAGCAGCCCGCGCTGGTCGTCGCTCAGACGGCGCGGGATCACGACGTTGACGACGACCTTCAGGTTTCCCCGGCGCCCGTTGCGCAGCGCCGGCATCCCCTCACCTCGCAGCGTCAGGATCTCCCCGGGCTGGGTTCCGGGCGCGAGCTCGACGCCGGCCACCCCCTCCAGCGTCGGGACCTCGAGGGTCGCCCCCAGGGCGGCCGTCGGGGCGGGCACGTCGAGGGCGGTGATCAGGTCGTCGCCTTCGCGCACGAAGCGCTCGTCCTCGCGGACGCTGACCAGGACGTAGAGGTCGCCCGGGGGGGCGCCGGCTTCGCCGGCGTGGCCCTGACCGCTCATCCGGATCCGCTGGCCGTCGGCGATGCCGGCGGGGATCTCGACCTCGGTCCGGCGCTCGGCTCGCAGGCGCCCGCGGCCGCGGCAGTCCCCGCAGGGCTCGCTCGGGATCTTGCCCTCGCCGCCGCAGCTGTCGCAGACGACCGTCCGGACCATCTGCCCGAACGGGGTCCGGGTGACGGCCTGCAGCTGGCCGTTGCCGCCGCAGCGCTCGCAGGTCTGGATCGGGGTCCCCGGCTCGGCACCGTTGCCGTGGCAGTGCTCGCAGCGCTCGATCACCTCGAAGCTCGCCTCGACCGTCTTCCCGCGGGCCGCCTCGAGCAGGTCGATCTCGACCGCCACGGCGACGTCGCCTCCGGCGGCCGGCCCGAAGCCCGAGCCGCCTCCGAAGAAGGCGTTGAAGAGGTCGCCGATCGAGCCGACGCCGTCGAAGTTGGGCGCATAGCCGCCGGAGCGCAACCCGTCGTGCCCGTAGCGGTCGTAGGTGGCCCGCCGCTCGGGGTCGGCGAGGATCTCGTAGGCCTCGGCGGCCTCCTTGAACTTCTCCTCGGCCTGGGGGTCGTGGGCGTTGACGTCGGGATGCAGCTCGCGGGCGAGGCCGCGGAAGGCTTTCTTGACCTCCTGCTCGCCGGCATCACGGGCGACGCCGAGGACCTCGTAGGGATCTCTTGGCACGCTGACTAGTTCTCTGCGTAGGCGTCTTCGACGAAGCGTGAGAGCTCGTGGGCGGCCTCGCGGACCGTTGCGATCGCACCGGCGTAGTCCATCCGCACGGGACCGATCACCGAGACGGCTCCGAGCCGGCGGCTGGCGACGCCGTAGCCGGTCGCGACGACACCCAGCGAGTGCATCGCGGGCAGCTCGTTCTCGTGACCGATCCTCACATAGACGCCCGGCTCGGCCAGCGCGGCCCGCAGGACACGCAGCAGCGCGACCCGGCGCTCGAGCAGCCCGATCAGCTCGTTGACGCGGCTCGCGTCGACGATCTCGCCGGCCTGGAAGAGGCGGGCGGTGCCGTCGAGATAGAGGGCGTCCTCGCCGGCGGCGGCGAGCTGGGTGAAGGCCGGCGCGATGCGCCCGAGGAAGTCGAGCTCCACCGGTGAGAGGCCCGGATCGGCGAGCCGCTGGGCAAGCGCCCGCGAGCCGACACCCAGGCCCGTGAGCCGCTCGTTGAGATACTCGCCGGCCCAGGCGACGAGGCCGGGGTCGACGCCGCGATCGAAGCTCGCGAGCATCTTCGAGACGTCGCCGGCCGAGGTTATGATCACGACGAGCAACAGTTGCGGCTGGAGCTCGAGCACCTCGACGTGACGGACGGTCGCCGTGTTGATCGAGGGCGCCGAGACGACGGCCAGGAGGTTGGTCATCTGCGAGAGCGTCTCTGAGATCGCCCGCATCGCGTCGTCGACTTCGCGGCGGATCAGGGTCAGCTCCAGGCGCCGGCGCGGTGGCGCCGGGGCGCCGCCGGCGTGCAGCAGCCGGTCGACGATGTAGCGCTGGCCGGCATCGGTCGGCACCCGCCCAGCCGAGACGTGGGGGTGGTCGAGCAGCCCGATCTCCTCGAGCTGGGCCAGTTCGTTGCGGACGGTCGAGGGGCTGCAGTCGAGCTCGGGGTCGGCCGCGACGACCCGGGAGGGCACCGGCTGGCCGGTGTGCAGGTAGTCCTCGACGACCTTGCTCAGGATCTGCTCCTGGCGGGGGGTCAGCATGGGCCTGATTGTAGGCGGGGCGCTGGCGCCCCCCCGGGCCGAGCCGCTAGAGCTCGAGTTCGGCTTCGGCGTTGCGGATGATCTGCTCGCCGTCCTGTTCGGCGACGGTGTCGATGATCGCCCGGCCGTCGGCCACCTCGCGGACGGTCCCCGTGACGAGCACCTCCCGTTCGGGCAGCCCCATGCCGCGGAACTGCACCGACAGGCGGCGCAGGTGGGAGGGCCCGCCGGCCGCCTCGGTCTGGGCGCGGGCCACCTGGGCCATCGTCCAGAGTCCGTGGAGGATCCGCCCCGGGAGGCCGACCGCGCGCGCGAACTCCTCATCGATGTGGATCGGGTTGAAGTCACCCGAGGCGCCCGCGTAGCGGACCGTCAGGTACTTGTCGGGGGTGATCCGCAGCTCGGGGATCGACTCGCCCACCGTCAGCTTCGACATCTCACACTCCCCTGACGATGTTGGTCCAGGTCCCGCGACAGACCTCCTCGCCGCGCTGGTTCGTCGACACCGACTCGAACACGTAGTAGCCCCGGCCGTCGGCTTCCGAGATGTCCTTGACGGCGGCCGTCGTCGTGATCTCGTCGCCGGCGACGACGGGCGGCCCCCACACGAACTCCTGGCCACCGTGCACCATCATCGCGAAGTTCAGCTCGATCTCGGGATCGAAGATCGGGGGCCCGACCGCCGGTGCGCTGTAGACGACCGCAAACATCGGCGGCGCCACGAGGTCGGCGTAGCCCGCCGCCCGGGCCGCCTCGAGGTCGAGGTGCACCGGGTCGCTCTCCCCCACCGCACGCGCGTACTCGCGGATCTTCTCGCGGCCCACGGCGTAGGTCACCGGCTCGTAGCGCTTTCCGATCGCGCGGGTGTTGACTGGCATCTGGCGGGGCTCCTCGGGGGCGGATCTCTGACTCGGGGCGGGCGCCATGCTACACACGCGACGGCCCGCCCCGCCCCCGGGGCGCCCGTTCCACGGCCCGTTAACCGAAAAAGGGCCCCGTGGGGCCGACACGGAGCAGACGGCGATGCTCGCCCGTCTGCTCCTGGGGCGCCGCGCGGGGACCGCGCCTTCAGAGCGCCGCCGCCTGCTCTGCGGCCGCGGCGCCGGCCGGCTCCTCCCCGGCCCCCGCGTCGTCGCGGTCACCCGGCCGGTCGAGGAACTGGACCGTGTCGGCTACGACGCTGACCGCCTGGCGGCGCTGTTCCTCGGAGGTCTCCCACTCGCGCCACGCCAGGCGACCGTCGACCGCGACCCGGCTCCCCTTGCGCATGTGATCGGCCACGCTCTCGGCCGGCGCCCCGAACACCGTCACGTCGAAGTAGTTGGGACGCTCGACGTAGTCGCCGCCGGGTTCGCGGTGGCTTGAGTTGCAGGCGATCCGAATCCCGCAGACCGAGGTCCCGGACGGGGTGGACCGCAGCTCCGGGTCCCGTGTCAGTCGGCCGATGAGTACCACTCGATTGATGGTGAACATGCTGGTCTCCGTTGCTCTCGCTGATTGCCCCCGCCGCCAACCTACGCGCCCCCTGCGACGGCTCTCTCGATCGCCCCGCCGCCCGTTGCACCTTCGAGCGTCTCCAGCGCCACCACGTGGATCCGCCCGCCGGCCCGTGACTGCTCGATCGCATGCCCGAGCGCGGGCCGAACCCCCGCGGTGGCCAGATACAGGACGCCGTCGAGATGGCGGGCCCGCGCCCAGGCCAGACAGATCGCCGCCAGCCGGCGCGGCGACTTCACGGTGAGCTCGATCTCGACGGCGATCGCCCGGCGCCCTGCGGCCAGCAGCGCGAGGTCGGGCCGATGGGTGGCCCGCTCGCGGGCACCCGGGGCGGCGCTCGCGAGCAGTCCCCCGGCGGAGCGCTCTTCCCGACGCAGCTCGGCCTCGCCGATCACCCGCCGGCCGGGGTAGAGGTGGCTCAGCTCGGCGGCCACGAGCGAGCAGAGAACCGCATGGCGGGCGCCGCCGGCGGCGACCCGGGCCGGATTGATCCCGCTCACGCCCGCCGCTCGCAGTCCGGCGCGGGTCACCGTGTAGAGCGCCGGCTGATCGCGCAGCGGCCGCCAAGCCACCAACAGGCCGCGGCGCTGCAGGTGCGAGAGCCGCGCCCGTGCCGCGCCGGGCACCCAGCCCCGCTCTCGCGCCAGCGCCTCGGCCGTGACCGCGCCGAGCCCCGCGATCCAGGCGATGATCACCGCCCCGGGCTCCGCCCCGTCCGGCTCGGTGCGCGCGGCCATCATCCACCCCCTGCGCCGGCTGTGATCTGAGCGACGCTCGCGCCCGCCCCCGAGGCGAGCGGAATGACGACGCACCTGCCGGGCTCCAGACGCATCAGATCCTCGGGCGCCAGCAGCGGCTCCCGGCTTCTGGAACGTGTGCTGCGCCCGTCACTCGTGAAGGAGGCCCGCCAAACGCCGCGGGTCCCACCCATCGCGGCGATCAGCTCGGCCGAGGCCGGGACGACCTGGCGGTGGGCCAGCAGGACGGACAGGTTGCCCAGGATCTGCTCGAGCAGCCGCTCGCGGCCCGGGAGCCGCAGATCGGACAGCTCCTGGGTGCCGAGCAGCAGGCTGAACCCGGCCGAGCGAGCCCGGCCGAACAGGGCGACGACCTGCTCGGCGGCCACGGCCGAGAACTCGTCGATCACCACCAGTGTCGGCGCCGGTTCGCACTGCAGGGCGGCGATAGTGCTCTGCAGGTCCTGCACGACCGCGGCGCCGAGCATCTGCGCCAGCAGCGGGCGGCTGTCGGACTCGAGTCCGAGATAGACGACCGCCCCCGTGCGGGCCGCCTCGATCAGGTCGATCACGCGGCCCCCGCCCCCGCCCCGGCCCGGGTCGAGCCAGCGCCCGACGTCGGACTCCGTGAGGATCGCGAGCCGGTCGCGAACGCCGGCGAGGTCGCGCAGCTGGCGCGGGGTGAGCGAGTCGAGGTAGGCGTGGCTGGCCTCCGCCTCCCGTTGACCGAGCCCGCGCAGGAGTTCCTCGAGGGCGGGCGGGTCGAGCAGTCCGACGATCGCCCCGAGCGTGACTTCGCCCCCCTCGGCCCGCAGCGCCCGGACGACGTGGCCGAGGTAGCGCTGGGCCTGACGCAGATAGTGAGGCTCGGTGAACCGCTCGCCGGCCAGCAGCCGGTCGGCGATCTCGGTCTCGCTGCCCCGGGCGTAGGGGTTGTAGACCGCCGGCCCGGCCGGCGTCCACTCGAGGAACTCCCGGCCCGAGGCCGCCGCGGCGGCCTGCAGCCGGGCCCGCAGCAGACGGTCGCCCTTGGGGTCGAGGACGATCGCGGCGAGGCCACGCTCGATCGCACCGAGCGCCATCAGCGTCTGGGTGACCGTCTTGCCCGAGCCCGTCGCCCCGACGACCAGCGTGTGCTGCCCGTTCGTGGCGCCGAAGGGGATCGCGACCGTCCGCCCGTCCGTCCCGTAACCGAGCGCCAGCTCCCCGCGGGCGCCGCGGCGAGGCCGGTTGCCCGCGCTCCGGGTCGCGGCGGCGTGCGCGAACAGGAGGCGTCCGGCAACCAGAGGCGAGCGCCGGAGCCGGGCCGTCGAGGCCAGGTCGGCGCCCGCCTGGAGGTCGGCGCGGTGCCAGCGCCGCAGACGCCATGCGGCGACACCGGAGCCGGCCAGCAGCGTTGGCCGCAGCCCTCCGAGTGGATCGCCGAGCAGGTAGGCGGCGAGTGCCGTGAGAGCCGCCCAACCCCAATGCGTTCCCTGGCGGCGCATCAGTCGCGCCGCCACCAGCCCGAGCGCGATCGCGACCGCCAGCCGGGCTCCCGTCGTCAGCCACAGTTCGGCGTGCTCGACGATCGGGGCAGGGCCCTGCGCCCCCGGTTGCGGGGGTGATTCCAGAGAAGCCATGACGGCTCTCCTTTCTGTATGGCCTGTCCGTCGTGCGGGCAGGCGTTGGTCCGCGCCGGCGATGCCGGTCACGCAGATGGGGCGCGGGGCGCGGCGAAGCCGCTCGGCCCCGGCGTCAGATCAGGCGGTAGCCGTGTCCCCTGACGGCGGCGATCCAGCGCTCGCCGGAGACCTCCGCGAGCTTGCGCCGCAGTCGGCTGGCATGCGTGTCGAGCGTCCGCGTGAGCGCGCTCGGCGGATAGCCCCAGACGGTGAGCAGGAGCTCCGCGCGAGTGAAGGCCCGCCCGGGGTCGGAGGCGAGGTGGGCCAGCAGCGCGAACTCGATGCGGCAGAGCTCCAGCGGGTGACCGTGCAGGCTCGCGCGGTGAGCATCCAGGTCGACCAACAAAGGACCGGCGCGCAGTGTGCGGCGGCGCTGCGGGGCCTCCGCCCGTCGCAGGAGGGCCCGCAGCCGCGCCCGCAGCTCGAGGTAGCCGCCGGGCTCGGCGAGGAAGTCGTCGGCGCCCGCCTCGAATGCGCGCAGCGCCTCGATCCCGCCGCCCTTCGTGCCCAGCATGAGCACCGGCAGATCGGGCTCCCAGCCACCGGGAGGTCCCGAGCCGGACCTGATCTCGCGCACGAGCGCCGGCGCCGATCCATCCGCGTCGAGCGGTCCGATCAGCGCGAGCCGCGGCCGGTCGTGGCGGGCCAGGCTGCGCGCGTGCCGGGCGCCGTTCGCGAGGGCGACGTCGAAGTCATCGGCGCCCAGCTCCCGAGCGAGCGACTCGCCGAGCGGCCGATCGCTCGTGACGAGCAGGATCGGCGCCGCCGGCCTCACGCCAGTTCGACCTCCCGCGGACTGATCCCGAGGCCCTCGCGGGCGATCAGCGCAAGGACGTCGCTGTGGACCCAGACGGTCGGCTCGCTCTGGCCGCCCTCGGGCAGGACGCCGATGCGACGGGCAAGCCAGCTGGTCTCACCGCTCTGCCCGCCGCGGCTGTCGCGCTTGACCCGCCCGCAGCGAATCGCGATCTCGCTGAGGCTCCAGCCCTCGCGCTCGACACGGGCCAGCACGGCCTCGCGCAGACCCCGGTTGAGGACGATCGGGCTCTCGAGGACGCGCGTCAGCTCCGATCGCAGGGTCGTCGTCGAGAGACCGGGGTCGGGGGTGTGCCGTGCGATGGCCCCTCGGGTGATCGCACAGAGCGGCTCGTAGCCCTCGATTGCCGCGATCGCGTCGCGCAGGCTGACGGTCCTTGCTCCCGTGGCGCCCGGTTCGCGGATCGTCCAGCGCAGCTCGGGGATCGACATGCGCGAGGGCAGCGGCTCGATTCGCAGGCCGGCGCCCCTGGCCGCGAGGACGACGGTCCGCTCGACGGGGACCGGAGTGGCCTCCTGCTCGGGGACAGCCGTCGCGTCGGACTCGGTGACCCGGCGGCAGCGGCGGCTCTCGGGCGCAGTCGCGGCGTAGAGGCTGCAGATCAGGGCGGCATTCCCCGGAGGCTCGTCCGCAGCCAGATGGGCGATCAGGCGCTCGTCCGCCCCGGTCGACGCCTCACGGTCGATCAGCAGCGTGCTGCCGGCGGCGCCGCGGCGGGCGATCAGCTCGCGTGCGGGGCCATCGGCGAGCTCCAGCGCGGCGATGCTCCTGCCGGGCCCTCGGGCAGACGCTCGGCGGCCCTTCGGCGCCGCCATCGGATGCGAGGGGCGGGGGCACCGACGGGCGGTCCTGCCGGGTGGGGCTGTGGTCGTCATCTGGCTTTCTCCGTGCCGTTGGTGGTCGCGAGATCGGGCCGCGTGGCGGCGCCCATATGGATCCGACCGGCGCCGTCAAGTCGGCCGGAGGATGAGCGCGGCGCGGGCTCGACGGTCCGAGATCCCCCTCGGGGGTCTCGGGGAGATCGGTCGGCGAGCGCTCCGGCAGGGCCGATCTGGCGCAAAGGCGAAAGCCGGCGAGCGGGTACGGCGGTAGAGGCTGAAGTGACTGGCCGGGACCCGTCGGCGACGGGCTGTGGAGAGGCGCGGGGGAGCTTGGGGGTATTCGGAGGATCGCCAGGCTAACGGCCGCCGGGTGCGAGATGCCGGCGCCGGGATGCAGTCGCCCGACGAGGGCGCAGGCGCCCCGGCTGCGCACCGCCCAGCGCCGCAGGAGAGCGGCCTCCGGATCCGCCCACGGCGCCTGCGCCCGCGGCTTCTGGCGGGGGGCGCCCGCAACCCTCGAGGGCCCCAGAGGGACGCGACTGCACCTCGCGCCGACCCGGCGCCTCAGGGGCGGCGGGTGACTGCGCGGTCGTTCACGCGCCCGGCCGCCCGGAGGCGGAGCGCGGGCGCCGGCGCCCCCGGGGGAGCGCCGGCGGGGCTGCTCGTGCCGCTAGGGCGCGGTCGCGGGCCCGGAGGTCGCGAGGACCGTCCCCTTGGCCCCGAGGGCTCGGACCTCGAAGACGGTGTCCGCACCGGGAGCGCTGACCCGCGTCTCAAAGCCTTCCCACGGCGCCGTCGCAACGGGCGCCAGCGACGTCGGGCTCGTGCCCCCCAGGACCTGCCAGCTGGCGACCGTCGTGGCTCCGTTCCAGCTCGCGTAGACGTTGACCGCGGCCGGTGATTCGCGCACGGCGGCGATCGCGGGCAGTGTGTTCGGGGTGGCGCTCCAGGCGAAGCGTTCCGCCCGGTAGACGGCGTCGCCCAGCGGCAGCTGGGCTTCGAACAGCGGCGTTCCCTTCTTGGACGTCCCTTCGCGTTTGGAGCTGAACTCGGCGAAGTACCGGGTTGCGCCGAAGGCGACCATCACATTGCCGTGCTTGAGCTTCTGGAGGCCGCCCTCCGAGCCCGTGATGGTCGGTTCGGGGCGCGGGTACTGCCGCACGAGGCGGGCGGTCTTGGCCCCCACGTTGAGGCGCAGGACGAGACCGTGCCCGAAGCCGTGCAGCGGGGGCCCGGCTTCGTTGTCGTACAGGCTCAGCGTGTTGCCTTCGAGCCGCGCGTCGTGCTGGAAGTAGAACTGCGTCCCCGGGCCCATCTTGAACTGGTTTTTGGCCCCTCCGAGCGCCCATATGATCGAGCCCGTGTCCATGTCGATCTCGTAGATCGTCGAGGTGTCCCGCATCGAGACCAGCGCCTTGTCTTCGGGCAGCACCTGGACCGAGTTGAGGTGGTAGGGGTCCCACACTCCGCCCGCCGGCGGGACTTCGGTGTCGCTCGTCGGGACCACGCTCATCGCGTGCCACTCCCACATGACGAGGCCGGTGTGGATGTCGATCTCCTGGATCACGCCGTCCTGAACGGGCGGGTGCGCTTCGTCGCATACCGGTGTGCACACCGAGGAGTAGGCGTCGAGGAAAGCGGTCCCTTCCTGTGTCACGTGGAACTCGTGGATGTCCGCGAAGTAGCCGTTGCCGGCCTTGACCGTCGCGACCGGTTCGTAGGCGTTGTTCGCGATGATCCCTTCGCCTTCGCCGTTGGCGACTTCGGTCACCCGGCCCTGCCACCAGGCAAGCGCCGGCTTGCCTTCGTAGCTGACCAGCTGGAGGGCGCCCGCAGCCATGTTCCCCGAGAGCTGACGCCACCACAGCAGCTGGCCGGCGGGGTTTAGGATCATCAGCCCGTCGGGGCCGACCCGTTCGAATTCGAGCAGTGTTTTGCCCCCGGGGTGGACGATCGGCGCCGGCAGCGGGTCCAGGAAGATGTCGCCAGCCAGGGTGGGGTCGGGCCTGGTGACCGCGATCTTCGGCGGCGCGATTTCGGGTTCGCTGAGGAAGTGCTGCTGTTCTTCATACTTTTCGCCCGTCAGGGAGAGGTAGGGCTGCTGGGGGCCGAGGTGGGCGATCTTGAACGAGTCCGTCAGGGGGCCGCCTTCGTTCAGCTGGACCGTGACGCTGACTTCCTCGCCTTCGCGGAACGGAGCGTCGGGCAGGAAACTCGCTCCCGCGCCGGCGCTGTAGGCCGCCAGGTGGCCTTCGTGAGGTCCGGTTTCCGAGCCGACTGCGACCACCGATGCGACGTTCGCGGCCGGTGTTCCGAGGATGCTGATCTGCGTCGCCGGCGAGGCGTCGGGCGTCCCTGAGAGCGGCGAGATCGTGACGGCGGCACCGGCCAGCGCGGGCGCAGCCGCGAATGCCGCGAGAGCGACCGCCACCGCGACCGCGGCCCGAAGGCCAACCGGGAGCGCCATGGTCCTGGGCTTTCTAGCGGTGGCCTTCGATCCGTCGATCGGCCGCGCATCGGCATGAATCATCTGTTCCCCTCCCCTGTGTTGGACGACAAGCCTACCGGTCTCCTCGCCCACGACGCAACTCGGCGAGAGCCTGTCAAGGCGCTGGACAGGCCGGGACCCAGGTGTTCACAGCCCACAGCGCGGGTAACGGGGACCCGGCGATCGGCTCGGGGCGTCAACGGCCGGGTCCCGCACGCCGATCACCGTCGGAACGGAAAGCGGTGCTTCGCTTCCTGCTCTGGCGGATGCTCGGGCTCGCCGGGACGGTGCTCGCGTTCGGCCTCGTGGCCTGGCTGCTCGGAGGCGGTCCGGGGCGGGTCCTCCGAGGATCGGTCCCCGGCGATCACCGCTCGTTCTCGATCTCCTCGCTCCTCGGCCTGGCGGTTCGAGCGGGGACGGGGGCGGCGGCGACGGCCTCGGCGCTCCCGGCGCTCATGCCCGCGCGCCTGCTCGCCGGCGTGATCGGCGGGGCCGGCATGCTGGCCCTGGCTCGCCTGACGGCCCGGCACGGGCGCGACTACGTCCGCCTGCGGGTGGTCCCATACCGGACCGACACGGCCGACGCCGTGGCCCTGGCGCGCATGTTCTCGGCCCTGCAGGCACGCCTCGCCCGCCGCTGGTTCCAGCGGCTGTTCCGCGGCCAGCCGTCGGTCGGCCTGGAGGTGCACCACCGCCCGGGGAGCGGCGCCGCCGCGGCACGGACATGGCTCGCAGTCACGTGCCCCGCGGGCACGGAGCGAAGCGTCGAGGCGGCGCTCCAGGTCGCCTACCCGAACCTGCGCCTGGAGGGGAGCAGCGAGCGACCCGGCGATCCTCCCTTTCTGCTGCGGCTGAAGAAGCACCGCCCCTTCATCGAGCGGGCGTCCGCGGCGCCCGAGCGCTTCGAGCGCGAACCGGAGCCGTTGATGGATCGCCTGATGACGTCGATGGCGGCGACGGCCGAGCCGGCGATCGTGCAACTCGCGCTCACCCCGACCCCTGCCTCCTATGAGCGGCTGGCGCGCGCACAGTTCAAACGCCGGGAGGCTCGCCTGCGTGGCGATCGTGCCGGCAGCCGGGAGCGCTCGCTGCTCGAGGAGGTCGAGTTGCGAGGCGGCCTCGAGCTCCAGCACCGGCCGCTGTTCTTCGCGGACATCCGCGTGATCGGTGCGAGCCGGTGCTCCTGTGAACAGATCGCCTCGGTCCTGCGCTCGCAGCGCGCGGAGAACCGGCTGGTCGAACGTGGCGCGGCGGTTCGCCACCGGGCCCTGGGGGGCTACTCGCGCCGGGTCGGGCGTGGCGAGGGCAACCCGCTGCCGGGGCTGATCAGGAGCGTCTTCGCCACCAGCGAGCTGGCCGGCCTGTGGCAGCTGCCGTCCGTCGGCTACACCCGGGTGCCGTTCTCGCGCAGCGGTTTGCCGCTGGCGCCGGCCCCGCCGGAGATCTTCAGGCCCGCCCACGGTCCGGGGACGCTCCGCGACGCGCTGGGCCCGGTCTCGATCCACGTCTCGATGCGCCGTCAGAACACGGCGGTCCCCGGGACCGTCGAGCAGGGCAAGTCGAGCTACCTGGTGGCGAGCATCGCCGAGGACCTGCTGCGCGAGCGCTGCGCGGTGATCCTGCTCGACCCGAAGGGCGATGCGGCAGATGCCGCCCTCAGCGTCGTCCCCGATGGGCGGACCTGCACCCTGCTGGACTTCTCGCACCCCACCTGCGGCTTCAACCCGCTGGCCGTCGATGCCCCGGCCGACGTGATCGCCGACTACGTCGTCGCCGCGCTGAAGAACCTGTTCACCGATGCGGTCTGGATAGTGAGGTAATGGCGACGTCCACCCCACTCGCGCTGGATGCCTACATCCGGGTCTCAAAGGTAGCCGGCCGCTCGGGGGAAAGCTTCATCTCTCCCACGGTTCAGCGCGAGCGGATCGAGTCCTGGGCGCGGCTGAACGGGGCCGAGGTCACCTGGCACGAGCCCGAGCTCGACGTCAGCGGCGGGACGATGCGCCGGCCGATCTTCGACGCGATCCTCGAGCGCGTCCGCAGCGGCCAGACCGACGGTGTGATCGTCGCGAAGCTCGACCGTTTCGCCCGCACGCTGGTCGGCGCCCTCGGCACGCTGGAGGAGTTCGAGCGCCACAACGCCGTGCTGGTCAGCGTCGCCGACAACCTTGATCTCTCGACGCCGATGGGCAAGGCGTTCCTGCGGATCCTGCTGGTCTTCGCCGAGCTCGAGCGCGACCGGATCAGCGAGTCCTGGCGAGCGGCGACCTCGAGCGCGGTCGAGCGGGGCATCCACATCTCGAAGTACACCCCGGTCGGCTACGACAAGTCGGCGGACAGGCGCCTGGTCGCAAACCACGACGCGCCGGGTGTCCGCGAGGCCTTCCTGATGCGTGGCGCGCTCAGGAGCCGCACCGACATCGCGCGCCGCCTGGACGAGCTGGCGCCACGCCCCGGCGAGGGACGGTGGACGCCGCCGATGGTCGAACGGGTCATCAAGAACCGCGTCTACCTGGGGTGGGCCTATCGAGGGGAGCAGGTCAACAAGGGGGCGCATGAGCCGATCGTCTCGCTGGCCGAGTGGCAGGCCGCGAACCTCGCCCCGGTCCGCGCGGCCTCGCGCGCGAAGAAACCGAACCTGCTGGGAGGCATCGCCCGCTGTGCCGGCTGTCGCTACGTGCTGGCACCCGGCAAGTCGCGCTTCGCGGGGACCGGCGATGACGTGCTCGGCTACCGCTGCCGCACCACCCACACGGCCGGGGTCTGTCGGGAGCCGGCGAGCATCAACGCCCGCAAGCTCGAGAACTACGTCGAGGGCCTCTGGCGAGAGCAGATGGCCAGCGAGGCCGTCTCGGTCTCAGATGACACGCTCGCCCTGCAGCGGGCGGCGCAGGAGCTCGCCGCCGCCGAGGAGGAGCTCGCGGCGTTCGCATCCGATGTGAAGGCGAGGCGGCTGCTGGGCGCCGGCTACCACGCGGCGCTGGAGGAGCGCTCGGCGGCGGTCGGCCGTGCCGAGTCGGAGGTCCAACGGGCGAGCGCCGTGAGCACCGGCAGCGGTTCGATCGAGCTCTACGACGAGCTGCCGATCACCGAGCGCAGGCGCATCCTGGGCAGCTCAATCGACGCTGTGATCGTCGGGCGCGGCAACGCCCGCGTCCCGATCGAGGAGCGCGTCACGATCCTCTGGCGGGGCGAAGGACCTGACGACCTCCCGCGCCGGGGACGGGACAACGGGCCCGTCCGGCGGTTCGCCCGGTGAGGGCTCTGCTCCGACCCGCGGGACCGGTGGGACCGGTGGGACCTCGCCGGCAAGGAGTGGTGCAGCGTTCCCGAAGTGGCTCGTCGATTCGGCCTCGATGATGTGCGCACGGACGCGTGCTTTGTACCAAGGAGGCGCACGCCTGGAGCCAGCTGAGACTGTTCCTCGTCGTCCCGAGCACTGACCTCAGTACGAACGGTTGCGCGGTCGCGTCGGCGTCGCCAAGACGGCAGTTCGGCTTACTACGGATACCGGTGTGCCTGCCAGACGGTAGAACCTGCTTGGACCGCGAGACCTATCAACCGTGCGCTCATTTCTCAAGAAAATCACCCGTCTCACACCGATTGCTGCAGGAGCGGCCACGGCGATGGTCATTCTCGGAATCGTGTCGATCGTCGGCGGCAACTACGCCCATCAGATGGTGCGTGAACAGTTGGCGCTGCAGAAGATCGTCTTCCCCAAACCAGCGGAATACCCAGCCCTCGCGAAGTACGCTGGCCAGAAAGTGCTCACCGGCGAACAGGCGCGGGCGTTCGCTAACGACCAACTCGGCCCTGACCTAAACAAGGTCGCGGACGGTCTGACCTATTCTCAGTTCGCCTATTCGCAGGTTCACAAGCCGTGGGCAGAGAGCGGATCGGGGCAAACAACGGCCGATCAGTTGGAGGCGACCCTGTTCACGGGGGACACCCTGAAGGGGTTGCTGCTCAACGCATGGGGATGGGCAAAGCTCGGCAGCACCCTAATCCTTGCCGGGATCCTGCTCATCATTTTCGGGGCGATTCTGTTCGTGCTACCGATGCTGAACTGGTGGCTGAACCTCAGAGGATCCGAGCCTGACGAGGACACACATGAGCGGAGGGCACAACCGTCGCCTATCCCGCCGACGGCCGCATAGCTCAGCCGAAGCCGAGTACCTCGACACTCCGCTCGGGTCGTGCGCTCCCAGTCGAACAACACAGAGGGGTTCGACGGAGAGCTGACCGGCAAGCAGCGGCGCGAGCGCGAGGAAGCGGACCCGTGTGGCGCTGTCAGACGTAGGCGCTTGAAGCAGCTCGGCGGCGCAGTCGCAATCGCGGTGGTCGTGATCGTAGTCGTGCTGATCGCGTCGGGCAAGAGCGCCGACACAGTGGAAACCGCCGAAACCGGTGTTACCAAGCAAATCGCGGTCCTGCTCGGCGGCATCCCGCAGGCTGGCAACACCCTAGGCAAGCCCACGGCGCCGATCACGCTCGAGTACTTCGGCGACCTGGAGTGCCCGACCTGCCGCGCGTTCACGCTCGACGTGCTGCCGCTCGTGATCAACAAGTGGGTGCGCGACGGCCACCTGCGCATCGCATACCGCTCGCTGGACGAGGCGACGCGCGAACCGGAAAGGTTCAAGAAACAGCAGGTGGCGGCGCTGGCGGCGGGGACGCAGGGCAGGATGTGGTACTTCGTCGAGATCTTCTACCACGAGCAGGGAGAAGAGGGCTCGGGCTACGTGACGGAAAGCTACATCGATGGCATCGCGAAAGAGGTGCCTGGGCTAGACCTCCCTCTCTGGCAGACGGACCGCAGCGACCCGAAGCTCACCGCACAGGTTGAAGAGGATGCTCAGACGGCGAACAGCGATGGCTTGACGGGCGTTCCGTCGTTCCTGATCGGTCGCACAGGTCTCGCGACGTCGAAGCTCGGGAGCGGGTTGCTACCCGAATCGACGTTCAACGGAGCGATCGAAGGGCTGCTGAAGACTTACACCCGACGGCATGAGCGCGCAAGCGCGTTCCGACGCGCCTCAACGACGCGATCATCTCCATGATGGTTTCGGCCATCAGGTCAGCGCACCTGGGGGCGATCCGCCACCACACGGGCGAGAGCGTCCCCTTCGCCAGCAAGCGATCGTGCGACCTCGACGTCACGCCAGCGCCGATCGAACGTCCACACCTCGTCGGCGTCGATCATCTCAGCGACTACCAGCGCGATTGCGTCGGGCAGGCTGAGGCCGCGGTGGCGAGCCTTCAGCTCGGCGGCGTCGTCGGCGACAGCGGCGCCGACAGGGACCGTCTCGCAGCCGTTTGCGAAGTCTTGGGCGGCCGCCAGCGTCTTGCCGCCGAGGCGGGCAGGGCCCACGAGGATCTCCGCCCTCGTCGTGGCGGCGAGCACCAGCTCGTCGTCGTTAGCGCCGGCGAGTGCGTCTGCCGCCGCCTGGTGGTGCGCATCGTCGCCCGCCAGCGCGGCGATCGCGACGCTCGCGTCGAGAACGATCAGCCGCGCCACTGGGCGCGGAGCTCATCGAGGTAGCCGGCCGGGTATGCGGAGCGCTCGAGCTTGCCCATCGCCGCGAGCAGGCGGGCGCTGGTCGAGCAACGTCTCGCCCCCTCGGCAGCTCAGTGGACGCGCCGATCATCAGACGCGGCAGCTCCCGCGTGCCGGTCGACGAGCGTGTCACGATCCTCCGGCGAGCTGAAGGGCGTGACGACCTCTCGCGCCGCGGACGCGCCAACTGCCCCGTCCGGCCATTCAGCCGATAGGGGCAGGACAGCGACACCGGGGTGGCGCTCGCGGATGATCCGCGCGAACGTCGCCAGAGCGGCACGGCGTGCCTCGGGAGGCATCGGTGACGAGCCCGGAGCCCGCTTGGTGTTGCCCATGTGCACCTATCCGACCCGCCTGCACTACGGGGACGCATACGACCGGCAGGCCCTCGTTGGCGCGACCAGGTGGCGTAACACCTGTACCGACAGAACCGCCCGCGTGCCGCGTTGGCGAGCCACCCTCCACCCCCCGCGTTCCAGCGCTTTGACGAGGCGCTGGCCCGAGACGACGGGTAGACCCTCGCTCACGCGGGGACCGGGAAACTGCGGCGAATCACCCCGGCGTCGAGCGGGCGTCCGTCTTCACGTGGCCCTTCCACGTAGAGCGCGAGCGCTTCTTCGGCGTTCGCGGTGGCCTCCTCGAGGGTGTCGCCTTGGGTCTGCAGGCCGGGAAGGTCGGGGGCGTAGACGTGGTAGCCGCCCTCCTCCTGGGGAGCGAACACAAGCTCGATCTCGCGAGGCTGTTCCATGGACTCAGGATAGGGAAAGACACGGCTGCCCGGTGATCATCGATCCCCGTTCCGCTACCGACCGCCTGTCCGATTGCCTCAAGTGCCGACTTGCACCGACGCCCGCGCGGACGCCGGCCCGTGAGCGCCGACCGCGCTCGAACCCGCCGGCGACACCGCCCCCCTCGCCGCTGCAGTAGGCGCCGGCACCGCCGCAGCGGATCTCGGAGAACCGGCCGGGGCGGACTGGACCCCGGAGTCGGCCCCGGAGTGGGAGTTCAGGGGAAGGCCCCGTCCCACCGGAGCGGGTGCCCTGGCTTGGTCCTTGACCTCGCCCCCAAAACTGAACCGCTCCGAGATTCTTGGAGGCTTGATCCGGTGAGAGGATTGGGCGATGGGAACAGGCAAGCGGTATCCAGTGGAGGTCAAGGAGCGGGCGGTGCGGCTGGTCGTCGAGCACCGCG
>Ga0075017_100000358_pt1 | contig 24864 bp, 24 predicted proteins | sample AleBraG_ABR_2012_FD_71475 | JGI IMG/M metagenome (GOLD analysis project Ga0075017, IMG submission 71475) | Freshwater sediment microbial communities in response to fracking from Pennsylvania, USA - Alex Branch Run_MetaG_ABR_2012 | ecosystem: Environmental > Aquatic > Freshwater > Creek >... | reverse complement strand
GGCGAACGCGGCATCACGCTCTCCGGCGGGCAGAAACAGCGCACTGCGATTGCCCGCGCGCTGATCCGCAACCCAAAGATTCTGATTCTCGACGATGCCCTCTCCAGCGTCGACACCCACACCGAAGACAAGATTCTGAACCACCTGCGCGACGTGATGCAGGGCCGCACGACGATCTTTATTTCGCACCGGGTCTCGACCGTGCGCAGTGCCGACCGTATCGCCGTGCTGCACGGCGGACGCATCGTCGAGTTGGGCACTCACGACCAACTGCTGGCCTTGAACGGCTACTACAGCGACCTGTATAACAAACAACTGCTGGAAGAAGAGCTGGCCGAGGTCTAGGCAAAGCGTGTGGGGACAGCCGCCCTCGGCTGTCCGGTCGAGCGAAACTCGACCGTTGCATGGACGAACTCGGCCGCAGGAGGCATTCCATCTTGACCGAAACATCTGTCGGAGCCCGCCCCGCGAGCCGGTGGCAAGGCGGGAATTATCACCCCCACGAGACTCAGCGCATGCTCGCACTCGAGGGCGTGGAACTGGCCTCGTTCTGGCGCCGGGCGCTGGCTCTCGGCATTGATATGCTGGCCGTCGTTGTCGTGTTTATCGCCCTCGCCATTCCGGTTGCGTTATGGGACAAGCGCCACAACATCGAGGCTCATCTCTCATTCAATCCCTTCGAGAACTGGTACAGCACTCTGCTGCCCGTGATCTATGCTGGCCTGCTGGTGTGGCTGACCAACGGCCTCACTCTGGGCAAATGGCTCACCGGGATTCGCATCGTGTCGTTGCGGCACGACCGAATCACTTTATGGCACTCGGTGGAGCGCGCCCTCGGCTACGGCGCTTCGTTGCTGGAGGCAGGCTCCGGCTTCGTCCAGTATGGGGTTCATCCCAGCAAGCAAACGGTGCATGACCGGATCGCCGAGACGATTGTGGTGCGCGTGCGAAAGTAAATTTGTCCCGCCATGCAACGAGTCAACGCCAAAGAAATCCTCGATTCCGACGATTGCCCTCCTGCTGAAGTAGCAGCCTCGCTGCGGGACCTTAGCCGCATTAACCGCTGGTTCGGCGGCGTGGCCACGACTCGCAAATTAATCGAACGCGTCGCCTCCGTGACCGGGAAGAAGCATTTCACCATACTGGAAGTCGCTGCCGGATTCGGTGAGGTGCCCAAGGTCGCCGCGCAACAACTGGCCCGCAAAGGAATCACGCTGGACATAACTCTGCTCGATCGTGTGCCCTCGCACCTGCTGCCAGGAAAACACTCTGTGGTGGCGGACGCACTCGCGCTTCCCTTCCCGGACTCTGCGTTTGAACTGATCAGTTGCAGCCTGTTCGCGCATCACCTGCAGCCTGCCGAACTGGCGCGGTTCGCCGGGGAAGCGTTGCGAGTAAGCGGCTGCGCGGTGCTGATCAACGATCTCATCCGCCATCCCCTGCATCTGGCGCTGGTGTATGCGGGCTTTCCGCTCATGCGGAGTTACGTGTCGCGGGTCGATGGGGTGGCGTCGGTGCGCAGAGCCTACGTGCCGGACGAAATGCGGCGCATTCTAGCGTCGGGCGCGGGGCCTGCCCAGAGGATAGAAGTCTCGCGGCACTATCTGTTTCGCATGGGAGTGATCGTGTGGAAGACAACGAATCATCCGTAACGTGCGGTTCGGGCAGAAGAGTTCGCTCGAACCGGACAGCCGAGAGCGGCTGTCCCCACTTGAGTCATTCCGCGCAGTCAGCGGACGACCAGCACTTCCCTCATGTTGTCGCGGGCCAGGAAGAATTTGATTGACGCAAAATCGCGGAAGAGAGTTTCGATGTGGCGGTTGTTGAAGACGCGCTGCAGGCGGAACCCGTCGCTGATGGCGGTGTGAACCGCTCCCGTGGGCCCGCGGCGCGCTTCGCGCTTCAGCACGATGCGCTGCATCTCCAGCGTGTCTTTCCCGACAATGTGAAAACGGTAACACGGAGAGTCCGGCCCCGCGTCTTTGGTATGGAAAAAGGCGAGCAGCATGCCGCCCGGCTTCAGCACGGACCACAGCCTTCCCATCACCGGACGGACCAGGCTTTCATCCAGATAGTCGGGCAGGTTCCAGCACAATACAACGTCGAAATGCGACGCCGGGTAGACCAGGTTGTCAGCCAGAAACTGGCGGCTGTCGAGAACTACATTCCCTTCCTCGTCTTTAGTGACCAGGCCGGGTTCGGTCGAGGCGACCAGAAGATCTTCGCTGTAAATTCGGTGGCTGCTCTCGGTAAAGAACCGGATGTTGGTCGCCGACGTGGATCCGAGATCGAGCACACACAGCGGAGTTTCGGCATCCCACAGGCGGGAAAGTTCGCCCAGGCCGCTGGAACGGCGAGTCAGTTTCTGGGCGGCTGGAGGAGTCGCCTCTGTCCCACTCGATGAGCCGCGAAAGAGCTTCATGAAATTCTGCGTGACCGACGCCATCAATCTAACCTGCCGAACGGAAAAGCAGAAGTCACTTTCCGGCTGCCTTTTCCGCCCTGCCCTGAATGTCGACTTTGCCTTTCAAATAGGCACCTTCCTCGATGGAAATCCGCTGCGTCGTGATGTCGCCGGTAACCACGGCCGATTTGCGTAATTCGACGCGGTCGCTGGCCAGCACGTTGCCCTCAAGTTTGCCCTGCACCACCACGCCTTTGGCATCCACGGTGGCTTTGACCTGGCCATGCGGACCGACGGTCAGGCTGTTGCCCTTGAGCGCGATGCTGCCCTCGACTTGACCGTCGACATAGAGGTCTTCGCTGCCCGACAGTTCGCCCTTGATCACCACCGACTTGCCAATCTGCGCCAAATCTGCAGACAACGGAGCACTCATGGATGTTCTCCTTAAGGAAGCGGGATACTGCACCACCAAGATTTCTGGAAAGGCACGTACGGATGTTCCGCGTCGCTTGTCTCGACTATACCCAACGGGTGAGCACGCGGCAAGCGCGCAAAGTGCAAGGACCACAGAGAACACGAAAGTACACGAAGGTAATCTGGTGCGCATTGCTACACTAACCTTGGGATGTCTTGCGTTGCGCAAAAGCGATCCTGTCTGTTGCGGCTGTGCGCGATCGTTGCGTGGATGGCGGTCCCTCTCTGGGCCCAGGTCTCGAAAGCGCCCGCGATGCCGCCGGGCGAATTGGTGCGAGCCGCGGTCGCCAATGAAGTCGCGGCGGCCAACGATACCGCCGTCAAGCACATGTTCAGGGCGCGCAAACAGACTCCGAAAGGCTCACAAACCCGGCTCTACGTGGAAACCAACGATGCCATAGCGGCCATGCTGATCGCGATCAACGATCAGCCTTTGACGCTGCAGCAGCAACAGGGAGAAACCAACCATCTCGCGTGGCTGATGGGGAGTCCCGACCAGCTTCGCAAAAAGCAGGCCGCCGAGAAGAAAGATGCGGAGCGTACTCTGCAAATCGTGAGGGCGCTGCCTGACGCGTTCCGCTACGAGTATGCGGGCGCGGAGAGCGGCGAAACCGGACTGGGCAAGTCGGGAGCCCAATTGGCGCGGCTCAAGTTCGCACCCAATCCGTCTTACTCGCCGCCCTCGCGCGTGGAGCAGGTGCTGGAAGGCATGCAGGGATATCTGCTCATCGACGCGGCGAGGCGCCGCATCGCCCGGATCGACGGCACGTTGTTCAGGGACGTGACGTTCGGCTGGGGAATCATCGGCCACCTCGACAAGGGCGGACACTTCCGCGTGCAGCAGGCCGACGTGGGCGATGGCACCTGGGACATCACCGAGATGGATTTGAGCATGACGGGGAAAATTCTGCTGTTCAAGAACCTCAGCATGATTTCGGATGAGGCGTTCAGCGATTTCCGGCGCGTGCCGGATAATTTGCCATTTGCCAAGGGCGTGGAGATGCTGAAGGCGGAGCATGAAAAACTGGCACGGAGCCAGGGCGGGGACGCAACCAAGAAGACTCCGCAGTAATCCGGAATGCTTCGCGAATTGCCGCTCGCGACGAACCAGCCTTCTGCGAGAATTTCGATCCAGACCGAGAGCCAGACCATGCCGCGAATCATGAGAACTGTGATTCCTCGAATCAAGCGCTCCCTGCAGGAACGCGGGCTGCTCGTGAGTCTGGGCCGGAGCGTGCTGCTCCCCGTTCACCTGTTTCAGGAGTATCGAAGGGCCAAGAAGCAGCGCCCGTTCCAGGTGCGCAGCGATTTCGATCGGGAGAACGACGTAAACACGGATGGCGATATCGATGGCTGGGTGTGGAACTTTCGCCGGAGCTTCACCTCATCGCGCAGCGCAATATTCAGAAGTACGGAGATCGCCGGAAGTCTGGGCCGGTCGAATCAGTCTGCATGGATTTCCTCGAGTTCTCGCTGCCGGCTGAACCACTGGTGTTGTTTTTCTTTGATCCCTGCGAGGATGCGGTGCTGGTCAAGCTGGTGGACAACATTCGGCGATCGCTGGAGGCGAATCCGAGAGCGGCCTACTTGATTTATGTCGCCCCGACACCTTCCAAGATGGCTTTATTGGATGCGACGGAGTGGCTGGTCAGGCTGAAAGAAAGTCGGGAGTTTAACTTTTTCGTGTATCGGTCGAAGTAGTCACGCGCGCAGCGTTGCTTTCCGCACGGTCAACTTCTCGATCAGGTCCGGCTTCACGCGGTAGCCGGTGCCAGGCTTATCGCTGATTGCGATCATGCCCTGAGGCGACACCTCCACTTCCGGATCGACGATGTCCTCTTTCCAGTAACGCTTCGAGGCAGAAACGTCGCCCGGCAGGCTGAAGTTGGCGAGCGTGGAGAGAGCGATGTTGTGGCCGCGTCCGATACCGGTTTCCAGCATGCCGCCGCACCAGACGGGAATCTTGTGAGCGTGGCACAGGTCGTGGATTTTGAGCGCTTCGGTGAATCCGCCGACACGGCCCACCTTGACGTTCATGATGCGGCAGGCTCCGGTTTCGGCGGCGAAGGCGGCGCTGCGGGCGCTGACGATCGATTCGTCGAGGCAGATCGCGGTGCGCAGTTCTTTCTGCAGGCGAGCGTGATAGTAGATGTCGTCGTTCCACAGCGGCTGCTCGATCATGAGCAGGTTGAATTGGTCGAACTTGCGCAGGTGCTCGACCTGATCGAGCGTGTAGGCGGAATTGGCGTCGCAGCTCAGCGTGATGTCGGCCCAGCGCGCGCGGATGCGTTCGAGCACACTTACGTCCCAGCCCGGTTTGACCTTGATCTTAATGCGGCGGTAGCCGGCGGCGAGTTCGGTCTGGATTTTCTCGAGTAACTGCTCGACGGAGTCTTGAATGCCGATGGAAACGCCGCACGGAATCTCGCGGCGCGTGCCGCCGAGCAGTTTCCAGAGCGGCTGCTGCTTTTGCGTGGCCTCGGCGTCCCACAGCGCATTTTCCAGAGCGGCTTTGGCCATGCGGTGGGCGCGAACCTTGGCAAATAGCGATGGGCACTCGCGGGCCGATTCGATCCGCTGCCCCAGCAGTGCGGGAATCAGATATTGCGTCAGCGTGGGCCATGCGCTCTCGATCCACTCGCTGCTGTAAAACGGATCTTCGCCGACGACACTCTCGCCCCATCCGTCGACGCCCTCGCTATGGACGGTGACCAGCAGTATGCGACGGCTATAGGTGCGGCCAAAGCTCGTCTCGAAAAAGTGGACGAGCGGCATGTGAATTTCGCGCAGCGTGATGACTTCAATCTTCATTCTTTGATTGGACAAAATTCTAATTCACCACAGAGACACAGAGTCACAGAGAAACGAAATCGAGCTTTTCTTGTTTTCTCTGTGTCTCAGTGCCTCTGTGGTGAAATCATAGCTCCGATGCGTACGACCACTTCTCGTCCCAGTGTCCCAGCAGGAACTTGCCGTTGCCCTCGGGATCGCGCTCGTAGCCCAACACCGCCAGTCCACGGGAAAACGCACGCAGAAATTCTTCGCGATTGCGCTCCTGCACTTCCTGAGCTTTGGAGCGAGTCTCCGGCGTGGCTTTCCACTCGTAGATCTGGGCAGGAACGGAGATGCTTATCTCGCTTACGAACGATGGATTCTTTCCTGTCCCCAGCAGCGTTTTGACCCGCTTCGACTTCAGCCACCATTCGGCGATCAGGCGGTCGCTGGGCAATCCACCCTGCAGCGGCGACGAAGTGATGCCGTACTGGTTGATGTTGTAACGGCGCGCAATCGCGCCCAGCCTCTCGATATTGAGATAGGCATTCTTGATTTCCAACGGATCGAAGGTCCATTCGATCAACTCGATGCCGCGGGCCAGCGCATCTTCGCGCTGCAGCAGTTTCAGGCGGCGCCCCAGGCCACCGTTGCGATGGTCCTTTCTTACCGCGAGCATGTGGGAGTGCAGGTAGACGTGGCCGGAGCGCGTCCCCGGAACGGAGAGTGCGAAGCCCACCATGTCATCGCCGTCGAAGGCGCCCATCACCTGGCCGCCGACCTTGTCGGCCACAACGAACATGCGCAGCGGCACCAGCTCCGCGTCGGTGAAATTCCAGACTTCCTTCTGCAGCGTGATGCAGGCGCGGAGCTCCTCGAGCCCGTGACATCGGCGGAGCATGATCGAGCCGGTGGTCACGCGAGCTTCTCCTCGGCTTTTTTCTCCTGCGCCTTCGCCTGCTGCCAGAGGGACTCCAGTTCTTCCATGGGCGCTTGATCCGCGGTGCGCCCGGATTGGTGCAGCCGATCCTCCATCCACTGAAAGCGGCGCTTGAACTTGCGATTCGTTTTGCGCAGAGCCGATTCCGGATCGAGCGATAGGTAGCGCGCGATGTTGACCAGCACAAAAAACAGGTCGCCGACTTCTTCTTCCAGCCGGGCCCGCAGATCCTCGGGAACCACGGCTCGCCCTGAACCCGCCATGCCGCGCCCTTGCGGGCGCGGTCCGGGAGCAGGAAATTCTTTGAGCTGTTCGCGCAGTTCGCTGGTTTCTTCATGCAGCTTGTCGAACAGGCCTTCCACGTCGGGCCAGTCGAATCCGGCCTGCGCCGCGCGCGAACTCAGCTTGTAGGCTTCCAGCAGCGAGGGCATCGCGGAGGAAACTCCGGTGAGGATGGAGTGCTTTTCATCTTTCGCGGATTCGGCCGCAGTTTCGTCCGCGCGCTTCTTTCTCTCCTCGACCTTCAACGCCTCCCAGTTGCGCTTCACTTCAGCAGAAGTATCGGCCTTCACATCGCCGAATACATGCGGATGGCGGTTGATGAGCTTCGTCGAAAGCCGGTCCAATACATCATCGATGGAAAATGAAGCCTGCTCTTTCGCCATCTCGGCGTAGAAGAGCACTTGCAGCAGCAGATCGCCGAGTTCGCCTGCAAGTTCGGGCCAGTCGCGATTGTCGATGGCTTCGAGAACTTCGTAGGCTTCTTCCAGCGTGTAGGGCTTGATGGAATCGAAGGTCTGTTCGCGGTCCCAGGGGCAGCCCCCCGGGGCGCGCAGCCGCTCCATGATGGCGACGGCGCGTTCGAAACGTTCTCCGGTCGTGGACATTCGGCAACCAATGTAAATGACGGCGGAGGCAACATTCAATGAGTCGCGGCCCTGCTCACAACAAAGTTAGGACTCGCTTCCCCGCAGGCTTCGTCATGGCATATCATCGAGACGAGGCGGCGGCCTGCCCTGAAATTATGGTTACTTTGGGCACCACTCACCCCGGCAATTTGTCGGAACTTGGCCACTGGCCAGGTGGACCTACCGTCACCTTCATCTTGGTACGATGCTGAGCGCACAATAAACACAGACGACCTTGCCCAAGCTTGCGGCAGGTCGCGGCCATGGTGACTTTGCGTTTTCTATCTGGCTTAAATACATGACTTTAGCGGTTAAACCTCGACCACACTTGGAAGGCCAGCACTTCCACGTCGTCATCATCGGCGGCGGCATCAACGGAGTGGCAATAGCGCGCGAGTGCGCGCTCGCCGGCAAACGCACTCTGCTGGTCGAGCAAAACGACTTTGCCTCGGGTGTGACCAGCCGCTCCACCCGCATCATTCATGGCGGCTTGCGTTACCTGGAGCATGGCGAATTGGATCTGGTGCGCGAATCAGTGCGCGAGCGCGAACGCCTGCTGCGCGAACGGCCGCACCTGGTTCACCCCGTGCGCTTTCTTTTCCTGCTGAACGAACAAAGCCAACGCAGCGCGCTGAAAGTGCGCGCCGGGTTGTGGCTCTACCAGCGGTTCGCGCACAAGAAATCGGCAGACCTGAGCGAGATGGAGTTGAAGCGGGTGGAGCGTGCGCTTGACGCCGGCCATCGCTGGTCGCTTTTCAATTACGAAGATGCACAGTGCGAGTTTCCCGAGCGCCTGGTGGCGGAGTGGATGACCGAAGCCGCCGACGCGGGAGCGGTGGTGCGCAATCACTGTGAAGTGCTGGCGGTCGACGTGGCCCAGGGCCGGGCCCGGGGCGTGCTGCTGCGCGACCACATTTCCGGGAAAGACGAGCGCGTCGATGCCGGATGGATCTTGAACTGCACCGGCCCGTGGGCGGATCGGGTGTGCGCGCGTTCTTCGGTTCGCACTGGCAAGCCCATGCTGGGCGGCATTCGCGGATCGCATATTGTGCTGCCGCGATTTTCCGGTGCTCCGAGCGCGGCGCTCTACACCGAGGCGGCCGATGGGCGTCCCGTTTTTGTTCTGCCCTGGAACGAACAGATCTTGGTGGGCACGACCGAGGTTGCCGACAACGGCGACCCCGCAAAAACATCGCCCGCCAACGAGGAAATCGAATACCTGCTGCGCACCGTGGCCCAGCTGTTTCCGAAAGCGAAGATATCGGCCCACGACATTAAGTATGCCTTTGCCGGAGTTCGGCCTCTGCCGAGTTCGTCGGGGAACAAGCCGTCGGCCGTAACGCGGCGTCATTTCCTGCACGACCACACAGACGAAGGCGCAGCGCGATTGATTTCCGTGATTGGGGGCAAGCTGACCACCGCTGCGTCCCTCGCCCGGGAATGCGCGCGCAAGATCGGCATTGCGGTGGCCGAGCCGAAGTCGGTTGCCATGGGTCCGGGAACCTCGCTCGATCCCCTCATGGACCAGGAAGTCATCGAGATTGCTCAAGCCGGCTCCATCAGCCAGGAGTCGGCGCGCGGCATGGTCGAGTGGCACGGCAAGCGCGCCATGGACATCGCCCGCATGGCCCTGGTCAGCGCCGAGCTGCGCGCCCCGATCTGTCCGCACACATCGCACATCGTAGCCGAGGTGGTCGAGGCTTACCGCAAAGAGTACGCCGTAACTCTGGGCGACGTTCTGTTGCGCCGCGTTCCGGTGGCGCTGGGCCCGTGCTGGTCGGAGTCGTGCAGCCGCGAAGCGGCGTTGCGCATCGGCGCCGTGCTGGGCTGGAACGAGCAGGCCCTGGGATCGAATCTGGAATCGTTTGAAACCGAGCGCACCGCTTTCCTGCAGCGCCCGTCCCGCGGCCTCTCCGCGCTCGAAGCCGCAGCCGACTGACCGCGTAGCGTCCCGTCCCGCCTACTTAGCTCAAGCGTCGGGCGTGACTCCTTCCCTCGCCTGTATTAATGTTTCTAACGGCGGAGGAACCTACCTTGAATCGACGACACTTCATCGTGCGCGGAAGCGCCACTTTTGCCGCACTGCTGGCCCTGGGTGACTCAGCATTTCCCCAAGCCAAACCAGAAGGAACTTCCGCGGATCGTCTCAGTCATCTGCCACTTCTTTTCGGCACCGACTACTATCCCGACCAGACTCCCGAGAACCTCTGGGAACAGGACGCCGCAGCCATGGCAGCAGCGGGCATCACGAATGTGCGGATCGCCGAGTTTGCCTGGGGGCTGATGGAGCCGCGGGAAGGCAGCTTCGACTTCAAATGGCTCGAGCGCGCCGTGGGCATTCTTCACGCTCATCAGATCGCCGTCATTCTTGGCACACCATCGGCGGCGCCACCTCCGTGGCTCACGCAGAAATATCCTGAAGTGCTGATGGTTAATGAGCACGGCGTCACGCTGAGTCCCGGCACTCGCCGCTTCACTTGTCCCACGAACGCGACCTACCGCAGCTTGTCACTCGCGGTCGCGACGCAAATGGCCCACGCCTTCGCCACGACTCCCGGGGTCATCGGTTGGCAGATCGACAACGAATTCACTCTGGGCGAAAGCGCGCGCTGCTATTGCCGGTTCTGCCGCGAAGGATTCCAGCGATGGCTGCGCGGCAAGTATCCCTCGCTCGACGCCATTAATCAGGCATGGGGCACCGTCTTCTGGAGCAACACCTACAGCGATTTTTCCCAGATCCCGGTCCCGCTTCCCTCTGGCGCTCCGCCCAATCCCGGGCTCGCGCTCGATTATGACCGCTACCAGAGCGCAGCCAATGTCTCTTTCCTTGACGAGCAGTTAACGATGCTGCGCAGGCTGTGTCCCGCTCACTTCATCACCACCAACAACGTGGGCTTGGTCGACACCATCGACATGCGCGACTTGTACCGCAACCTCGACTTCGTCGCCTCCGATAACTATCCGGGATTTTTCGCAATTTTCCTGAACGGCCAGGACTCTGGAGTCAGCGCTCCGCCCGAAGTGATTGCGTCCATGGTCGCTCTCAGCCACGATTTCATGCGCAGCGTGAAGGATGGCGAACCCTTCCTCATCATGGAAGAGCAGTCCGGCAAGGCGGGCCAACCGACCTTCGCTCCTCAGCCCGAACCCGGGCAACTGCGCCTGTGGTCGTATCAAGCGGTCGCCCACGGAGCCATAGGCATCAACTATTTCCGGTGGGACACCGCCAACTTCGGCGCAGAGGAATACTGGCATGGCCTGCTGCGTCACGACCGCTCGCACAGTCCCGGTTTTGACGAGATCCAGCAAACCATCCGTGAGCTCAAATCGCTGGGGCGGGATGCGCTCAATGCCAGATACGAAGCCGATCTCGCTCTGTGCTTCGATCCCAACTCGAGTTGGGCGCTTACCATCCAGCCGGGCCAGCCCAAACTCAAGTACTTCTCCGAGATAGCTTCCTGGTATGGTTGCATCGCCGCTTCACACGCCGGAATCGACATCGTGAATGCCACGCAGGATCTTTCTCGATACAAAGTCCTGTGCGCGCCCACGATGTACGTCGTCTCCCAGCAACAGGCCGACCGCATTCGCGCTTACGTCCAGGGCGGTGGAACCTTCATCGCAGGCTTTCGTCTTGGCGTGAAAGACGAGCACAGCCGAATCGTCAATACGCCCCTGCCCGGCCTGCTGCGCGATGTGATGGGAGTGGAACTCCTCGACTATCAGCCGATTTACTCAGAGAAGCAGGGCGTACATTTCGCCGGCCCGCTCGTCGGGGCGGACGCCGAGTGCCACATATGGGCCGACATCCTCGATCCCAAAAGTAAGGATGCGGAAGTCCTCGCCTCGTACACTGACGGAGCTTACGCCAGCAAGCCAGCTATCACCTCGCACAAATACGGAAAAGGAAGAGCCATCTACGTAGGCGCTCACCTTGAAGGCCTCGATCTCGCCCGGGTGTTGCTCACCCTGATCGCATCGAGCGGCGTCACGCGGGCCATTCAAGCGCCCACGGGGGTTGAGGTTACCTCCCGTCGCACGGACCGGCAGACGTGGACTTATCTGCTCAACCACACGGCGAAGGCACAGTCGGTGAAGGTCGAAGGTACCTATCGCGATGGGCTCGACCACTCGACAGTTTCAGGCTCCATCAGCCTCGAACCGTACGGTGTAAGGATCCTGTTAGGCTCGTGATTGATGATTGACGCCCGGGCGAACCCACCTCACGAGACCGGAAGTGGCGATGGTGCCGGTTGCGCTTGCGGCTTTCTCCTCAGCACCGCCGCGGAGACCAGCGTGATCACGAGCCCGACCGGGAACGGTTCGATGAATGTCATCGCGGCGTTGATGAGCGGGTTGGCGTACATCTCCTTGTACTTTTTCACTTGCTCGACCTGCGCCTGAATCGCTGCAGCAGTCGCGCCCGAGGCCTTAGCCTTCTCCACGAGATGAGCGCCATATTTGTCCCAGAAATCGGGCAGGAAGTTGTAATAGAGAACCTCCCACGTTGCGACATAGAAAATGCACGAAATCAGAGTGATGCAGATCCCCACGGCGAAGGCTTTCCCGAAGGTAATCTGGCCGTTGCCGACGTTGTCGCGGTACGAGCGGATGCCGAAGTACACCAGCAAAAACGAGAGCACAATGGCGGTGTAGCCAACGTAGTAACCCTTGTCGCCTATCCCCTCCAGAAACGGCAATGTGCCCACCATCATCAGCGAGGAAACAGCGCCCGAGATCAGCCCGAAGATGAGTATCGTCTTTTTCATATTTCTCTCCATTTAGTTCAGACGTGTTGATCAACCAGAATTGGGTTTCCGTCGGGGTCAATTGCCATAAGACTCGCCGGTCCGATGGATTTCTCGTCGGCTTCGACGGTTAGTTTTACTCCCTGTGCCTTCAGTTGGCGCTGTAGCTCGCGAACATCGGTGAAGGATGCCAGTTTTTGGGCATTGCTGTCCCAGCCGGGGTTGAAGGTGAGGACGTTCTTCTCGAACATCCCTTGAAAAAGTCCGATCGCATGATCGCCGTTCTTCAAGATCAGCCAGTTCTGCGCGGCATTTCCGGCAAAGACCTTGAAACCAAACTTCTCGTAGAAAGCCTTCGAGGCTTGAATGTCTTTAACCGCCAAACTGATTGAAAACGCACCGAGTTGCATGTTCGCTCCTTATGCAATGTAAGTACTCAAAACCATCACTTTTTCTTGGTCGGTTCCCACAGCTCGATGCGATTGCCTTCAGGATCGATGATCCAGGCGAACCTGCCGTAGTCGGCGTCTTCGCGCTTGGGATCGATGGTCACACCCTCGGCGCGCAGCGCCTCCAGCAGCGCGTCCAGATCCTCAACCTGGTAGTTGAGCATGAACGACGCCGTGCTGGGATTGAAGTACTTCGTATCGCGAGGAAAAATCGCCCATGCCGTTGATGTCTCGATCGAGGGATCCTCCGGGCGCCGCCAGGGAAACATTGCGCCTGCCCCTTCCATGTGCTCCTTGATTCCCAGGTGGCGCTCATACCAGGCATAAAGGTTCTTGGGGTCGGTGGACTTGAAGAAGACGCCGCCGAGTCCGATTACGCGTCGCATAGCTTGTCCTTTCGAGAATGCCAAATGTGAAATGCACACGCACCATACCGCGTAAGCCGGGGTCTTTGTCATCATTCTTTTGAATGATTTTGAGCTGAGTATCGAAAAATCATTCGTTTGAGGGAGTTCCAGCCCACTGCAGACGGCGATTTTTTTCTATTGACAAGCAGGGGCATGATCCGTCATCCTATGCATCGGATAACGAGGTATACATGAACTTCAAGGGCACGCTTCCCACCCTGATCCTGGAAACCCTGGCGCACGAGCCAAGCCACGGCTACCGAATCGCCCAACGGATCAAGGAGCGCTCCCAGGGTCTATTGGATTTCAAGGAAGGCACTCTCTACCCCGCCCTTCACAAGCTGGAAAACGAAGGTATGGTGGAGTCCTATGAGGGCGTGGAGAAGGGTCGCCCGCGGCGCTACTACCGTATCACCAAATCGGGGCGCGGGACGTTGGCCAGGGATCGGGCCGAGTGGCGCGAACTTTCGCGAGCGATGACGACAATTCTGGGGGAAGCATAAACGAGGAGGCACAAGATGACTAGACTGGACAGTTGGTTGCAACAAGCCACGCGACACCTATCGAAGGATTCGGCCGCCCAAGTCCGCACCGAGATTCGGGAGCATTACGAATCGGCGCTGGAAGCCGTCATCAGCAGCGGCGCGACCATCAGTGAAGACGAAGCAGACCGGTTAGCGGTCGCTGCCCTGGGCGATGCGAAGGCCGCAAACTGCCAGTACCGCAGAGTCCTGTTGACCTCGGCCGAAGCCAGGATGCTCCGCGAGGGCAATTGGGAAGCGCGGGCCGTTTGCTCCCGCCCCTGGCTGAAGTGGCTGCTTCTAGCGTTGCCGCTGACCGCGCTGATCACCGCCACCGCATTCTTCCTTAAGGGCGCAATCACACTGGCGTCAGCCCTGCTCGCGGGAGGGATCGCCTTAGGTTTCTTGTTCGGGGCGCCATTTCTGCCGGTCTATACTCCCGCGCGGGGACGCACTTTCCGCTGCGTGAAATGGGTTGTGCTGGTTGCCATGCTCCTGGTGATCCTCGGGCCCGATGCGCTCAAATGGTCATGGCTTCTGTTCTCATGCCTATGGCCAGTGGCCTGGATCGAATGGACGCGGGTTTCGATTCGCCGGAAACTCCCCGTCGCGCAATGGCCCAAGCAGTTGTATCTCTGACTGTTGGACGGGAACTACTTCAACGAAGCAGCCCGAGTTCCTTGCCGAGTTGCACCGCCTGCGTCCGCCGCCGGGCCCCCAATTTGTCGAACACGCGGCTGGAATGGGTCTTGACCGTGTTTTCGCTGACGTAGAGCTTCTCGGCAATCTCGCGGTTGCTCATCCCCTGGGCGATCAGTTCAAGGACCTCAAGCTCGCGGCGCGTGATGCTCAGATCCTCTCGTTTCTTCTCGTCAGGAACGAACGGGCCTCCAGCCGCAACCGGGACTTCCTTCACCACGATCCTCTCCCGCTTCCCTGTTAGCTTGAGGCCGAGCCAGATTCCAAGGCCGGCGAAGACCGCCGCAATCAATCCACCGTAGATTTCGATCGAATGCTCGATCACCAGGTAGCGGTACTCCATCCACTTGAGCGCGGCAATCAGGATGCCACCGATTAACCCGTAGATCAGCACGTGGCGCTTCATAGTTCCAGGAGGGCAGGATTCGCACCAAGATTATCCCGGGCCGGAGGTTGCAGCAAGAGCAGCGAACTGCCCGGCCTTGATTGACTGTCCCTTTTCACCCACGTAATATCCGCCCAGCATACCCCTGCGATGATTGGCCAAAACATTTCGCACTACCGCATCGTTGAAAAACTAGGCAGTGGCGGCATGGGCGTGGTTTACAAGGCCGAAGACGTTGTGCTCGGGCGCATGGTCGCCCTGAAGTTCCTGCCCCCGGAAGTGACCGGCAGCCGCACGGCACTGGAGCGCTTCCGGCGCGAGGCGCGCGCGGCCTCAGCCCTGAACCATCCCAACATCTGCACCATTTACGACATCGGCGAGCAGGACGGCACGATCTTCATCGTCATGGAGTTTCTGGATGGGATGTCGCTTAAGAGCCGCATCGCCGGCCGGCCGCTGGGTATCGAAGAACTACTATCGGTGGCCGTCGAAATTGCTGACGCCCTTGATGCCGCGCACACTGCCGGCATCGTTCACCGCGACCTCAAGCCGGGCAATATTTTCTTCACCAAACGCGGGCATGCCAAGGTTCTCGATTTCGGATTGGCCAAAGTAATGATAGCGGCTCCGGGAGCCGACTCCGATGAAACTCAAAGCCTGAGCGAGGACCACTTGACCGACGCGGGCAACGCCGTCGGCACTATCGCCTACATGTCGCCGGAGCAGGCTCTGGGGCAAAGGGTCGATGCCCGCACCGACTTGTTCAGCTTCGGCGTCGTGCTCTATGAAATGGCGACTGGAAAGGCAGCTTTTACCGGAACCACCTCCGCCGCAATCTTCGACGGCATCCTGCACGGCGCACCTGTGGCCCCGGTGACTCTGAATCCGCAAACGCCGGCAGAACTCGAGCGCATCATCAATAAGGCTCTGGAGAAAGACCGCAAGCTGCGCTATCAATCGGCGGCCGAGTTGCGAGTCGATTTGCGACGTCTTCAGCGAGAGACAGAATCCGGCAGGACGGTTCTGGCCCAGCCTCGGGATCGGACGTCTTCCGGCAAAGCTGGAAGCAGACGAGTCAAGGCTCTGTTGGTGGCAACGTGCGTGATCCTCGCGGCCGCCGCCACGGGTTTGCTCTACTGGCGGGCGTGCCAGTCGGCCCGGCTCACTGAAAAGGACACCATTGTTCTTGCCGACTTCGCGAACTCCACTGGCGACGCGGTTTTCGACGATACGCTGAAGCAGGCCCTGAGCGTAAGCCTGGGCCAGTCTCCGTTTCTAAACATCCTCTCCGACGATAAAGTCACCTCCACCCTCCAGTTGATGACTCGCCCGGCGGATACTCCGCTGCTGCCATCTGTAGCGCGCGAGGTTTGCCAGCGCGCGGGAAGCAAGGCCTACATTGCCAGCGCAATTGCCAGCCTCGGCAGTGAATATGTCCTCGGCCTGAAGGCGGTCAATTGCCAGAGCGGCGAGGTACTGGCGCAGGCGCAGGTTACCGCCAATTCCAAAGAGAAGGTGCTGGATGCGCTGGGCGGTGCCGCCGCCAGCATCCGCCAAGGCTTGGGCGAGTCGTTAGCCACAGTGCAGAAGTTCGACGTGCCGCTCCAGCAGGCCACCACATCGTCGCTCGAAGCTCTGAAGGAATTCAGCCTGCAGTACAAGGCGATGCGGGAAAAAGGTTCAGCGGACGCCTTGCCGCATGGTTTGCGTGCCATCCAACTCGATCCCAATTTCGCCATGGCTTACTGGGCCGTCGGCGGCAACTACGGCAGCCTTTCGGAAGCTAGCCAAGCCAGCGACTACTTCGCCAAAGCGTTCCAGTTGCGCGAGCAGACCAGCGAGCGGGAAAAGCTACTGATCGCCTCCTACTACTATCAGGACGCAACCGGCGAACTGGACAAGGCTGCGCAGGTCTTTCAACAGTGGATTGGAAGCTACCCGCGAGACTACATCGCGGTAGGAAGCTTGGCGGTTTTATATTCCCAGCAAGGCCAGTATGAAAAAGCGGTAGAAACCAACCGCAATTTCCTGGCGCTTTCTCCGGACAACGTCGTCCCCTACGAGAACCTGGCGGAAATGTTGCTGGCAGTGCAGCGCTTTGACGAGGCACGGCAAACCTTAAGTGAAGCCCGGGCGCGAAAGCTGGATGACTTGGACATCCATGTCTATCCCTATGTCCTGGCTTTTCTTGCCCATGACACTCAGGCCATGGCGCGAGAGATCGCATGGCTTGAGAGCCGCCCCGAGTACGCGCCTCACGGCTTTTCTCTTGAGGCCGACACGGAAGCGTATCTGGGACACCTCCGCAAGGCGCGTGAGTTGACGGCGCAAGCCGTAAGCGCGGCGCTTCGTACCGACAATAAAGAAAACGCCGCATTGTACCTGGCGAGCGCGGCCCTGCGCGAAGCGCAGTTCGGCAATGCCGCTGAAGCAAAGAAGTCAGCGAGCGAAGCCTTGAAGCTCTCCCCTGCGAGTCAGGGAGTGGAGATCCAGGCGGCGCTTGCTCTGGCCATGGCCGGCGATTCCAGCCGCGCGCAGTCCTTGTCCCAGGACATTTCCAAGCGGTGGCCGCTCGATACCCAGATCCTATCTATCTGGTCGCCCACCATTGATGCCGAGTTGGCCCTGAACAAGAAGAGTGCTTCCGCCGCGGTGGAGCGCCTGAGTGCCGCCACATCCATGGAAGCCGCGATGATTCCGTTCCTTGCCAATATTTCCTGTCTTCATGCCGTCGATGTGCGTGGCAATGCCTACCTGGCCATGGGCAATGGCGACGCGGCAGCGGCGGAGTTTCAGCGCGTCCTCGATCATGGCGGAGTTGTGTGGAATTGTTCGACTGGGCCGCTGGCGAAATTGGGATTGGCCCGCGCCTTTGCACTGAAGGCTGGACAGAGCGGCAACTCAAACCCGGACCGCCAACGAGCGTCCGCCGCATATCGCGACTTCCTCACTCTCTGGAAAGATGCGGACTCAGACATCCCCATCCTGAAGCAAGCCAAGGCCGAGTCCGCCGCGCTGCAATAGGCGAGAAGCGCCGAAGCTACAGCGGGATGCCGACGCGCCGAAGCAGGTCGCGGAATCGGGGATCGGAGCGCAGCGGGTCCCACAGCGCTTCCACTTTCAGGTAGGCGAGACGGTTGTGCCGCTCCTCGCAAGCTTTTTCGAGCCAGACAAACGCCTGGTCCCGGTCTTCCAGCCCGGCATAAATCAGGGCGAAGAAAAAGGCGGGAACTGGAGTCTGTTTCGAAGTCGCTCGCAGATCTTCGATGATACCTAACGCCTTGCTTTGCTCTCCCAAGTGAGCATGGGCGTAGCCGAGCAGGGCCATGGCACCGGCTGAGCCTCGGGTCATTGCCAGATTCCTCTCCAGGTGGGGCAGAGCGTCCCGGGGCCGCCCGCTTGTGGCATACACTTGTCCCAGCAAGACGTAAGCGGCCTCATAGGCCGGATCCATATCCAAGGTCTCCCGGCATTGTTCAATCGCCAGCTCGAATTGTCGCGCCAGGTACAACTGCACCGCCAGAACATGGCTGACAGCGGGTGCAGCCGGATCCAGATCCAGAGCTCGTTTTGCAATGGGTATGGATTCGTCGAACCGTCCGAGGGAGCTGAGATAGAGTGGGTAGAAAGAGTGGTTTAAGACATACGCAGGATTCACGGCGAGGGCTTTCTCGAAATGCCGGCCGGCCGCGCTCCAGTCCCGGTCGTAGGTAAAGGCCGCATACGCCAGCGAAACATGCGCCTCGGCGAGATCTGCGTCAATCTCCAAAGCCCGTGCCGCAGCCGCCTTCGCTTTCGGCATTACCGCTGCGGGCGCGAATACATTCCGGAACGACGACAAGTTATAAGCATCCGCCAACCCCGCATACGCAACCGCGTAACTCGGGTCTCTTGCGATGGCCTCCTGAAAGTATTCAACCGCCTTCTGGAAGCCTTCCGCGGTCTTCTTGTTCCAGTGGAATCGTCCCTTGAGGTAGAGCTGGTAGGCCTCTAGATCCTTCGTGCCCGCCTTTACCAGCGGCTCCTGTCTCTCGGCTCCGAGGGTCACCTTCAGCCGGTCCGCAATGGTTCTTGCAATCTCGTCCTGAACCTCAAAAATGTCCTGCAATTCGCGATCGTAGCGCTCCGACCAAATGTGGTAGCCGTCGGCCACGCCAATGAGCTGGGCCACGATGCGCACACGGTTGCCGGACTTGCGCACGCTTCCTTCCAGCACGGTCCTCACGTTTAGGCTTGTCCCCACCGTCCGCAGGTCGACTTGCTTGCCCTTGAACGAGAATGCGGATGTTCGCGCCACCACCCGGAGATTCTCGATTTGTGCCAGAGCATTGATGATTTCTTCCGTGATGCCATCGGCGAAGAACTCGCTTTCCGAATCGGCGCTCAGATTGGTGAAAGGCAGCACGACAATGGAAGAACGATCGGCGGAGGAACGATCGGCAGTGGGCGATGCGCCGGAGCGCGGCGCTTGCGCCGTGCCGGCCACTTTCCCTGAATCAACGTCGCGCTTGACGCGTTGCAGGTCCGCTCGCACTTCTGAAGCGTGCTGGTAGCGCAGACTGCGGTCCTTCTCCAGCGCCTTATGAATCACCTCTTCCAGTCTCACTGGCAGTTCGGGATTCAGCCGCAAAGGGGCCAGCGGAGCGCGCTCCAGGATGGCACTCAAGATAGCCCCAGCACTCTCTCCGCGAAATGGCAACTGGCCCGTTGCCATCTCATAGAGCACTACCCCAAAAGAGAACAGGTCGCTGCGGGCATCCAGTTCTTTGGCACGCACCTGCTCGGGCGACATGTATTCCACCGTCCCCACCAGCGTGCCAGGCTGGGTAAGCTGGTACTCGTCGTCACTCTGCGTCTCGGCCGTGGCCATCGCGCTGCCAGAAAGGCCAGCCGGCGTGACTTTGGCCAGGCCGAAATCCAGAACCTTGGCATGCCCGCGCCGCGTGACGAAAATGTTCTGAGGGTTGATGTCCCGGTGAACGACGCCTTGCGAGTGCGCCGCGTCGAGCGCATCGGCTACTTCGGCGGCAAGGCCGAGAAGTTGCTCCAAGTCCAGCGGCCGACCTTTGATGAGTTCCTTCAACGTCGTACCATCAAGAAACTCCATAGCAATGAAAGTTTTTCCGTCGTCCTCGCCAATCTCGTAGATGGTGCAGATGTTGGGATGGTTCAAGGCGGACGCCGCACGAGCCTCGCGGCGAAACCGCTCCAACGTTCGCGCCTCGCGGCTAAGGTCTTCCGGAAGGAACTTGAGCGCTACTAGCCGATCCAGCCGGCTGTCTTGCGCTCTATAGACCACGCCCATTCCGCCGCTGCCAATCCTCTCCAGTACGCGGTAGTGGGAAATCGTCTGGCCCGCCAGGGATTGGGTTTCCGGCATCGTGCGCTAATCTTAGGTTCCGGCATAGAGCTAGGTCAACGAACAGCGGCGCCCTCAAGCGCTTCAGTCCGCTGGTTACTAAAGATTGGACACGACCCAGAGTCATCTGGGAATGGCCCGCCCGCGAAATTACACTGGCGCCGAGTGTGTCGCATTTTGCGCGGTAACAGGGGCGTTGTAACGGAGGCAAAGATTCGATGTTGATTCCCATCAAGCACGAAAACATGACCGCCCGGCGTTGGCCCGTGGTCACCCTCGCATTGATCGCCATTAATACGGCGGTTTTTCTCTTCACCATGACGGCGATGGACAATGAGGCGCCCCAACTCGGTGAAGTGAAGAGCCACATTCTGATTCTGGCGGCCCTCCATCCCGAACTGAAGATGCAGCCCGATTCTCAGCGCCTGGTCGACGGCTTCAAGCAGAGTCATCCCGAGACCTGGAAGAAGCTGCAGAGCCCATTTCGCGACGTCATTGACCCATTCGACGCCAAACTTAAGATGATCGAGAACACCGCTACCCTGCAGGCGGATATGGACTCGCTGAACGAGCAACTCGTAAAGCTGTCGGCGACGTCGATTGCCGACCAGTACGCGTTTGTCCCGGCACACCCCACGGCGATCAGCTATCTCACCGCGAACTTTCTGCATGGCGGCTGGCTGCACCTGATTGGCAACATGTGGTTCCTGTGGCTTGCGGGATTTGTGCTCGAAGACGTTTGGGGACGCTGGCTCTACTCGGCGTTCTACCTGATTGCCGGGGCGGCGGCTCTGCAGTTTTATGCGTGGACGAATCCGGGAAGCATCACGCCAACTCTCGGGGCCTCGGGCGCGGTCGCGGCGCTGATGGGCGCCTTCCTGGTGCGCTTCCCCAAGATGAAGATTGAGATGGCGTGGTTGTTCTTCATTCGCCTGTATCGTTTTAAGGCGCCCGCCTACTGGCTGCTGCCGCTGTGGCTGCTGATCGAAGTTTTCTACGGAAGCCTGTCCGGCTCGATGAGCGGCGTGGCGCACTGGGCGCACGTGGGCGGCTTCTTATTTGGAGCGCTCGCCGCCGTCGCGATCCAGCATTCCGGGCTCGAGCAACAGGCGAACAAGGCGATCGAGGAGAAAGTCGGCTGGGTCGCCGATCCCGAACTCGAAAAAGCCAGCGACCACATGGAGCATGGGCAACTGGCAGATGCGGTTTCCCTGTTGACGAACCACGTCGACGCAAAGCCCAATTCGCTCGACGCCTGGAACCTGCTGCGCCAGATCTACCATCGCCAAGCGGATACCAAAAACTACCTCGAAGCAACCGTGAAGACCTGCGCTCTGCATTTGAAGGCGCACGAGATTGAAGCCGCGTTCCAGGATTATGCCGAATTTATCGATTCCGGCGGAAGCAAAGTCCCCGCGGCAACCTGGCTTGAGCTGTGCAAGGGCGCGGAAGAAAAACAGGATTTCGAACGCGCTTTCGGCGAGTATCAGCAACTCGCAGCGGCCTATCCAGCCGACCGGCAAGCTCTGACTGCGCAACTCAGCGCGGCCAGACTTTGCCTGAAACGCCTGAACCGTCCGCAGGACGCACTCACTCTTTACCAAACCGCAGCGGCCTCGCCAATTCCCCATCTCGACTGGGAGCAGCACATCCAGTCGGGCATCAAAGAAGCGAAGGCGTCGATGTCCGCAGGAAGCGCCATCGCAGCTGGGGCGCAGTAACAACCTCAGAACATTTTCAAACGCAAAGCAGGCCCGACCGAAGTCGGGCTTGCCCTGCTTGCGGCCTGCTCGGTCGCTTTACTGCATGTCGACTTCCTACATCTGGTGATGCACCGCCGCGCCGGGCACCGTGTACGAACCGAAGAACAGGAAGAAGTTCGACGGTGCCTGCACAGCAGTGCCTGCCTTGATGGCCGCCTCGATGGCGGCGTAGGAAGTGATGCCACTTCTGGCGTCTTGCGAAGGCCAGTCGCTCTGACTCAGCACCAGCACCGGAACCACCTGCCACCAGATCGGCTGAACGTTAATGTCCTTCTGAATCACCACGTGACTGTGATTGGGCGTCGGAACAAAAATGTTGGCCGTGGGCGGTCCGTTGACGTAGCCCAACTGGGAGAGAACCGGAGCCAGATCGAGCCGCGAAGCGTGCATGGTGCACGTGCCCGGCGCAGAGCCCGGTTCAGGACACTGCGTGTAAACCAGCGGGGTGGCCTTGAATGCCTCCGGCAGCGCGCCAAACAGCCCGATCAGCGTAGTGCCCAGCGTCGACCCGCAGATTGTTCCCGGCACGACGTTTGTGCACGAAATCGCGTCGTTGGGATTCTGATCGTTGTCGACCGAGAACATGGGAACCAACACGAAGATCGGCTCGGTGGTGACCGCAGGATTCCCTCTCTGTCCCGGAGGGTTGATGCCGGGCTGAATGCCGACCTGGCAGATCGGAATCTGCATTTCACCGGGATCGTTGGCCGCGATGATTCCGTTGAAGTTCAGATCGTCGTTGGGCTGGTCGATGCAGTCGAAATTCTCCGTGTACGTAAAACTGAGAAGTTGACCGGCTCCGTAACCAAACGTGCTGTTCGGCCTGGTTTGTGTAGATGGGGTTTGCGCGAACACGGTGAGGGTGATTAAGGCGACGACGGCCAAAAGTAACATTGACCGAGAGACTGAGATTTTCATGCTTCCTCCACAGGCGGTTCTGGGACCGCTCTGGCTGATGTACGGAGGCGCGGTGAAATCGGATTGCAGTGCGAAAAGAATTTGTGCCGGGCTTATGCAGTCAGGGTCCGGCAGAGCAGACTCGTCTCGTCGGAGATGATGCCACCGACGCCGAGGTCGCGAAACCGTCGCATGTCTGCAGCGGCATTGACGGTCCACACGAGGACTTTCTTCCCTGCGGTCTTGAGTTCGAGGATCACAGCCGGGTTGAGCAGCTTATAGTGCGGGATCACGTATTCGACCGGGAGTTCGTTCCAGAGGCGCAGTTGCGCTTTCGTCTCGCAGATCAGGCCCAGCGGGACTGCGGGGTCTTCCCGGTGAACCACCCGCAGAACTTCCGGCAGAAACGAAGAAACCACAAATCCGCAGCGTGGGGGATGCTTGCGCAGCAGGTGTAACACGATGTTCTCCGCTCCTGAAACCTTGAGTTCAATGTCGAGGAATGCGCGGTCCCTGTAGCGGTCAAGTACGTGTTGCAGTTGAGCCAGGGTGGCCAGTTGCGCAGCCGCGGTGCGCGCGATCTCCATGCCGGCGGCACGAGGGTCATGACAGACGACCGCCTTTCCGTCAGACGTCAGCCGGACATCGAATTCGAACCCATCACAGCCGTCCGCCAGGGCCCGGTCGAATGAGGCCACCGTATTCTCCGGAATCGATTTGATGGCACGGGCGCCGCGATGGCCGAGCAGCAGGGGTCGCGGTCCGGTCATGTTCTGGGAAGGCATGTTTCGGGGAGGCCCCGGCCAAGGAGTCATTAACCGGTCGATCAGTCGAGGTCGAAATCCCGGATCGGCCTGCCGGTGTCGGGTGTCTCTTTCGCCTTCTTCACGGCCTCCTGGAATTTCTTCTCGAGGAGGTCGGCCGCGTTCTTCTGCGCCGCCACCGATTGCTGGAAGATCGACTCGCGCCGGCTGTCCTGCTCGCGCATCGCCTTGGCCGCGGCTTCCATGTCATTGAACGTTTTCGGCTTGACTGCAGCGGTGTGGGCGATCACGGCGCCGGTCGCAGTGTCGATTTTCAGCACCGCGCTGCAGCACGGACAGGTCACGTCGAAGTTGGGGGCATTCTTCGCCATTTCAGCGAATCATACCGCAAAACCATCCAACCACGAAGCGGCGCGAGCGTCTAGCGATGCAGTTTAATCGGAAAAATGTGCAATAGGTTCAGCATCTCCCATCCCAGCAGGAAGATGGAAATCAGCACCACCATCACCGCCATCAGTTCGCCGAAGCTCAAGCCGCGGTGGTTGGGCTCGAAGCGCCGCGCGGCCAGACTGAGAATATTCAGCGTCGCAAAGCCGAACACGACGGCCCACAGGATATTGTAGACGTCCTGCCGCGAACTGCGATAAAGCACGCTAACCACCACACCAAAGAACACGGCGGTATAGGCGCGCGCGACCGGATAAACGGCGAGCACCGCCCGGGTGGTCCGGGCGACGCCGGAGATCAGCGACACTGCAACAGGGAGCGCCATTTGCGTCAAACGGAACCCGGAACACAGCCCCGGGCTGCGCCGAGAATTGGAGTTTACATCTTTCCTGGCCCGGTCGACTTAGAAAGACGTTCGGGCAACCTTCCGGTCATCCTCCTGATCAACAAGCGCACGGGATCCCCTCGCCTTGGTTAATATGGATTCATGGCCAAGCCGCGCTTCATTTTCTTTGATGTGGGCAATACTCTGCTGTTTCCCAATCGCGCCCGGATGCTGGCGCCTCTGCCGGAGAACCGCCATCCGACGCTGGAACGCTGGCAGGCCCTGGAACGGCGTACCAAGCAGGAATTCGATCAGGGCATGATGGGCGGTAAGGTCGATCACGGCTTCTGGTGGACGTTCCACACGTACCTGCTAGAGGAGATCAACGCCCTCGAGGATGGTGTGCGCGACGCGCTGGTCGAGAACACGCAGACCTCCGCCAATTGGGATCAGATTTTGCCCGGCACTCGCGAGGCGCTGGGCCGCATCCAGCGAGATTATGCAATCGCGGTGATTTCTAACGCCGATGGCCGGATCGACGCCGTGCTGCGTCGCTGCGAGATTGCGGATTGCTTTGCCAGCATCACCGACTCGGGCATCGT
>Ga0075017_100000357_pt1 | contig 24867 bp, 29 predicted proteins | sample AleBraG_ABR_2012_FD_71475 | JGI IMG/M metagenome (GOLD analysis project Ga0075017, IMG submission 71475) | Freshwater sediment microbial communities in response to fracking from Pennsylvania, USA - Alex Branch Run_MetaG_ABR_2012 | ecosystem: Environmental > Aquatic > Freshwater > Creek >... | reverse complement strand
AGACCTGCACCTCGTCGATGGTGAAGTCCTTGCGCAGCACCGGCAGCTCGCATGCGGCGCGCGCCGCATGCGAGCTGCCGGTGCTGCGCAAGGACTTCACCATCGACGAGGTGCAGGTCTACGAGACCCGCGCGATCGGCGCCGACGCAATCCTGCTGATCGTGGCGGCGCTGCCCGACGACACCCACCTCGCCGACCTGCACGCGCTCGCCACCGGTCTGGGACTCACCGTCCTCGTGGAGACCCACGACGACACCGAGCTGGAGCGGGCGCTGGCGTGCGGCGCCCGCGTCGTGGGCGTGAACGCCCGCAACCTCGGCACCTTCGACGAGGACCTCGCCGTGGGTGAGCGTCTCGCGGCGCGCGTGCCCGCCGACGTGATCGCGGTGGCGGAGAGCGCGATCCGCACGGTCGCCGACGCCGAGCGCATGGCCGCGGCCGGCTTCGACGCCGTGCTCGTGGGCGAGATGCTGGTGAAGGCGCCGGATGCCACCGAGGCGGTGCGGGGGCTCGCCGCGGTCAACCGCCGCGGTCGCTGATTCCGCCGCGTCCACCCGCGGTCGTCCACCCGCCGACCGCGGAACCACGGGTCGGCTCCGGTAGTTTCGGCTGATGCACCCGAGCGAGCGACCCGCGCCCGAGCTCGACGAGATCGTCGTCGTCGGCCGCGGCATCGCGACCGCGGTCCGGCCCGACGACGGGCTCACCGAGGTGCAGGCATCGGTGTTGCAGGCCGTCACCGAGGCGCTCACCGGCGTCACGCTCGACTACCGCACGCTCGCCCCGATCGGCGCCGACGAGCTCGCGGCCGCACTCTCCACCCGCGACGAGGAGTACCGCCGCCGCATCGTGCACCACATGCTGCTCGGCGAGCTGGTGCTGCGCCCGCTCCCCGAGGCGGTCGCGAAGCGCGTGGGTGCCTACGCCGAGGCGATCGGGGTCGACGACGACTTCGTGAAGGTGGCCCGACGGTACGCGCAGGGCGCGTTCGGCCTCGCGTGGGTCGACCTTCGCCGCAGCGGCTTCACCGGGCACTGGGACGAGGACCGGCTCGGCTCGTTGCACTCCACCGTCGGCTTCGACGGCCCGTTCGACGCCACCGGGCCCGACCCCGCGCTCGAGGCACGCTGGGAGGCGTTCGGCACGTTGGACGAGGGCACGCTCGGGCGCACCATCTTCGAGATGTACATCGGGCGGGGCTTCGCATTGCCGGGCAATCCGCACGGCGCATCGGCGTTCATCGCGCAGCACGACTTCGTGCACGTGCTCGCCGACTACGGAACCAACCTCGAAGGGGAGCTCGAGACGTTCGCGCTCGTGGGCCGGGCCGACCCCGACCCCAAGGGCTTTGCCTGGCTCGCCACGATGATCGGGTTGTTCGAGACCGGCTACGTGCACGAGCAGGGCTTCTTCCAGGTCGACGTCCGCGACCGGCACCTGTCGGGCGACGGTGGGATGGGTGTGCGCCTCGCCGACGCACTCCGCCGGGGCAAGGTCGTCGCCGAGGCCTTCGGCACCGATCTCTTCTACGTCGACTTCCACGAGCTCGCCGACCGGTCACTCGACGACGTGCGCGCGCTGCTGCACCTCCCGCCGAAGTCGCCCGAGGCGATCGCCGCCGGCTCCTGCGGGCTGTTCGATCCCGAGGGCATGTCGGACCGCCAGCGCGAGGTCGCGTTCGGTCAGTCCTGAGCCGCCACGCTCCCGCGTTTGGCGTCAACGAGCGCGGATATGGACGCCTGAGTGACGCCAAACGGGCGGTTCGGGCTCAGCGCACGCCGAGACGGTGGGCCGCTCGGTTCGCAGCCGCGGCGCCGCCGAGTTGGCGCAGGAGCAGGAGGCCGTCGAGCAGGGCGACGACCGCCTCGGCTTCGGCACGGCGCTGCGCCGGGGTGCCGCTGAAGAACTCCGCCACCCAGCCGATCCACGCTTCGACGAGCTGGGCCACGAGCTCGACGTACGGGGCGCGCCCGGCGGCCGCCATCCCGTTCGCCTCGAAGAACAGCGCGAACCACGGGTCGATGTCGGGGCGGGCGAGGATCGGCCACGCGGTGCGGGCGAGCTCGAGGTGGTCGGCGGCGGGGGCGGCGAAGGCGCGCCCGAGCACCGCCATCAGCCTCGTCCCCACCAGGAGCAGCACCTCGCCGAGGAGATCGTCCTTGCTGGGGAAGTAGTAGACGACCATGCGGTCGCTCACGCCCAGGTGCCTGGCGACCCGCCCGAAGGTCAGCTCGCTCAGGCTGTCGCGCAGCGCGACGGCCAGCGCACCCTCGAGGATCTCGTCACGCGAGTGCCGGTAGCCCATCGACTGGATCGTAGTGAGCGTTACAACTACGCTGGACGTAGCGATCACTACAACCAGCGGAGGTGGTCATGGAAGTGGATGCGGCGAAGGTGCTCGGTGTGCTGCGGGCCGGGGTGGGCGCCCTGTCGTGGGTCAGTCCGGCGGCGTCGTGGAGCACGTTCGGGCTGGGTCCGATCGAGGGTGACGCGAACGCCGGCCTCGTCACCCGGCTGTTCGGGTCCCGCGACTTCGTGCTGGCGCAGATGGTGTTGTGCCCCGACGCGAGGGTGCGGCGGGCCGGGCTCCAGGCCGGGATCTCTTCTACGTCGACTTCCACGAGCTCGCCGACCGGTCACTCGACGACGTGCGCGCGCTGCTGCACCTCCCGCCGAAGTCGTCAGCTGATCGCTGGCAGCACGTCGCGCCCGATCCGTTCCAGCTCCGTGATCGTGGCGGCCGGGGTGTCGCGCAGGACGTGCACGTTGAGGTGGTCGACGCCGACCGCAGCGTAGGCCTGGTAGAAGTCGACCTCGGTGCGTTCGTCGCGAGAGGACACACCGCTCACGAGGAGGAGCGAGTCGGGGTCCTTCCCGGCCGTCTCCGCCTCGCGCCGAACTACCGCCCAGTGCTCGGCGAGGCGGTCGGGCGACATCATCGCCGCGATCCAACCGTCGCCCACGTGCGCGGCGCGGCTCAACGCGATCTCGCTGTGCCCGCCGACGAGGATCGGCACCGGTCGCTGCACCGGGCGCGGCTCGGGGTCCATGGGCGGGAGGTCGTGGAACTCGCCGTGGAACTCCACGAGGTCGCCGTCTGCGCACCACAGCGCGCGCATCAACGCGATGTGCTCCTCGCTGCGGGCGCCCCGCCGGTCCCACGGCATGTTCATCGCGTCGGCCTCTTCCTGCAGCCACCCCACGCCGATGCCGTAGAGCACGCGGCCGCCGGACAGCACGTCGAGCGTCGCGACCTGCCGTGCGTTCATCACCGCGTTGCGGATCGGCAGCACCGCGACCGCAGTGCCGAGCTTGACGCGTGACGTGACCCCCGCGACGAACGTGAGCGCAGTGTGCATCTCGTAGTTCGGCGACAACAGACCCGACACCGCGTCGTCGGCGATCGGCGTGGGCGTGCGTCCCAGCGTGTAGAGCGAATCGGTGTGGTGCGGCATGACCATGTGGTCGACGCCCCACACCGAGCCGAAGCCGAGCTCGTCGGCGGCGACCGCGAAGTCGTGCAGGAACGACGGCGACGCCAGCGCGCCGGTGTGGGGGAGCGAGACGCCCAGCTGCACGGAACGCCGCTGTGCGCTCAGCCGTGGTCGCGCGCGAGGCGCACGAGCAGGTCGACCACGAGCTGGGGCTGTGAGAAGAAGGGGGAGTGGCTCGACGGCAGCTCGACGACGGAGTTCGTGCGCGCTGCGTTCGCCTGCTGCACCGGCGGCGGCACCGTGCGGTCGTCGGTGCACAGCACGTATGTGGAGGGGAGGTTGCGCCACGCTGCGCCCTCGACCGTGTCGGCGAAGCTCTGCGTGGACTGCGGCGACAGCCGCGCCTGCGCGAACGCGACGTCCTCGTCGGAGCAATCGTGGTAGAAGATCGCGCGCACTGCGTTGTCGGCGACGCGCACCGAGAGGCCGTCGGTGGCCGGCACGAACGAGTCGGTGATGTTCATCTCCGCGAGCGTGGCCGGATCGAGGTCGAGAGCCGCGCCTCCGATGCCCTCGCCCACGTCGGGCACCATCGCGGCGAGGTACACGAGATGGGCCACGCCGGGAGCGGCAGCAGCCGCCTCGCTGATCACCGCCCCGCCGTAGGAGTGGCCGACGAGCACGATCGGACCCGGCGTCTCGTGGAGCGCCTCGCGCACGTGGGTGGCATCGCCGTGGAGGTCGCCGATCGGTCGGGTGTCGCCCACGCCGTGGCCGGGCAGGTCGACCGCCACCACCTCGATCCCCTCGGCGGCGAGGCCGTCGACGACCTTCGTCCAGCACCACCCGCCGTGGAACGCACCGTGCACCAGGACAACGCTCGCAGCCATGGCGCGGACACTAGAAGACGGAGCGGAGCCCTGCACCCGCGGTGGTGACGTGCCTGGGCCGTGTGGATACGCTTCGCCCGCACCTGAACGCCGCAACTGGCGAACCGAAGCGGTGGATGACCCGGAGGGGACCGATGGCCCGATTCCTGCTGCGAGACGACCAGATCCCGAGCGCGTGGTTCAACGTGCTGCCGTCGCTCCCCGAGCCCCTGCAGCCGCCGCTGCACCCGGGCACCAAGGAGCCGGTGGGTCCCGACGATCTCGCGCCGCTGTTCCCGATGGCCCTGATCGCGCAGGAGATGGCGTCGGAGCCATGGATCGACATCCCCGGTGAGGTGCTCGACATCCTCAAGCTGTGGCGGCCCACGCCCCTCGTGCGCGCCGAGCGCCTCGAGCGGGCCCTGGGCACGCCCGCGCGCATCTACTTCAAGGACGAGTCGGTGTCGCCCGCGGGTTCGCACAAGCCGAACAGTGCGGTGCCCCAGGCCTTCTACAACAAGCAGGAGGGCATCAAGCGTCTCACCACCGAGACCGGCGCGGGCCAGTGGGGTTCCTCGCTCGCGTTCGCGTGCTCGCAGTTCGACCTCGAGGCGAAGGTCTACATGGTGCGGGCATCTGCGCAGCAGAAGCCGTACCGCAAGATGCTCATGCAGACGTGGGGCGCCGAGGTCGTCGAGTCACCCGTCGACCAGCCCGACCACCCGGGTTCGCTCGGCCTCGCGATCAGTGATGCGGTGCGCGACGCGGCGATGCGCGACGACACGCACTACACGCTCGGCTCGGTGCTGAACCACGTGGTGCTGCACCAGACCGTCATCGGCCTCGAGGCCAAGGAGCAGCTGCAACTCGCAGGCGAAGGCCTTCCCGACGTCGTCATCGGCTGCTGCGGTGGCGGCTCCAACCTGGGTGGCGTCGCGCTGCCGTTCGTGGGCGACGCCGGCGTGCGGCTGGTCGCGGTCGAGCCGTCGTCGTGCCCGACGCTCACCGAGGGCACGTTCGAGTACGACTTCGGCGACACCGCGGGCATGACGCCGCTCATGCCGATGTACACGCTCGGCCACGACTTCGTGCCGCCATCGATCCACGCCGGTGGCCTGCGCTACCACGGTGACTCACCGATCATCTCCTCGCTGGTGAAGGCGGGTCGCATGGAGGCCCTCGCCTACCCGCAGGGCAAGACGTTCGAGGCCGCGCTGGAGTTCGCGCGCGCAGAGGGCAAGATCCCCGCGCCGGAGACCGGCCACGCCGTGCGCGCCGCGATCGACGAGGCCCTCGCCGCCAAGGAGGCGGGTGAGGAGCGTGTGATCCTCTTCAACTTCTCGGGTCACGGCTTCCTCGACATGTCGGCCTACGACGACTACCTCGCCGGTCGCCTCATCGACGCGTAGCCGGCTCCGTACCCACGGGGTGGCGCCGACGCCACCACCAGCTGCCGACGACGTAGGCGAGGGTGGCGTAGGCCCAACCGAGCAGGATGTCGAAGAGGAAGTGGTCCGCGGTGTACACCAGCGTGAGGCCCATCGCCGCCACGTAGACGACGAGCAGCACGCGCCATCTGCGGGCCACCGGCCAGAAGAACAGGAGCAGCAGGAACGGCCACGCCGCGTGCAGCGACGGCAGCGCGCCCACGGGGAACGCGTAATCGCTCTTCTCACCGAACACCGCGGCGATGGAGTGGAGACCGAGCTGCGACCAGACCTCGTGCACGACGCGCACGGTGTGCGGCATGTCGCCACGCTGGCTCGCCAGCCACGGTGGGATCGCGGGGTACAGCACGTAGGTGGCGAAGCCGGCCGCGGTCAGCAACAGGAACATCATCCGGAAGCGCAGGAAGGCGGCGCGGTCGCGCACCCAGAGCACCATCGCGACGATCGGGGTGACGAAGAAGTGACTCAGGTACACCAGCCACGCGAGCACGTCGTACCAGTGCAGCGTTCCCGGGACCCACAGCGCGTCCTGCAACCGGACGGTGGGTGCCGTGCCGCCGAAGAGGTTCTCGTCGAAGCCGAGCTGCGGGTGCACGTGCGCGCCCGCCGAGAGGTCGTCGGCGAGCTCGTGGAGCAGGAGGTACGCGACGAGGAGGAACACGATCGGCCACCAGTCGCGCACCACGAGGCGCCACGATCGGGGCTGCGCGCGCAGCGCCTCTTCGCTCGCGCCGCGGCCGGCTGTCGGCACGGTGTCCGCCTCCGCATCCGCAGTTGTGGTCGTGCCCCCGACGACGTCCATCCGGGCACGAATGTACGCAGATTTGCAGAGGGAGTCCGGTACCCTCGCCCTGATGTGGGTGAAGATCTGCGGCATCACCAACGAGGAGGACGCACTCCTCGCCGTCGCGCTCGGCGCCGACGCGCTCGGCTTCATCTTCGCCCCCGGCAGCCCCCGCCAGGTCACGCCCGAGACGGTCGGTGCGATCCTGCACCGGCTGCCGCCGGGGGTCCTCACCGTCGGCGTGTTCCGTGACGAGCAGAAGGAGCGGGTCGTCGAGCTGGTGAACACGCTCGGCCTCGGCGGCGCCCAGCTGCACGGGCGTGAGCCCCTCTCCGACGTCCGCTACATCCGTCGGCGGGTCCCGTTCGTGATCCAGGGCTTCACCGCCGGCGACCCCGCCCTCGCCGCGGTGGCAAACGGCCCGATCGACATCGTGCTGATCGACGCCGACCAGCCCGGCTCCGGCACCGCCTTCGACTGGGCCCTCGCCGACGCCGTGCCACCCGGTGTGCGGCTGCTGCTCGCCGGCGGCCTGCGCCCGGAGAACGTGGGCGCGGCGATCCAACGGGTGCGCCCGTGGGGTGTCGATGTCGCCACCGGCGTGGAGACGCGGCCCGGCTCCGGCCGCAAGGACGCCCGCAAGCTCCGTCGCTTCATCGAGGAGGCGCGCCAGGCCGGCGACGAGCTCGAGGGCGTCGACGACTGGGCCCCCGACCCGACCGCGGCTCCGTACGATTGGATGTCCGACGGCGCCTGACCCGCCCGTACCATGCTCTCCCATGACCGTGCCCGTCAGGGGTGAGCCCCTGCACCTCGATCCACCGGGTCCCGAGCCCGTCGATCTCGGCCGCTTCGGTGAGTTCGGCGGCCGCTTCGTACCCGAGACGCTCGTCCCCGCGCTCATCGAGCTGGAGGACGAGTTCCGCCGGGCCTGGTCGTCCACCGAGTTCCGGGCCGAGTACGCCGCACTCCTGCAGAACTACGCCGGGCGGCCCACGCCGGTCACCGAGTGCCACCGACTCTCCGAGCGCCTCGGCGTGCGGGTGCTGCTCAAGCGCGAGGACCTCACCCACACCGGGTCCCACAAGATCAACAACGTGCTCGGCCAGGCGCTCCTCACCCAGCGGATGGGGAAGCGCAGCATCATCGCCGAGACCGGTGCCGGTCAGCACGGGGTGGCGTCGGCCACCGCGGCGGCGCTGTTCGGTCTCGACTGCAAGGTGTTCATGGGCGCGGTCGACGTCGAGCGCCAGCGACTCAACGTGTTCCGCATGGAGCTCATGGGCGCCGAGGTGGTGCCGGTCACGAGCGGCAGCGCGACCCTGAAGGACGCGGTCAACGAGGCACTGCGCGACTGGGTGGCCTCGGTGGAATCCACGCACTACTGCCTCGGTTCGGTGGTGGGGCCGCACCCGTACCCGTGGATGGTGCGCGAGTTCCAGCGGGTCGTGGGCGACGAGGCCCGCGAGCAGACCCGGGCGATCCTCGGTGACGATCCCGACTACGTCGTCGCCTGCGTCGGCGGCGGTTCGAACGCGATCGGCACCTTCGCCGGCTTCCTCGACACGCGGGCGCAGCTCGTGGGCGTGGAGGCGGGTGGTCACGGCCTCGAGTCGGGCCAGCACGGCGCGTCGGTGAGCCGGGGCGTTCCCGGCGTGCTGCACGGCGCGCGCTCGCTCTACCTCCAGGACGAGGACGGTCAGATCAAGGAGGCGCACTCGATCAGCGCCGGCCTCGATTATCCCGGTGTCGGTCCCGAGCACGCGGCGCTCGCCGCGACCGGCCGCGCCGAGTACCAGTTCGCGACCGACGACGAAGCAGTCGCCGGGTTCCAGCTCCTCTCGGTCACCGAGGGCATCGTGCCCGCGCTCGAGCCCGCGCACGCGATCGGCTGGCTCGCCCGCGAGGCCGGCCACGCGGTCCCGTCGGGGTCCACCGTGTTGCTCACGCTGTCGGGCCGTGGTGACAAGGACGCCGCGCAGATCGCCGAGCGCCTCACGGGGGAACACCTCGCATGAGATCGGGCATGACGACCGGCGTGCTCGAGTCGCACCTGCGCGCCCGCCGTGAGGCCGGGGCCAAGTTGCTCGTCCCCTATGTCACCGGTGGCCTCGGCGACTGGCGTGCGGTCGTGCGCGCCGTGGTCGATGCCGGCGCCGACGCGGTCGAGATCGGCATCCCGTTCTCCGACCCGGTCATGGACGGTGTCACCATCCAGGCGGCGTCGTCGCAGGCACTGGCCGCGGGGGCCACGCCGATCGGCATCATCGCGGAGGCCGCGACGCTCGACGTCGGCGTGCCCCTCGTGGTGATGACCTACACGAATCCGGTCGGTCACATGGGTTTCCGGCGATTCGCCGCCGCGCTGCACGACTCCGGCATCGCCGGCGCGATCCTTCCCGACCTGCCGCTCGACGAGCTCGACGGCTGGGGCGACGCCGCCGACGCCCACGACGTGGAGACGGTGCTGCTCGCGGCGCCCAACACGCCCGAGGAACGGCTGCAGGCCATCTGCGAGCGCTCGCGCGGCTTCGTCTATGGCGTGTCGCTCCTCGGCATCACCGGTGAGCGCGCCAGCCTCGCCGAGCAGGCCGCAGGCATGGGGAAGCGGCTCAAGGCCACCACCGACAAGCCCGCGCTGTTGGGCATCGGCATCTCGAACGCCGAGCAGGTGGTGGAGGCCTCGCGGTATGCCGACGGCGCAATCGTCGGCAGTGCGTTGATGGCGCGCGTCATGGACGGTGGTCCCGACGCCGCCCACGAGTTCGTGACGGAGTTGCGGAGCGCACTGGACACGCAGTGATCAAGTACCTGGGATCGAAGCGCCGCCTCGTCCCGGTGCTCACCCGCCTCTGCGAGACGGCGGGGGCCCGCACCGCGCTCGACCTCTTCACCGGCACCACGCGCGTGGCCCAGGCGTTCAAGGGCACCGGCGCGCACGTGACGGCCGTCGACACCGCGCGCTACTCCGAGGTGTTCGCCCGCTGTTACGTCGGCACTGACGCGACCACGGTCGACCACGCCGCGCTGGTCGACGCGCTCGGCGCGCTGAACGCGCTCCCGGGCACGCCCGGTTACTTCACCGAGACGTTCTGCGTGCAGTCACGCTTCTTCCAGCCGTTCAACGGCGAACGGGTCGACGCGATCCGCACCGCCATCGTGCGTGACCATGCGGGCACCTCGTTCGAACCGCTGCTGCTCACGAGCCTGTTGGAAGCTGCCGACCGGGTCGACTCCACCACCGGGTTGCAGATGGCGTATGTGAAGCAGTGGGCGCCGCGCTCGGCGCAACCGCTCGAGCTGCGCATGCCCGAGCTCCTCGCCGGCCCGGGTACCGCGATCCGCGGCGACGCGCTCGCCGTGGCGTCCACGCTCGCGCCCGTCGACCTCGCATATCTCGATCCGCCCTACAACCAGCACCGCTACTTCACGAACTACCACGTGTGGGAGACGCTCGTCGCGTGGGACGCGCCCGACCACTACGGCGTGGCGTGCAAGCGCGTCGATGCCCGCGACCCGTCGACGCACAGTCCCTTCAACAAGAAGCGGGAGATGCCCGCGGCGCTCGCGCGGGTGATCGCCGACGTGCAGGCGCGCGTCGTGGTGCTGTCGTACAACGACGAGTCGTGGGTGGGGCTCGACGACCTGCGCGACATGTGCGCGGTACACGGCCACGTCGAGGTGCTGCAGTTCGACTCCGCTCGCTACGTGGGGGCCAAGATCGGGATCCACGACCCTGCCGGGCGCAAGGTCGGTACCGTGTCCCACACGCGCAACCGGGAGTTGGTGCTGGTGGCGGGGGAGCGAGCCGAGGTCCGGCGACTGGTCGCCGCTGCGCAGGAGGTCACGAGTGTCTGAACCCGAGCCCCAGTTCGTCAAGGTCGACAACTGCGACCTGTGCGAGGCCGCGCGCATCACGCCCTGGTACCACGAGGACGACGTCTGCTGGATCGCCGAGTGCGAGATCTGCGAGGTGCCGATGGTCGTGTGGCGTCACCACGGCACCGAGCCGCCCTCCGAGCACATGGAGCACATGCACTCGCACCTGGCACGCGTCGCCGGAGATCGCCTCACCGTCGAGCACTGGGTCGACGACAACATGCGCAACATCCCCGACCACTACCACGCCCACGCACGCCCGAAGGGTGGATTCTTCGGGCGTGGGTACCTTCGGTAGGAACCCTCCGAGCCCAATCCCTCCGAGCGGGAGATACGTAGAACTGCCATGTGGTCGGTGTCGGACGATGCGTTGGTGGCCGGGCTCGCGACCGGCGACCAGGAGGCGGCGGCGGCATTCGTCCGTCGGTTCCAGCGGCGCGTCTACGGCCTGGCCCGCACGATCGTCCCCGACGACCGGGCCGCCGAGGACATCGCCCAGGAGGCCTTCGTCCGGGCCTGGAAGCACGCCGCGGGTTTCGATCCCCGGCGGGGGAGCGTCGTGAGCTGGTTGCTCACCATCACCCGGAACCTCGCCATCGACGCAGTGCGGGTCCGCCGCCCGGTGGCCGTCGACCCCGATGTCCTGCTGGCCCTCGATCCGGTGGTCGACGGGCCGGACCTCGCCGACCTCGCGCAGCTGGGCGACGACACGGATCGACTGCGGGCCGCGTTGGTGCGATTGCCCGTCGAGCAACGTCGCGCGGTCGTGCTCTCCGGCCTGCTCGGTTACACGGCTCGCGAGGTGGGCGAGCTGGAGGACATCCCGTTGGGTACCGCCAAGACCCGCATCCGCACCGCGCTCATCCGACTGCGCACCGCGCTCGTGGCCGAGGAACGCACCGAATGAGTCCCATGACCTGCGCCCAGGCCCAGGAGGCTGCACCGGAGCTCGCGCTCGGGGTGCTCGGCGGCGCCGGCCGCGCCGAGGTGGTGCTCCACGTCGACCACTGCTCGCGCTGCCGCGCAGTCGTCGCCCAGTACGCCGAGGCGGCCGACGCGCTGCCGCTGCTCGCACCCGAGATCGAGCCGCCGGTGGGCTTCGAGGCCCGTACGCTGGGGCGGCTCGGAGCCCCACGGCGCCGATCGCGCCGTCGCATGGTGATCGCCGCCGGGGTCGCCGCGGCGATGGCGGCGATCCTGAGCATCACGATCGTGCGCGTGGTGGAGTCGAGCACCGGCAGCGGCACGTCGAAGCCGGTCGCAGTCGCGATGGTCGACGCCTCGGGGAAGGTCCCGGCCGGATGGGCCTATGTCACCGACGCCGAGTCGGTGGCGGTGTCGGTCGACTACGGGATCCCCGACGGCGAGTACACGATCCGGGCCGACCCCTCGGTCGGCCCCGCCCATGACCTGGGCACGATGACGGTCTCGGGTGGTCGCGGCTCGTTCACCGGCAAGAGCCCCGAACCGCTCTCTCCGGGCTCCACGATCGCCCTGGTCGACGCCTCGGGGACGAAGACATGTCAAGGAACCGTTGCCTGACGCCGTTACGATCTGACCGGCATCGGACCGATTCCGCGGTTCGGGCGGAACTCTTCGTGGAGGCAGGAATGCGCAGGCTCTGGATTCTCATGGTGGCGGTGATGGCGTTCGGCGCCTTCGCCGTCGTCGCACCGGGCGCGGGGGCGGCATCGAACACCAAATTCTGTTCCGACATCCAGAAGCTCGGCACGTCGAGCAAGGATCTCTCGAACACTTCGAACCTGCAGTCGGAGGCGAAGACCATCTCCAAGCAGTTCAAGACTGCGGCGAAGCACGCACCGGCCAAGGTGAAGAAGGCGCTCAACACCATGGCGAGCTTCATCTCGTCGCTGAACACGAAGAACCCGGCCGACCTGGCCAAGCTCTACACGGGGAGTGGCTTCAGCAACTACACGAAGGCCATCGGCGTCTACGTGCAGGCTGCCGCGACCTGCGACACCTCCTCATAAGGGCGAGGACCTCTCCGCCGAGCAGGATCGTCACGCCGTCGGAGGTCGGGCCCGCGGGGGTCAGACCTCCGACGGGCTGACGTCGTCGAGCCGGCGGTCCGCGGTCTCCGGCAGGCGCGGCACCACGAACACCGCAGCCACGATCGTCGCGACCCCGCACACCGCGATCGCGGGACCGAGGCCACCCATCACGTCCTTGAGCTGAGTCGCGAGGACGAGGCCCACGGCCGAGCCCGCCACGCCCGACACGAGCAGGAAGCCGTTCGACGTGCCGCGCACCTCGGTGGGGAAGAGCTCCGCGTCGAGCGTGCCCAACGCGAGGCCGGCACACGCCGCGGCGATGATCGCGATCACCGGTGTGATCCACAACAACGCGCCACCGCCGCTGAGGAAGAACGCACTCTGCGCGGCCGTGGCGACCAGCAACCCGACGATCGTCACCGGGCGGCGACCACGACTCTCGGCGAGCCGGCTCGCGAGCAGCACGCCGATGATCCCGGGCACTCCGGCGGTGATCCCGCGGAACACCGCGACGTCGGCGTTCGAGAAGTTGTGCGCGTGGGTGAGGTAGCGGTTGGTGAGCTGCGACGACGGGGCACTGAACACGTTCGTGAGGAATGCGGCGAGCCCGAGGAGCAGGAAGCGCGACCGGTAGGCGCGGTCGAACACCTCGCGGACCCGGCCGCGGTCCTCGGTGCGCTTGGCGATCTGCTCGTAGCGGCGCGTCTCGCGCAGGTTGCGGGCGAGCAACGGCACGAGGAGCACGACGGCCGCACCGATCCCGAAGGAGATGCGCCAGCCGTAGTTGCCGAGGTCGGCCAGCGGCAGCAGGATCACCGAGAGTCCGAACCCGGCCCCGAGTGCGAGCGCGAACATGCCGGTCGCGAACGCACGTGCGCCCTCGGGCGCCTCTTCCACCGCGGCGATGCCCGCCACGACCAGTGCGGTGTTCACGAGTGCCCGCGTCACCGTCTGCGCACCGGTGAAGATCTCGAAGCTCGGTGACACCGCCGACACGAGGTTGAAGGCGCACGCGCCGACCAGCGCGATGAGGATCAGCCTTCGCCGACCGAGGCGGTCGGCCAGCGCGATGGCCACCAGCGACACGAGCACGCCCGCACGGGCGATCGCGAGTGCGGCTCCGAGCGCCTGGTCCGATTGCCCGAAGGCGCTGGTGACCGCGTCGCCGTTCTGCGAGAGGAGCGAACCGGCGAAGTTCGCGATCAGCGCCACGACCGCCAGCGCGCAGAGCCGCCCGGCCTGTTCGGGCGTGAACGGCACGGGCGGCACGAGTGCCCACGGGCTCAGCGGGGGTGGTCCGGCGCGCCCCTCGAGCGCGGCCTGCAACTTGTCGGCGGCATGGGGGAGGGCGCGGCGGGCCCCGAGGAACCCCTGGACGCGCAGGAACCAGGTGAAGAACGGCACCACGACCGTGCTCACGGCGACGAGGTCCACCTCCGCGACGCGACCGGCGGCATCGGGCGCGTAGCGCACCACGAGACGCGACTCGGTGTCGGGCATCCCCTCGATGGGTCCGGTCCAGGCCTGCTGGTCTCGCATCCGCTCCGCGGTACCCGCGTCCGGGTCGAGCGGGAGCGGGAGAAGGCGCATGACCTCGCCGAGCGCGGTCTCGAGTGCGCGGACATCGGTGTCGACCGGGATCTGCACCGAGCGCTGCACGTGCGGCATGCTACGGGTGTTCCTTCCTGAGTCCGTCCATTCCCCAGAAAGGGCATGCCCCCATGGCCACCCTCGCCACCGGCGACCGCGCCCCTGCCTTCACACTCCTCGACCAGGAGGGGAAGAAGGTCAAGCTCAGCGACTTCAAGGGCCGCAACGTCGTCCTGTACTTCTACCCGAAGGCCGACACTCCCGGGTGCACCACCCAGTCGTGCGCGCTGCGCGACGCGGAGCCCGACCTCTCGAAGCTCGACGCGGTCGTGCTCGGCGTGAGCCCCGACACGCCCGACAAGCAGGCGAAGTTCGACGCCAAGTACGGCCTCGGGTTCACCCTCCTCGCCGACACCGAGCACGAGGTCGCCGAGAAGTACGGCGTGTGGGGCGAGAAGGTCAACTACGGCCGCAAGTACATGGGCATCGTCCGCTCCGCGTTCGTGATCGACGCGAAGGGCAAGGTCGCCGGCGCCTTCTACAAGGTCAGCCCCAAGGACACGGTCCCCAAGGCCACGAAGGTGCTGCAGGAGCTGTGAGCGAGGCAGTCGAGCGCAGCTTCAACTTCCGCAGGATCGACGATCGCCTCACGACTTCGGGACTCGTGCCGCCCGACGCGCTCGCCGAGCTCGGCGCGGACGGGATCGATGCCGTGATCGACCTGTTGCCGGCCACCGTCGACCACGCCGTCGCGGGCGAGGCCGACATCGTCGCGGCGCAGGGCGTCGACTACGTCGCGATCCCCGTCGACTTCGACGCGCCCGCCGCCGACGACTTCGCGGCGTTCGCCGCGGCGATGGACGCGCACGAGGGCCAGCGGGTCCACGTGCACTGCGCGGCCAACTACCGCGTCAGCGCGTTCTACGCGCTGTACGCAGAGCAGTGCGGCCGCTGGACGCGCGCGCATGCCGACGCGTTCGTCGCCGACCTCTGGGACCCGGCCGAGTACCCGGCCTGGTCCGCGTTCATGGCCGAGGAACGGGCCCGCTTCGCCCGCTGATCCGCGACGTTGCGTCGTCCGGATCCGTCAGAGGGATCTCAGCGACGCAACTTCGGGGGAGAGGTCACGCGCCGACGGCGTGGAAGCCGCCGTCGACGTGGATCTTCTCGCCGGTGGTGGCGGGAAACCAGTCGGACAGCAGCGCGACGACGGCCTTGGCGATCGGCTCGGCGTCCTTGAGGTCCCAGCCGAGCGGCGCGCGCTCGACCCACACCTCCTCGAACTTCGCGAAGCCGGGGATGCTCTTGGCCGCGATGCTCCGGTACGGGCCCGCGCTCACGAGGTTCACCCGGATGCCCTTGGGCCCCAGGTCACGCGCGAGATAGCGGGAGACCGACTCGAACGCGGCCTTCGACACGCCCATCCAGTCGTACACCGGCCACGCGACGTCGTCGTTGTCGAAGTCGAGACCGACGATGGAGCCACCGGGCCCGAGCAGCGGCAGGCACGCCACCGCGAGCGACTTCAGCGAGTACGCCGAGATCTGCAGGGCGGTCGCCACGTCGGCCCACGGCGCGTCGAGGAATCCGCCGCCGAGGCACGACTCCGGCGCGAACGCGAGGGAGTGCACGACCCCGTCGAGCTTGCCGCCGATGCTGCCTGCGAGCGCGGCGAGGTCGTCGTCGCTCGTGACGTCGAGCTCCACGATCTGCACGTCGGGCTGCGGCAGTCGCTTCGCGGTGCGCTCGGTGAGGCGCATCACGCGCCCGAAGGAGCTCAGGATCACCTCGGCGCCCTGCTCCTGCGCGATGCGCGCGGTCGAGAACGCGATCGACGCGTCGTTGAGCACGCCGGTGACGAGGATGCGCTTGCCCTGGAGCACGAGAGGTCCTTCCTGACGGATCGTCTTACAGAGGGGTGTTCGAGTGACGGCGCCCCGGTGTCACCTCGCGCTTGGTGGAGAGCCGCAGCAGCGCGTCGGCGATGGCGCGCCGGGTCTCGGCCGCCGGGATCACCGCGTCGACGAAGCCGCGCTCGGCAGCCACGTAGGGGTTGGCGAAGCGCTGCTGGTACTCGTCCTCGAGCGCGAGCTGTTCACGCCGGCGCGCGTCGGGATCGTCGATCGCGCCGAGGCGCTTGCGGTGCAGGATCTGCACCGCGCCCGGCGCGCCCATCACCGCGATCTCGGCCGTGGGCCACGCGATGCACCAGTCGTTGCCGAGGTTCTTGGAATCCATCACGATGTACGCGCCGCCGTACGACTTGCGCATGATCAGGCAGATGCGTGGCACCGTGGCCTCGGCGTAGGCGTGCACGAGCTCGGCGCCGTGACGGATCATCCCGCGCCACTCCAGGTCGCGGCCGGGCTCGAATCCGGGCGTGTCGACGAACGTGAGGAGCGGGAAGTTGAACGCGTCGCACCACTGCACGAAGCGCGCCGCCTTGCGTGACGCCTCGATGTCGAGGGTGCCGGCGCGGTACATCGGCTGGTTCGCGACGATGCCGACGGGACGGCCGTCGACGCGCCCGAGACCGGTCACCATGTTGGGCGCGTACTTCGCGCGCAGTTCGAGGAAGGAGTCCGCGTCGAGCACGTCGTGCAGCACGGTGCGCACGTCGTAGGAGGCAGTGGGGCGGTCGGGGACCGCGTTCGCCGCGACCGCGCAGTCGCGGTCGACGGGATCGTCGCAGTGCATCAGCGGTGGGTCGGCGAGGTGGTTCGGAGGTAGGTACTCGAGCAGGTGCTCGAGCGCGAGCATCGCTTCGTCCTCGTCGTGGACGACGATCCCGGCTACTCCGCTCTCGCGGTCGTGCACCGATGCGCCGCCGAGCTTCTCCGGCGTGATCAGCTGGCCGGTGATCTGCACCACGACGTCGGGTCCGGTGACGTACGCGTACGCGTCGGAGGTCATGATCACGTGGTCGGCGATGCCGAGCAGCAGTGCGGGGCCCGACACCGCGGGACCGACGAGCACCAGCACGATCGGCACCACCCCCGAGGCGTCGGAGAGCGCCTTGGCGACCCGGCCCCATGCGTGGAGCGCGCTCACGCCCTCCTGGACGTCGGCGCCGGAGCTGGCGATGCGCCCCACGACCGGGAGGCCGAGCTCGACCGCGAGCTCGACCGTCCGCGCGATGGCGTCACCCTCGGGACTGCCGATGGCCCCGCGGTGCTTGCCGCCGTCGAGGCTGAACCAGGCGATGGTGCGCCCGTCGAGATCGCGGAGCGACGCGTCGACGGTGTCGGAGCGGCGCCCGAAGACGGGAGTGGGCGCGACGCTGGACGTCACCCCTCGGCCGGTCCGAGGACCAACGTCGCGTTGTGCCCACCGAAGCCGAACGAGTTCGACAGCACGGGCTTGGCCTCGACCGGACGCGGCGAGCCCGACACGACGTCGAGGTCGATGTCGTCACCGAGGTGGTCGAGGTTCGCGGTGGGCGGCACGAGTCCCTCGCGCATCGCGATCAACGAGATCACGGCCTCGGCCGCGCCGGCGCCGGCGATCATGTGCCCGGTGACGCCCTTCGTGGAAGTGACCGGCAGCTTGAGGCCGCCGAACACCTTGCGGATCGCCTCCGCCTCGGTGGCGTCGTTGAGCGGGGTCGACGTGCCGTGCGCGTTGATGTGGCCGATGTCGTCGACGGTGAGTCCGGCGTCGTCGAGCGCGAGCTGCATGCACGCCGCGGCACCCGCCCCGCCGGGGACCGGCGCGGTGATGTGGTGAGCGTCGGCGTTGCGCCCGTAGCCGAGCACCTCGCCGTAGATCGTGGCCCCGCGGGCCATGGCCCGTTCCATCGTCTCGAGCACGGTGAAGCCCGCACCCTCGGCGATGACGAATCCGTCGCGAGCCGCGTCGAACGGCCGAGACGCGAGGTCCGGTCGGTCGTTGCGGGTGCTCATCGCACCCATGCGCGCGAAGGCCGAGATCGTGAGCGGCGTGACCGGCGCCTCGGTGGCCCCCGCCACGACGACGTCGGCGCTGCCGTCGCGCACCATGCGCAGTCCCTCGCCGATGGCGTTGGCGCCCGCCGCGCACGCCGTGGAGATGCACAGCGCCGCGCCGGTGAAGCCGTAACGGATGGAGATCTGGCCCGCGGCCGCGTTGGGCATCATCATCGGCACGAAGAACGGGCTCACCCGGCTCGCGCCCCGCTCGAGGAACGTGGCCTCGTTGGCCTCCATCGTCTCGAGCCCGCCCACGCCGGTGGCCGCGATGACCGCCACGCGGCTGGGGTCGGCACCGAGCTCGCCGGCCTGCTCGATGGCGTCGGCGGCCGCGCCGAAGCCGAGCTGCGTGAAGCGGTCGACGCGGCGCACCTCCTTCGGCCCGAAGTACTTCTCGGGATCGAGGTCGAGGACCTCACCGGCGAACTGGACCGGGAGCTCCGACGGGTCGAACCGCTCGATGCGCTTGGCCGTGCCCTTCCCCGCACAGACGGTGGCCCACAGCGCGTCGACGGTGACCCCCGCAGGGGTCTTCACGCCCATGCCCGTGACGACCACCCGGGGACGGCCGCGTGCATCGAGGAAGGTCGAGCCGGTCATTACTTTGCGGCGACCTTGGCGAGCACGAGGTCGACGGCGTTCCCGACGGTGGCGACGCCCTCGAGGTCCTCTTCGGGCACCGAGATGTCGAAGCGCTCCTCGAGGCCCATCACGAGCTCGACGAGGTCGAGGCTGTCGGCGTCGAGGTCCTCCTTGAAGCGGGCCTCTTCGACGACCGCGTCGGGGTCGACGCTGAGCACGTCCACGGCGACCTCACGCAGCGCGACGACGACTTCTTCCCGTTCCATTGTTCCTCCAGTAGTGGTTCGATCTCGATCGAGCCGGCCGACCGATGCAGCCGATGTGGCCGCACAGGATCGCGCAGCTCAGTGCCCCATGCCGAGCCCGCCGTCGACCGGGACCAGGGCCCCGGTGACGTACCCGGCGATGTCGGAGCAGAGGAAGGCGATGACGCCGCCCACCTCCTCGGGGGTTCCGAGGCGTCCCAACGGGACGGTCTGCTCGGCCCAGGAGCGCCAGTCGTCCGGCAGCCCCTCGGTCATGGCCGTCACGATAGGCCCCGGGGCGACGATGTTGGCGGTGATCCCGCGGCTGGCGAGCTCCCGGGCGACGGCCCGGGTGAGGCCCACGAGACCCGCCTTGGCCGCCGAGTAGTTGGCCTGACCGGCCTGTCCCGTCTGACCGCTCACCGACGACACGTTGACGATGCGGCCGTAGCGGCCCTTCATCATCTTGGGCGTGGCCCGGCGAATGGTGTGGAAGGCGCCGGTGAGGTTGGTCTGGATGACGTCGCCCCACTGGTCGTCGGACATCCGCATCAGCAGTCCGTCGCGGGTGATCCCGGCGTTGTTCACGAGGAGCTCGACGGGGCCGAGGGCGCCTTCGATCTCCTTGAACGCGGCGTCGACCGACTCGGTGTCGGCGACGTCGGCCCGCACGGCGACGCCCTCGGAGCCGGTCGCGCGGATCGCGGTCAGGGTCTCCTCGGCGCCGTCCTTGTCGGACGAGAAGCAGATCGCCACCCGGTGCCCGGCCTCCGCGAGCGACACGGCCGCCGCACGGCCGATGCCGCGCGATCCGCCCGTCACGAACGCGACTCGGCTGGTGGGGTGGCTCACGGGCGCGGTCACGACGTACCCCAGCGCACGAGCGCACTCGCCCAGGTCATGCCCGCACCGAAGCCGCTGAGCAGCACGAGGTCGCCGTTCTGGAGGCGTCCGTCGTCGGCGGCTTCGGCCAGCACGAGCGGGATCGACGCCGCGCTGGTGTTGCCGTAGCGCTCGATGTTCACGAGGGTGCGGTCCATTGGGAGCCCGAGCCGGCCACACGCCGACTCGATGATGCGGATGTTGGCCTGGTGCGGCGCGAACCAGGTGACGTCGTCGACGCCGACGCCGGCGCGCTCGAGCGTGAGGGTGGCGGTGTCGACGATCACGCGTACGGCGCGGCGGAACACCTCGGGGCCGTTCATCGAGATGTAGTGCTGACGCGCGTCGACCGTCTCGTGGGTGGCCGGACGGCGGGTCCCGCCCGCGGGTACCTCGAGGATGCCCGTGAGCGAGCCGTCGCAGCCGAGGTCCCAGGCGAGGAGTCCGGGTGTGTCGTCGGTGGTGATCTCCGGCGTGTGGGCGGACGAGTCGTCGACGCTCGAGATCACGAAGGCCGCGGCGCCGTCGCCGAAGAGGATGCAGGTGCCGCGGTCGTAGGGATCCGTGACGCGCGAGAGCGTCTCCGCGCCGACCACGAGCACGTGGCGCAGGTTGCCGGTCGCGAGCATCGAGGCGCCGACAACGAGCGCGTACACGAAGCCGGCACACGCGGCGTTGAGGTCGAACGAGCCGCACCGCAGCCCGATGCCGTCGCTCACGAACGAGCCGGTGTGCGGGATGATCTGATCGGGTGTGGTGGTGGCCATGACCATGAGGTCGATGTCGCCGGGCACGAGGCCCGCCTTCTTGATCGCGGCAGCGCCGGCCTCGATCGCGAGGCTGGAGGTGGTGTCACCCTCGAGCGCGAAGCGGCGTTCCTTGATGCCGGTGCGCTCGGTGATCCACTCGTCGGACGTCTCGACGCGCCGTTCGAGCTCGGCGTTGGTCAGGGTGCCTTCCGGCAGGGCCGTGCCCCACCCGGTGATCGCGGCACTGATCGTGCTGCGCACCTCAGGCGACGCGGAGCCAGGCCACGGGCTGACCCTCACGCAGGCGCTCGCCGCGGTGGACGAGCATGCCGACGAGGCGGCCCGTGAACGGGCTGCGCACCGGCGTGGATGTGCCGGGCCCGTCGAGGTGGCCGACCGTCTGGCCGGCGTCCACCTCGGTGCCGTCCTCGAGGTCGTCGAGCGGGCGGAACACACCGACGGAGGGAGAGATGATCATCCGCTCCGGTACGAGCAGCCCTTCACCATGGGTCAAGAGGGCTTCCATCAGTGAACCTCCGGGGCAGCGGGGATGGCGGGGATGTCGTCGGGAGTGGCGATGTTGCGGACGGTCACGCCGGGTGCGCCGCGCTTCGCGAGCGCGGCGAGCATCGAGCCGTGACCCACCTCGAGGAAGGTGGTGGCGCCGAGGCCGGTGAGGGTCTCCATGGTCGAGCGCCAGCGGACCGGCACCGACACGTGGCGGGGGAGGCGCACTCGCCAGCCCTCCGCATCGGCGTGCGCGACGGCGTCGTCGTTCGACACGACGGGTGCGGAGGGAAGGGCGAGCGCCATGCCCGCCACCTCGACCTCGAGCCCCGCCGTGGCGTCGAGCATCAGCGGGGTGTGGAACGCGCCGCCGACGTTGAGGGCGGTGACCCGCCGCACGCCGATCTCCTGCGCGTGGGCGGTGCCCTTCTCGACACCTTCGGGGGTGCCGGCGATCACGACCTGGCCGGGCGCGTTGTCGTTGGCGACCCAGCAGCCGTCGGGCGCCGCGGTGCACGCCTGCTCGGCCTGCTCGGGCGTGGCGCCGAGGAGCGCCGCCATCTTCCCGGGGTGTGCGTCGGCGGCGGCCTGGGTGAGCTCGGCGCGGCGGGCGGCGAAGCGCACCCCCTCCTCGACACCGATGACCCCGGCGGCGATCAGCGCGGTCACCTGGCCGAGCGAGTGGCCGGCGAACGCGACGATCCCGTCATCCGGGCCCACCGGAGAGGCGAGGGCGGGCTCGAGTGCGGTCCACGCGACGAGCGAGGTGAGGAGCACGGCGAGCTGCGCTTCGCGCGTGCGGGTGAGCGCCTCGGCGGGTGCCGTGGTGACGAGCTCGCCGAGCGGCTCGTCGAGGGCTGCCTCGGCCGCCTCGATCACGCGCCATGCGGGGTGGTCGCGCCAGGGAAGTGCCATCCCTGGCTGTTGGGTTCCCTGTCCGGGAAAGACGACTGCGATGCCCACGTGTGTTCCGACGCTCCAAGCTCGTGTGTGGCAGTGTCCGACTGCTGCGCACACCGGGTGGTTACATCGCGGTGGCGGGTGCGTGAACTGCTCGACTACGAGTGAAGCGCACTACTCGCCGGTAACGCCGGTTACTCGCGGGTACAGGCACCATCGGGTGACGAACACGACGGGAAACGGGGTCGATGGCAGTGACGCACGAGAGGTCCGATGAACTGGTCGCACTGCTGCCGCACCGGCCGCCGTTCCGATTCGTCGACGCGGTGGAGTCGCTCGAAGCGGGCGTGTCGGTGACCGCGACCTACCGGGTGCGCGGCGACGAGGACTTCCTCGCCGGTCACTTCCCGGGCAACCCGATCTTCCCCGGCGTGGTCCAGCTCGAGGCCCTCGCCCAGGCCGGCGCGATCGCGCTGCTGTCGGACGAGCGGTACGCGGGCAAGCTGCCGCTGTTCGGTGGCGTGGAGAAGGTGCGCTGGCGGCGCCTCGTGCGTCCCGGCGACACGTTGAGGCTGCAGGTCACGCTGGAGCGCTTGAGCGCCCGCGGCGGGTGGGGTGCGGCCCGGGCGAGCGTGGGCGACGAGACCGCCTGCGAGGCGCGGCTCTTCTTCGCGATCGGTGAGGCGCCCGACTAGCTGTTGTCGCGGTCGCTCGACTCCTCGTCCAGCGTGGCGAGGTCGTCGTAGGACGCGTCGGGGTCGGTCTCGTCGTCAGGCGCGTCGGGAACCGGTGCGATCCGCTGGTACTCGCCGGTGGGCTCGTCGGGATCCCGGTGCAAGAGGAGCTTCGCCTCGACCGACTTGTCGAGCTTCGGCTCGTCACGAACCTGCTTCCACGGCGCGACGACGATCAGCACGAGCGCGACGATCGATAGGGCCGCGATGACGATCAGGAATGCCGTCATCGGTCACACAACGGCCGTCGGCAGCGGGGGTGCATGCCCGACATGATCGCGCACGCGCGATGCTGGGCCCGCAACTGTTGCGGGCGCAGGCGTCGTGGAGGCACCTGCCGAGGGAGAGGACGGGCCGACGAACCGACGTGTGCTGGTGCGGCGCCTCCTGTCCGTCCTGGCTCTGACCCTCGTCGTCACCGGCCTCGCCGCGATCGGCCTGAACAACTCGGTGTTCGCCGGCTTCCAGCGGCGCGCCACCGACTCGCTCTTCCCCGCGGCGCCCGACAGCGACAAGGTGGTCGTGGTCGGCTTCGACCGCAAGACGATCTCCGACCCCTCGCTCGGCAATCCGCTCCCGCGTGACAAGGTCGCTCAGCTCATCGAGAACCTCCACTCCCTGGGCGCGAAGACGATCGCGTTCGACGTCGTGTACCAGACCGAGCGCGAGGACCAGGTCGCGGGCGACCAGGCGATGGCGAGGGCGATCGAGCAGGCGGGCAACGTCGTGCTCGGCACCAAGGCCGCGGTCGAGCCGACGCTCGACGGAGGGATCCTCACCGCTCCGCTCACCGGGTTCGCGCCCAGCCTGGCGGGCGCCCCGTTCGCCGCGGCGCACGTGCAGGTGAACGCCGACGGCACCGACGGCGTGAGCCGCACGATCCCGCTCGTGATCACCGAGGAGAAGAGCAAGCAGTTCGTCCCCGCGCTGTCGCTCGCCGCGGTGATGGACTACCGGGGGATCTCCGGGCCGGTCATCGTGCGCCCCGACGGCGTGCAGATCGGTGATCGCCTCGTGCCCACCGGCGCGGCCAAGACCCTCACCCTCAACTTCACCGACTCGCTGTCGAGCGCCGACAGCAACAAGGTGATCTCGGCGAAGGACGTCATCGACGGCACCGCGAAGAAGAGCGACATCGCCGGCAAGATCGTGTTCGTGGGGGCGATCGACTCGACCCTCGGTGACCAGAGGCTCGCTCCGGTGAACAAGGGCACCGGGGTGCCCGGGGTGCTGCTGCACGCCAACGCCGCGAACACGATGCTCACGGGCAACTACCTCTCCCCGGTCAGCAACGCGCGCACCTTGATGTGGGTGGCGATCCTCACCGCTCTGATCGCGACGGCCGTGCTCGTCCTGCCGTTGTGGATGTCGGTGATCTTCACGTTCCTCGTCGGGTTCGGCTACATCGTCTTCGCGTTCATCCGGTTCAACCAGGGCCAGGTGTTCAACTTCATCTACCCGTCGATGGCGGTGGTCCTGGCCTTCGTCGGCGCGCTCGGGCTGCGCTATTTCCTGGAGACCCGCCAACGCCGACGCGTCACCGCGCTCTTCTCGCAGTACGTGCCCGAGGAGGTGGCGCGCCGCCTCGTCGACGAGGACCGTGCCGGCCATGCGGCCGAGGGCGAGCGCCTCGACATGACCGTGCTCTTCTGCGACCTCCGCGGCTTCACCGCGCTGTCGGAGAATCTCGAGCCGTCGGTCGTGCGCACGATGCTCAACCACTACTACGACCGGGTCACCGAGCTCGTCCTCGAGCAGTCCGGCACCTTGATGAAGTACGTGGGCGACGAGGTGTTCGCGATCTGGGGGGCCCCGCTCCCCGACGCCGACCACCCGGCGCACGCGCTCGAGTGCGCGATCGCCATCCAGGCGCTCACCCCGCGGCTCAACCGTGAGCTGGTCGAGCAGGGCTGCCCGGAGGTGTCGTTCGGCATCGGGTTGAACTCGGGGGAGGCGGTGGCCGCCCACTTCGGTGGCGGCCGGCGCCGGCAGTACGACGTCGTGGGCGACACGGTGAACGTGGGCGCACGGCTCTGCTCGCAGGCGGGCCGGGGGGAGATCATCCTCTCCGACCAGTTGCTCCAGCGGGTCCCCGACCCGCCGGAGGTCGAGCCGGTCGGACCGGTCACGCTGAAGGGCGTGAGTCGCGAGATCCGGCTCTGGAGAGTGGTGGGGACGAATTGGACTAACGTTGACCGATCGGCGGTGGTCGCGGTGGGGAGCGCGGCGGCGTCCGATGGGGCAGCGGATACCCGGAGGAGCCAAGAGTGATGTCAGGCGTGGGGCGTATCGAGACCGGCAGCAA
>Ga0075017_100000356_pt1 | contig 24870 bp, 23 predicted proteins | sample AleBraG_ABR_2012_FD_71475 | JGI IMG/M metagenome (GOLD analysis project Ga0075017, IMG submission 71475) | Freshwater sediment microbial communities in response to fracking from Pennsylvania, USA - Alex Branch Run_MetaG_ABR_2012 | ecosystem: Environmental > Aquatic > Freshwater > Creek >... | reverse complement strand
TGCGAGATCGAACTAATGCACGTGACCGTTGCCGCCGGCTCGCTTCTGGGCCAGCAGGGCGCGGGTCAAGGAGGGGATTAAGGTTTCATAGCACTGGATCATCGCTTCCACGCGTTTATCTTCGGAGTGCAGACCGAGCAGGGCTTGTTTGAAGTCTAGATCGAGCGGAAGAGAGCCTGCCAGTCGGAAAGACAAACCCAGAGGCGAGGGCTCGGGAATGTCCTTCGGCTCACCGCTCAAGGAGACGAGTTGGCGGTGCAGTTCTTTCATTCGCTCAATCCGATCGGGAGCAGGAGCGTCTTGTTCATCCGCGAGGTAGAGCACCTCGGCCTGCAGAAACGCGCGATCGCGATTCACCTCCACTACTTCGAACCGGTCGCGGCCCTCGGTGAGAATATCGAGGCGTCCGTCGTCGTAGCGCTTGACCACTTCTACCACTTCCGCAGTACAACCAATACTGGCGATTTCCTTCGGCTGGGCGCGAACGATGCCGAAGGGCCGGTGCTTGTCCAGGCACTCGCCGATCAGTTCCTTGTAACGAGGCTCAAAGATGTGCAGCGGCAGCGCCGTGCCGGGGAGGAGGACGAGTTCGAGCGGGAACAGAGGCAGCAGCGGCGGCAATGGAAGCGCTCCGGGTCCTTCGATTTTACGCTAGTCCTTGACAGGGAGCAGCGGGCGGCCATAAAAGCAGAGCATGCTGGAAATCGCCGACAAGGTAGCGGTAGTGACGGGGGCCTCGATGGGCATTGGCGAGGCCATCGCCAAGATTTTTGCTGATCATGGCGCCAACGTCGTGCTTCTCTCACGCGATTCCAGTCGCGCCGAGGCGGCGCGACATCGCGTCGGCCATACCGAGCGAACACTCGCTCTGGCGTGCGATGTGCGCAACCGCGAAGAGATCGACCGGGTCATGGGGCTGACGCTGCACCATTTCGATCGTGTGGACGTGTGGGTCAACAATGCCGGTTTTGGGATGCGCGACTCGGTCGGCGCGATGGATATGGCGGTATGCAGAGACCTGATGGAAACGAACCTGTTCGGCGCGATCGAAGGCATGCGAGCCGTTCTGCCCGTGATGGTGGAACAAGGCTCGGGAACGATCATCAACATTTCCAGCGTGGCGGGGCACATTCCGCTTCCTTACAGCGCGCCCTACAGTGCATCGAAGTTTGCGCTCAACGCCATCGGCAAAGCAGCGCGGATTGAGTTGTACGGGACGGGAGTGCACGTGATGACGGTGTGCCCGGGTTATGTGCAGACGAATTTTGCGGAGAATGTGGTTCAGGGAAAGGATGACCGCACGACGAAGCCGGCCTCGGTACGCGGTATTTCAGCGGAGCGCGTGGCGCGTGCGGTGCTAGTCGGTTATCAGAAGCAGAAGCGGGAAGTCATCGTTCCGTGGACGATGCACGCGGCGGTCAAGGTCTACCAGTTGTTTCCGCAGTTAGTGGAGAAGTTCATGATCGGGGCGCGCCGCCGGGCGGATTGAATCCGCTAGCCCAGTTCCTGGAGCATGGCTTCCATTTCAGACCGGGCATGAGCGTTGTTGGTGCGGACCGCGGAGGCGATGCCGTCGCGCAGCATCTGGCGGGCTTCTTCGGTGCGTTCGGCTCGTGCAAGCGCCTGCGCAGCCATAAAGTAGCCTGGCGTGTAGTCGGGGCTTTGCTGCAACAGTTGGCGGAATTCCTGCATGGCCGCATCCACATCGCCGGTCTTTGAATATTCCATGGCAAGTCCGTAGCGGGCAAAGGTATCGCTGGGATTGTCTTTCAGGATTTCCTTCAGCGCAGCGACACGTCGCATCGGCAGTCCTTCCTCGCTGAGCCTACCACATGGTTGCGATTCATCGTGCGCGAGGATTTACAATTGCGAACCTGATATGAGCCAACATCCTGATCTGACGCCACGTCCGGTGCGCCACTCGCAATCGGAGATGACTGAACTGGTTCTGCCCAATGATACGAATGTTCTGAATGTATTGCTGGGCGGACGTTTGATGCACTGGATCGACATAGCGGGAGCTATGGCGGCGCATCGCCACTCGCGACAGTATGTGGTTACCGTGTCGGTGGATCATTTGGACTTTGTATCGTCGCCACGGGTTGGCGACTTTGTAGTGTTGCGCTCGTCGGTGAACCGCGCGTTCCACACTTCGATGGAAGTGGGAGTGAAGGTCTGGGTTGAGAACTATCACTCTGAGACACGCAGTCACGTGAGTTCGGCGTTCCTCACCTTTGTCGCTGTGGACCGGGCGGGTAATCGGCTTCCAGTTCCGCCCGTGGTGCCGGAGACGGATGAGGAGAAGCGGCGCTTCGAGGATGCGGGGCGGCGGCGGGAGCATCGATTGGCGGAAAGAGCCGCCCGAAAAGCGAGTTCTCCGTAGGGAGCTTTGACGCAGTCTACGCAGCGTCCTGTTTCGATTCCGATGCGGAGGTTCGCGGTCGGGCCAGAACGACTGCCAGCATAGGCAGATACATGAACAGGATCGTCCATCGTGCCACCTGCGTCGCGCTGTACGGCATGTAATACCAGCGCCAGACTCCGACCACCCAACTCAACCCCACCGTGGCCACGATCTCTCTCCGCGACTTCGGGATCAGCCACAGGAGGAGCGCATCGTAAAACCAACGCTGTGGAACCGCCGCCATCAAAAGAAGCAGACGAGCATCACGTTCGCGATAGCGTAGGGCGGCCAGGGCGAGCAACGGTCCGGGGAATACCAGGAAGGGAATGAAGCGCACGTATTCAAAGAACCAGCGCGGCCAGAACCAAGGCCATCGGGGCATGAGCAGGAAGGACACTGCGAGCACGACTGCGCACGCCAGAATGCCGCGCTTGGTTGCAGTGGTGAGGGCAAGCGGCAGCCCCAGTTGTGGTTTTGACATAGCCGCAGGCAGCAGGATGGGGAAGAACGCCGCCGCCACCAGGAGTGGTGTCCACTGGACTGCGAGGAGGGCGGCCCAGTAGGGATAGGCCAGGAAGATCAGCAGGCGGTGATATCCCTCGCGCGAGAGGCCGAACGACATGAGAGCTGAGCTCACGCCGTAGAAGATGCCACCGGCAATTTCGGGACGCATCCAGACGAAGGGGAATCCGAAGATGGCGCTGGTAAGCGGGTAGAGCTGCATTTCCCGGTCGTAGGGATTGCGGTGCGCGAGCAGGTCTTGTGCGGCCCAGATCGACCAGTTGAAATCCCCTGCGCCTTGGTGCAAGCGCAGCAGCCAGAGCCAGCACAGCACGCCCGCTGCGATTCCAATGGCTACGGAAATGAGAGCGCGCAGTCGCACGAGAGCTTGATCCTGTTCAGTTGTAACACGCGGTGTGCGGGGAGTCGCGAGCACCGGCGCAGCGTCCTCAGCGGCACGGCTATTTGAAGGTTTGTATAATCAACCTTCGGGTCTTCGACGTCCCCATCAGGAAGGTGACCTTTGAGCACTCCTACGCATTCGCATCCCGGACAGCAACCCTCGCCACAGCCACTGCCGGGGGTGGAAAGCATTGTCGCGGTTGGCTCCGGCAAGGGAGGCGTGGGCAAGACAACGCTCGCGGTAAACCTGGCGGTGGCACTCGTCAAGATGGGCTACCGCGTGGGATTGCTGGATGCTGACGTCTACGGGCCGAATGTGCCGCTGATGCTGGGTGCGAACGGCCAGCCGCGCGTGATGGGCGACAATCGTATTGAGCCGCTCGAAGCATATGGACTGAAGACTATCTCGGTGGGGATGCTGAATCCGGGGGACAAACCGCTCATTTGGCGCGGGCCGATGCTGCATTCGATCGTGCGGCAGTTTCTGGGGTCGGTGATGTGGGGCGAGCTTGATTACCTGGTCGTCGACTTGCCTCCGGGGACGGGTGATGTTGCGCTGTCACTCATTCAGACGGTGCCGTTGACGGGGGCGATCGTGGTTTCTACGCCTTCGGATGTCTCTCTGCAGGATGCGCGCAAGGCGATTGAGATGTTCCGGCAGATGAAGGTGGACCTGGTAGGAATCGTGGAGAACATGAGTTACTTCGTGTGCCCGCACTGCCACAGTGAGATTGATATTTTTTCACGCGGCGGGGCGGAGAAGACAGCCAAGCAGTTTGACGTCGCGTTTCTCGGGAATGTGCTGCTCGACCCGACGATCCGGCAGGGCGGAGACTCGGGGAAGCCGGCGGTGCTCGAAGGGGAAGATTCGCCGCATGCCAAGTCGTTGTTCGAGTTTGCGCGCAGAGTGCACGCGAGGCTTGAGGAACTGCGCAGGAATGCCGGCGATAGCGTGATCCAGATCCAGTAGCGCTAGGGCTTGAATCGGCTGATCCGGAAGATCGGGTCAGCCGTTTTGTTTTCTGCGACAAGACCTGCAACCAGCTCGCCGATGGCCGGACCGAGCTTAAAGCCGTGGCCGGAACCGCCACCCACAATCCAGCAATTCTCCGCCTGCGGATGGCGGTCGATGATCAGGTTCCGGTCGGTAGTGTTCTCGTACTGGCAGACGCGGGTTTCGACCAGGGGCGCGTCTTTTAGGGTGGGGAAGCGGTGTGCGAGGTAGCGGCGCGTCTGGTCAATCGTTTCGGGCGCGACGAGGCGCTCGCCGTTTGTTGGATCGAAGGGCAGTTCTCGTGCATCGTTGGCGACTTTGAAGCCGCGCCATTGGTTTCCGGGGATGCCGTAGAAGAACGTTTTCCCGTAGTCGATCCAGACCGGGAAGTGATCTTCGTTAAAGCGCTGGTCACCGGCGGGGGTTCCGAAAAAGAGGACGTCCTGCTTGGTGGGGAGAATGCAGGTGCCGATGACGTCGGGGAAAAGTTGGGGCAGCCAGGGGCCGCAGGCGAAGACGAAGACATCGGCTGCGAGTTTGGTGCCGTCGGCAAGGGTCAGGGAGTGCAATTTACCGGAAAGGACCTCCGGTGTGCGGGCGGCCGCGATGCGGAACGCGCCGCCTTCGGCAACGAAGGCCTCTGCTACTGCCTGGCAAGCGTGTCGAGCGAAGAGGAAACCGCTCTCGTTTTCGAAGATTGCCCACTTGACGTCGTTGGTGGTCATCTGCGGCCAGCGGCGTTGGATCTCAGCCTGAGGCAATTCCTGGAACGGGATCCCCGCTTCGGTAAGGAGTTTGAGAGAGGCCGTCTCGAATGCGCCGTCTCCGGTCACCAGCCAGAGGACGCCAGAGCGGTAGAACAGAGTCTTCTTCCAGTGCGCTTCGTTCTCGCGCCAGAGTTGGAAGGCGCGAGCGGTCATTTGCGTGTAGGGTTGGTCGGGGCCGTAGGTTCCGCGGATGATGCGGGTTTCACCTCCGGAACTGGAACGGGAGTTGCCGGGACCCCAGGCATCGAGCAGGCTGACGCGCAGGCCGCGACGCAGAAGGTGCAGCGCGGTCCAGCCGCCGAAGGCGCCTGCTCCGATGACGACGACGTGCGGTTGTTTGCTCATGCGTGCCTTTGTCGAAAAAGACAGAAGAGCATAGCTGGATGAGGCGTGTCTGTAAACTCAGGGTGAGAATGTGGCTTAGCGAGGAACAACAAACGAAGATCTGGCGCTGCGGACGGTCTGCTTCCCCGCGTCTCGAAACCCGCGAGACACGGGGCACCCGCGTTTTCGTTGTGCAACCCCAAACAACCCGCAGTATGCTCTTCGCGGAGGCCCTGGCCACCCGCCTACAGGTATCACTGAAGAACTGTGGCGTCTCGGCCCGCGCTCCGCCTCAATGGGCAGCAGTTCTGGGTGCATTGTTACAGGCAGCTGAGGAAAGCTGGCAGCTCATGCATGATGGTCTTTAACTCCTCGGGAGAATTGGAAAAAACCTGCTGATACGAATGGGCGGCCATGCGCAGGTTGCAAAAGTGTGCAAGATCGGCCGAAACCGTTGAACTGGCGGGCAGAAACTCGCTAGATGGCTCTAGAAGAAGCAATGCCTTCTTCGGTGAGAGGGGATAGTAAAGCTCGAATCTCTGCGGAGGGTCCATTTCTTTGGGGTTCGCAGCGATGTTGATCACCGGCTGGTCAGCCGTGATGAATGGAACTTCGGTCGGGTTGTCGAGGAGCATGATCGTATGTTGCCCGCGACCAACGTACATATTGAAGCCGAGATTTGTCGCGAAGATGTGAACAAGAACATTGGCAACTTTAAGGTAGTAGACGAAACGCTGAGGAGACATAGCAATCTTGGCGCCTTTTATGTGATTGGTTCGTAGATATTGAACCGCGAGCCCCCAATAGAACGTTGAAGCGTTCGCGGGATATTCTAGAAATGACAGATCGCCGCAGAGCATCGCGTCCAGATGAGGCTTGAAAGCGTCCTCGATCGACGTATGGTAATTTTCATTAAGCTCCGCAATCATTCGGTCAATTTCCCTCATCGGCGGCTCCGACGTAGCAGAACCTGTGCGTTCCAGTTTTCTCTTGGCCAAATAAGGGAGAGTGAAGGCTTGCACAAGCTGTTCGTGCGAGGCTCTTAATCCCGCAGGCGAGTCGTTGATCGCTACAGCGCGAATGAATTCGACGTCTTCTGGGCTGAGCTCTTGGAGCCTATAAAAGTGATTCTCGCTTGCAATATTCCGCAGATTAGGATGAACAATCTTGCCGTCGTGAAGACAGTAGATGAGATTCCTTCTTGCCCAGGACTTTAGGTAGAACCGAGGCACAAAATGATGCAGCTTCTTGCCGATGGAAGGCACCTTTCGATTTTACTTCTGTAGCGGAGAACGTCCGTCAACTGGAAACGGGAGAGGGGCGGAAGGGGGCGACAATTTTTCCCGAAGTGTACTACCCCGGGCTCGCCTTGACACCCCGGCCACGCGTTCCTAGAATCGCAAGTGGGGGTTCACGTGGGAGTTATCTAACCCCCTGAGATTACAGGACTTATTCCATGCCGCCGCTGGGGCCCAAAGAAGCTCGGGAACGCGAGATCCTGACCGCCATCGTGGAGACGTTCATTGCCACGGGTGAGCCGGTGGGTTCGCGCACGCTATCGCGGTCCAACCGCGAGGGTCTGAGCGCGGCGACGATTCGCAATGTGATGGCGGATCTTTCGGACGCGGGATTTCTGGAACAGCCGCACACATCGGCAGGGCGTGTGCCGACCAGCGATGCCTACCGGTACTACGTCGAGCAGATTTCTGGCGACGCACGTTTGTCGACGGAAGATGAGAGTGTGATTCAGCAGACTTTTCACGGCGTGACGGACGTGCAGGAGTTCATGGAGCGCACGTCGCACGTGCTGTCGTTGATTTCGCATAGCGTGGGCGTGGCGGTGACTTCGGCGGGGCCGCGCAATGCGCTCGAGCATGTGTATTTCCAGCAACTGGCGGACCAGAAAGTGCTGGCGGTGGTGGTTTCGCGGTCGGGGCTGGTGCGGGATCGCGTGATTCGCCTGGATCTGCCGCAGGCGGAACTGGATTTGGTGGCGCGCTACATCAACGAGAATTTTCGTGGCTGGACCATGGATGCGCTGCGCGCCGAGATTGAGCGGCGCATCGAGCAGGAGCGGAGCGAGTACGACCGGCTGATGCAGTCGCTCGAACAGCTCTACCAGAAGGGCGGGTTGACGACGGACGCGGGCGAGTCGGTTTTTGTGGAAGGCGCATCGAATCTGGTGACATCGGAAGAGGACCGGCAGCGGCTGAGCGAGCTTTTGCGGACTTTGGAAGAAAAAGAAAAAGTTGTGGAACTGCTCAAGGCCTACCTTGATGTGAAGACTGAGGCCGTGCGGGTGGTGATCGGGCTGGATGAGGCGCAGCCTTCCATGCGGAACCTGGTGTTGATTGGAGCTCCCGCGCGGAGCGGTGGGGAAGTGATCGGATCACTGGCTGTGTTGGGTCCGACCCGCATGGACTACCAGCACACTATGACCGCGGTGTCTTACATCGCGCGGCTTTTCGACAAGATTTTGAACGAGAACGAATAAGGAATTATGGGAAAGACAAACGGCAAGTCGGAACCGACGAAATCGCATCTTGATCTCGAACACGAACTGCCGGCGGCAGACGATGTAACGGAAGAGGCTGCGCCACCGGAGGTGGTGGCGGCGCGGGAGAAGCCTGCGGCGGAGGCAGAACTCGAGAGGCTGAAGCGCGAGCGCGAGGAACTGATTGACCGGCTGGCGCGGCTGCAGGCCGAGTTCGAGAATGCACGCAAGCGGGCGGCGCGGGAGCAGCAGGATTTCCGCGACTTTGCCTTGGCGGATGCGGTGAAGTCGCTGTTGCCGATTCTTGACAGTTTTGACAGGGCATTGGCGCAGGGCGCGAAGGGAAATGACTTGCGTGGCGGAGTGGAATTGATTCAGAAGCAGTTTCATGATGCGCTCGCCAAGTTAGGTCTGCAGCCGATCCCTGCGCTGGGCCTGCCTTTTGATCCGCGTGTGCATGAGGCGATCGAAATGGTTGAAACTGACGAAGCTGCCGACCACCATGTGTTGGAAGAACTGCAGCGCGGATACAAGATGAAAGAGCGGCTGCTGCGTCCGGCGATGGTGCGCGTGGCACGGAATTCGAAGTCCTAACCTGGGTTGAGTCCCTTACGAGAAAGAGTCCCTCTGAGCAACAACGGCAAACGCGATTATTACGAAGTTCTCGGTGTCGGCCGCAGCGCGGGCGAGCAGGAAATCAAGAGTTCGTACCGCAAGCTCGCCATGCAGTACCATCCTGACCGCAATCCCAATAATCCTGAGGCGGAGGAGAAATTCAAGGAAGCGAGCGAGGCTTACGCGGTGCTTGCCGACCAGGAAAAGCGCTCGCGCTACGACCAGTTTGGTCACGCGGGAGTGGGCACGGCGGCGCAGGGATTTGATGGGACGGTCTTCCAGGACTTCTCCGATATCTTCGGTGACTTTTTTGGTTTCGGCGATATTTTTGGAGGGAGTGGAGGACGCCGCCGTTCGCGTTCGCAGCGAGGAGCCGACCTGCGCGAGGACCTGGAACTGGAGTTCGAAGAAGCGGTTTTCGGGACGGAGTCGATGGTGCAGGTTCGACGCCATGAAGTGTGCGAAGACTGCCGCGGCAGTGGAGCGGCGCCGGGCAAAGGGCCGGTTACCTGTCGAACCTGCTCGGGACAAGGGCAGGTGCGTTATCAGCAGGGGTTTTTCAGTATCGCGCGCACCTGTTCTACGTGTCAGGGAGCGGGGCAGGTGATTACGGATCCCTGCCAGAAGTGCAAGGGACAGGGCAGGATACTAAGGCAGCGTGCGGTGGAGGCAAAAGTTCCCGCAGGTGTTGAGGACGGGACGCGTATCCGCTTTGCGGGCATGGGCGAGGCGGGCGCTTACGGCGGGCAGCCGGGTGATTTGTACGTTGTGCTGCACGTAAAGGAGCACGCGTTCTTTGAGCGCGAGGGGAATGATCTGCACTGCATTGTTCCCATCTCTTTTGTGCAGGCGGCACTGGGGGCGGAGATCAAGGTGCCAACGCTGGACGGAGAACACACGCTCAAGATCAGCGAGGGCGTGCAGTCGGGGACGGCGTTCCGCATCCGCGGCAAGGGCGTGCCGGTGCTGAACGGGCACGGCAAGGGCGATCTTTTTGTCGAAGTGCGGGTGCAAACGCCGACGAAACTGAACAAGCGGCAGCGCGAGTTGCTGCAGGAACTCGAAGGAACCCTGCGCATCGAGAACCGGCCGCAGCGCCGGTCGCTGCTCGGCAAGATGAAGGACATCTTCGGCTAGTCCGAAGCACTCCCGTACAATTATTCGGTTATGACACGACGCCGCTGGCTGGTGGACGGAGTCGAAGGCACCCGCGCCTGGCTGACGGGCGAGCACGCGGCGCATCTGGCGCGAGTGCTGCGAGCGCGCGTGGGGCAGGAATTCGACCTGGCTACCGGGCAAGTAGTTTTTGTCGGGCACGTGGTCTCGGTGAAAGAGGATCGCGTCGAGTTTGAGTTGGGCAATCCTGTGTCTGCATTCTCGCTTCCGGAAGTGACACTCGTTGTAGCGATCTTCAAGTTCGATCGCTTCGAGTGGGCGATTGAGAAGGCAACGGAACTGGGAGTTGCTCGCATCATGCCGGTCATTGCTGCTCGCACCGAGAAGCACCTTGCGGCTGCCGCAGAAAAGCGAGTCGAGCGCTGGCGCCGGATTGCCGTGCAGGCAACTGAGCAATCGCGGCGCGCTGGTCCGCCGAAGATTGCGGCCCCATGCAAAGTGGACGAAGGCCTGGTCTTATTGGCGGCGACACGAATTCTGCTCGCTGAATCCAAGACGCGACTGCTGCTGACCCAGGCTTTGCTGTCGCATTCTACCGGGAGTGCGCTGGCGCTCGCGGTGGGACCTGAAGGTGGATGGACGGCTGGCGAGATACAGAGTTTTCACCGAGCGGGCTGGATCTCGGCGAGCCTCGGGCCGACGATCCTGCGCGCAGAGACCGCTGCCATCGCCGGCCTCTCCGTTGTGATGGCGGAACTGCAATAGTCACAGCCTGCTTTGTTATGCTCAAGGGCAATGGCAGTATCTGAGCGCAAGTTAGTTCCTGACGAGCAACAAGCCGAATCAATCTCGCACGTAAAAGGTCCCATGCTCGTGGTCGCGGGAGCGGGGACGGGCAAGACGACGGTCCTGACGCGGCGGATTGCCCAACTGATTGAGGACGGTTACGCCGAGCCTGGTCAGATCCTCGCTCTCACCTACACAAGAAACGCTGCCGCCGAAATGCAGGAGCGGGCGGCGCAGGAGCTGCATCGCACGAAAGCCCCGGATCTCAAAGCGAGGACGTTCCACGACTATTGCTTTGACCTGCTCAAGCGGCACGACCGGGGATTCGGCGTTCTCGACGAGAAGGACCTTTGGGTCTACCTGCGGCGTCGCATTCGCGACCTGCAACTGAAATATTTTGTGCGCGCAGCCAATGTTGGGCAGTTTCTTGAAGACCTTCTGGATTTCCAGCGGCGCTGCCAGGACGAACTGGTTACGCCGGCCCAGTACAAGGCCTACGTGGACCGGCTAGAGCGGGGAGAATTGCTCCTGCCGCGCGTTTCGAGCTCAAAGGATGCCGGAGATCTTCCGGATGAAGAAATTCTCGGGCGCTGCCGCGAGATCGCGCGTGTGTACCAGATGGTCGAGGATTGGCTGCAGGCGGGAAACCTGGGAACGTTTGGACACATGATTACGAAGGCGCTCGATCTTCTGGAGCGGGAGCCGGAGGTGCTGAAGCAGGAACGCGAAAAAGCGCGCTTCATTCTGGTGGATGAATTTCAGGATTCCAACTTTGCCCAGATCCGGGTACTCAACCTGCTGGCTGGGGAAGAGCGCAATCTGTTTGCGGTAGGGGATCCTGATCAGGCAATCTTCCGCTTCCGTGGGGCTTCGAGTGGAGCGTTTGACATGTTTGTGCGCTTTTTCCCCGAAGTGAAGATTGTCAGGCTGCGGCAGAACCGGCGATCGCTCACACCGATCCTGCAGTGCGCGCACGAAGTCATCAATGAGAACCCTCCGATCTTCGCGGCGAGATCGGTTGCTGCTTTGCAGAATCGGCGCGAGCCTCTGGTCTCGTGGCGGGAGCAGGAAGCGGCGGCCGAGGGCAGACCTGTCTCGGCCGCTCCAGTCGAAGTCGCTCTCGGAGTGCCGGAACTTGAAGCGGCAGACGTAGCCAGTAGCATCGGGGCGCAAAAGAAGAAGCTGCGCTGTCCGTGGCGGTCGTTTGCCGTGCTGTATCGCCAGCACTCCCATCGAGATCTGATTGTCCGTGAACTGATGGAGCGAGATATCCCCTTCTCCGTTGAAGGCATGGACGTTCTGGACACGCCCGAAGTTCGCGACTTGTTGTGTTGCATCGGGGCGGTCGTCGCTCCGTCGGATAGCGCCAACTTGTTTCGCATTGCGGCATTTCCGGAGTTTGCGCTGGATGCGGCGGCTGTGCGGGCGGCGATCCGGGCGGAGGAGCGGAACACTCCGTTGGTCGAAGTGCTGAAGAAGGTTCCGAATGGGACTAAGGTTCTCGATCGTCTGTATGAAGTGCGTGGCGAGATTGCCAAGGGCAAGCTGAGGAGTCTAGCGGCGGCGAGGCTGATCGTTCGGCGGTTCAGTCTGAATTCGGAGTCGCCTGCGCTGAAGGCGGTCCTTTCATTCATCGGCAACTGGCAGGAGAAACCGGTGACGGAGACGGGTCTGCTCGGGGAGTTCGTGGAATACATGGAGTATTTCCGCGAGGCCAACGGAGCGGTCCCGGTGGAGAGTTCGGGCGAGCGCGATGCGGTGCTGCTCATGTCGGCGCACACCGCAAAGGGGCTGGAGTTCGATCATGTCTGCATCCTGCGGGCGCAGACGGGTTCGTTCCCGGCGAACTACCGTGAGCCGCTGGTGGAGTTTCCGGCGGAGCTGCGTCATCCGGATTCGGTCGCGGCGGGCGAGAGCAAAGAGATTCAGAAGCAGGAGGAGCGGCGTTTGTTTTATGTCGCAATGACCCGTGCCCGGGATACTCTGACGATGTATGCGCCACGAGGGCGGGGAAGCAAGGACCCGACGCCTCCGGGGTTCCTGCGCCCCCTGCTGCATCACCATGGGTTGAAGCGCTATCTGAGGGAACGGAGCGCGCAGGCCGTGCAAGAAGATCTCTTTGCGGCGGCAGCTGATGTGGCGAAGGAATCTCCCTCGGCCGTGTCGCGTTGGCTGGAGCTGCCTCCAACCAAGACTGGCCCACTGGTGCTGAGTGCGACGTCGGTGGACAGCTACCGGACTTGTCCGCTGCGGTTCAAGCTCGAACGCGACTGGAAGATTCCCGGGGAAATGCCGGCGGCGGTGCTGTACGGTGCGGCGATGCACACAGCTCTTCGTCACTACTACGATGCACGGCGGGCAGGCCGACCGGTGGCGGCAGGAGATGTCATTCGCTTGTTTCAGGATGAATTCGGGAAGACCGTGATCGAAGATCCCTACCAAAGGGAGCTTTACGAGCAACAGGGAGTGAACCAGATCGCTGAGTTCGTTACGGCGGCGAAGGCGAACCCGGCGCCGGAAGTTTTGCACACGGAAGAGTCGTTCCGGGTGGATCTTGGCGTGGCTACGCTGGTGGGGAGAATCGACCGAGTAGACAGGACGGGTACCGATCGCGTCGTAATCGTGGACTACAAGACGGGCAAGCCGCAGACGCAGGAAGATGCAGACGAGAGCCTGCAACTCTCCATCTATGCGATGGCGGCGCGGGAGAAGTGGGGGTACAAGGTGGACCGGCTGGTCTTCCACAATCTTGACGGAAACATTCCGGTGGAAACCAAGCGAGATGAGTTCGCACTGGCGGAAACGAAAGCGACGATTCAGGAAGTGGCTTCCAAGATTGCCCAGGGAGAGTTCCTGGCCAACCCGCGTTTCCACTGCAATTGGTGCGGCTATCGCAACATCTGTCCAGCGCGGGAAAAGAATCTCTACCTGATCAAGAAGGACGGCGGGGAACCATCGAATTGAGCAAGAAGGTAAGGTGCCGCCACAAAAACTCAGGGGACGCTTGCGCGTCCCCCGGTTTTGCTTTTTGTGCGAAGAGTTAGTGTTTCTTTTTCTTCTTCGCTTTTTTCTTGGTTGCCATTGAACTACTCTCCCTTCCATTACGTCATGGAATGTGCAACGGTCGATTGTTGCAACTAATTGATTGTATAGAGTCAATGAAAAATGATGTCAAGAGAAAAATGATGCGGAAGCAGACCGATCAACCAAGTACGAAAGTCACTTCGAGCGTGAAAGCGGAGACGAAATGAAGTTTTCGGATGTTTTTTCGGCGAGCGACGAGAAAATCGGCGTCGAGGATGGTCCTAAGTTCCAGAAGTAGAACGAACCGTGGTGCTTGCCGCAGCGGACCTTTCGGTGAGCGGCAGGGCGGTGCAGGTCACCGGAACCCGTGACCCTCGTCACCGCTAATCCGTCCTCGCTGCTGTACTTTAGTGAAGTCTCCCGGCCTCCGACCGACCCCACCAGGTCGTGTCTTGATGCTCTACAAAACGTTAAGCGCTGCCGTTTACGGCGTCGATGCCAACATCATCGAGGTCGAAGTGGACGTGTCTCCCATCAAGAGCAATGAAGAGCATTTTCACACGGTGGGCTTACCCGACGCGGCCGTGCGCGAAAGCCGCGACCGGGTGCGGGCGGCGCTGAAAAACTGCGGATACGATATCCCGCCTACGAATATCACCATCAACCTGGCGCCGGCAGACATCAAGAAGGAAGGTTCCGGGTTCGATTTGCCGATGGCGCTGGGAATCCTGGGCGCTTATGGCGGCCTCAAACCCAAGGAACTCGCCGACTGCCTTTTTGTGGGAGAACTCTCCCTCGACGGCGGGATTCGCGGCGTGCGCGGCACGCTGCCGATTGCGCTGGAAGCGCGCGGCCGCAAGATCCGGAAGCTGATAGTTCCCGAGCTGAATGCACGGGAGGCGGCCGTGGTCGGTGAGGTCGATGTCTACCCGGTCCGCTCCCTCACGGACGTGATCAACTTTCTTAACAAGAACAGTGATCGCGCACCGTTGCAGGTCGACAAAGCCAAGCTCTTCGATGAAGGGCAGCATTTCGCGGTGGACTTCAAAGATGTCCGCGGGCAGCGCACGGCGAAACGTGCCCTTGAGGTGGCATGCGCCGGCGGACACAACCTGCTGATGATCGGTCCGCCGGGCTCAGGCAAGACCATGCTCGCCAAACGCATGCCGACAATCCTCCCGCCGTTGAGTTTCGAGGAGGCGCTGGAGACGACCAAGATTCACAGTGTGGCCGGCGTGCTCGATGCGAGGACGGGATTGGTTACTACAAGGCCGTTTCGCGCACCCCACCACACGATTTCCGATGCCGGCTTAATTGGTGGTGGGGTGATTCCGCGTCCGGGCGAAGTGTCCCTATCGCACAACGGCGTGCTTTTTCTTGATGAACTGCCGGAATTCCCCCGCAACGTGTTGGAAGTGATGCGACAACCGTTGGAAGACGGAACCGTATGCATTGCGCGCGCCTCCATGTCGCTCACCTTTCCGGCGCGATTCATGCTGGTCTCGGCGATGAACCCATGTCCCTGCGGATTTCACAATGACCGAACGCGGGAATGTCACTGCACGCCACCGATGATTCAGCGCTACATTTCCAAGATTTCGGGACCGCTGCTGGATCGAATCGACATTCACATTGACGTTCCGGCGGTAAATTACAAGGAGATGCGCAGCGGTTCGGAGCCGGAGTCCTCGGCGCAGATTCGAGAGCGGGTTATGCGGGCGCGCCACATCCAACTGGAGCGGTTTGCCAAGGACAGGATCTACTGCAATGCGCAGATGGCGCCCCGGCAGATTCGAACCCATTGTGATCTCTCCGCCGAGTGCGAAAAACTACTGGAACGCGCCATGACCCAGCAGGGTCTGAGTGCCCGGGCGCATGATCGCATCCTTAAGGTGGCGCGGACTATTGCCGACCTGGAGGGATCTGTTCCGATTGAGTCGAAGCACATAGCCGAGGCGATCCAATATAGGGCGCTGGATAGAACTTACTGGGTTTGACCTCGGCGACGCCCCAAATTTCAACTTGTATGGCGTTGATATATAAGGGTTTATTAATATTTTGCTTGACGCCAGGAGGTTGTGGTGACTATATTATCCGCAGTCAGGACGTTAGGGTGTTACGCGCAGAGCCCGTCTGTGTCCCATAAGGCAAACCCTTAAAATTGAGCAACTTCACGGGCTGCCGCCGCATCCATTGTAGTAGTCCTGGCTTACCCGCGAAAACCTACCCTGCTTTTCGACTTGGGAACCTCGAGAGAGGTGCGTGAACCTAACCAAGCCCGGGCGAGGTCCGGAAACAGCGCGAGTCCAGAAATTTAAGAAAGGGAAGACCCATGCGTTCCAAGCGAGTTTTTGGAGCTTTACACACATTGCAGAACCGATATACACTCTGTCAGCTTGCCTCTAAGGCCACGCGAAAGTTTCACCGGCCGAATACCCGCATCCAGGAAACGATGAACGAGGTTCTCGAGCGGATTGCGACCTCGGAACGGCGAGCAATTGAGAAGAAGGCTGAAGAAACAGCTGGGGTAAGACGGCGGGCCGCGTAGGTTCCGGCCCCACCCTCCAGAACCCCCGCGAAGAGTATCCCGTTCTTTCCTGTATACCCTCCCGAACATCTCCCAATCAGGTGATTGATGACTATTGCTGAACTGAAAGAAAAGAACATTACGGAGCTGACCAAGATCGCCCGGACCTTGGATCTGCCCGGTACGAGCGGCCTGCGCAAGCAGGATCTCATTTTCAAGATCCTCCAGGCTCAGAGTGAAAAAGAAGGCCACATTTTTGCCGAAGGCGTGCTGGAAATCCTGCCGGACGGTTACGGCTTCCTGCGCTCCCCCGACTACAACTATCTACCCGGTCCGGATGACATTTACGTGTCGCCCTCGCAGATCCGCAAGTTTGACTTAAAGACGGGCGATACCGTCAGCGGCCAGGTGCGTCCTCCGCACGAGGGCGAGAAATACTTCGCGCTGGTGAAGATTGAGGCGGTCAACTTTGAATCGCCCGACGAAGCGCGCAACAAGATTCTCTTCGACAACCTGACGCCGCTGTATCCGCAGGAGCGGATCAAGCTGGAGACGACGCGCGAGAATTTCAGCGCGCGTGTTATGGACATGTCGACGCCGATTGGCAAGGGGCAGCGCGGATTGATTGTTTCGCCACCTCGTGCCGGCAAGACGATGCTCTTGCAGAACGTTGCCAACTCGATCACGACTAACCATCCGGAAGTTGTTTTGATCGTGCTCCTCATTGACGAGCGTCCGGAAGAAGTTACGGACATGCAGCGGTCGGTCAAGGGCGAGGTTATTTCCTCGACCTTCGATGAACCGGCGGCGCGGCACGTGCAAGTCGCCGAAATGGTGATTGAGAAGGCAAAGCGCCTGGTCGAGCACAAGCGCGACGTGGTGATCCTGCTCGATTCGATTACCCGCCTGGCGCGTGCTTACAACACGATCGTTCCACCCTCGGGCAAGGTGCTCTCAGGCGGCGTGGATTCGAACGCGCTGCAGCGGCCGAAGCGCTTCTTCGGTTCGGCTCGCAACATTGAAGAGGGCGGGTCGCTTACGATTATTGCGACGGCGCTGATTGATACCGGCTCCCGCATGGATGATGTGATCTTTGAAGAATTCAAAGGCACGGGCAACATGGAAATCATCCTGGAGCGCAAACTGGTCGACAAACGCGTATTCCCGGCCATCGACATCATGCGCTCGGGCACGCGAAAAGAAGAACTGCTCATTCCTAAGGAAGATCTGCAGCGCATATGGGTACTGCGTCGGGTTTTGAACCCGCTGTCGCCCGTGGAAGCGATGGAATTGCTGATCGACAAGCTGAGCAAGACCAAGAACAACGGGGAGTTCCTCGCGAATATGAGTTCCCTCTAGTAGGGGCAAATCGGAGGCGAGGAGCGAGGGCGCAAGCCCTCGCTTTTCTTTTGTGTGAGGACACGCCCGGGGTGCAGTGAGTCTGGTTTGATAAGATGCCGATGTCCGGCGCATTCGATGAAAGCACTATTCCCTGCCAAACACCGCTCATTCTGGTTGCAGGAAGTCCAGGGTGACGCGCCTGATCAGCCGCCTTTAAGCGGCGACCAACGGGCTGATGTCGCCATTATCGGTGGCGGATACGTTGGTCTCTGGACCGCACTGCGCATCAAAGAACACGATCCCAGTTGTGACGTGGTCCTATTTGAGCAGGATATTTGCGGTGGTGGGGCATCGGGTCGAAACGGCGGATTTGTTCTGTCGTGGTGGCAAAAGCTGGCCTCGCTGTCGAAACTCGTGGGGGCAGAGGAGGCGATTCGCATTGGTCGCTCTTCTGAACTGGCGATCGCAGAGATTGGTGACTTCTGTCGTAAGCACGACATCGATGCCGATTTTCGGCAGGGCGGTTGGCTCTGGACCGCCACGGCATCCGCTCAGATGGGCGCGTGGGAAAGCGTGGTCCGCATCTGCGAACGGATGGGCGTCGAGGCTTTCCGTCGCCTTGAACCCGCAGAAGTCATGCGCCGGGCCGGTTCCGCGGCTCATCGTGCCGGAGTTTTCGAAGCGAGCGCGGCAGTCGTACAACCGGCGGCGCTTGCGCGCGGACTTCGTCGCGTTGCTCTCGAGGTTGGTGTGCGCATCTATGAGCACACGCAAGTGTCGTCGTTCACAAGAGCCCACCCGGTACGGATTCATACCGCGACGGGAGAGCTTACTGCCGAAAAACTGCTACTAGCGACGAACGCCTGGGCCGCCGCAATACCTGAGTTGAGCCGTGCCATCGCTGTGATCTCCAGTGACATTGTGATGACCGCGCCGGTTCCGGACCGGCTGCGAGAGATTGGGTGGCACGGTGATCTCGCAGTCACGGATTCGCAGACGATGGTCGACTACTACCGAATCTCAAGAGACGGCCGCGTGGCATTCGGAAAAGGGGGATGGACGATTGCGTATGGCGGCCACATTGGGGCGAATTTCGATCGACATCACAAGCGGCCACGCGAAGTCGAGGCGGATTTTCGCCGTTACTATCCGATGCTGAAAGATGTGCCGGTGACTCACGACTGGTCGGGCCCGATTGATCGAACGCCCGACAGTCTGCCACGTCTCGGCCATCTCGGGGGACGGAAACACATTGTCTACGGCATCGGGTGGAGCGGTAATGGTGTTGGTCCGAGCGTGATCGGCGGGAAAATTCTTGCCGGCCTGGTTCTGGAGCGCGATGACGAATGGGCGCGGCATCCTCTGGTGGGGAGATCGGTGCGAAACTTTCCACCGGAGCCGATTCGATTCATTGGGGCGCACGTGGTGCGGACTGCGGTCGCAGCCAAGGAGAAAGCGGAGTTGCAGGAACGAAAGCCTTCGTTCCTCGCGGTTCAGCTGGCGAAATTGGCGCCAGCGGGACTGGAAGACAAGAACCTCTAACCTAACGTGTCATCGGCGGGCAGAACGCGGACCGGCCCGACGGTTTTGACCTGATTCTGCTCGAATGCGTGCCTGATCCGCAGGCGTAACTCGCGCGAGATGCCGTACTGAGCGCCGGGCGGTGTACGTGCAATGATGAGATAGACGACCTCACCATTCGCGACGCGATCAATCCCTAGCAAACACGGTGGCGTCAAGAAACTGGATGCATATTGCGAGTCGGAACCCAGCGTCTCGCAAACTGCACGGAGGATTCCCATGACGCGATCGCTGTTCTCCGTATAAGCGGCTGGGATTCGCAACATAGCTTGCGACCAGTCGCGCGTCATATTGGAAACCAGTTTGATCTCGCTGTTCGGGATAGTGTGAACGGTGCCGTTGTCGTCGCGCAGCACAGTCCGGCGTAGCGTCATTTGTTCGACTGTCCCTGTGACGCCGGCCATGCGAACGGTATCGCCCAAGTCATAGTGGTTTTCAAGCAGGATGAAGAACCCGTTGAGCACATCCTTCACTAGGGTCTGAGCGCCGAAGCCGATCGCGAGTCCGACAATGCCCGCACTTGCCAACAAAGGGCCGAGATTGAAGCCGAGCTGCGAGACAATCTGGAGCAGAGCCACGAACAGTATGGCGAACATGCCGACGCTGTTGATGACGCTGGCCAGGGTTTTGAGTTGCTGGGCACGAAGGTCGGTGTGATCCGTGAGGGTCTTTAAGGCACCCATTCGGGCCGTGACCAGGCGGAGGAGGCGAATGAGCAGGAAAGTGCCGAGAACGACCAGCAAGATCTTCGGCAGATCATGGTGGAGAAACTGGCGAAGGTCCTGGCGCGAGTCACGCCAGAACTCCGTTAGATTTTGCCATGCTCCTTGCAATGCAGCCGTCAACCAGGTTCCTCCGGCAGCCGATTATAGCAACGCACGTATCTCATGCCGCACGCCTCGAAGGGAGGCGGAGTTACTATATTTGTGGGCTACGTTTGGCCCGCAACGAGGCAAGCTGTGCATTCCTTCCGATTGTGGTCCTTATCTCTGTTCTTGTTCATGGTATGCCCAGTGGGATCGGCCCAGATGCATGGCGTGATCCCGGTGCTTTTGTGCCCGCAATTTCCCCAAGAGCATGAGGAGCGGCGCAAAACGCCCGAGGACGAAGCTCGCGAACGCTGGGAGAAGGATCGCGAAAAACAGCTGAACAAAGAGCGCCAGGCAAAGCTGAAGGCCGATACCGATAAACTCCTGAAGCTGGCGACCGAACTCAAAGAATACGTGGATAAAACGAACGAGAACATGCTTTCGCTGGATGTGGTTCGCAAAGCGGATGAGATTGAAAAACTTGCGAAGAGTGTGAGAGATAAGATGCGCGGCCCGAACTAGATTCCCAAAGAACGCTGTTAGTTGCAACTCTGTATCAATTACTCTAACGTATCCGGTATGCCTTTTCCTCAGACGGAGACTCCGGGAAGACTGCAGGCAGAGTTGATGTCACATGGCCTGCGTATGACGCGCCAGCGCCGGACGATCCTGCGCGTGGTCGAGACGGCCAATGTCCACCTGGATGCGAGCCAGATTTTGCGTAAGGCCCAGAAGATCGATCCCGGCATTGATCGCGTTACGGTGTACCGCACGTTGAATCTTCTGAAGCGCCACGGTCTGATTGATGAGCTGGACTTGATGCATCTGCAGGGGGAGAAACACTTCTACGAGCGGCGTCCCGCGCGTGACCATCTTCATATGGCATGCCTGCGCTGCGGCCGAATCATGGAATTTGAGAGCAACCTCTTTGAGCGCCTGAAAGGGCAGATCCAGCGGGAGTGCCGCTTTCACATCGTCGTGACGCGGTTGGAGATGGGCGGATATTGCGCCAAGTGCACCAGCGATAAGGAATAACCGGCCACGTCCTTGGTGAACCAGAGGAGCCGGTTGTTGCATCTGTTGCAAACATGTTGCAAAACAAAAGGTCTCGGGCGGTTGACCTCGCGCCCGATATGGACCACAATTAGATGCAACTGACTTGCAATAAGAGGTTACCTTGGTGCGTGGCGCGTCCTTTTTCTGGATCGTCGTTCTTGGCGGTGCCATCGGTTCTGGCGCCCAGGAAGCCCCTTACTTTGTCACCTACACCCATCACATGGAAGAGGCGGGCAATCTGGAGGTGGCTGTTTCTAGCACAGCCGGCGTGCCCCGGTCGAGCCAGCCCTGGTTTGTTGCCCCGTACGTCGAAGTGGAGTACGGCATTACGGGCCGCTGGACCACAGAACTTTATCTGGAAGGGCAAGCGCGAACGGGCGACAGCGCCATCTTCACGGGTTGGCGTTTAGAGAACCGGTTTCGACCGTTCGCGCGTGAGCACAGGATCAATTCCGTTCTGTACTTCGAGTACGAAGGGATCAACGAAGGAAGCCGCATCCTGAAAGAAGTGGTGGGGAATGCCTCAAGCTTCGAGGCGCCCAACGACCAGTTGCGGAACGAGCACGCTCATGAACTGGAAACGAAGTTGATTCTGTCTTCGACGGTGCATGATTGGAACGTCGCCGAGAACTTTATCGTCGAAAAGAATCTATCGCAGAACGAAGGGTTCGAATTCGGTTACGCGATTGGTGCGTACCGGCCACTGGCGCGCCTGGCTTCCGGGGCGGATTGCCGGTTCTGCGGCGAGAACTTTACGGTGGGAGCCGAACTCTATGGTGGCTTGGGCTCCACCGAGAGCTTCGGTTTTCGAGACACCGCGCACTACCTGGGTCCCGTGGTTAGTTGGCAGATCGGCGACTCGACCGCCCTGCATCTTTCGCCGGCCATCGGCCTGACCCATGGCAGCAGTCCGTTACTGGTGCGTTTCGGATACAGCTTTGAACTGAGGGGACTGGGCGCAAGAGTTTCGCACTGGTTGGGTGGAAGATGACGGCGCGAGCCGCATTCCTGATCGCAGCGCTTGCCGCCATTGGATTGGCACAGAACATCGACTACCGGCAGGATTCGAAGTGGCGCGCTCCGGAATCTGCCGCGGTTCGCGGGAATCCGCTGGCTGGCCGCGAGGATGCCGTAGCGGGCGGCCGGAAGCTGTTTCAGCGCCACTGCGTGGAGTGTCACGGTGCAGACGGGACAGGGCGAAAGAAAGCGGCGAATCTAACGTTGCCGGTCGTCCAAGCGCAGCCAGACGGCGTTCTTCATTGGAAGATCACGAATGGCAATCCGGATCGTGGAATGCCTTCCTTCAGCCGCTTGCCCGAACTGCAGCGCTGGCAAATCGTTTTGTACCTGAGAACCTTCAAACAGCCGTAGTACACGCTGAAACAAAACGCCACCGGATTGGGGTGGCGTCTTGTTTTCAAATACAGTGCTTACTCGGCAGCGCCGATTCGCATCCCGTAGAACGAGCGGTACACGAAGAAAACGGATACGGCAAAGAAGGCAAGCGCGAGGATGTGACTCACGCCCGAACCCTTTTCTGCCGTCAGGCTCACCGCCAGTTCCACTGCCAGCAGACCGAAGAGCGTGGTGAACTTGATCACCGGGTTCATCGCCACCGAAGACGTGTCTTTGAAGGGATCGCCGACCGTATCGCCGATCACGGTTGCGGCGTGCAGGTCCGTGCCCTTCTGTTTCAACTCCACTTCGACGACCTTCTTGGCGTTATCCCACGCCCCGCCCGCATTGGCCATGAAAATCGCCTGGTACAGTCCGAAGATGGCGATGGAGATCAAGTAGCCAATGAAGAAGAAAGGCTCGACAAAGGCGAAGGCCAGGGTTCCAAAGAAGACGGCGAGAAAGATGTTGAACATGCCCTTTTGCGCATACTTGGTGCAGATCTCCACCACCTTCTTGCTGTCGGTGACGGACGCCTTCTCGACGCCTTCGAGTTTAATATTGGCCTTGATGAACTCGACGGCGCGGTAGGCGCCAGTCGTGACGGCCTGGGTCGAGGCACCGGTGAACCAGTAGATCATGGCTCCTCCGGTGATCAGACCCAACACGAAGGGTGCGTGCAGCAACGACAGGTTTTCGATGCCATGCCGGAGCCCGCCGGTCAGCGCCATGATGATGGAGAAGATCATGGTGGTTGCGCCGACCACAGCAGTGCCGATGAGCACAGGTTTGGCCGTTGCTTTGAACGTGTTGCCGGCCCCGTCATTTTCCTCGAGCAAATCTTTCGCCCGTTCGAAGTTGACATCCATGTTGAAGTCCTTCTTAAGCTCGGCTTTGACGTTGGGCACCTGTTCAATGAGCGACAACTCGTATACAGACTGGGCGTTGTCCGTTACTGGTCCGTAGGAATCAACCGCGATGGTGACCGGGCCCATGCCCAGGAAACCAAAGGCGACCAAGCCGAACGAGAAGACTGCCGGGGCGAGCATAAGAGCAACTAGACCCATCGTACTGAAGTAGTACGCGATGGACATCAGAACGACCATCGAGAGCCCCAGCCAGTAAGCCGAGAAGTTGCCCGCCACAAAGCCGGAGAGGATGCCCAGCGAGGCGCCGCCCTCTTCCGCCGATTTCACCACTTCACGCACGTGCCGCGAATTGGTGGAAGTGAAGACCTTGACCAACTCTGGGATGATCGCGCCAGCCAGCGTGCCGCAGGAAATGATGCTGGCCAACTTCCACCAGAGCGTGGTGTCACCCACGAGGTCGGGCACGATCAGGTACGAAATCAGGTAGGTGAGGGCGATCGAAATGATCGAGGTCAGCCACACCAATGAGGTCAGCGGATGCTCGAAGTTCATCTCATCCACGTTGGCGTACTTGCTCTTGACTACCACGCTGTTGATGAAATAGGCTCCTGCGCTCGACACCAGCATCATGATGCGCATGACGAAGATCCAGACCAGCAACTGCACCTGCACGGTCGGCTCCTTGACGGCCAGGAGAATGAAGGTGATGAGCGCGACACCGGTTACACCGTAAGTCTCGAAGCCGTCAGCGCTGGGCCCGACGGAGTCGCCGGCGTTATCTCCGGTGCAATCGGCAATCACGCCGGGGTTGCGCGCGTCGTCTTCCTTGATCTTGAAGACAATCTTCATCAGATCCGAGCCGATGTCGGCGATCTTCGTGAAAATCCCGCCCGCAATACGCAACGCCGCCGCACCGAGCGACTCACCGATGGCGAAACCGATGAAGCAAGGCCCGGCGTAGTCGCCCGGAATAAACAGCAGAATGAAGAGCATGATCAGCAGTTCGACGCTGATCAGCATCATGCCGATGCTCATGCCGGCTTCGAGCGGGATCTGGTGCAGCGGGTATGGCTTTCCACGGAGCCCAGCAAAGGCGGTGCGGGAATTAGCGAAGGTATTTACTCTGATGCCGAACCAGGCCACGCCATAGCTGCCCGCGATCCCAACCAGGCTGAAGGCCAGAATGATGGGCAACGTAACGCCCACAGACTTGCCGGGTACGGGAGACAGCCATCCGAAGTAAAGGGCGATGATCACGGCGATAAACACCCAGAGGATGAGAATGAACTTGCCTTGCGTGACGAGATAAGTCTTGCAAGTCTCGTAGATGAGCTCGGAAATCTCCCGCATGGCGCGATGAACCGGCAGATTCTTCAACTTGGTATAGATTGCCAGGCCAAAGAGCAGGCCCAGCGCGCAGAAGACGAGGCCGATGGTAAGCAGACGGTGGCCGTCCATGCCGGCCAGGAAGCGGACTTGGGTGAGATCGGGCAACTTAAGCGCGGCTTCACCACCAGGCTCTGATTCGCCGAGAGCGTGCATGGAACCAAGGGATAGAAAGACGAGTACAGTTGCCAGCTTGCTGGCAATACGGGATGTCTCGGACGCAGAGCATGCGAGCCAAGAGCGCATAGGATCCTCCACAGATCAATTCGAATTAAGGGATTCGGTCTTCGTCCTACTTCAGGCCAGACGTACTTCGTGTGGTGAACTTCGTTACCCGGGGTCGACTGGCTTTTGAAGTTCCGAACACGCTTCCACCGCAAGACCGCGAAGGAATGCTGAGCTTGGCCGCGTCGGAGAGTTTGCGCGAAGACCGGAGCGGCTGGTAACGCCGATTCCAGCTTCGTACAAAAACCCACTTT